>Ga0182742_1005324_pt1 | contig 10956 bp, 8 predicted proteins | sample eDN5th37CBELigMG_FD_128880 | JGI IMG/M metagenome (GOLD analysis project Ga0182742, IMG submission 128880) | Enriched Miracle-Growth compost microbial communities from Emeryville, California, USA - eDNA 5th pass 37_C BE-Lig MG (version 2)... ... | reverse complement strand
CGGCATGGCGCGCCTCACGCAGCCGGCTCGGCAGGTCGCCCGAGAAGTTGCCGAAGCGTTTGCCGAGATGCAGGTCGCTCGAATGGATGAAACGAAACATGGTTCCTCAGGTCAGTGAGGGATTGCGAGATGCTGCCGGGCTCTCGCAATCGCCTCCGTCAGACGCGCGCGCGATACGGCGGCCAGGCGATCGACGCCGAGACGACGAGCGAGCTCCCGCTCCGGATCAGGGTCGTCCAGCAGCTCGCGATCGGTGGCGCCGCCGCACTCTACTGCAGGCTGTCGCCAAAAACAGAAACGCAGGCTTTCCGTTCGCACGGAGGAGCCTGCGTTCCGATTTTGTGACCCATGGATAAATCCAAGGTCTTGTTAACGGCTGCTTGGTCCCGGAGGACGTTCGCTACGGCGCACGATTTCCTATCGGCTAAAACAGGTTTCGATCGCTTGCGCAGTTCAACCATAGGATGCACAATGGAACTTGGCAAGCTCGTTCTGAAGCTTGTGCGCCAACCGCGACATCGCAGCACGGAAGGACGCGGCACGAATTGCCGCGCCGCCACAAAACCAAAGGGAAGGGGCAATGGCGGAAGCCAGACTGCGCTGGCGGCTGGGGCTGGACCTTGGCAGCAACAGCCTCGGATGGGCGGTCGTTCGTCTCGATAGCGACGGCCACCCCTGTGAACTGACGAACTTTGGCCCGCGCATCTTCCCCGATGGCCGCAACCCGAAAGACGGCACTTCGCTGGCCGTGCAGCGCCGGGTGCCGCGCGGCATGCGGCGGCGGCGCGACCGCTATCTCGGCCGTCGCCACGACCTAATGCAGGCGCTGGTTGCGCTGGGGCTGATGCCGCCCGAGGAGGCCGGCCGCAAGGGGCTGGAAATTCTCGATCCCTACGCGCTGCGTGCCAGGGCGCTCGATGCCGCGCTGACGCCACATGAACTGGGACGTGCGCTGTTCCACCTCAACCAGCGCCGCGGCTTCAAGAGCAACCGCAAGGCCGACAGCAAGGACAATGAAGCCGGCGTCATCAAGGAGGGCGTCGGCAGGCTCGCCGCGCTGATGCAGGAGAGGGGCGCGCGCACGCTCGGCGAATATCTGTTCATGCGGCTGCGCAAGGGCGACATGGCGCGGGCGCGGCCGGAGGCGGGTTTTTACACCAGCCGCGCGATGTACGAGGACGAATTAGACAAAATCCGCGAACGTCAGCAGCCGCACCATGCCTTGAACGATGCACAGTGGGACGGGCTCAGGGACATCATCTTCTATCAGCGGCCCCTGAGGCCGGTCGATCCCGGCTGGTGTCTGCTGGAAGACGGCGAGCGCCGCGCTCCCCGCGCGCTGCCATGCGCGCAGGAATTCCGCATGGTGCAGGAGGTCGCCAATCTGCGCATCACGGAAAAGCCCGGTGCGCCGGCGTTGCCGCTGACGCTGGAACAGCGCGACAAGGTGTTGAGCGAACTTCGTACGCAGAAGGAGTTGAAACTCGACCGGCTGATCAAACTCCTCAAGCTGCCGCCGGAAGCAACCGTCAATCTGCTCGACGAAAATCGCGACAAGCTGAAGGGCGACGAAACCTCGGCGAGGCTGTCGCACAAGGATCTGTTCGGCAAAGTCTGGCATCGGAAGTCGTTTGACGAGCGGACGGCGATCGTCCGCGTGCTGCTCGACACCGAGAAGCCCGAAGATGTCGTGCGCATCGCCCGCGAGCAATGGGGTCTTGGGGAAGAGGCAGCGCAAAAACTTGCCAACACCGGGCTGCCGGACGGTTTTGCCCGGCTGAGCGAAAAGGCCATCACCAAGCTGTTGCCGATCATGGAGGATCAGGGCCTCAACTATTCCGAGGCCGTGGCCGAGATCGAGGAATACGGCCATCATTCCGATTTCCGCCCGGACCGTGCGCTCGCCGAGTTGCCTTATTACGGTGCCGTGCTGACGCGACAGGTGGTCGGCGGCGACCCGGCGCAACCGGCGACGGATGAAGTCGCGCACTACGGCCGCATCGCCAACCCGACCGTGCATATCGGGCTCAACCAGGTGCGGCGCGTCGTCAACGATCTCGTCAAGGTCTACGGCAAGCCGGAGCAGATCGTCCTCGAACTGGCGCGCGAGCTGAAGATGAACAAGGAGGAGAAAGACAAGGCGCGGCGGGACAATCGCGAGAACGAAATGGCCAATCGCAGGCGCGAGGACGACATCCGCGCGGCCGGCGGGGTTCCCACGCCGCACATCATGCGCAAGCTGCGGCTGTGGGAGGAGCAGAAATACGGGTCCGTCAATGTCTGTCCGTTCACGGGCGAACCTATTTCGTTCGAGATGGCCGTCGACGAGCGCACCGAGATCGAGCACATCCTGCCGTTCTCCAAAACGCTCGACGATTCCATGGCCAACAAGGTTCTGGCGCTGCGCAAGGCGAACAGGGAAAAGAAAGACCGCTCGCCGTTCGAGGCGTTCGGGCATGTGTCCGGCGGAACTTACGATTACGACGCCATCCTGCTGCGCGCGGCGGCGTTGCCGTCCAACAAGCGCTGGCGCTTTCAGCCGGATGCGATGGACAGGTTCAAAGGCGAGTTCGGCTTTCTCGAGCGGCAGTTGAACGAAACAAAATATCTGTCCCGCATCGCTCGCACCTATCTCGCCAATCTCTACGACGAGAAAGGCGAGGGGCGCCAGCGCGTGCGTGCCATTCCCGGCAGGTTGACCGCGATGCTGCGCGGGCGCTGGGGGCTGAATACGCTGTTGCGCGGGCATAATGTCGATGGCGGCGAGTCCGAGGAGCCGGCGCGCAAGAACCGCGACGATCATCGCCACCACGCCATCGACGCCTTCGTCATCGCCATGACCGACCAGCGGCTGTTGCAGAAGGTGGCCGAGCAGAACTCGGACGCCGACCGCAAGCGGCTGATCGATTCCGTTCCGCTGCCGTGGCCCGGTTTTACGCCGGACGTGCTACGCCCGCATCTCGAACGTCTCGTGGTGGCGCACAAGCCCGATCACGGCAGTTACCCCTGGCAGGCGAAGCGCAACGGCCGCGGCCATGCCAGCACGTCGGGCGCGCTCCATAACGATACGGCTTATGGCCTTGTCGCGGAGGGCAGGAACGGCACCTGGCAGGTGGTCTCGCGCACCGCGCTCGGCAGTTTTGCCACGCCGGAAAAGATGGATGCGGGCCTCGCCACGATTCGCGATCCGGCGCTGCGCGATGCGTTGATTGCCGAATGGCAGGCGTTTCAACGCAAGCCGCCGGCACCGGAAGTGCCGGACGATCCCGAGGCCGCCCCGAAGAAGGCGAAAAACGCGGCGGCGGCGTTTGCACATCGTATCGCGACCGAAGGGTTCGTCTTCAAGGGCCGAACCGTGAAGGTGCGGCGCGTGCGCGTGGTCGAAGAACTGTCGGTCGTTGCCATCCGCGACCGCAGGACCGGCAAGCCCTACAAGGCCTACAAGCCCGACGGCAACGCCTTCTCGGACATCTACGAACTGCCGAACGGGCGCTGGACTGCGGTGACGATCCGTCGTTTCGACGCCAACCAGCAAGATTTCGATCCGGTGAAATTTCGCCCGCACCCGAGAGCCAGACGGATCATGCGGCTGCATATCGACGACATGGTGGCGGTCGGCGAGGGTGGCGATCGCCGCATTCTGCGCATCGTCAAGATGAGCGGGCAGACCATCACCATGGCGGATCATTTCGAGGCCGGCGCCCTGAAGGCGCGCGATGCCGACAAGAGCGACCCGTTCAAATACTTTCAGAAGTCGGCGGGCGAACTGCGCAAGATCGGTTTCCGCAAGATCGGGGTCGATCCGATCGGGCGGATCGCCGACCCCGGCCCGCGCCGCGCGGCGGAAGCAGGTGCGTGAGCCGCGATGATCGGGCGGGTCGTCGAGATCGCGTCCGACGGCCGCCACCTCGCGGTGTTTCGCGGCTTCATGACTATCTCCGCGAACGGGGCTGAGGTCGGGCGCGTACCGCTCGATGATATCGGCGTGCTGCTGTGCCACGCCCATGGGCTGACCTATTCCAACAATCTGATCGTCGCGCTGACTGAACGCGGCGTCGCGATCGTGATCTGCGGCGCCGATCATATGCCGGTGGCGTGGATCTGGCCGCTCGATGGCCACCACGTGCAGTCGTTGCGCATGCGCCATCAGCTTGCAGCCACGGAGCCGCTGCGCAAGCGTCTGTGGCAGACGATCGTCCGCGCCAAGATCGCGCAGCAGGCGGCCGTTCTGGCGGGCCTCGGCCGATCCTATGAAGCGTTCGACCTGCTGGCGAGCAAGGTTCGCTCCGGCGATCCCGATAACATCGAGGCGCAGGCCGCGCGCCGCTACTGGCCATTGCTGATGGGCGCCGATTTTCGTCGCGACCGTGCCGCCGGTGGCGCCAATGCCTTGCTGAACTACGGCTACACGGTGTTGCGGGCGGGTGTGGCGCGTGCTGTTGTCGCGGCCGGCCTGCACCCTTCCCTCGGCTTGCACCACGCCAATCGCGGCAACCCGATGTGCCTTGTCGATGACTTGATGGAGCCATTCCGCCCGTTGGTCGATGTCTCCGTCGTGCGGTTGATGGGAGCGGGTGAAGCCGGGGTGACGCCCGCGTCCAAGGCGCAGTTGGCGTTGCTGCTCAGTCTTGATCTGGCGACGCGGGCTGGAACGACGCCGCTCTCGACTTGTCTGGAGCGGTTGGCACTGTCGCTGGCTGCGGCATTTGAAACCCGCAAGCCGGACCTTGATCTGCCTCCGCCCGTCCTGCCGCTCGAATTGCCGGACGTGACGTGCAATAGCGAAAACTGACGTGCTGACGGGTTATCGACTGATGTGGATGATGGTGATCTTCGATCTTCCTGTCGGCACGAAGGTGCAGCGCCGGGCAGCGACGAAATTCCGAACCTTCCTTCTCGACGAGGGGTTTTGCATGAGCCAATTTTCAGTGTATGTGCGATTCTGCGGTGGCAAGGATCAGGCGGAGGCCTATACTCGGCGCATTGAGCGCGCCCTGCCGAAAACCGGCCTCGTGCAGATCCTGTTTTTTACCGATAAACAGTACGAGGGCATCATGTCGTTCGACGGACGCACCCGAGCGCGGACAAACGAAAACCCGCAGCAATATACGATGTTCTAGATGGCAGGCTGGCGAACATTCTGTGAACGAAGGGCGGCGAACCTGATGAATGTCAAAAGGTTGGCCGCCCTCACAGTTTAGCCGATAGGAAATCGTGCGCTAGCCGCAACCTTTTCTCCGCGCTCAGCATGGATGCGCAAAGTTTAGCCGATAGGAAATCGTGCGCTAGCCGCAACTATCCCCACCAATCAGTATCCTGCCTATGAAGTTTAGCCGATAGGAAATCGTGCGCTAGCCGCAACCAATATTTGCTGCTCCGCTTGATGCGAGCCAGTTTAGCCGATAGGAAATCGTGCGCTAGCCGCAACATGCTCGGCACAGTGGGGACAAACGGGTTGAGTTTAGCCGATAGGAAATCGTGCGCTAGCCGCAACCGACCGGATGACGGCCTCATAGGCAAGGTAAGTTTAGCCGATAGGAAATCGTGCGCTAGCCGCAACGCCGACGCGCTTAACTAGCCCATCCCGCTCAGTTTAGCCGATAGGAAATCGTGCGCTAGCCGCAACACCTCCGCGCAGGCGGATATCAAAAAGAGCAGTTTAGCCGATAGGAAATCGTGCGCTAGCCGCAACTCGTCAGGATCGGCTTCGAGCACGCGGACGAGTTTAGCCGATAGGAAATCGTGCGCTAGCCGCAACGACCTCACCCGCTACGTCGCCATCAACAGCAGTTTAGCCGATAGGAAATCGTGCGCTAGCCGCAACCGTTGGCGCGCAGACGGTCGAGCAATCCTTAGTTTAGCCGATAGGAAATCGTGCGCTAGCCGCAACTGCGGCAGAACATCTCCGCCGCGAAGTCATAGTTTAGCCGATAGGAAATCGTGCGCTAGCCGCAACGGCGGAAGAACGCGGTGCGATCTTCGGCCGAGTTTAGCCGATAGGAAATCGTGCGCTAGCCGCAACCGTAGCAGCCGTCATCCCAACGCAGCCCAGAGTTTAGCCGATAGGAAATCGTGCGCTAGCCGCAACTACGACAAATGGGCCGACGATCCGGCCGTTAGTTTAGCCGATAGGAAATCGTGCGCTATGCTCAATACTCGACCGAAGTCGTCGCCGCGCTGCTGGAATGCATCGATGGCGCCGAGTCTCGGGAAGGTATCGTCGTGATCGGCGCATGCAATCACCCCGGCCGCATCGACAGGGCGTTGACGCGATCCGGACGCCTCGACCGCACGATCGAGATTCCGTTGCCGGACTCCGTGGCCCGTGAGGGCATCTTGCGATGGCACCTGCGCGGAGCATTGAAGGACGTTAGTCTGTCCGAGGTCATCGAGCGGACCAACGATGCAAGCGGCGCCGATCTGGAACGTCTCGCCCGCGAAGCCCGCCGCCGCGCCCGGCAGGAACGCCGGGAGATGGTCATTGAGGACGTTCTGGCGTCGCTTCCAGAAATGATCGACATTCCCGAGGATTCCCGCTGGCGGGCGGCCATCCATGAAGCTGGCCACGCCGCCGTCATCACCGAAATCGGCTTCGACATGGTCTTGATGGCCGCCATCGCGACCCAAATTGAGCGGGGTAAAACCAGCATCGCAGGCGGTGTCCGCGCAATGCCGATCACGACCTATGACTGCACCCACGAAACCTACCTCGCGGACATCGCGGTTCTGCTTGGAGGCATTGCGGCCGAAGAAGTCTTCCTGGGGTGTCGTTCCGACGGTGCCGGCGGCGGTCCCGGGACCGATCTCTATCTCGCGACGATCAAGGCCGCCCTCATGGAAGCCAGCGTCGGTCTTGGCGGGAGATTGACTTATCTGTCCTCGCGCAATGAAGCAGACCTGCTGGCCAGCCTGCGGGTCAATGGCGATCTAAGGGCACGTGTCGAGGCCATTCTCGCCAAACAACTCGACGTCGCGCGGCGGATCATCGGGTCGCAGCACGAGGCGATCGAATATCTGGCCGAGCAATTGATGGAGCGGCCGCTTTCCGGAGACGAGGTTCGGGAAATCCTGCTTCGTCAGCCTCGCCTCCGGCTGATTGCCGAAAACAAGACTAAAACTGACAAGGCTTCGTAAGCCTATCACTTACGTTGAATCCTTCGCATTCTGGATCTGATCGGTCATTCCGGATAAGGAACCGCGCCATGAAACATCGTTCTCACATAGCCCTGCGTGGCGAGCGGACAATCCGCACAGCACGTCTTCCGGCTATGTCCGGGACCGTCTGATCCGGAAACGCTCGTTCGCCACGCAGATCACTGCGATGTGCATTCAGAACGAGGTATCCCATGTTTTCCAATCTTCCTTTTATCGTTGCGGCTCTGACGACCATGGTCGGGGGCTGGTCCATATGTTGCTGACCGGGCTTCTTCTCTCCGGGGGAGGTGCTGATGGGACAGCATTTCCTCCTTTCCAAAGACGCACGCGATCTGCCGCTTCAAAAGGTCATGCGAATGACTGAGCCCGGGGCTTACCGCTTGTTCAAGCGTGCCCGCTGGCCTTTGAACAACGGCGAACCGGTCTGTCCTGAATGCGGCAACGTGCGGTGTTATACGTTGAAGCGAGGTGGCCGGTTCAAATGTTCGTTCAAGGAATGCCGCAAGGAATTCACCGTCACCTCCGGCACCATCTTCGCCAGCCGGAAGCTGAAGTTCAGGCAGATTCTCGCAATCATTGCCATGTCGGCGAATGCCGTGAAGGGCAAGGCGGCGCTGCAGGTCGCCCGCGAACTCGGTGTGCAAACCAAAACGGCCTGGCTGAATCTGATGAAATTGCGCGAGGCTCTGGCCGCACAGCGCCGGAGCATGCTGCTCGACGGCGAGGTCGAGATCGACGGCATGTATGTCGGGGGCTTCATCCGTCAGAAGAACCGCAAGGAAGATCGCGTTGACCGTCGCACCATCGACGTTCCGACAAAGATGGTGGTGATGGCCGCACGTGAGCGCGGATGGGACGGGAAGACGATTACCCGCGTAACGCCGTCCGAAAACGCTGACTGTGCATGGGATCTGGTCAAGACTCATGTCAGCCGTGAGGCTCACGTCTATGCCGACGAGCATCTGGCCTATGACGAACTCTGCGGCCTGAATCCTCTAACCCGGGTGAACCATTCGGAGGCGTTCCAGCACGGCGCAGACGTATCGACCAACATCATCGAGAGTTTCTTCTCGCGTGTACGGCGGTCGTATCGCGGAATCCATCACCGCTTTTCGGTCAAATACATGGACTGGTATGCCGCGGAGCTTTCGTGGCGCGAGGACCTTCGTCGCAAAGGTAATCGGCGATTGACGATGGAGATGTTGGTCAGCGCGTTGTTGCACCCCACGTCGCGCAATCTCTGCGGCTATTTCCAGAGAGTCACGACCGAGGACTACGACTTCGTCTGGACGGAGTAGCGAATTAGGCGGCAATCCGCCAAAGCGACGCCCGTCCTTCACCCTCGATTTTCTCGACCCTGTTGCGCTTCTCGAGTCCTGACAGTTGAATTGCAACGCGGCCAGCGATCTCTCGAACGCGCGGGTCATCTTTCTGAATGCCTTTCTGCAAGGCAACGCGGATACCACATTCCTGATAGGTAATTGGCGTTTTTGCCAGGCGCAACGCATCTAGAATCAGGGCATTGAAATTGTCGGCGGCGAACAATCCGTCGAGAAAATTGCCACGCTTCCCATTCTTGCGAGGGTTCTTTCCTCGCCGGCTCATGACTCGGATCGTAAATCCCGATGACCGTATCGATGGCGCCGATCTGATCGTCGATCTTTGCAATCTGATCGACAAGCGCCTGGCGATCGGTCTTCAGGTCATCCTGCTTCTTCTGCAATTCACGAACGATACTCATCAATAACCCCAGATATAGATGGGATTATTATGCCAGGCGATTACGCTGCGGTCTGGTGGCGTTTGCTACCTAATATCGGTTTAGCCGATAGGAAATCGTGCGCTAGCCGCAACTCCAGAATTCCAACGTAGTGGGCCATTCGAAGTTTAGCCGATAGGAAATCGTGCGCTAGCCGCAACATTCGATGGATGGTTGAGAGACGCGCACAAAGTTTAGCCGATAGGAAATCGTGCGCTAGCCGCAACCGCAGATCGAGCGGCTCTATCCGACGCTGCAGTTTAGCCGATAGGAAATCGTGCGCTAGCCGCAATAGGTCGAATGGACTGAGGACGGCGCCCGCCAGTTTAGCCGATAGGAAATCGTGCGCTAGCCGCAACGCGGGGGCGTAGCGGCCGCTGCTTGATTTGAGTTTAGCCGATAGGAAATCGTGCGCTAGCCGCAACTGGTCGCCATCCCTCGACAAGCAGCTAGGAGTTTAGCCGATAGGACATCGTGCGCCAGCCGCAACCCCGCTGGGAGGCGCAAGGGCGCAAGAGCCGGTGGCGTGAGTTCGGCCGATGGGGCCTCACACCGCCGCTCTCCATTCGGCGACCTGAACGAGCCCGGTGTCGTCGGCATGGTCGAGCAGCATGCGCGCCACCCGATCCTGCCACAGCGCGGCGAAGCGGGCCTGCTCGGCGTCGTCGACCTGTCCGGCCACCGCCCTGAACAACAGCGTGCCCATCTCGGGGTGAGGCGGCACGCAGGCCGTGTCGAGATCGAGCATCACGCCATGGCCGTTGTCGCGGCGCCGCAGCGCCATCAGGCCGTCGATCGGCGCATCGAACCGCATCAGGTCGCGGCGGGCAAAACGATGCGCCATGCCGATGCCGCCGAACCCGGTCTCCGGCGCGGCGCCGGTCAGAAGCGTGGCCACGGCGGCGATCACGCCCGTCGTGCCGTGGTCGCGTCCGTCGCGCAGGTGCACCTCGATGCCGCCGCGTTCCGGCAGTTCGCCGCGATAGAGCTCGGTGAGGCCGGTCCGTACCATCAGGTAGGCGCCGGCCACGGTCGGGCAGGAGTGTCCGGCGAGTTTCACCGCGTCCGCGTAGCAATAGGTGATGGTGCCGCTTGACGCACCCAGAAACACCGCCAGCGGATCGCGCAGCGTGACGGTCGGCGCCTCGGCGAAGAAGTCGGGAAAATCCATGGATGCCTCCGGATGACGAGGGCCGCGCCGGGCCAAGACGCAAGACGCGTGGATGACGCAAGGTGGTTGCGTCGATAACATGTATTCTTAATACCTATTTTTGGGCAATGGCAATCCGTCGCGGCGGTTTGTGCCTAGGACGTCGCCTGCGCCTCCGGCGCGCGGGTGGCCGCGAGCCCGGTGAGAATGCGGGCGAGCCGTTCGGCCCATGCCTTTTGCCCGGCCTCGTCGGCGATCAGGTCCTGCCGGATTTCGATGCCGGTGTTGGGCAGTGCGCGCGCCTCGCCGTGCACGGGAATGGTGTAGTCGGTGTCGTCGCTCACGGCATAGGGCTGGTTGTCGCCGACCACGAGGTCGCCTTCGGCGCGCAGCCCCAGCAGCAGGCGCGGGGCGAGATCGCGGTCGCGATGGTACAGCGTGCCGACGTGCCAGGGCCGCGCGCTTGCCGCATAGACCGGCGTAAAACTGTGCAGCGCGACCAGCAGCGTGGCGCGGCCGGCGCGGGCGCGCGCGTCGAGCGCCTGCGCGATGCGTGCGTGATACGGCGTAAAAATCTCCGCGCGCCGGGCCGCGATGGCGTCCGTCGTCAGTCCGTCGTTGCCGGGAATGGGCGTGGCTTCGCTGATGAGCGGCACCGATCCGGCCGAGCGGAACGGGCGGTTGCAGTCGATGACGAGGCGCGAATAGCGCTGCGCGATCAGATGGGCACCGAGAGCATCGGCAAGCCGTTCGGCGACGCCGGCGATGCCGATGTCCCACGCGATGTGGCGTTGCAGGTCGCTGTCCGGCAGGCCGAGCGTGCCGAGCGCGCGGGGAATGGCGCGGCCGTAGTGGTCGCAGGTGAAGAAAAAAGGCGAGGCGCCGTCGCGCT
>Ga0182742_1005323_pt1 | contig 10958 bp, 21 predicted proteins | sample eDN5th37CBELigMG_FD_128880 | JGI IMG/M metagenome (GOLD analysis project Ga0182742, IMG submission 128880) | Enriched Miracle-Growth compost microbial communities from Emeryville, California, USA - eDNA 5th pass 37_C BE-Lig MG (version 2)... ... | reverse complement strand
TTAAAAGAAGAGCTTTTCAACCTTCGCTTTCAATTGGCGACTGGACAACTTGAAAACACAGCTCGCATTCGTGAAGTACGCAAAGCGATTGCTCGCATGAAAACAGTAGTTCGTGAAAGAGAAATCGGCGTTAACAATCGATAATTGAAGGAGGTTTGCGAAAGATGAGTGAACGCAACCAACGCAAAGTTTACACTGGACGCGTTGTTTCTGACAAAATGGATAAAACCGTTACTGTCTTAGTTGAAACATACAAAAAGCATCCACTATACGGTAAACGCGTTAAGTACTCTAAAAAGTTCAAGGCTCATGATGAGCAGAACGTAGCAAAAATCGGCGATGTTGTTCGTATTATGGAAACACGTCCACTATCTGCTACGAAGCGCTTCCGCCTTGTTGAAGTAGTAGAAACAGCAGTTATTATTTAATGATGATCGGAAATAGCTACATCCCGAAGGGAGGTTACACACATGATTCAACAAGAAACACGTTTAAAAGTTGCTGACAATTCAGGTGCTCGTGAAGTACTTACAATTAAAGTTCTTGGTGGTTCAGGCCGCAAGACTGCTAATATTGGTGACATTATCGTTGTTACAGTGAAACAAGCAACACCAGGTGGCGTTGTTAAAAAGGGTGACGTTGTAAAAGCGGTAGTTGTTCGAACTAAAAGCGGCGTTCGTCGTGCAGATGGCACATACATTCGTTTCGATGAGAACGCTTGTGTAATTATCCGTGACGACAAGAGTCCACGCGGAACGCGTATCTTCGGACCTGTTGCTCGTGAACTTCGCGACAGCAACTTCATGAAGATCGTATCACTAGCTCCAGAAGTACTATAATCTTAAAATATATGCCTTTAAGGAGGTGCGAACAGATGCATGTGAAAAAAGGTGACAAAGTTATGGTCATCTCTGGTAAGGATAAAGGCAAAACAGGTGTTATTTTAGCTGCTTACCCAAAACAAAGCCGTGTGCTAGTTGAAGGTGTAAACATCGTAAAGAAACACTCTAAGCCATCCCAAATGAATCCACAAGGTGGAATCATTAACCGAGAGGCACCTATTCATGTATCAAACGTCATGCCTATCGATCCTAAGACTGGTACGCCAACTCGTGTAGGGTTCAAAGAGGTTGACGGTAAAAAAGTACGTGTTGCAAAAAAATCCGGTGAAGTACTAGATAAATAAGTCTAAAAGAAGGGAGGTACAAAAATGAACCGCCTAAAAGAAAAATATGTTAAAGAAATTACTCCTGCTCTTGTGAGCAAGTTTAACTATAAATCAATTATGCAAGTACCGAAGCTTGAAAAGATCGTTATCAACATGGGTGTTGGTGATGCAGTACAAAACGCGAAAGCACTTGATAATGCGGTAGAAGAATTAGCTGCTATCTCTGGTCAAAAGCCAGTAGTTACTCGCGCTAAGAAATCTATTGCTGGTTTCCGTCTACGTGAAGGTATGCCAATCGGTGCGAAGGTTACTCTTCGTGGAGAGCGTATGTACGAATTCTTCGACAAGTTGGTTTCTGTATCTCTTCCACGTGTACGTGACTTCCGCGGTATTTCTAAAAAGTCTTTCGACGGACGTGGAAACTACACATTAGGTGTAAAAGAACAGTTAATCTTCCCTGAAATTGATTACGATAAAGTAAGTAAAGTTCGTGGTATGGATATTGTTATCGTTACTACAGCTAATACTGATGAAGAAGCTCGTGAACTGTTAACTCAATTTGGAATGCCATTCCAAAAGTAATCGGTAAATAGAGGGAGGCGAAAACGTGGCTAAAAAGTCAATGATTGCGAAACAAAAACGCACGCCTAAATTCAAGGTTCAAGAATACACACGTTGCGAACGTTGCGGACGTCCACATTCTGTATACCGTAAATTTAAGCTTTGCCGTATTTGTTTCCGTGAATTAGCATACAAAGGGCAAATTCCTGGTGTGAAAAAAGCTAGCTGGTAAAACTAGAGTTTGGGAAGGAGGTAAAAAACAATGGTCATGACAGATCCAATTGCAGATTTGCTAACTCGCATCCGTAATGCGAATATGGTTCGTCACGAAAAATTAGAAGTTCCTGCTTCTAACACGAAGAAAGAAATCGCTGAAATCTTAAAGCGTGAAGGCTTCGTGCGTGATGTTGAATATATCGAGGATAACAAGCAAGGAATCATCCGTATCTTCTTAAAGTACGGTTCAAATAACGAACGTGTTATTACTGGTCTTAAGCGTATCAGTAAGCCTGGTCTTCGTGTATATGCAAAAGCTACAGAGGTTCCACGCGTACTTAACGGTCTTGGAATCGCATTAGTATCTACTTCTCAAGGCGTTCTTACTGATAAAGAAGCTCGCGCAAAGCAAGTAGGCGGAGAAGTATTAGCATACGTTTGGTAATAGAGTTTCTTAAAGAATGGAGGTGCACTAAATGTCTCGCGTAGGTAAAAAACCAGTTGAAATTCCATCTGGCGTTACAGTAACAGTTGATGGAAGCAACGTAACAGTAAAAGGTCCTAAAGGTGAACTAAGTCGTTCATTTAATCCAGATATCGAAATTAAGGTAGAGGAGAACGTAATTAACGTATCTCGTCCATCTGATGCGAAGGAGCACCGCGCATTGCACGGTACTACTCGCGCATTACTTTCAAACATGGTTGAAGGTGTATCAAAAGGGTTCGAAAGAACACTTGAATTAATCGGGGTTGGTTACCGTGCTCAAAAGCAAGGTACGAAGCTTGTATTAAACGTTGGATACTCTCATCCAGTTGAGATCGAACCTGAAACAGGTATCGAAATCGAAGTACCTTCAAATACACGTGTAATTGTAAAAGGTACAAACAAGGAGCGCGTTGGCGCACTTGCTGCTAACATTCGTGACGTTCGTCCTCCAGAGCCTTATAAAGGTAAAGGAATCCGTTATGAAGGCGAATTCGTTCGTCGTAAAGAAGGTAAAACAGGTAAGTAATGCCCTAAGGGGTAAACGAAAGGAGTGACCAAAATGATTACGAAGGCTGACAAAAATGCAACGCGTAAGAAAAGACACGCACGTGTGCGTTCAAAACTTAGCGGTACTGCAGCTCGTCCTCGTCTAAATGTGTTCCGTTCAAGCAAGCACATTTATGCACAACTAATCGACGATGTAAGTGGAGTAACTTTAGCGAGTGCTTCAACTTTAGATAAAGAAATCGGTCTTGAATCTACTGGTAACGTTGATGCAGCGGTTAAGGTCGGAGAATTAGTTGCAAAGCGTGCTGTAGAAAAAGGCGTTAAAGCTGTTGTTTTCGATCGTGGAGGATACTTATATCATGGACGCGTGAAAGCACTAGCAGATGCTGCTCGTGAAAACGGCTTAGAATTTTAATAGACAAAGGAGGGACACAAAAAGATGCGTCGTATTGATCCAAACAAACTTGAACTTGAAGAACGCGTAGTTACGGTTAACCGTGTTGCGAAAGTTGTTAAAGGTGGACGTCGTTTCCGTTTCTCTGCTCTTGTAGTAGTAGGTGACAAAAACGGCCACGTTGGCTTTGGTACTGGTAAAGCTCAAGAAGTACCAGATGCAATCCGTAAAGCAATTGAAGATGCTAAGAAAAATTTAATCGAGGTACCAATGGTTGGTACTACGATTCCACACCAAGTAATCGGACACTTCGGTGCTGGTGAAATCCTTCTAAAGCCTGCTTCTGAAGGTACTGGGGTTATCGCTGGTGGTCCAGTTCGTGCGGTACTAGAATTAGCTGGTGTAGCTGATATCTTATCAAAATCTTTAGGTACTAACACACCAATTAACATGGTTCGTGCAACTTTGGACGGTTTAAAACAACTAAAACGTGCTGAAGACGTAGCTAAATTGCGTGGAAAATCAGTAGAAGAACTGTTAGGTTAAGGGAGGGAAAAATAATGGCTAATAAATTAGAAATTACCCTCACTCGCAGTGTGATTGGTCGTCCACAAGATCAAAAAGAAACTGTTAAAGCACTTGGTTTACGTAAAATTCACCAAACTGTTGAGCAACAAGATAATGCTGCTATTCGCGGTATGATCAATAAAGTTGCCCACCTTGTAACAGTTGTAGAAAAATAAATCGATTTTTTTCTTTTAATAAGGAGGTGCCAATATGAAACTTCATGAATTAAAACCTGCAGAAGGTTCTCGTCGTGAGCGCAAGCGTCTTGGACGTGGTATCGGTTCTGGGCAAGGTAAAACTGCTGGTAAAGGTCATAAAGGTCAAAACGCTCGTTCTGGTGGCGGTGTACGCCCTGGCTTCGAGGGTGGTCAAACACCTTTATTCCAACGTTTACCTAAACGTGGATTTACCAACATCAACCGCAAGGAATACGCTATTGTAAACCTTGATGCACTTAACCGTTTCGAAGACGGAACTGAAGTTACTCCAGAACTTCTTATTGAAACTGGTGTGGTTAGCAGTGAAAAAGCAGGAATCAAGATTCTTGCTAAAGGCAATGTTGAGAAAAAGCTTACTGTAAAAGCTCATAAATTCTCCTCTGCTGCAAAGGAAGCTATCGAAGCTGCCGGCGGTCAAACTGAGGTGATTTAATGTTTCAGACAATCTCCAATTTTATGCGCGTGGGTGATATAAGACGAAAAATCATATTCACCCTTTTAATGTTGATTGTATTTAGAATCGGGACATTTATTCCTGTTCCACATGTAAATACCGATATTTTAAAAGCACAAGATCAACTTAGTGTATTTGGAGTTTTGAATACATTTGGCGGTGGAGCGCTTAGCAACTTCTCCATCCTTGCCATGGGTATCATGCCGTATATTACAGCGTCTATTATCATTCAACTTTTACAGATGGATGTAGTACCGAAGTTTACGGAATGGTCAAAGCAAGGAGATGTAGGTCGTCGTAAGCTTGCTCAGTTTACTCGCTACTTTACGATCGTACTTGGATTCATCCAAGCGTTCGGAATGTCCTATGGTTTTAATAATCTTGCTGGTGGATTATTAATTGAAAAGCCTGGTATTGGAACCTATTTTTTAATTGCTACTGTATTAACAGGCGGAACGGCTTTCCTTTTATGGTTAGGTGAACAAATCACTTCAAAAGGAGTCGGAAATGGTATTTCGATTATCATCTTTGCTGGTATCGTTGCTAGCATTCCGAATATAGCTAACCAAATATATGCACAGCAGTTTCAAGATGCTGGGGATCAGCTTTTCTTAAATATCGTAACAGTTCTGTTGATCGTTTTAGCTGTAATTGCGATTATTGTTGGAACCATTTTTATTCAACAAGCTTTACGTAAAATCCCAATTCAATATGCAAAGAAAATGACTGCTGGTTCTTCGCCTGCTGGACAATCCACTCACTTACCTTTAAAGGTAAATGCTGCTGGTGTTATCCCTGTTATCTTTGCAGTTTCGTTTATTATTACTCCTAGAACGATTGCACAGTTCTTTGAGCAAAATAGCGTAACAATTTGGATTGAACGAATTTTTGATTATACACATCCAATTGGAATGGTGATCTATTGTGCGCTAATTATTGCGTTCACATATTTCTATGCATTCATTCAAGTAAATCCAGAACAAGTGGCTGAGAACTTGAAGAAGCAAGGTGGGTATATTCCAGGAATTCGTCCAGGTAAGAACACTCAAGAATATTTAACTCGCGTATTATATCGCTTAACATTTGTTGGTGCGCTGTTCTTATCAGCCATTGCCATTCTTCCAGTCTTTTTTGTAAAGTTTGCGGGTCTCCCGGAATCTGCTCAAATTGGTGGAACGAGCTTGCTCATCGTTATCGGGGTTGCACTTGAAACCATGAAACAGCTTGAAGCTCAGCTTGTTAAGCGTCACTATAAAGGTTTTATAAAATAATTCGGATTTGGGGACTAATGTTCCCAAACACCGTTTTAGAGACTGAGGGGGAGCCAGAGTGAATTTAGTTTTGATGGGGCTGCCAGGTGCGGGAAAAGGCACTCAAGCTGAAAAAATCGTTGAAAAATATTCTATCCCTCATATCTCGACAGGAGATATGTTCCGTGCTGCTATGAAGGAAGGAACAGAACTAGGGTTAAAAGCTAAATCTTTCATGGATCAAGGTGCACTTGTTCCAGATGAAGTAACAATTGGTATTGTTCGTGAGAGATTAAGTAAAGATGACTGTCAAAAAGGATTCTTACTTGATGGTTTTCCTAGAACTGTTGCTCAGGCAGAAGCGCTAGAGAATATGCTTACTGAATTAGATAAGAAAATTGACTACTGTTTAAATATTGATGTAGACCACAATATTCTGATGGAACGTTTAACTGGTCGTCGTATTTGTAAAGAATGTGGAGCTACTTATCACTTGGTTTTCAATCCTCCTGCAAAGGATGGAACTTGTGACCGTTGTGGTGGAGAGCTTTATCAGCGTGCAGATGATAACGAAGAAACGGTTCATAACCGCTTAGAAGTGAACATTCAACAATCAGAACCTTTGCTTCATTTCTATAAAACAAAAGGTTACCTAAAAAATATTAATGGTCAACAAGATATTAATGATGTATTCAAAGATATTGACAGCCTTCTTCGGGAGCTTGCGTAAATGATTATTTGCAAGACTCCGCGTGAGATTGAAATAATGCGTGAAGCTGGTCGCATCGTTGCACTTACGCACCAGGAGTTGAAAAAGCATATCGTTCCCGGTATAACTACGAAGGAGCTGGATAAAGTTGCTGAAGCTTTTATAAGAAAGCATGATGCAATTCCTTCCTTTAAAGGCTATAACGGCTTTACAGGTAGCATCTGTGCTTCTGTAAATGAAGAACTAGTGCATGGAATTCCTGGGAATCGTGCATTGAACAACGGTGATATTATCAGTATTGATATCGGTGCTGAGTATAATGGCTATCATGGTGATTCAGCTTGGACTTATGCGGTAGGTTCTATTGATGAGGAGACAAAGCGTCTATTAGATGTTACGGAGGAATCCTTATACAAGGGACTTAATGAAGCAAAGCCAGGTGATCGTCTGTCGAACATCTCCCACGCGATTCAAACTTATGTGGAAGCAAACGGGTTTTCAGTTGTACGCGAGTATGTAGGGCACGGAATAGGGCAAGACTTACATGAGGATCCACAAATTCCCCATTATGGTCCACCTAATAAAGGCCCGCGTTTAAAACCTGGGATGGTACTAGCGGTTGAGCCGATGGTGAATGCAGGAAGTCGTTATGTTAAGACCTTAGCTGACGATTGGACCGTTGTTACAGTTGATGGGCGTAGGTGTGCTCACTTTGAACATACCATTGCGATCACTGAAACGGGTTTTGAAATTCTTACAAAAGCTTAACTTGTAAAACCAAAGGAACTGTCAAGTGTTTAGTAATATTTTATTATTAAAATTGGGCAAATCCTTTTTAATATGCTATAATTATAAGGTTGCTAGAAAATTGTAGTGTATTAACCGGTCGTGTTGCATTGGAAAGCTACGATTTCTTTCAGTAAGTATTTAATGGATCATGTAACTGATGAGTAGAAGGGAGACTAGTTCTATGGCGAAAGATGATGTAATTGAAATTGAAGGTAAGGTTCTTGAAACTTTGCCTAACGCTATGTTTAAGGTAGAATTAGAAAATGGTCATACAGTACTAGCTCATGTTTCCGGTAAAATTCGTATGCACTTCATCCGTATTTTGCCTGGTGATAAAGTAACTGTTGAGCTATCCTCATATGACTTAACACGCGGAAGAATTACTTACCGCTTTAAATAATCTGTTGCACTCCGTAATATCAAGGAGGTTAGGATAATGAAAGTGAGACCATCTGTTAAGCCGATCTGCGAAAAGTGTAAAGTTATCCGTAGACGCGGCAAAGTTATGGTTATTTGTGAAAACCCTAAGCATAAACAAAAACAAGGCTAATAATGAGGGAGGTGCTCTAGTAAATGGCACGTATTGCAGGTGTAGATATTCCACGTGAAAAGCGTGTAGTAATCTCATTAACTTACATCTATGGTATTGGTAAAAATACTGCACATAAAGTATTGGCTGAAGCTGGTGTTTCAGAAGAGACTCGTGTGCGTGATTTAACGGAAGAAGAGCTTAACAAAATCCGTGATATCGTTGACAAATTAAAGGTTGAAGGTGACCTTCGTCGTGAAATTTCTTTAAACATCAAGCGTTTAATGGAAATTGGTTCATACCGTGGTCTTCGTCATCGTCGTGGATTACCAGTTCGCGGACAAAACACGAAGAACAATGCACGTACTCGTAAAGGTCCACGTAAGACTGTAGCTAACAAGAAGAAATAATCGGTAAAGGAGGTACTTTAAATGGCTCGTAAAACTAATACTCGTAAGCGTCGTGTAAAAAAGAATATTGAACAAGGGATTGCTCATATCCGTTCTACATTCAATAACACGATTGTAACAATCACTGATGTTCATGGAAATGCTCTTTCATGGTCAAGTGCTGGTTCTTTAGGATTCAAAGGTTCTCGTAAATCTACTCCTTTTGCAGCACAAATGGCAGCTGAAACAGCAGCTAAATCATCTATGGAACATGGAATGAAAACTTTAGAAGTAACAGTTAAAGGACCTGGTGCAGGACGTGAAGCTGCTATCCGTGCTCTTCAAGCTGCTGGTCTAGAAGTTACTGCTATTAGAGACGTAACTCCAGTTCCTCATAACGGATGTCGTCCACCAAAACGTCGTCGTGTATAATTTTTCTGTATAGAAAAAAAATCCCTGTCTATAATGGGATATGATAAGAACTTTATACGTTTATACAGGATCATTTTTCCAGTTGTTGTGCACAAGCGGGAACGTATACAGGGGGAATTTCGGTTAAACAAAACTAACCGAGGTTTCGACGTTTTGAAGGAGGGTATATTTGATGATCGAAATAGAAAAACCAAAAATCGAAACGGTTGAGATCAGCGATGATGCCAAGTACGGGAAGTTCGTCGTAGAACCACTAGAACGTGGATATGGTACTACTTTGGGTAACTCCTTACGTCGTATCCTATTGTCGTCACTCCCAGGTGCGGCGGTCACATCGATTCAAGTCGATGGGGTGCTTCATGAATTCTCAACAATTGAAGGCGTCGTAGAAGATGTTACTTCTATTATTTTAAATATTAAGAAACTGGCACTGAAAATCTACTCTGATGAAGAGAAGACGCTTGAAATTGATGTGCAAGGTGAGGGAGTAGTGACTGCGGCTGACGTAACTCATGACAGTGATGTCGAGATATTAAACCCGGATCTACACATTGCGACCCTTGGTTCGAACGGCAATCTTCGCATGCGCTTAACTGCTAAGCGTGGAAGAGGGTATACACCTGCTGATCAGAACAAGAGAGAGGATCAACCAATCGGTGTTATTCCAATCGACTCCATCTACACTCCAGTTTCACGTGTTGTCTACCAAGTAGAAAACACTCGTGTCGGTCAATTGACTAACTATGATAAGTTAACTTTCGATGTATGGACTGATGGAAGCACTGGTCCTCAAGATGCTGTTGCACTTGGAGCGAAAATCTTAACTGAGCATTTAAACATCTTCGTTGGTTTAACTGATGAAGCACAAAATGCTGAGATCATGGTTGAAAAAGAAGAAGATCAAAAAGAAAAAGTACTTGAGATGACGATTGAAGAATTGGATTTATCCGTTCGTTCATACAATTGCTTAAAGCGTGCTGGCATCAATACTGTTCAAGAGCTTGCTAACAAGACTGAAGAGGATATGATGAAGGTACGTAACTTAGGTCGTAAGTCTCTTGAGGAAGTAAAACACAAACTTGAAGAGCTTGGATTAGGATTACGTAAAGACGATTGATCTTTGGTCAAACCTTTTACCATTCCAAGTCTTAAGCAACTAGAGATAAATGACTTCAACAAAGGAGGGAAACTTTCATGGGATACAGAAAGTTAGGACGCACTAGTGCTCAACGTAAGGCTATGTTACGTGATTTAACAACAGACTTAATCATTAATGAGCGTATTGAAACAACTGAAGCTCGTGCTAAAGAACTTCGTTCAGTAGTTGAGAAAATGATTACTCTTGGTAAGCGTGGGGACCTTCATGCTCGTCGTCAAGCATCTGCTTACGTTCGTCACGAAGTAGCTAACGCTGAAACTAACCAAGATGCTGTTCAAAAATTATTCAGTGACATCGCTGGCCGTTACGAAGAGCGTCAAGGCGGTTACACTAGAATCATGAAGCTTGGACCACGTCGTGGAGACGGAGCTCCAATGGTAATTATCGAATTAGTTTAATAGCTAGTACAGACAACAAGGGTGAAGGACAGTTTACACAGGAACTTGTTCTCTGCCCTTTTGCTGTAATAAGCCGTTGACTATCTAAAGTTCTAAGCCCAACGAGTGTTACGATGAGGGTGTATGTTATTTTCTTCACTTCTCGTCTAGCTCATGCGCCTTGCTCTCATTTGGAATGAAGAGGAGGCGCAGGCTTTATTTAGGAAAGAGCATTGAAATAAGAAGTCAATGAGACATTCATTCATGCCATCATACATATTATTTTTATATTTTAACGGTGAATGGTCCTTGTCTTCACTTTCAAAGCTCGCCAAGATTGGCGAGTTTTCTTTATAATATGGGGTTTTTCTTATAGGTTAGGTATGGTAGTTGAGAGGAGATGAGTAATTTGGTAGCATCCATTGTTCAGATAGAGAATGTCTCTTTTAAATATGATCTTCAAGAGGAGTACGCCTTAAATGATGTCTCCTTTAACATAAATAAAGGCGAATGGCTTGCCATTGTCGGTCATAATGGATCTGGTAAGTCAACGCTTGCGAAACTTTTAAATGGTCTTCAGTTTGCTGAAAAAGGCTCCATTACTATTGGAGGAACAAAGTTATCTGAAGAAACGGTTTGGGATACGAGAAAAATGGTTGGGATGGTTTTCCAAAATCCAGACAATCAGTTTGTCGGTACGACTGTTCAGGATGACGTTGCCTTCGGACTGGAGAACCATGGAGTTCCTCGAG
>Ga0182742_1005322_pt1 | contig 10959 bp, 11 predicted proteins | sample eDN5th37CBELigMG_FD_128880 | JGI IMG/M metagenome (GOLD analysis project Ga0182742, IMG submission 128880) | Enriched Miracle-Growth compost microbial communities from Emeryville, California, USA - eDNA 5th pass 37_C BE-Lig MG (version 2)... ... | reverse complement strand
CGGAAGAGCAGAAACAGCGCTGGCTGCCTGCCATGGCACGCGGCGAGCTCATCGGCGCCATCGCCATGACCGAACCCGGTACGGGCAGCGACCTGAAGAACGTGCGGACCACGGCACGTCGCGAAGGCGACGAGTATGTGCTGAATGGCTCGAAGACCTTCATCACGAACGGCATGAATTCCGAGCTCGTCATCGTGGTGGTCAAGACCAAGCCCGACGCGGGTGCAAAGGGCATTTCGCTGATCGTCGTAGAGGAGGGCACGCCCGGCTTCTCCAAGGGCCGCAAGCTCGAGAAGATCGGCCTGAAGGCGCAGGACACCGCCGAACTCTTCTTCGACAACGTGCGGGTGCCGGTCGGCAACCGCCTGGGCGAGGAAAACGCCGGCTTCGGCTACCTCATGCATGAACTGGCGCAGGAGCGCCTGATCATCGCACTGCGCGCGGCGACCTCCATCGAGACCATGCTCGAGCGCACGATCAACTACACCCGCGACCGCAAGGCATTCGGGCAGTCGATCATCGACTACCAGAACACCCGCTTCAAGCTGGCCGAAGCCAAGGCCGAGGCCCAGATGCTGCGGGTCTTCGTGGACCACTGCCTGGAGCTTCACCTCAAGCGAGAATTGACGCCCGTGATGGCCGCCATGGCCAAGCTGACCGCATCCGAGATGCAAGGCAAGCTGCTTGACAGCTTCCTGCAGATGCATGGCGGCTATGGCTACATGTCGGAGTACGGCATCGGCAATGCCTGGATCGACGCGCGCGTCATGCGCATCTATGGCGGCACCAGCGAGATCATGAAGGAAATCATCGCGCGCACCCTCTGAGGTCCAGGCGGGGATGCGTCGGCGAGTCCGGCGCATCGAACTCGCTGTCGGATGTGACAGCCGACGGCAGGTGGTAGGCTCGGCAGCCCCGCGTAGCGACGGTTGCCGGCCTCACCGGGTTCTCTGGCCCCGCGACCCCCGCTCCGGCTACTGCAGCGTGGCCACCACAGGCGTGTGGTCCGAGGGCTGCTCGTTGCGGCGCGGCGTCTTGTCGATCACGCACTCGACGCAATGCGGGCGCAGGGCGTCGGACAGCAGAACATGATCGATGCGCAGGCCGGCATTGCGCCGGAATGCCATCTGCCGGTAATCCCACCAGCTGAAGGATTTTTCCGGCTGCTCGAACAGACGGAAGGAATCGTGCAGCCCGAGGTCAAGCAGTTTCTGCAGGGCCTGGCGCTCGGGTTCGGACACCAGCACGTCTCCCTCCCACTTCACGGGGTCGTGCACGTCGCGGTCCTCCGGCGCCACATTGAAGTCGCCCAGCAGGGCCAGGCGCGGGAAACGGCCCAATTCCTGTTGCAGGTGCTCATGCAGCGCCTGATACCAGGCCAGCTTGTAGGCGTATTTGTCGCTGGTCAGCGACTGTCCGTTGGGGCAGTAGGCGCTGATGATGCGCACATCGCCCAACGGCGAATCCAGGGTGACGGAAACCAGGCGCTGCTGGGCGTCCTCATAGCCCGGGATATTGCGGACGACATCGCGCGGCGGCGTGCGGCTGAGAACGGCCACGCCGTTGTAGGTGCTTTGCCCAGCCACGGCGGCGTGATAGCCGGCGTCCTGGATGGCCTCATGCGGAAAGCGCTCGTCGGGAAGCTTCAATTCCTGCAGGCACAGGGCATCCACCGGGTTGGCGGCAAGCCAGTCGAGCACCTGCTGCAGGCGGATTTTCAGGGAGTTCACATTCCAGGTGGCGATCTTCACTATTTTCCTACGTCCTTTATCCATGCGAAGCTGCCTGCAGGCAAGTATCCGAGACTCGGCCTGCCCATGGCTTCGGTGACACGATACAGCATTGTGGCGGCGCGTCTGGCCGCCGACTCGGATTGGCAGAGATGGCAATCGTACGTTATGCGTCGCATCCCGTTGCGGACGATTCTGCCCGCGCCACGACGACCTTGCCGGCCGTCGTGGCGCGGGCGCAGCATCCGAAGCCTTCGGATATGCCCTAACAGAAACCTCCCGCACGTACCATGTTGGTTACATGGTTGATATTTAAGTTACATCGTTGAAACTAAAGTCGAGGTGGCCGACTCTACAATTCGGGCTTTGTTGTCCTTCGAGGAGTTTTGGAATGCGCGCGATGCTTGCAGTGATGTTGCTTGGCTCTTTTCTGGCGGGATGCGCCGTGCATACGCGGGACGGCTCCGTGATCGTCGACCCGCCATCGCGTCATGGTGGCGGCTTCTGTCCCCCGGGCCAGGCCAAGAAGGGCAACTGCTGACTTCGCAGCCCATGCAGCCCAGACCTTATCGACGGAGCCTACTGTTCAGGCCTGGCAAGGCTCCGGTCTGCCCTGGCTGCCATATCGCCTCGCGTCGGCATCCACCTGGGAAAGCACTGGCATATGGCCTTCCGGGAGAAGGGACTTGACGACCAGGACCCTCATCCGCGCCGCATTCTGGGTCGCCACCCTGAGCGTGCTCGTCCTGTCGCTGCTCCCGACCAGCACGCCGCTGCCGTCCACGGGCTGGGACAAAAGCAATCATGTACTGGGATTCGCGATCCTGGCCGCCTTGGGCAGCCTCGGGTATCGGCGCCAGGGGCTGAAGGTCTCGGTCGGGTTGCTCGCTTTTGGCGTGCTCATCGAGGTCCTGCAGGCCTTCAGCGGCTACCGCTTTGCCGAATGGGGTGATCTTTTGTCCGACATGATCGGCATCGCCCTGGGCATCCTCACGGCCTGGCTTGCCGGCCGCACCTTACCCAAGCCTCGCTGACGCGAACGCCCCCTTCGGATAAGGGGCTTCGTTTTTCGACCACGATTTCGCCGAGCGCCGCGCCGTGAAGGTCCCCGGCAGGAATAGGCATTGCTGCCCGACCCCTGTAGACCAACCATACGGGAGTCTCCATGCAGACTGTGTCGGACTTCATCCTGAGTCGCCTCTCACAATGGGGTATCAGGCGGGTATTCGGCTATCCGGGCGACGGCATCAACGGGCTTATGGGCGCGTTCGGGCGCACTGCCGAGCCGCTGGAATTCATCCAGACTCGCCATGAAGAGCTTGCCGCCTTCATGGCAAGCGCCCATGCCAAGTTCACGGGCCAGGTCGGAGTCTGCATGGCCACCTCCGGACCAGGCGCCATCCATTTGCTGAATGGGCTGTACGACGCCAAGCTGGACCACATGCCCGTGGTGGCCATTGTGGGACAGCAGGCGCGCAGCGCCATCGGCGGGGACTATCAGCAGGAGGTCGATCTGGTCAGCCTGTTCAAGGACGTGGCGCACGACTACGTGCACGTGGCTTCCAGCGCGGAACAGGTCCGCCATCTGATCGACCGCGCCATCCGGATTGCCATGGAACGCCGCGCCGTGACCTGTGTCATCCTGCCGAACGACGTGCAGGATCTGCCCGCAGTGCCTGTGCCGCCCCGCGAGCATGGCACCGTCCGTACCGGCATCGGCCACACCTCGCATGCGAACGTGCCCTCGCAGGTCGCCCTGCAGAATGCCGCTGACCTGCTGAACCGGGGAGAGCGGGTGGCCATGCTGGTGGGAGCCGGCGCGCTGGATGCCACCGACGAGATCCTGCGGGTATCCGAACTGCTTGGCGCGGGCATTGCGAAGGCCTTGCTCGGCAAGGCCGCCGTCCCGGACAGCGTGCCCTGGGTCACCGGATGCATCGGCATGCTGGGCACCCAGCCCAGCTGGCAGATGATGAACGAGTGCGACACGCTGCTCATGGTGGGTACGTCCTTTCCGTACTCGGAGTATCTGCCGGAGGAAGACAAGGCACGTGCCGTCCAGATTGATCGTGACGGGCGCAACCTCAGCCTGCGGTACCCGGTCGAGATAGGGCTCGTGGGTGACAGCAAGGCGACGCTGCGGGCCCTGATTCCCCTGCTGGAGAACAGGACGTCCCGACAGTGGCAGGAACGCATACAGGCCAGCATGGCGAAATGGAACCAGACGGTACAGGCGCGTGCCATGGTCGAGGCGAAACCCATGAATCCCCAGCGAGTGTTCTGGGAGCTCTCGCCGCGATTGCCCGATCGCAGCATCCTCGCGTGCGACTCGGGGTCCGTGGCCAACTGGTATGCACGCGACGTCAAGCTGCGCGAAGGCATGATGGGGTCCGTGTCCGGCGGACTGGCGACCATGGGATGCGCTGTGCCGTATGCGCTAGCCGCGAAGCTCGCCTACCCGGAGCGCCCGGTGTTCGCCCTCGTGGGCGATGGCGCCATGCAGATGCTGGGCATCAACGGGCTCATCACCATTGCCGAGCGCTGGAAGGACTGGGACAACCCGACGCTGGTGGTGATGGTCCTGAACAACGGCGACCTCAACCTGGTCACCTGGGAGCAGCGCGCCATGGGCGGCGACCCCCGCTTCAGCGACTCCCAGCTACTACCTGATTTCGATTATGCGCAGTATGCGCGAATGCTGGGACTGCATGGCATGCGGGTCGACAACCCCGACGACATTGCGGACGCGTGGGAGACCGCCATGGCGGCAGACCGTCCGACTGTGCTCGAAATGGTGACCGACCCCGAGGTTCCGCCGCTGCCTCCCCACATTCCCGTCAAGCAGATGAAGGCCTACTTCAAGGCAATGCGCAATGATCCGGCCGGCGGTTCGGCGCTGCGCGCCACCCTCCGGCAATGGTGGGCAGGATGAAGAATTTTCCGTTCACGACAGGAGGATAGCGTGTCCAACCCGACAGAAAGCAAGGTGAATGACGAAGGGCGCCGGGAACCGCAGGCGCCCAATGAGGAACCGGCGCGACGGCCCGGCATGCCGGAAGGCGAGCCGCGCGACGCGAGCCAGGAACGCACGCCGCCTGGGACGATTCCGTCGCCGGTGCTGCCTGACGTAGATCCGCAGCAAACCCCTGGAGTCGATCACTGAACCCTGCATGCGGCAAGGCCCGGCTCCTGCCCGGGCAGCCCGACTGCCCTGGTATGCGCCTTGCTTGCCATTCGCCAGGCCGCGTCATGCACCGTGGCGCCAGGCGTCAATCCTTATGGAGGCACGATGAAATCCCACACCAGCACCCATGACGTAACAGAGTCCGGAAACCGGGTGAAATCGACCCTGCACGATCTGATCGCAGGTACGGAAGACCTGCTGCGCTCCACCGCCTCATATGGTGGGTCCGAGGTCGAGTCAGTGCGGGACCGGCTGAAGCGACAACTCGACAACGCCCGAGACCAGGTGCGAAGCGGCGAGCGCCATGTCGTCGACCGTTATCATCATATGACCGATGTCACCGACGAGTACGTGCATGAAAACGCCTGGAAGACCGCTGGTGTCGCGCTGGTAGTCGGGCTCGTCATCGGCGCATGCCTGATGTCCGATAGCTGGAGGCAGGGGCGATGAACCAGGATCCCAAGCAAAGGCCTGTCGATACGACGACGCCGACGGATGCGAAGAAGGAGTCCACGCCCAGCCAGCAGGAGAAGCATGGCGACAAGCGCAATACGCTGCTCAACCGCCCGGTGGACGCGAACCAGACCGGGGTGGACGTCCAGATCCCCCCGGGCGTCGACCCCAACGACATGCACGATCCGGGAAGCCAGACACCCGGTGCCCCGCCTGTGGACAATCGGTCCTGAAGGGGAGATCCGCCCAGGGCCCACGAGGAGCGTCCGCCTGAACGGACAAAGGGCGCCTGGTTGGGCAGACGCGACTGCTCGGACGAAGACCGGACAGTCGCGTCGCCGGTCTTTCCTCCGCCTGGCGTCTTCTGCGAGGTGAAAGCCGCCGCTTCCCGGAGACCTGCACGGTCGAGTGACCCTGCAGGTCTTCCGTTCGTGCAGGCGTCAGCTGCCCGGGCTGCCCGTGATCGGCAGCACGATACCCGTGATGAAGCTCGAGCAGATCTCCGAAGCGAGGAAAACGTAGGCCGGTGACAGCTCCTCAGGCTGGGCGGGGCGCTTGAGCGCGGTCTTGCTGCCGAATTCCTCCACCTGTTGCAGGGGCTTGTCGGCCGGGTTGAGCGGCGTCCAGACAGGGCCGGGCGCCACCGCGTTCACTCGAATGCCTTTCTCCGCCAAGTTCGAAGCCAGAGCCATGGTGAACGCATGGATGGCGCCCTTGGTGGTGGAGTAGTCGATGAGCGAGCCGCTGCCGCTCAAGCCCGTGACCGAGCCGCTGTTGACGATGGCCGAGCCCTTCTTCAGGTGGGGCAGTGCGGCCCGCGTCATGTAGAAGTACCCGTAGACGTTGGTGCGCAGGGTCTGGTCGAAGCGCTCGTCCGTGATGTCCAGCAGCGAATCGGCATGCTCCTGGAAAGCAGCGTTGTTGACCAGCACGTCGAGCTTGCCGAACGCCTTGACCGTCTGCTCGACCGCCTCCTTGCAGAAGCTCGAATCCTTGACGTCTCCCGGTATGAGAATGCAGCGCCTTCCTTCGGCTTCGATATGGCGACGGGTCTCTTCCGCATCGGGATGCTCGTTCAGATAGACAATGGCCACGTCCGCGCCTTCCCGGGCAAACAGCACGGCCACTGCGCGGCCAATGCCCGAGTCGCCGCCTGTCACGATGGCTGCCTTGCCCTCGAGCTTGCCGCTTCCCTTGTAGGCCGGTGCCAGGAACTGGGGCTTCAGCTTCATGTCCTGCTCAAGTCCGGGCTTCTCCAGGCGCTCTGCGGGCAGTGGCGGCTCCGGATAGTCGCGGGCGCCGGTCTGTACCGCGCCGGAACCCTTCGAGCCGCTGCTGTCGGATTTGGCAGCGTCCTTTCTGTCCTGCTGTTCCTGAATCCTCTGTTGCTTGGCAGCGACTGCCTCGGGATGGCCGTCGGTCGGGTCCTTTTTCTGTGTCATCGAGTTCTCCTGTCTGTGCGGAGCCTGCACTGCATGCGATGCCGGCCAGTGATTGAGCGGGTGGCCGCATGCAACAACCTCTTCAGCGGGCCCGCGAACCCCAGGATCAAGCAATTTCGGGACCGCCCATCCAGCCTCGCGTCCACCGGATCGGGATTCAGTCGGAAGCGGATGCCAGCTCGGCTGACTGGCGCAGGAAGTCCAGCAGCCGGCGCTCATCGGCGTTCAGGCCGCGCGGGCCGCCCGGCGCCGCGCCGCGACCGGGCAGGCGTCCGGCGAGATAGGCATCGAGTATGGCGGGATGGATGTAGCATGCGCGACAGACCGCCGGCGTGTTGGCAAGACGCTGCGAGACCTGCCTGACCACGTCGGCCATGACGCGGCGTGCGGCAGTCTCGCTCGTCCAGGGTTGTCGCGACAGGGCGGCATGGGCATAGACGGACGCAGCCCAGGTCCGGTAGTGCTTGGCCGTGAACTCCTGGCCCGAGGTCTCCTTCAGGTAAGCGTTCACCGTGCCTGAGTCCAGGGCCATCGGATTGCCGTCGTCGTCATGGTAGTGGAACAGGTGCTGGCCCGGGATCTCCATGCATCGCTTGACGATACGCGCGATCCGGGCGTCGTTGACCGTGACGTCGTGCGCGACGCCGCTCTTGCCCACGAACTGGAAACGAATCCGGCTGCCGGCCACGGATGCATGGCGCCGAGTCAGTGTCGTGAGGCCATAGGAGCGATTGGTGCGTGCATAGCGCGGGTTGCCGATACGGATAAGGGTAGTTTCAAGGAGCTGGACCACGACCGCCGTGACGCGATCCTGGCTCAGGCCGGGGCGTTTCAGGTCGGCGGCCACGCGTCGCCGGATCCTGGGCAGGCACAAACCGAACTCGACCAGGTGGTGATACTTGTTCGCGTCCCGGATGGCCGTCCATTCAGGGTGGTAGCGATATTGCTTGCGTCCGCGCGCGTCACGCGCAGTGGCCTGGATATGTCCGGTCGGATTGGGGCAGATCCAGACGTCCTCGTAGGCGGGTGGAATGGCCAGTCCATCGATGCGCGCGATGACTCGCGGGTTGTCGATCGGCCGGCCTCGGGTGTCCAGGTACCTGAATCCACCGTCGGCGTCGCGTTCGCGACGGTAACCCGGCTTACTGTCGTCGACATAGGTGAGTCCGGCGAGCTCTAGGGCCATCTCCGGTGCGGCCGCATCCTGCACGCAGGTGTCTTCGGGATCTTTCAGCGTCAGCATCGTGCTGTCGCGCGCTGCCAGCGGCATCGCGCGCAGGGTTGAAAGCTCCAGGTTGTGCAAGAGTCGTGCCGGACCCAGGCACAGGCGCCTGGATGCCGGACCGCCTGCAGCAAAAGCCGTTACACCAGCTTGACCAGCTGCTTGCCGAAGTTCTTGCCGCTGAGCAGGCCCAGAAAGGCCTCCGGTGCGCTGGCCAGCCCCTGCGCAATGCTTTCGCGATACTTGAGCTTTCCTGCCGCCACCAGCTCACCGAGTTCGGCCAGGCCCTGAGGCCACAGGTCGGCATGGTCGGACACGATGAACCCCTGCATCTTGAAACGAGATACGAGGAACATCTTGGGATTGGTGATGGCGCTGCGAGAAATCTCGCCAGGCTCGTTGTTGTAGTCGCTGATCAGGCCGCAGATGGCGACCCGGGCGAAGGGGTTCAGACGTGCAATCACGCTATTGAGCACGTCGCCGCCTACATTCTCGAAATTGCAGTCGATCCCGTCAGGCGTGGCCTCCTTGATCAGGGCGTAAAGCTCCTTCTGGTTCGATGCCTTCTTGTAGTCCACACAGGCGTCGAAGCCGAGTTCCTCGGTGACGTAGTCGCACTTTTCCTTGCCGCCGGCGATGCCGACCGCACGCACTCCATTCAGCTTTGCCAGCTGGCCGACCACGCTGCCGACCGCGCCGCTGGCCGCGCTGACAACCAGAGTCTCGCCGGCCTTGGGCTCGAGGATCTTGTGATAGCCATACCAGGCCGTCATGCCGGGCATGCCCACGGCGCCCAGGTAAGCCGACAGGGGCACATGCGTGTCGTCGACCTTGGTCAGGCCCTGGCCGTCGGACAGGGCATACTCCTGCCAGCCGAAGGGGCCGACGACCTTGTCGCCTGCACGGAAACCTGGGTGACGGGATTCCACGACTTCACCGACGCCGCCTCCACCCATGGTCTCGTCCAGTTCCTGGGGCTTGGCGTACGAGCGGCCCTCGTCCATGCGGCCACGCATGTAGGGGTCGAGCGACATGTAGTGCACCCGCACCAGCAGCTGGTTGTCGGCCGGCTGGGGCAGGGGCAGGGTCTCGAGACGGAAGTTGTCTGCGGAGGGCCACCCCTTGGGACGCGAGGCAAGCACGATTCGCTGGTATGTCTTGGACATAGGATCTCCTTGTCGGTTGAGCATGGCCGCACGGCAACAGGATACTGCGCGGCCAGCTCGAATGGGCAGGCTCCCGCGTCGTGCAGGACGCCTGCGTGCGGGCATGTCGATGTCAGGCGGTGACCTTGGCCGTGCGAAGCTCGCTCAGGATTTCGTCGGTGTGCTGGCCAGGAACCGGAGGACGTGCCGGCCGGCGTGCCGGTGTCGCGCTGAAACGCGGGCTCGGGCTGGGCTGCACGACGCCGTAGTCCTCGAAGAAGAGCTCGCGTGCCCGGTTGTGCGGATGCCTGGGTGCATCCTGCATGCTCAGCACCGGGGCAAAGCAGCTGTCGATATCCTGCAGGCACTGTTCCCAGTGCGCGCGCGGCTGGCCCGCGAACAGGGCCTCGAGGATCTGCCGCTGGCGCTGCCACTGGGCAGGATCGTTGCGGTCGCCATAGGCGGCCGTGTCGATCCCGGCGGCCTCGGTGAAGGCAGCAAAGAACTGCGGCTCGAGCGCGCCAAGGGAAATCCACTGGCCGTCGGCACAACGGTAGGTGCCGTAGTGGGCGGCGCCACCGTCGAGCAGGTTGCTGCCACGCTCGTCGCGCCAGCCGTTCGAGCCGAGCCGACTGTACATCATGGCCATCAGCGATGCCGTCCCGTCGACGATGGCCGCATCGATGACCTGGCCCTTGCCAGTGGTGCGTGCACTGATGATGGCGCAGGTCAGGCCATATGCGAGCAGCATGCCGCCGCCGCCGAAGTCGCCCACCACGTTGAGCGGGGGAACGGGTGCGCCATCGCGCGGCCCGATCGCGTGCAGGGCGCCCGTGATGGAAATGTAGTTGATGTCATGGCCCGCCCGCGCAGCCAGGGGGCCATCCTGGCCCCAGCCCGTCATGCGGCCATAGGCCAGGCGCGGATTGGCCGCCAGGCACTCGTCGGGACCCAGGCCCAGGCGCTCCATCACGCCCGGCCGGAAGCCCTCGATCAGTCCGTCGGCGGAAGCGATGAGCTCCAGGGCAGTGGCGCGGTCATCGGCGCTTTTCAGGTCGAGCGCAATCGAGCGCTTGCCGCGGTTCAGGACGTCCGTGGAGGGGTCGACTGCGCTCGCGCCGCTGCCCGCGCGGTCGATGCGGATGACATCGGCGCCCTGGTCGGCGAGCATCATGCCCGCAAAGGGACCGGGACCGATGCCGGCGAACTCGATAATGCGCACTCCGTTGAGAGGACCCATGCTAGCTCCAGAAGAAATTGCGGCGCATCGCCGCATTGATGATGGCGGGGCGCAGCCGGATTCGCCTGCGCCCTATGCGAAAGCAGTGAAAGGACACGTCGAGCCGACGGGGCGCGAGCGGCACCGGGCGGGCATGCCTGCCCATGCCCCGACAGGAGCGTGCCGGTTATTCCGAGATCTGGATGACGACCTTGCCTGTGACCTTGCGGTTCATCATGTCGTTCAGGGCCTGTCTCGCCTCGGCAAGCGGATAGTGTGCCGAGATGTGCGGCTTGAGCACGCCTTGCTGCATGAGTTCGAACATGTCTCGCACGTCGCGCCGGAAATTCTCGGGCTCGCGCTGGGTGAAGCTTCCCCAGAACACGCCGATGAGCGAAGCTCCCTTGAGCAGGGTCAGGTTCAGAGGCAGGCGGGGGATTTCGCCGTTGGCAAAGCCGATGACCAGGTAGCGGCCGCGCCAGCCGATGCTGCGAAATGCCGGTTCGGCGTACTCGCCGCCGACGGGATCGTAGATGACGTCAGGGCCATTGCCGCCGGTCAGCT
>Ga0182742_1005320_pt1 | contig 10961 bp, 9 predicted proteins | sample eDN5th37CBELigMG_FD_128880 | JGI IMG/M metagenome (GOLD analysis project Ga0182742, IMG submission 128880) | Enriched Miracle-Growth compost microbial communities from Emeryville, California, USA - eDNA 5th pass 37_C BE-Lig MG (version 2)... ... | reverse complement strand
TCCGGCTGAATGTTGTTGCGGCGGATGACCTCGCCCCACTTCTCCAATTCGCTGCGCATGAAGGCGCCGAATTCCTCGGGGCTGTTGCCGCCGGGGATGGCGCCCTGCTCATGCAGGCGCCGGCGCACATCCTCATCCTGCAGCGCGGCGATGGCGGCCCGGCGGATGGCGGCGAGCGGCCCGGCAGGCATGCGCGCCGAGGCGACAAGCCCATGCCAGTTGCTGGCATCCACCGCCGGAAGGCCGAGCTCGGCGAAGGTCGGCACGTCCGGGATCCAGGGAAGCCGCTCCTTGGTTCCCACCGCCAGGGCGCGCATGGCGCCTGCGCGGATCTGCGGGATCAGCACCGGCAGATCGGCAAAGCCGAGCTGCACCTCATTGCGCAGGATGGCGGTGGCAAGCTGGCCGCCGGAGTTGTAGGCGATCTGCACGATGTCCAGCCCGGCCGCGGTGCGGAACTGCTCGCCCGCCAGATGCGGCATGGAGCCGTTACCGGTGGTGCCGAAGTTCAGCGCACCGGGCCGCGCCTTCGCATCCGCGATCAGGTCCTGCAGCGTGCGGTAGGGGGAGGCGGCGGGCACCACCAGCGGCTCCGGCACCAGCACGCCAAGGGTGACAGGCACCAGGTCGCGCAACGGGTCGTAGGGCGTGCCTCGGCCGAGCTTCGGCGCGATAGCCAGTGCGCCGGCGCTGCCAATGCCGAAGGTGTAGCCATCCGGCGCGGCCTTCGCCACCACATCCACTCCGGTCATGCCGCCGGCGCCGGCGCGGTTGTCGATGATTACCGGTTGACCCAGGGTCGCGCTCATGTGCGGGGCAATGATGCGGGCGACGATATCGCTCGGTCCGCCCGCCGCGAAGGGCACCACGAAGCGCAGCGGGCGCGTCGGGAAGGCTTCCTCCGCACGGGCCGGCCGAACAAAGGGTGCGCCCAGCAGCGCAGCCAGGAATTGGCGCTTTCTCATCGGTTCTTCCTTAGGAGGTTCTTGGGGTATCGCTCAGGCGAAGCCCGGCAGGCGGTAGAAGCGGGCAGCGCTCCGCCAGAACAGGTCGGCCTTCTCCTCGGCGCTGGCGCCGGCGGCGATGCGCTTCATGGCGTTCCAGCCCACCGCATAGGCGTAGCTGCCTTTATCCACCGGGAAGTTGCTCTCGAACATGCAGCGCGCTGCGCCGAAGAGTTCGATGCAGCGCTCCATCCAGGGCCGCCAGGCCTCCGCCAGCTCCACCGAGGACGGAGCGCGCTCGCGCGCTTCAAAGCCGAAGCCCGGCAGGCGCATGCCAAGGCCGCCGAGCTTGACCATCACGTTCGGGCAGCCGGCCAAGTCCTTCAGGTTGGCCGACCACTCGGCGAACACCTCGTCCCGCTTGCCGGCATAGCGGCCGATGCCAAGCACGCCGCCGCAATGGTCGAGCACGATCGGCACCTGCGGGAAAGTGCGGGCCAGTGCGACCAGGCGCGGGATCTGGTGGAAGTAGAGCCAGGCGTCGTAGCTGAGGCCAAGTTCGGCGAGATGGGCGAAGCCGGCGCGGAAGTCCGGGCTGTCCAGCATATCTTCGGCTGGCTGGTAGGCCGGGTTCAGCATCGCCGGGTCGGGGTCCCAGGTGGCGATGTGACGGATGCCGCGGAACCGATCGCCGCCAGCGCGGAGATGCGCTTCCAGCACCGGGCGCACTGCATCGCCCAGCCGCAGGTCGGCGGCGCCGACGATGCCGGCGCAGGCCTGCACCTTGCCGTAATAGCCGCTGGCGCACATCGCCGCGACGCCATTGGCGAACTCGGTCTCGCCCACCGCCCGCATCGCCTCCGGCCCCTCGGCGCGCAGCATGGAGCGGGAGGACTGGATATAGACGGTCGCCCGCACATCGTGGCCGCTGCGCAGATCGGCCAGCAACTCATCGAGCAGGTAGCGCCAGCCCGGCTGGTCCCAAAGGTGATGATGCGGGTCGATAATGGGCTGGCCCGGGTCCAGCGCGTCCTCCCGCGTGGTTGCCAGCCAATCCTCGCGCACGGGGATCTGATGCTGGTGCGCCGGGTTGCTCATGCGGGGTACTCCGGATCCTCGAGTTCCGGGGCGAGGCTGCCGGGCAGGCCGAGCTCGAAGGCGTTCAGCGTCAGCGCGACCAGGCAATAGTAGCCGAGGATGCCCACCAGCTCGACCATGCCGCGCTCGCCCAGCGCGGCGACGCCCTGCCGGTAAAGCGGCGCCGGGACGCGCCCGCTGGCCAGCAGGGTGGAGGCAACGTCGTAGACTGCCTGTTCGCGCGCATCGCCCAGTACTGGTGCCCGGCGCGCGGCGATGGCGGCGATTACTGCCGGGTCCAGGCCCGCCTTCAGCGCCTCGCGCTTGTGCGCGGTCCATTCGTGGTGCGAGGTCCAGTGCCGGGCGCAGACCAGGATGGCGAGTTCCGACAGGCGCGGCTCCAGCGAAGTCTGGTAGCGCAGGAGTTCGCCCAGCTTCTGCGCCCGGGCGGCCAGCTCGGGGTTCTGGATCCAGGCGATCATCGGCGCCGGCACGCGGCCGCGGAGGCCAGCCACTGCCTCAGCGCAGGCGGCGCGCTGCTCCGGTGTCATCGCCGCCTCGGGCGGCAGGTCAAGGCGTGGCATGCAAGTCTCCTCTTTCGCTTCAGGCCAGCGCGGCAATCGGGGCGGGATCGCCGCCGAGGGCGCGGGTCAGGGCCACGGCCTCGCGCAGCACAAGTGGCAGGCAGCGCGCTTCGGCAGCCGGATTGAAGCGGTAGCGCGGCATGGTGATGCCAAGGGCGCCCGCGACGGCGCCGCGGCCGTCCAGCACTGGGGCGGCAATGGCCACGACTTCCGGCAGGCGCTCGCCATAGCTGACGATGGGCAGCCGCGGGCGCGGCTCGCTCTCCAGCGCCACCAGCGCGCGGCCATAGGCTCCGATGCCGAGCGGTGCCACGTCTCCCACCTGCGCCACGGTGCGCACCGGCTGCGGGCTCTCCTGGCGGAACAGGCAGCGGCGCTGATTGCCCTCGCGCACGAAAAAGGCGGCGCTCTCCTGGCTCTCGCTTCGCAGCCGGTCCAAGGCGGGCATCACCTGGTCCTCCAGCCGCAGGCCGCGGCGGAAACGTTCGCCCAGCACCAGCAGCTGTGGCCCGAGCGCATAGCCGCCCACGGTGGCGCGCTGCACGAAGCCATGGCTCTCCAGCGTGCCAAGCAGCCGGAGCGCGGTGGTCAGGTGCAGTCCGGAACGGCGGGCGATCTCGGCCAGCGGCAATGCTGCATCCCCGTCCTCGAAGGACTGGAGGATGGCCAGGGCGCGATCCACGGCGCGCACATTGCCATCGGCTTCCGTGGCCTCGCGCGGCAGAGGGCCAGCGGCAGTCTTTGTGGGATCGATCGGTTTCCTCTTCACGCCGCTTCCTATAGGCCAATCTTCCATTCTATGGAAGCTACTTGCGCAGAATGGATGCCGGATGATACCGCTGGCCGGGCAAGGGGCCGGGAGGGACACCATGCACCACTTCGCGCGTCGTGACGTTCTGGGGCTGATGGCTGGGCTCGGCCTCGCCGCGCCGGCCCTGGCGCAAGCCACCTGGCCGACCCGTCCCGTAACCCTGTTGGTTCCCTTCGCGCCCGGCGGCGCCTCGGACATCGCGGCCCGTGCTTTCAGCAGCCGGCTGGCGGAACGCAGCGGGCAGCCCGTGGTGGTGGAGAACCGCCCGGGCGCGAATGGGCAGCTTGCGGCGCGGCTGCTCGCGCGCGCCACGCCTGACGGCCACACGATGATGGTCGGCTCGATCGGCGTCTTCGCCCTGAATGCCGTGCTGTACCGCAACCCCGGCTATGATCCGCTGGTGGATTTCGCGCCGGTGACACTGGCCGTCACCACGCCGAACGTCCTGGTGGTGAACCCGGAGGTGGCACCGGTGCGGAACCTTGCGGAGCTGCTCGTCTGGATGAAGTCGCGGCCCGGCAAGGTGTTCCACGCCACCAGTGGCGTCGGCTCCTCGCCGCACCTGACCATGGAGCTCTTCACCCAGAAAACGGGGACCGAGGCGACGCATGTGCCCTCCCGCGGCGGCGCCACGGCGGTGATGGACCAGCTCGCCGGGACGGTGCAGGTTTCCTTCCAGGGACTCGGTTCCATCATCGGCCCGGTGCGGGAGGGGCGGCTGCGGGCGTTGATGGTGACTGCCGCCCGACGCAGCCCACTGCTACCAGAGGTGCCGACGGCTGCCGAGGCCGGGCTGCCCGACTTTGAGGTGAGTTCCTGGCAGGCGGTGATGGCACCGGCCGCGACCCCGGCCGCGCTCCGCGAGCGGATCGCCGCCGAGATTACCGCGATCCTGCGCGAGCCAGCCGTGGCCGAGGCCCTGCAGGCGGGCGGCTACACCGTCGCCGGCGGCACCCCCGCCGAATACGCCGCCTTCCAGCGGGCCGAGATTGCGCGCTGGCGGCGCGTGGCGCAGGCCACGGCCATCGTCCTCGATTGACGGCGCGCTGGGACGCCAACCATCGACATCCGTGTGGAGCAGAAACATGTCGCAGCGTTTCGCGGGAAAGATCGCCATCGTCACCGGCGCCGGTTGCGTCGGGCCCGGTTGGGGGAATGGCCGCGCCATCGCCGTCGGGCTGGCGCGCGAAGGGGCAACGGTGGTCGGCGTGGACCGCGCGCCGGAGAGCATGGTGGAAACCGCTGAGCGGATCGCCGCCGAGGGCGGCCGCTTCGAGACGGCGGTACTCGACGTGACCGACAGCGCCGCCATCGCCCGGATGGTGGCCGACGTGGTCGCGCGCCATGGCCGGATCGACGTGCTGGTGAACAATGTCGGCGGCTCGGCCGCTGGCGGTCCGGTGGAGATGGCCGAGGAGGTTTGGGACCTGCAGGTTGACACCAACCTCAAGAGCGTCTTCCTGACCCTCAAGCACGTATTGCCAGTGATGGAGAAGCAGGGCAGCGGCGCGGTGGTGAACCTCGCCTCGACCTCCGGCATCCGCTGGACCGGCGCGGCGCAGGTCGCCTATGCGGCGTCGAAGGCCAGGGTGATCCAGCTTTCGCGTGTCGTCGCCGTGCAATATGCGGCGAAGGGCATCCGGGTGAACACGGTGGTACCCGGCCAGATGCACACTCCGATGGTCGAGGCCCGCCTGGCCGGCCAGCGTGCCGGCGGCGATGTGGAGGCGCTCGTGAAGCAGCGTCTGGCGCGCATCCCACTGGGCTTTGCGGGCGACGGGCGGGACACCGCCAATGCCGTGCTGTTCCTTGCCTCCGACGAGGCGCGCTTCGTGACCGGTACGGAGCTGGTGGTCGACGGCGGCATGTCTGTCCGCTGTGGCTAAGGTGCCATAACGCAGGTGGCCATCAGCGCTCGGTTCCCCTGACCCGTCGAACCCGGCGGTTCGGCTGAAGAGCAGCGTCGGTCTGCTTCTGCCCCGACAACCCCGAAAGCCGCTCTTCCGCATCCGGCTACCCGAAGCCGCAACCGCCCCGGCTCGACTTTTGCTGCCCGGAAGATGGCCATTCACCGCGCTTTGGACCGGCGCGTCGCATGCGCAGGCTCCAGAGATGCCGCTTTCGGCGAAGCTCGGCGGCCTCGGCTCGCCTGCCCTCGCACTCAGGCAGGACCTTGCGGTTCTCCCCGCGCTTCCGCCGTTCTTCAGGTTCGGCCAGGGGGCCGGCGTCCTCGAGACGGGACAGCGCCTTTGCAACTCCCCAAATGACCGGAACGGCGCGCGCCACGCCTTCAGTGCCGGGTCCCACGGTGCCCAGGGAACTGCCCCGCCATGCTCAATCCATGCTGAGCGCCGATGATGATGGAAAGAAGATTGCTCGGTCCGACAGCCATGTTGATCGCGAAGCAGTCAGATTCAGAAGAGAAATGTCCTGCATCGCCATGTCATTGTTCCCGAGCCACATGCCGCCAGGTCAACACGCCGAGCACCGCCAACTGTGCGGCCGCCGTGAGAAAGCCGAGGGCGAAGCTTCCCGTGACGCTGACGATCAGCGTGAAGAACATGGGACCGCCTATAGCCCCGATGAAGGCGACCAGCGTCGCCGCCGAGGAGATATCGGCGACAAGGCGCGGCGGCGCCATGCTCGCCAGCTCTGCGTAGTAGATCCCATTCCAGCCGAGCGCGGTGAACCCGACGAGTGCGATGCTGGCGAACGCTGCCCATGGCCCCTGATCGGCGACAGTGACAAGCAGGCCAACAGCCCCTGCCGACAGCACAGCCTGGACACCTAGATGCCGCAGCCCGTGGCCCATGCGGTCTGCCACCCAGCCGAGCGCGATACGGCCTGTCACACTCGCGGCCTGCATGACGGCGATGTAGAGACCGGCTTCGACCAGCGAGACCGAGTGTCGCGTGATCATGTAGGTCGCCGTGAAAGCGGTGATGCAGGCCTGGGTGATGGAGAACGACATCCCGAGCACGGTCAGCATCGGCAGCGACGGGTGCGAGCGCAGGACAGCAACGGATCGGAGCAGGGCGGCTGCCGAGAAGAGTGCGCGGAGCCAGTTCAGCCTTGTTCGCAAGCTCTCCGTGGCGAGCGAGCGCCGGAAGGGCTGCACGAGCAGGACCCCGAGTAGGGCGATGGCCACCACGATCCAGATCGCGGCCGCGAAGCCCAGCGATGTGACGAGCGGCGCCACCACGATGCCCGCGAAGGCGCCGCCCAGTGGAACGCCTGCCTGCTTGATGGAGAAGACGAGCGTCCGGTGCTGGGGAGGCGCCGTGCGCACCAGTATCTGGCTCCCAGCGGAGGTGTTCGGGCCCAGCCCGAACCCGAGGGCCACCGCACCGACCAATGCCGCGACGCCGATAGGCTGCGAGAGCACCAGCAGCCCGATCGCGATGAAGACCAGGCCGATCTGAAGCGATCGGACCGGACCGAAATGGGAGAGCATGGAGCCGCCGCAGGCGAGATACCAACAGTTGCCGACTGTGATCAGCGCCGAGACATAGCCGATGCTTTCCGGAGACAGCGATGCCCGGGCCGTCAGTATTGGCCCGAGCAGCGGGACCACGCCTGCGACGAAGGAGCTGATTGTTTGGACAAGCAGCGTCGCGCCGAGGGCACTGATCCACAGGGGGAGCATCAGGGAGGCGTTTCCTTGGAAACTTTGCCGGGTACTCGGGATGAGCAGGTGCTGGTATTGCCACGGCGGACCTGACCCGCCAACCTTCGGGCAGCTTGCGCCTCTTTTCCCCTGGATCCGAACGTCGTCGGGTTCGATCCGTCTGAAACTCAACGCTGCTATCACGGTGGAGGCATTTCAGAGAGGGCAGCTCGCTGTACAGAGCAAACAGACTGTTCCTTGAGCGATGATAGGCCTTCATGTCAGCGCTGAACCGCCTGTCGAAACAACAGCGAGGGCGAAGAGGCCAGCGGCAATCGGCACATACGCTCTCTGGATGTGGCAATGGCAACGCTGCCGGAGTCCTGGCTAATAACTCCGGCGCATCGCACAAGGAGCGATCCAAGGTCCCAGGGTAATTCGCGAGCCCTCGGGCGGCGCCATTTCCCCCGCAGCGCCGCATCAAGTCTCATCCGAATGGCCGATGGCGGTTGCTGGCGCCACCTTTGCCAGACCACCATGACCGGCCCCGGTCTGGCCACGGTGCGCGGCGCGGCTGGCTGGGCGGCTTTTCCCGTGCCTCAAGCCCTTGTGCGCCCATAGCGGCGCCAGCCGGCGTGAAATGGGCCATCCGGGGACCTCCCCCATGATGCGATCGGAGACGCACTATGCCCGGAGCGGCGAGGTGCATGTGGCCTACCAGGTCCACGGCACGGGCAAGCTCGATCTGGTCCTCGTCCCCGGCCACATCTCGAATCTTGAGGCGCAGTGGGAGGAACCGGGCTTCGCCCATCTGCTGCGGCGGCTGGGCAGCTTCACGCGGCTGATCCTCTTCGACAAGCGCGGCACCGGCCTCTCCGATCCTGTGCCCGAATTGCCGAATCTCGAACCGTGCGATGATGTGCGCGCGGTGATGGATGCGGCAGGGGTGGAGCGCGCGGCGCTGCTCGGCGTCTCCGAGGGCGGGCCGATAGCCACCCTCTTCGCTGCCACCCATCCGGAGCGGGTGCGTGCCCTGGTGCTCTACGGTACCTATGCGAATTTCTGCGATGCCGTGCTGCCGCCGGAGCGGCTTGAGGAATTCCTCGCTGGCCTGGAACGGGACTGGGGCAGTGGCGCCACCCTGCGCCACTTCGCGCCTGGGCGGCTCGGCGACCGCGATTTCGCCGCCTGGTGGGCACGCTTCGAGCGCCTGGGCGCCAGCCCGCACGCCGCGGTGGCGCTGGTCAGGATGAATGCGCAGGTGGATGTGCGGCATGCCCTGCCGGCGGTGCGCGTGCCGACCCTGGTGATCCACCGCAGCGGCGATGTCCGGGTGAATGTCGCGGCAGGGAGGGAACTCGCCGCCCGGATTCCCGGCGCGCGCTGGGTGGAACTTTCGGGCAGCGATCATCCGATCTGGAGTGGCGACATTGACCGCGTGGTGGAGGAGATCGAGGAATTCCTCACCGGCTCCCGTTCCCCGGCCGTGGCCGACAGCATCCTCGGCACCGTGCTGGTGGCGGAACTGGCCGAGGCGGAATGCGGCGTAGCGGCCTGCGGCGACTGGGCCGGAAGGCTGGCGCGGTGGCGCTTAGCGGTGGCGGAGGCGGCAGCGCGCCACCATGCGCGGCCGCTCGGGCCGGTGCAGGCGGATGGCGGCTGGATTGCGGTCTTCGACGGTCCGGCACGCGCGGCCCGCTGCGCCGCCGCCCTGCGCGATGCGGTGCCGGGGCTGCTCGGCTGCGCGCTCCGCTGCGGCCTCCACAGCGGGGAGCTGCCGGCGGGCCGCGATGGTGCGATGGAGCCCGCCGGGCTGGCCCTGCACATCGCCCGGCGCATCGCCGGCATGGCGCGGCCGGGCGAGGTGTTGGTCTCCGGCACGGTGCGCGACTTGGTGGCGGGCTCCGGCCTGCGCTTCCGGGAACGCGGGGCACGACTGGCCCTCCCGCCCGAGGCCGGCGGGCGGCTGCCGCTGCTGGCCCTGGCCGGCGATGCGCATGGCAGCGCCCAGGCGCCGGCCGACCTGCCCGTGCTGCTGGGGCTGAGCGAGCGGGAGAGGCAGGTTCTGCGGCTGGTGGCGCGCGGGCTGAGCAACCCCGGGATCGCCGCCGAGCTGGGTCTGTCGGGGCACACGGCGAAGCGGCATGTGGCGAACATCCTGGTCAAGCTCGGCCTGCCCAGCCGCGCTGCCGCGGCCGCTTTCGCTGCCCGGGCCGGCCTCGACTGAAGCCATTCCCTGGCCCGATCGGGCCATGCATCAGCCGTCCGGCCGGGGGATGCGCCGCCGCCAGGGGGGCGAGCAGCATCCACAAGGATCGGGTGTGCGGCGCCCGGCCTTTGCGCCACCGCGAGGCGGGGGCGCTCCCTGCCCGTGCCGCAGCGCCATGCCAGAGAGGATCCGATCATGAACAGGATGCAGACGGCGGCGCCGGATGCCGGGAAGTTGGAAGCCTTGCTCGGCCGGGTGCTGACCGATATCGGCGCGGCGATGGGCGGCAGCCTGGTGCTGCTGGGCGACCGCCTCGGCCTCTGGCGCGCCATGGCGGAAGGCGGGCCGATGGAGAGCACGGAACTCGCCCGCCGCACCGGCACGACGGAACGCTATGTGCGCGAATGGCTCGCCGCCCAGGCGGCCGCGGGCTATCTGGATTACGATCCGGGCACGCGCCGCTACAGCCTGCCGCCCGAGCAGACCGCGATTTTCGCGGATGAGGAGAGCCCCGTCTTCATGGCGGGGGTCTATGACGTCATCGCCTCAGCCTGGCGCGACGAGCCGAAGATCACCGACGCCTTCCGCAGCGGCCATGGCCTCGGCTGGCATGAGCGGAGCAACTGCCTGTTCTGCGGCACGGAGCGCTTCTTCCGCACCGCCTATCTGCACAACCTTGTGCAGTCCTGGCTGCCGGCACTGGACGGCGTGATGGAGAAGCTGCAGCGCGGCGCCACGGTGGCGGATGTGGGCTGCGGCCATGGCGCCTCTACCATCCTGATGGCACGCTCCTTCCCGAACAGCCGCTTCACCGGCTTCGACTACCACGCGCCCTCCGTGGCCGCGGCGAAGGAGACGGCGAAGCGCGCCGGCCTCGGCGACACCATCAGTTTCGAAGTGGCGGCGGCGAAGGAGGTCCCGGCCCGCGGCTTCGACCTGGCCTGCATGTTCGACTGCCTGCACGACATGGGCGACCCGGAAGGCGCGGCGCGGCATCTGCGTTCCACCCTGGCGCCGGACGGAACGCTGATGGTGGTGGAGCCCTTCGCGCGCGACCGGGTGGAGGACAACCTGAATCCGGTCGGACGGGTCTATTACGCCGCCTCCACCATGATCTGCACCCCGGCCTCCCTGGCGCAGGAGGGGCAGGCCGGGCTGGGCGCGCAGGCCGGGCCGAAGCGGCTTCTGGACCTGCTGCACAGGGCCGGCTTTGGCAGCGCGCGGGTCGCGACGGAGACTCCCTTCAACATCGTTCTGGAAGCACGGCCCTAGGAGGAAACCGATGCCAGGCTTCGATTTCAGCCGCATGAAGCAGGCCATGGAGCGGAGCGACGCGGCCGCGCTGACCGATCTGTACGACGACCAGGCCGAACTGACCGTGGTGGACCGCGACCGTCCGCCGAGCGCGCCCATGCGGCTGACGGGTAAGGAGGCGATCGCCGGTTTCTGGCGTGATGTCTGCGGCCGCGCGATGACGCATCGCATCGGCCATGAGGTGGTCGGCGATGATCGCGTGGCGCTGGTGGAGGAATGCGCCTATCCGGATGGCTGCCGCGTTACCGCCGCGATGACGCTCGACCTGCAGGACGGGCGGATCAAGCGGCATCTGGTGGTGCAGGCCTGGGACGACACCAGCCGCGCCGCCGCGGGCTGATCAGCGCAGCAGCGCCGGCAGCAGGGCGTCGAGCCGCAACCGGCCCTCCCCGGTCGCAGCCAGGCGCCCGGCGCG
>Ga0182742_1005317_pt1 | contig 10962 bp, 7 predicted proteins | sample eDN5th37CBELigMG_FD_128880 | JGI IMG/M metagenome (GOLD analysis project Ga0182742, IMG submission 128880) | Enriched Miracle-Growth compost microbial communities from Emeryville, California, USA - eDNA 5th pass 37_C BE-Lig MG (version 2)... ... | reverse complement strand
TGATTCAATTGAAGTTAAGGTGTCAGTTACTAATACAGGTTCAACCTATTCAGGTAAAGAGGTAGTTCAGGTTTACTATGGTGCACCTCAAGGTAAATTAGGTAAACCAGTAAAGGCTTTAGCTGCATTTGCAAAAACAAAACTATTATCACCGGGAGAAACGGAACTATTAACGCTTTCCTTCCCTATAAATGTAATGGCGTCTTATGATGATACAGGAGCAACAGGATATCACTTCGCTTATGTGTTAGAAGCAGGGCTTTACAAATTTTATGTAGGTACAAGTGTAAAGCATGCACAGCTTATTGAATTAGATGGCAAGGAAGGCTTAAGCTTAGAGCAAACGGTGCTTGTAGAGCAGCTTCAGGAGGCTATGGCACCAACTAAAGCCTTTAAACGTATGAAGCCAGGTGCACAAAAGGCAGATGGTACGTATGAGCTAATCTACGAAGAAGCACCTACACGTATATCTTCTCTAAAAGAACGTATTTTAAGTCAATTGCCGCCAACGATTCCACAAACAGGCTACAAAGGCTATACGCTTAAAGACGTCAAAGAAAATAAAGTATCTATGGAAACATTTATTGCTCAGCTTTCAAATGAAGATTTAGCTACTATCGTTCGTGGTGAAGGTATGGGTAGCCCGCTTGTAACACCAGGTACAGCATCAGCTTTTGGTGGTGTCAGCGATAATTTAGTCAAGCTAGGCATTCCTGCAACATGTACTGCTGATGGACCTTCTGGTATACGTATGGATACAGGTCAGAAGGCTACTCAAGTCTCTATCGGTACATTACTAGCAGCGACTTGGGATCTTGATTTAATCGAGCGCCTATATGTAATGGAAGGTCAAGAGCTAGCAAGCTACAAAATTGATTCTTTATTAGGGCCAGGATTAAATTTACGTAGAAGCCCAATGAACGGTCGTAACTTTGAATATTTCTCAGAGGATCCATTAGTAACAGGTAAATTTGCTTCTGCTTGTGTAAAAGGTATTTTTAAAGGTGGCTCAACTGCAACATTAAAGCACTTTGCATGTAATAACCAGGAGCAATATCGTACAAAAGTGAACGTTGTCGTTTCTGAGCGTGCCGTACGTGAAATGTACTTAAAAGGCTTTGAAATAGCGGTTAAAGAGGGTGGAGCTAATTCTATTATGACATCTTATAACGGTGTTAATGGACATTGGTCTGCTTCTAACTACGACTTGAACACTACAATATTACGTGGTGAGTGGGGCTTTAAAGGCATTGTTATGACAGACTGGTGGGCGCTTATGAACGATGTGTTTGAAGGCGGGCCACGTGATGGTCGCTTTACAAACTTTATGGTTCGTGCTCAAAATGATCTGTATAAAGTTGTAAACAACTACGGAGCAGAGATTAACTCTCATGATGATAATACGATTGAATCGTTAGAAAATGGTACTTTGACTGTAGGAGAGCTACAACGTAACGCCATGAACATTTGTAATTTTATTATGAATGCACCAGTATTCAGTAGAGAGCTTGTATTTATTGATGAGTACAAGTCATTTAAAGCCTCTAGCGAGCTTGTAGCTGATAAAGCTGTCAACTTTGCTGAAACGACTCGCTTTAGCTTAGATGAATCTGGCACAACTTGTATTAATGTTGCTGAGGCAGGACAATACAGAATTATTGTACACATTATGTCTCCACACCCTAACACTTCACAAAGTGCTGCTAACTTAACCGCAAATGGTGAATATATGACAACTATTCAGACGAATGGTACAGATGGTAAATGGGTGAAGCAAAAGCTTGTGAAAGTAGAACTAGAAGCGGGCTTATATGAGTTAAAGCATGAGTATACAAAACCAGGCTTAAATATTGATTGGATTGAGTTTAAACCTGTAAAATAAATTTTAGCTTTTACTATAATGACCCTCGTTTTGATAAATATTTCAAAACGAGGGTCATTTGTATGAAATATTACGATTTATAATGTTTATCTGTACAAAGTATTACTAAAATGTGTCTAAATTATAATAATTATCAAACAATAACGATAATTTAATGATTGATACTTTTATCAATAGGTATTTTTGGGTATAATAATATATAGAATTTATCGAAAATTTACACAACATATAGAAAAGGATGAGTGGTATAACATGGCATTAATCGGAAAAGAAATTCAACCATTTACAGCGAAAGCATTTCACAAAGGCGAATTCATTGATGTTTCGTCAGAAAACTTCAAAGGTCAATGGAGTGTAGTATGCTTCTACCCTGCTGACTTCACATTTGTTTGCCCAACTGAGCTAGAAGATTTACAAAATGAATATGCAACATTAAAAAGCTTAGGCGTTGAGGTGTACTCTGTATCTACTGATACTCACTTCACACATAAAGCTTGGCACGATCATTCACCAGCAATTGGCAAAATTGAATACATTATGATTGGTGACCCAAGCCATACTATTTCTAGAGCTTTTGATGTATTAAACGAAGAAGATGGTTTAGCTGAGCGTGGTACATTTATTATCGATCCAGATGGTATTGTACAAGCTTATGAAATTAATGCTGGTGGTATTGGCCGTGATGCTTCTACTATCGTGAGCAAAATTAAAGCAGCACAATATGTACGTAACAATCCAGGTGAAGTTTGTCCTGCAAAATGGCAAGAAGGTGCTGAAACATTAGTTCCTAGCCTTGATCTAGTAGGTAAAATCTAATAAAGATTTATGAATAAATAAGTTATAGAAAAGAGGGCGGCAAGAACAATTGTAATAGATTGATCTTGTCGCTCTCTTTATAAGATTATAATAGTGAGGTGAAAGGTTACTGCTCCAAGATTATACATTTTTCTAGTCAAAATAAGCAGTAGCTAAGCATATGGCATTAGACAATCAAATTACAGCACAATTAAAGCAATATTTAACTATGCTTGAGAGTGACTTAGTTATTAGCGTGAGTGTTGGTGAAGATAAAACATCACAAGATATGCTAGAACTAGTAACTGAATTAGCAAATATATCTTCAAGAATCACGGTAAATAGAGTTCAGCTTGAGCGTACGCCAAGCTTTAGTATTGATAAAGCTGGAGAAAAATCAGGTGTTACATTTGCAGGATTACCGCTAGGTCATGAGTTTACATCATTGGTTTTAGCGTTACTTCAAGTAAGTGGACGAGCACCAAAGGTGGATGAGGCGGTTGTAAAGCGTATTAAAGCGATTAATCAACCTATTCATTTTGAAACATATGTCAGCTTAACATGTCATAATTGCCCGGATGTTGTACAAGCCTTAAATATTATGGCAGTGCTGAATCCGAATATTTCACATGTTATGGTTGAGGGTGGAGCGTTCCAGGACGAAATTAAAGCACGTGACATTATGGCTGTCCCAACTGTATTTATGAATGGCGAAAATTTTGCAAGTGGCCGAATGGAAATTGAAGATATTTTGAATAAATTAGGTCAAAAATCTGATGGATCAGAATTTGCAAACGTTGAACCATTTGAGGTTTTAGTCGTTGGTGGAGGCCCAGCAGGTGCAAGTGCGGCAATTTATACGGCTCGTAAAGGTATTCGTACAGGTATTGTTGCAGAGCGCTTTGGTGGACAAGTTAATGATACACTGGCAATAGAAAATATAGTCGGTATTACATCAACTGAAGGTCCGAAATTTGTTTCTAGCTTAGAGGCACATGTTGCTGAGTATCCAATCGAGGTTATTAAGTCTCAGCGTGTTAAGCAAATATCACGCAAAGATATGGTAGAGGTTGAGCTTGAAAACGGAGCGGTTCTAAAAAGCAAGACGGTTGTCGTATCAACAGGTACGCGTTATCGTGCGTTAAACGTACCTGGTGAAGAGGAGTTTAAAAACAAAGGAGTAGCCTATTGTCCACATTGTGATGGTCCTATCTTCAAGGGTAAAGACGTTGCAGTTATTGGTGGAGGTAACTCTGGCGTTGAAGCAGCAATTGATTTAGCTGGTGTTGTTAATCACGTAACGTTAATTCAGCATCGCGATCAGTTAAAGGCTGACTTAGTATTGCAGGAGCGTTTACGTAGTCTTTCAAATGTAACGATATTGACTAATGCTTCAACAAAAGAAATTAAAGGTCAAGATAAGGTTACAGGTCTTGTTTATGTAGATAAGACAACTGGCGAGGAACGCGAAGTTAAGCTTGATGGTGTGTTCATTCAAATCGGCTTACTTCCTAACACTGAGTTTTTAAAAGGCACTTTAGAGTTAAATGACTTCAATGAAATTGTAGTTGATAAGCATGGTGCTACAAGCATGCCTGGAGTATTTGCAGCGGGTGATTGCACAGATACACCTTATAAGCAAATCGTAATATCGATGGGCTCTGGTGCCACTGCAGCGTTAAGCGCATTCGACTATCTTATCCGTCATACTGAAGCTGTCACAACAGTATAATAACTAAAACCTCGCATTCAAAAGGAATGCGAGGTTTTTTGATTTGTATGATGTTATGTAGTCTACATTTCAATTAATGAATGAATAAATTCTTTATTAACAAAGAGACATTGCTTTTTAAACTTTTGACCATTAGGAAGTGTTGTAAAGGAATGAACTTTTGTTCCTTTAGGTCTAATTTGAAAATACTTAAAGTCATTTTTGCCAGGTAAATTATTTTTCCATATTACTCTGCCGGACTTTTCAGTTATAAGAGTCACTGTAATACTATTTTCTAAAAGCATGTTTTTTATATGGTTATACAATCTCTCAAGTTCACTAATCATATCTATTGGAGCATGCCATATTTTGTGATTAACAAGGTAAACGTCGTTATTCATTTCTTTAAAATAGATGAATAAATATTTTGTCTCTACAAACCATTCATACCAAGATGATTCATCGAAAGGTAAGTCGAGAATTTCCTTAAAATCTAAATTTGGCCAAGACATATCCTGATTCTTTGTCTTATTTTCTCTTAAGCATATAGTTTTAAATTTTAATTGTGCTTTCTTAAACTGTTCAGATTTGTCTAAATCGATTCCTTCTAATGAAAATATTCGTTGACTTAATTGCTTTGTTAAGTGAGATAAGTAACCTTTGTCTTGACCTTGTTTAAGTTTAGGATAGTAATTAAGCTTGTTCTCTAGCTCTTTTGTAGATAAATTGTAATAGGGCTTTATAGTTTTATTTATAAATTCATTTAGACTTAAATTATTTGGTATATTAAGCTTATTTTCCACCTTATTGTTTAAAGAGTTAAAAAAGTTTGTCATATAGCCAGATTTAAATGAAAATGCTCGTTGTTTGGCAAGCTCTTTTGAAAATGGTTGTTTACGCCAGTCCTTATCTTTACCGGCACCTTTTGTGCATGCAGCTAAGTAGGTCGTGTCTCCCTCTGATAGGAGGTGTGCTTTACCCTCTCTTATTTTCTTAATAATTATATTATAATCTTCCTCTACAGTAGGTAAGTCTTCTTCGGGAATAATAAACTTAGTCACTTTTAGTATTTTAAAATCTAATGTAAATTTATCTTGCTCGTATAAATAAAATACAAGCAATATTTGATTACACTTATTAATTAAACTGCTTTTATTAAAAGAATATTTATAATCTTCTTCATAGTTAATTATATTTAATACTAGTCTTTCTTTAGAGCTATATCCATCTTTTTTGGTTTTCTTAATTGGTGTAACTTTTAATTCTAAATCATGATAATGAAAGTCTGAAAGTTTAGATGAATTGGCAGGAATACCAAAGTACACCTCTTGTATAGCATTTCCAATGGCACCCTTATTGCTAGAATTACTAATCCATTTATTGACTTCATATTCTGGTCCAATCTCTTTGATGGCTTTTCCTTCTAATTGCTTGGCATGATGAATTATATCTGATTCAGTAATGAGGTTATTATATTGGAACATAAGAGCCTCCTTTAATTCTAGTATTCATATAATAATAACATTTATTACTACTTTTGTTTAATTAATGGAGCTTTATTAATTGATCTTTATCTTTTTTGTGAAATCCGTTATAATGATTAGAAGAAAGGATGCGCATAAAATGACCAAAAAATTAAATGTTGTTGAGCTTTTTGCTGGTGTTGGTGGCTTCAGATTAGGCCTAGAAAAAGCTGATAAAGATTACTTTAGGACAGTTTGGGCTAATCAATGGGAACCATCAAAAAAAATACAATACGCATTCGAGTGTTATGATAAGCAGTTCAGCGATGGAATAAAAAGTAATGAAGATATAAGTACCGTTGAAGATAAGGTATTCCAAGAATTAAATATAGATTTGTTAGTTGGAGGATTTCCCTGCCAGGATTACTCTGTTGCACGCTCATTATCTGGAGAAAAAGGGATATACGGTAAAAAGGGAGTCTTGTTCTGGGAAATAAAACGAATTATTGAAAACAGCCATCCTAGTTATGTATTGCTAGAAAACGTTGATCGTTTGATAAAATCTCCTTCAAAACAAAGAGGAAGAGATTTTGCTGTTATGCTAGCTGTGTTTCGTGATTTGGGTTATTTTGTAGAATGGCGAGTTATTAATGCTAGTGATTATGGTAATGTACAAAGACGTAGAAGAGTGTTTATTTTTGCATATAAAAAACACTTAGATTATGGAGTTAAGCAACAGAAGCTTAACGATAAGAGTTTATTGTTGAATAATGGTTTTTTTGCTACAACATTCCCCGTAAAAAATGATTTATATAAGGAAAGATATAAGACTACTTCCTTATCAGAAGACATTGTGGACATATCAGATAATTTTTCTTTTGAGTTTCATACTGCAGGTATAATGAGAGATGGAGAAGTTTCTACGCTTCAGCCAATACCTGTAGAAAATCAATTTAGAACTCTTAGAAGTATATTAGAGCCTGAGGAATTAATTGAAACTGAGTTTTATTTATCCAATCATGAAATTGAAAAGTTTGCGTATTTAAGAGGGGCAAAAAAAATAGAACGTAAAGCACCAGATGGTTCTATATATTTTTACTCTGAGGGTGGAATGTCAGAGACAGATGATTTAGATTTACCTGGAAGAACGATGTTAACTAGTGAAGGTTCCGTTAATCGTAGTACTCATATTGTAGAAGTAAATGGCCGCAAAAGATATTTAACCCCAATAGAATGTGAAAGATTAAATGGTTTTCCTGATAATTGGACTATATCTATGCCAAAACGTATGAGGTACTTCTGTATGGGCAATGCCCTTGTCGTTGATTTAATAGCTGAAATGGGAAAGACTCTTAAGGAAATAGATCAGGTAGAAACCAATTATACTACACCTTTAGTGTTAAGCTTAAATTACAAATAACTAAAACCTCGCATTCAAAAGGAATGCGAGGTTTTTTTGTTGTTTTCGGGCCATTGTTTTGCTATAATCAGAAAGCTAAATATTTCCAATAAAAGGGAGGCTTGATTGTGGTACAGAATATTTATGATAATGAGACTTTCTTTGAAGGCTATAAAAATATTAGAAGCAAGCAGTATAACTATAATAATCTATTTGAGCAGCCGCAATTTCTTAGCATGCTACCAGCCTTAGAGAATAAACGAGTGCTTGATATTGGATGTGGCTATGGTGATTTTGCTGCATTTTGTATTAATCAAGGTGCACAGTATGTAACAGGACTAGATGTCTCTAGCAATATGATTTCCCACGCTCAAGCGTCTCATCAGCATAAAAACCTCACTTTCAAAAACGAAGCAATTGAAACCGTCACACTAGCACCTCAATCATACGATTTGGTATGTAGCTCTCTAGCTCTTCATTATGTACAAGATTTTAAGCTCGCTATATGCAAAATAAGTGAAGCTCTAAATGAAAATGGAGTACTAGTATTCTCATGTCACCATCCGCTTATATCAGCTACTATAGCAGAGGACGAATGGCTACGTGACGAACAAAATATCCCCCAATATTTTAAGTTAAATGCTTATCATCATGAAGGTAAGCGAAATTTGAATTGGATAGTAGACGAGGTAGTAGTTTATCATCGCAAGCTTTCTACTATAATAAATACATTAATAGAATGCGGCTTACAAATTGAACAGATAGCTGAGCCTGAGCCATCTGATGAAGCAATTTTGAAAATGCCTAGCATTAAAAAAGAAAAAGAACGACCAGTATTTCTATTTGTAAGAGCTAGAAAACAGAATTATTAATATTATGAAAATAAACCAACTCACAGGGTTGGTTTATTTTTTATTCATGTACAATTTAGTATATTTCATAGCAATCAACTACATCCTATATAAAAGCATTGTTAAAATTATCTTTCTTGACCTATAGACAGGTAACGTACATAATAAGTTTTTAGTTACTTATTTAATTATAGTTTATCTTACATATTATACTTAATTCGTACTTTTGGAGGCTATTATGTTTGCACAAATAAATGGAACAAAAATATACTTTGATGTTGAAGGCTCGGGCTATGTGCCAGAAGGTCCTAAGATGGTTAAAAAAGATGTTCTTTTTGCCATTCACGGAGGTCCAGGAAGTGACCATTCTGACTTAAAACCATGGCTAACGCCTCTTTCTGAGCATGTTCAAATCGTTTACATGGACCAGCGCTGTAACGGACAATCTGAGCGAGTTGATCCAGCAATATGTACATTCGAACAGTTAGCTGATGATATAGAAGCATTAAAAAACTATTTAGGGCTAGAGAAGATACATATACTTGGACATTCATTTGGGGGTATGGTTGCACAGCATTATGCTGTAAAATACGCTAGCTCAATTTTGAAGCTATTTCTTATATGTACAGCACCTAGTAAAGAGTTTTATAAAGATGCATTAGAATTTGCCAAAAAGGTAGCAACACCTGAGCAGGTTGCATTAATACCAGAATTTTTTGAAGGTCATATTCGTGATGAGGAGCACGCTATTGCATGGTGGGATGCTATGTTTGAGTTATACTTCTATAACAAAGATCCACAAATCATGTTTGAAACAGGTAATCGTCCAATCGGCTCTCAAGAGGTGGCTAATTATACATTCAAATATTTAATGCCTCAATATGATGTACGAAATCAAATAAAAAATATAAAAATTCCTACTTTAGTTGTTTCTGGCAGACATGATTGGATAACGCCCGTCACACAAGGGGAAGTCATACATCAGCTAATAGATAAATCTACTTTTATCGTTTATGAGCAAAGTGGACATATGCCGTTCATAGAAGAACATCAGAAGTTTATAGCAGATGTGTCGCATTTTTTATTACAAGAGGTGTAATAGGAATGGATAATATTTCAGCATGGCAACAAGCACGTCATCATGATGTGACTTCAAGATTTGGAGATTTAGCTTTAGAAGCATTAATTGAACTGTCTGGAGAAGGGACAATTAAAGACATTCCGGGAAGCTGGAAGCCAAATGCTAAGCAGGGCTCAGGACTTATCGCGACGTTTTTGCAGGAAGAGCAAGTTGTAAATGCACAGGGAAGCTTAATCTCTGGTGAGATATCGTTAGAGGTTGATAGAGATTATGTAAGCTTTGCAGGCACAAAATATGCTATGGCTACCGCTCAACCAGGATCACCGTTTTTATTAGCTGTATACAATGAGGCACATGAGGCGTTGACGAAATTTAGTCATATTAAATGCTACGATTATAACGAAAACCATATTTATATCGGTAAATATGTACAAGCTAAGGATCAGAGCTTTACTTTTCAGCATACTGGAGATGTTAAGCTGGGCTCACATCAAGCAGGAAGACAGCATCAATCAAAAGCGGTTATCGAGGTTGATATAGAGGGAATAACATATCAGTTACGCCCGTTTGTGTCAGGTGATTTAGATATTATTGTATTTAGAGATGCAACGAGTAATGAGGAAACCTATGCTGTAGGTCGAATGCTCGTCATTGAAAATTTAAATGACAATACGGTGAGGCTAGATTTTAATAAGGCCTTCCTCCCACCATGTGCATTTTCGCCTTCTTTTAATTGCCCCATGCCTCCAGCTAGTAATCGTATTGGATGTGCAATAAAGGCTGGCGAAATAGATGTTGTATGGAAGTAAGTTGTTAATATTATTGTACTTTTCTACACAATATGACATAATACTTCATACCGACTAATTTACTATGAATTAAAAATAGACTACAAGGAGAGAACGACATTGAACAAAAAATTTGAGCTTTCATTAGCATCACTACTCGTATTACTATTAATGGTTCTTACAGCATGTAGTGGTACTACAAATAATGCTGATGAGAATGTTCCTTTAGCAAAAGATCAAGATAATAAAGTTGTTAATATTGGTGTAACCTATGCACCTAGTAATATTAATCCACTAGCGCCAGTTGGACTAGTATCTACATATGTAGCTAATCTTTTATTTTTACCACTAGTTGATTTAGATTCTGATTTAAATTTTCAACCAATGTTGGCGGATGCTATTACTACAGAGGATAATCAAACGTTTGAAATTAAACTAAATGAAGCAGCGGTATGGTCTGATGGTACGCCAATTACTGCTGACGATGTTGTATTTACGTTTGAGCTGATGACAAATCCAGTTGTTGCTTCAAATTATGCTTATATGTTTGCAATTATCGAAGGCTTAGATGATGCTGGTTATATGGCTGAAGGCTCTACATCCATTGCTGGTGTAAATAAAGTCGATGATCACACTTTAACGGTTAAGACTAAAAATCCTACTACGTTAACCATTTTCCAAGATACTGTTGGTCGTTACTTGATGACATTACCTAAGTCTGAGTTAGCAGCTTTGGATCCTGCCGATATTAACAAATCAGAGTTTATGCAATATCCAACTGTAACCTCCGGTCCATTCGTGCTATCTGGCTTTAACCGAGACCAATATGTTGAAATGATTCCAAATGAAAAGTATTTCAAAGGTGCACCAAAGCTAGATCAGCTTAATTTTAAAGTCCTTGATAGCACCGCTATCGCTGCACAACTGAAAACTGGTGAAATTGATATGAACATTCCTTCAGCGGGTGTAATTCCAGTATCTGATTATGAGCT
>Ga0182742_1005315_pt1 | contig 10966 bp, 11 predicted proteins | sample eDN5th37CBELigMG_FD_128880 | JGI IMG/M metagenome (GOLD analysis project Ga0182742, IMG submission 128880) | Enriched Miracle-Growth compost microbial communities from Emeryville, California, USA - eDNA 5th pass 37_C BE-Lig MG (version 2)... ... | reverse complement strand
GCGGCATTGGCATGCTTGAGGACGTCACCACAGCGGTCGACCCCCGGGCCCTTGCCATACCACATGCCGAAGACGCCGTCGTAGCGGGCTCCGGGAAAGAGGTTGACCTGCTGGCTGCCCCACACCGAGGTGGCAGCAAGTTCCTCGTTCAGCCCGGGCTGAAACGTGACATTGTGGCGCTTCAGGTGTTCCCTGGCCTTCCACAGATTCTGGTCCAGGCCGCCCAGCGGCGAGCCGCGGTAGCCGGAGACGAAGCCTGCCGTGTTCAGGCCTGCGCGTGCATCGCGTTGCTGTTGCAGCATGGGCAGCCGCACCAGCGCATGGATGCCGCTCATCCAGGCACGACCGTTTTCGAGGGTGTATTTGTCGTCCAGCGTGACGTTGTGCAACGCCAGTTCTTGTGCGGACGTGAGGGGGGCGTTCATGGTGTCTCCAACAGGGTGTCGTGGGTGGCGGCACCTGCCGGGAAGCCCCTTGTGGGGGCATTTGCAGCTGCCGTCGCGTACGCTTTCTTTTCATGATTTGTAGCGCGACGGTGCGGGGAAAGCAATCGGTATTCCCATGGGCACGGGATGCCTGAGCAGCCTGTCGGTCCAATGAAAAGCGGCGGGCACCAGGGGGTGGCCGCCGCTTCGTTCGTCTGGCGCAGCGCACGACGCTGCGTCGGCAGGCTTCAGGATCGGCCGTAGACGTCCTCGAAACGGACGATGTCGTCTTCGCCCAGGTATTCGCCGCTCTGCACCTCGATGAGCACCAGCGGCAGCTTGCCGGGATTGGACAGGCGATGCTGGCAGCCCGCCGGGATATAGGTGGACTGGTTGGGCCCCAGGCTGATGTTGCGATCGCCGTTGACGATGCTTGCCATGCCGCTGACCACGACCCAGTGCTCGCTGCGATGATGATGCATCTGCAGCGACAGGCTGTGGCCGGGCGTGACGACCAGGCGCTTGATCTTGAAGCGTTCGCCGTCCTCGAGCGTGGTGTATGTACCCCAGGGGCGATGCACGGTGCGATGCAGCTTGTGTGCATCGTGGTCGTCGGCCCGCAGCTGGTCCACGATGCGCTTGACGTCCTGCACCCGGTCGCGATGCGCCACCAGCAGGGCGTCGGGCGTATCGACGATGATGAGGTCCTGTACGCCGACCGCGCTGACCAGCCGCTCATGGCTGCGCACATAGCAGTTGGCGCTGTCATGCAGCATGGCGTCGCCGTCGATGCGGTTGCCCTGGGCATCAGGCGCGATCAGGTCGCCTATGGCGTTCCAGGATCCGACGTCGCTCCAGCCGATGGAGCAGGGGACGACCGCTGCCTTGCGGGTCTTCTCCATCAGGGCGTAGTCGATGGATACGTCCGGTGCGCGCGCAAAGGCCTCGGCATCCAGTTCCAGCTGATAACGCTGGGATCCCGATATCTCGTTGGACTGCTCGAGCGTGGCCCGCACGGCTTCCAGCACCTCGGGCGCGTGCTCGGCCAGTTCCGCCAGGGCTGTTTCGACGGACATGCAGAACATGCCCGAATTCCAGAGGAAGCGTCCACTGGCAAGATACTCGCGTGCCTTCTCAAGCTCGGGCTTTTCCACGAAGCGCAGCACGTCGTTGCCTTGCGCCTCGATATAGCCATAGCCGGTTTCGGGCGCGTCGGGGCGGATGCCGAAAGTGACGACACGGCCCTGGGCGGCCAGGCGCGTGGCCTGCTCGACAGCGTCCTGGAATGCCGGCAGATCGGCAATCAGGTGGTCTGCCGTGAGGATCAGCAGGATGGCATCCTTGCCGAAACGCCTGTCTGCATTGAGCGCGGCCGCCGCGATGGCTGGCGCCGTATTGCGGCCGGCGGATTCCAGGATGAAGCCCAGCGGGACCTGGCGTCTGTTGACTTCGCCGTATTCATCCGCCGTCTTGAAGTACAGGTCACGATTGGTGACGGTGAGCACTTCGTGGACGCCCGGCAGGGCTGCCGCACGCAAAAAGGCCTTTTGCAGCAGACTTTCGCCGTCATCCAGGCGGATGAAGGGTTTGGGATGCAGTTCGCGTGACACGGGCCAAAGGCGCGCGCCCCTGCCTCCAGAAAGAATAATGGGGACCAGTTTCATGGCGGGAGTATATCCGGTAGGAAAGCGTCGGGAATGAATCTTGGTAACGGCTGGGCGGATCTTGGTAACGGCCTATTAACAGCGCCCTTGGAAGTGGGAGTTCGCTTGCAATGGGAATCAATTTAATTAATAATGGTTCGCATTCGTATATCGTTTAGCTACGAAGGCCGGCATGGATGTAGCGCCCGACACTCCTTCGTTTTATAGGTCGCATATGTTTGTCTGTGTCTGCAATGCCATTACCGAGGCGCAAGTGCGCGAGAGTGTAGCCGCCGGCGCCGATACGCTGGAAGCGCTCCAGCTGGAAACCGGACTTGGCTCCTGCTGCGGTACCTGCACCGAGGTCGCCGGTTCCTATCTTCCCGGCGGAGCCTGCGCGAAAGCCTCTGCTCCCTGCGCAGCCACCCATTGCGCGACGCCGGCATATCGCACGACGCCTCCCGCCCGCGCGCCTTCCGTGCATACGCCCGGCCTGGCCGGTTGTGCGCCGGTGCGCTGGGTGTCCCGCGCTCCGCACGCGCCGCGGGCGCTGGCTAAAGCGGCCTGATTCCCATTTCCATATTCGCTCCTGTTGCAACTCGCATAGGCGGTCAGCAGTGAGGGGCCCTGCTGCCTTCGCGCCATGAATCACTGCTAAGCTGTTGGCCTTCGTACCAAGCCAGGAGCAGCATATGAAAGGCGATCCCACCGTTATTCAGTATCTCAACAAGCAGCTTACCAACGAGCTGACTGCCATCAACCAGTATTTCCTGCATGCCCGCATGTTGCGTCACTGGGGCTTCGAGAAGCTTGGCAAGCATGAGTACGAGGAGTCCATCGGCGAAATGAAGCATGCCGACAGGCTGATCGAACGGATCTTCATGCTGGATGGCCTGCCCAACCTGCAGGATCTCCACAAGCTGCAGATCGGCGAGAACGTGCCCGAGTTGCTGAATGCCGACCTGGGACTCGAGGTGGCTGCCCAGGCTACGGTGAAGGAAGCGATCGCCTACTGCGAATCCGTTCGCGACTACGTGTCGCGCGACCTGTTGCAGGACATCCTGGACGACACCGAGGAGCACATCGACTATCTCGAGACGCAGATTGCGCTCGTGGACCAGGTCGGCCTGCAGAACTATCTGCAATCGCAGATGGGAGATTAAAAAGAAGACCCCGGTACGATGATCGTCCGGGGTCCTTTTCTGTGAGGGTATGTCCTTGCAATCGGCCGGGTCGCCCGCCAGCCTGCTCTCGTCAGAAGCGGGTGTTGCGCAGATAGGCAGGGCATTCGGGAACCTGGCCCCAGCCACGATTCGGTTCGCAGTGCTGCAGTCGCAGGCGCTGCTCGCATTCATTCGGACTGAAGTAGCGCTGCGTCGAACAGCGCGACAGGCTTGCACGCAGGTTGCCGAGCCAGGCGGGCGTGCTGTTCGCACTGCCGGGAGCCGGTGCGTCCGCAGGCAAGGCTACGGCGAAGGCCAGCTCGGGAGGCAGCTCGCCATCGCGGCGCGGCGCCGGCTGGGACATCCCGGCAGAAGCTGTCGGGGGCGGATTGGGCGCGCCGTTGTTCGGCAGGAAATTGCTTTCGCGTAGAAGCAAGGCCTCCAGGTCATCCTGCTTCGGCCCCGACCTGGACGACGCCGACGAGACCGGAATCGGCACATTCGCGTCATCCAGGATGGACACCAGGGGCGCCTCGGGCACGGGGATGGCGGGTGATCGTTCGGGTATGCCCAGCGAGCCATCCAGTCGTGGCTGGGGAGGCTCGGGAATCTGTCCGCCATTCAGGCCGATGGCAATCGGCGTACTGGCTGAAGCGGCAGGCACCGGGCTTTTCGGGGCCTGCTGCACAAGCATATGGCCAAACCAGGCTCCGCCCGCTGCGGCAACCATCAAGGCAGCGACAATGAAAATCGAGATGCGGGCCCACATGTGCAGTTTCCTCCGTAGATCACAGTGCCAACAACCAGAGCAAATACCGGACCTAGCGGGTAAATACCTGGCTGCCGTGCTCTCTCATGGCATGGAACTGTACGCCGGGGTACAGATCTTGCGCAACGCGCAATTGTGCTGAAGATGTTGCGAGAAATGCGACTGCCTCGACCACGTCATAAGCGATATTGCCTGCATTGGCGTCCATGAATTTCTTCAGGATCTTGGGGTCCTCGGCCGTGATCCAGCGCGCTACCGTGAAACGGCTGGGCATCATGCGAGCCTCGACGCCATACTCCGTCTTCAGACGGTGGGCCACGACCTCGAACTGCAGTTGTCCTACGGCCCCCAGCAGCAGGGCGCCGCCTACCTGCGGACGGAACACCTGGATGGCTCCCTCCTCGCCAAGCTGGGTCAGCCCGGTACGCAATTGCTTGCTCCGGAGCGGGTCTGCCACTTCAACAGCTTGAAACAATTCAGGCGCAAAAAAGGGCAATCCCGTGAAGTGCAGGCTCTCGCCTTCGGTCAATACGTCGCCCAAATGCAACACGCCATGGTTCGGGATCCCGATGACGTCGCCCGCATACGCCTCGTCGAGCAGGTCGCGGCGCTGCGACAGAAACGAGACGACGTTGTTGGGACGGATTTCCTTGTTCGTGCGGCTGACCTTCAGGCGCATGCCGCGCTCGAAGCGTCCGCTGCTGACGCGAACGAAGGCGACGCGGTCGCGGTGCGAAGGATCCATGTTGGCCTGGACCTTGAACACGACACCGGTGAAGCGAGGCTCTTCGGGGGATACCACGCGCTCGAGTGCCTGGCGCTTTCCGGGCGGCGGCGCCAGGTCGACCAGGGTGTCGAGCACCTCCTGCACGCCAAAGTTGTTGACGGCCGAGCCGAAGAACACCGGCGTCTGCTTGCCGCTAAGGAAAGCCTGGTGATCGAAGGGTACGGATGCCTCGGTGATGAGTTCGATCTCGCCATGCGCCTTCTCGTAGGCCTCGCCGAAGCGTTCGGCAATCTGCGGATTGTCCAGCCCCTGGATCAGGTCATCGGTGCCTTCGCGAACACGATCCTGCCCAGGGCGGAAGACGCGCATGCGATCCTTGCGGATGTCGAACACGCCACCAAAGCTCTTGCCCATGCCCACGGGCCAGGAGAACGGGACGGCGTCCATGCCGATGTGCGCCTCGATCTCGGACAGGAGATCCAGGGGTTCGCGCACTTCCCGGTCCAGCTTGTTGATGAAGGTGATGATGGGCGTATTGCGCGCGCGGCACACCTGCAGCAGGCGGATGGTCTGGGGCTCGACACCGTTGGCGGCGTCGATGACCATGAGCGCGGCGTCGACCGCAGTCAGCACCCGATAGGTGTCTTCCGAAAAATCCTGGTGGCCCGGGGTGTCCAGCAGATTGATGACGCAATCGCGGTACTCCATCTGCATGACCGACGAGGCCACGGAGATGCCGCGCTGCTTTTCGATCTCCATCCAGTCGGAGGAGGCGTGACGGGACGCCTTGCGCGACTTGACACTGCCGGCGATCTGGATGGCGCCTGCAAAGAGCAACAGCTTCTCGGTCAGTGTGGTCTTGCCTGCGTCGGGGTGCGAAATGATCGCAAATGTGCGCCTGCGCGCGACTTCTTGGGGGATATTCATGGCGCACGAATTTTAACCCGCGTGGCGAAGGGCCGCCTGCGCCATGAGGATTGGGGGGAGGTTCGAGCCACGGCCCTGCGCAGGCAGTCTGCCTGCCGCCTTTCGCCTGCAGGCTCGGCTATCATCACCGTATGTCGATTCAATTATCTTTGTCATGAGCCATTCCCACTCAGATTCCCCTTCATTCAGTCACCTGGACGAGGCCGGTCAGGTGCGGATGGTGGACGTCGCGGCCAAGGTCTCCACGCAGCGGGTGGCGGTCTGCAGCGCTCGCGTGTCCATGAATGCCCAGGCCTTCGATCTGCTGAACGGGCACGAGCGCGGCAAGGGCGAGGTGCTGAATACGGCGCGCGTGGCCGGCGTGCTGGCTGCCAAGCGTTGCGCCGAGCTCATTCCCCTGTGCCACACGCTGCCGCTCAGCTTCGTGGGCATCGATTTCTCGCTGAACCCCGACACGCATCATATCGATATCACCTCCACCTGCCGCAGCGATTACAAGACGGGGGTCGAGATGGAGGCCATGATGGCGTGTAGTGTGGCGGCGCTCACGGTCTACGACATGTGCAAGGCCGTGGACAAGGGCATCGTGGTCGAGGATGTGCGCCTGCTGTACAAGTCGGGCGGCAAGAGCGGCGAATGGCTGGCGCCCGGGCTGTCGGCGCCACCGTTGGCGGTCCAGGGCCAGGCCAGGCCTGCCGTCGTCGCGGCCAGGCCCGCATCTGAAGCTGCTTCTGCACCGGGCGTCCCCGCCGCGACAAGCAGGGCGGATTCCCCGCAGGGCGCCACGGGCATCCGGCTGGTGTACTTCGCGCAGGTCGCCGAACTGGCGGGCACGCGCAACGAAACGCTGGACTGGGCCGCGCCGCTGTCGGGCAGCGAACTCCTGCAGCAGCTGGAAGCGCGCTATCCCCGGCTGGCGCCGGTCGGCCGCCTGAAGCTTGCCGTCAACCAGCGCCATGCGCAGCACGATATCGTGATCCAGGCCGGCGACGAGGTCGCCGTATTCGAACCGGTCACAGGAGGCTGACGGATGATCATCGTTCAGGAAGCAGACTTCGACAGCGGTGCCCTGCAGGCCAGCTTGCGGGCGCAGTCGGCAGGGGCCGCGGGGGCACTGGTGACCTTTACCGGTTACGTGCGTGACTTCTCGGAGACCGAGGCCACGAGCACGCTCTACCTGGAGCATTATCCCGGCATGTGCGAACAGGTCCTGACCGAGCTGGCCCAGCAGGCCACCGAGCGCTGGCAGCTGTCGGCATGTGCCATCGTGCATAGGGTGGGCGCCCTGGCACGAGCAGACCAGATCGTCTTCGTGGGCGCGGCCAGCGCGCACCGCGGCGACGCCTTCAGGGCATGCGAGTTCCTGATCGACGCCCTGAAGACCAGGGCGCCGTTCTGGAAGCGCGAGGAGCTCGCCAGCGGGCGCAGCTTCTGGGTCCAGCAAAAAGATGCCGACTGTGCACGAACCGAGCAATGGGGCACGGCGGAAAACCAAGGAGCATCACAGCAATGAGCACGTCTCTCAAATGCGCCGTCCTGACGATCAGCGATACGCGCGACGCGGGCACCGACACTTCCGGCAACTTCCTGGCCGAGACGCTGGCCCAGGCAGGCCATGAATGCGTGGCCCGCCAGATCGTCAAGGACAACGTCTACCAGATCCGCCGGACCTTGAGCGACTGGATTGCCGACGAGGACATCCAGGTTGTCATCACGACCGGAGGGACGGGATTCGCGTTGCGTGACTCCACACCGGAGGCCGTGATCCCCCTTCTGGACAAGCAGATCATCGGCTTTGGCGAACTGTTCCGCCAGATTTCCCATCAGGAAATCGGCAGCTCGACGATCCAGTCGCGCGCGGTGGCTGGCTTTGCCAACGGCAAGGTGATTTTCTGCCTACCCGGTTCCACGGGCGCCTGCCAGACAGCCTGGGACGGCATCCTCAAGGAGCAGCTCGACATCACGCATCAACCTTGCAACTTCGTCACGCTGCTGCGCAATGCTTGAATTCGACCGTGCGCAGGCATTGCTCGCCGAGGCGGGCAGGCCGCCGGCCGCAAGCGAACCCTGTGAACTGGGCCAGGCACAGGGACGCGTTCTTGCACAGGCCGTTGCAGCGATCCTCGACATGCCGCCGGCCGACAACAGCTCCATGGATGGATACGCGATCCGTGCAGCGGATTATCGCGAAGGCACCGTCATGCCCGTGCAGCAACGGTGCTACGCGGGTGACATGCCGGCCCCGCTGCAGGCGGGATGCGCGACGCGCCTCTTCACCGGCAGCCTGCTGCCCCAGGGCGCAGACACGGTCATCCTCCAGGAAGACAGCGTCGAGTCCGACGAGGGCGTACGCTTTCTGGAAGCCCCGACGCCGGGGCAATTCGTCCGGCCCAGGGCCGAGGATGTGGCCGCGGGCGCCATGCTGCTGGGTGCAGGAACGGTGCTGGGCGCTGCCGAACTTGCCCTGCTGGCCGCTCAGGGCATGACGGACGTGACGGTGCGGCCGCGTCTACGGATCGGCGTGCTGACCACAGGCGACGAAATCGTCAGTCCGGGGCAGCCTATCCAGCCGCAGCAGATCTACAACAGCAATGGCCCCATGCTGGCGGCGCTCATCAACGGGATGGGCGCCACGACCAGTGCCGTCGTTCATGCAGCCGACGATGTCGAGTCGCTGCGTGCCGCCCTGACGAGGCTGGCGCAATGCAGCGACCTGGTCATCAGCGCAGGCGGGGCGTCGGTCGGCGACCGGGACCTCGTCAAGCCGGCACTCGAATCACTCGGTGGGGAACTGGCCCTCTGGAAAGTCAGGATGAAGCCTGGCAAGCCCGTGGCACTGGGTGCCGTGCAGGGCACGCCGGTGGTCTGCCTGCCGGGCAATCCGGTATCCGTGTTCGCCGTCTTCACGGTGCTGGTGTCACCGATGATCCGGCGCATGCAGGGACGCGGCGTCATCTATCCCGCGGTGGCAGGCGCCGTGCTGCGCGCCAACAAGATCCATGGCGACAGCCGGGAAGAGTTCCTGCGTGTCCAGGCACGTCATACGACACGGGGCATGCTGGAGGTGCTGCCTTATTCGAACCAGGGCTCGGGCATCATGAGCGCGCTGCCATGGGCGACGGGCCTGGCCAGGATCCCGGCAGGCTCGCAGCGCCGCGAAGGCGACGTGGTGTCCTACTACGACTTTCGCCTCTGGCTGCGCTGAGGCGCAGCTCAGAAGGGAGATGTCTCGGTCAGGTCCTCGCGCGAATTGACATTGGCAAAGCCGTACGTCGTGTCGAACAGGACCTCGACCGCCCCGACACGGTCCTGCCAGGCATCGACACGGCGATTGCCGGCGCGCAGGTACTGCAGGATATCCGGTGCCAGCGTCGTGCGGGCCAGCATGCAGGTGGCATGTCGTTGCTCGGGGGTGCAGGCAACCGCCACCTGCGCATCGCTTTCGCGCAACGCCCTGGACAGCCGGGTGATCAGGTCGCCGGGCAGCCACGGCGTGTCGCACGGTGTGGTGGCGATCCATTCGGTCTGGCAACGCCGCATGCCGGCCAGCACGCCTGCCAGCGGACCCTGCCAGGGTTCGAGCTCATCGGGATCGGCTATGACGTCCTCGCCGTAGTTGGCGTAGGTTTCCTGGTTCCGGTTTGCGCTGATCAGGACTTGCGTGACCTGGGGTGCAAAGCGCTCATACACATGGACGATCATGGGCCTGCCCTGCAGGCTTACCAGTCCCTTGTCCGTCCCCATCCTCAGACTTTGTCCCCCCGCCAGAATCAGCCCTGATATCTCGGGCCGGGTGGGTACTTGCTTTTTTATGTTATCCACCGATATAGCTCATCTCGATGCGGGGCCGCTCCTGTCCGGCCCCGCGTTGCTCGGAGTAGGCATCGCGCCGACCGGACCAGATGGCGCCGATGGCCGAAGCGATCTGCGCATCGGTGGCATTGCTGCGCACCAGTTGTCGCAAATCATGCCCACGTTCTGCGAAGAGGCACAGGTACAACTGCCCCTCCGGTGAAAGCCGGGCGCGGTTGCAGTCGCTGCAGAACGCCTGGCTGATACTCGTGATGACGCCAATCTCGCCCGCCCCGTCGACATAGCGCCAGCGTTCGGCGACTTCGCCGGGATAGGCGCCGGGCAGGGGCTCGAGCGGGAAGACGCTGCCGATGGTCGACAGGACCTCGGCGCCCGGGACCACTTCGTCGGACTGCCAGCCGTTGGTGTTGCCGACATCCATGTATTCGATGAAGCGGACGATATGCCCCGTGCCACGAAAGCGGCGGGCAATGGGCAATATCTGGTGATGGTTGATGCCGCGTCGCACCACGACGTTGATCTTGACCGGAGCAAGGCCGACCCGAGCGGCGGTGTCTATGCCGCGCAAGACCTCGTCTATCGAGGTCTTGCTGTCGCTGAGGCGGGTGAACAGTTCGGGCTCGAGGGCATCCAGGCTGACGGTGATGCGGCTCAGGCCGGCATCTTTCAGGGCCTGGGCCTTGCGGGCGAGCAGGCTGCCATTGGTGGTGAGCGTCAGGTCGAGCGGGGCGCCTTCCGGAGTGCGCAGCCCGGCCAGCATGCCGACCAGGGTCTCCACGCTTTTTCGCAGCAGCGGCTCGCCGCCGGTAAGACGGATCTTGCGTACGCCCTGAGCCACGAAAATGCTGGCCAGCCGCAGGATTTCCTCGAAGGACAGCAGGGATGCGTGAGGCAGAAAGGGATGGTCCGGACCAAAGGCTTCGCGCGGCATGCAATAGGTGCACCGGAAGTTGCAGCGATCGGTGACGGATATTCGAAGGTCGCGCAGCGGCCGGCCCCGTGTGTCGAGAAACGGGTGCTCGAGCGCCTGGCTGCCGTCGGGGGCGGCCGGCACTTGAAGAGGGGTCCGGGCATCGGACAGGTAGATCACTTTCTGCATGGAATTCATGATAGCCGGGTTTTTGCGCAGAATCATGCTTCCCGGGATGCATGCCTCCGCAAAGGGGCGGCATCGCGGGATGCGCATTCGATGTGTGCTTATTGCGCGACCACGGCTGCGAGCCGTAAGTCGCATGCGGTTGCCTGCCGGGGGCTCAGGCCTTCTCGGTCGTTCGGCTGCAGCCGCGCACCTGTACCGTGTCCGACGAGGTCGGCACACGGGCGTCCTGCCGGATGGCGGACGAAATGGTCTGGGCCAGCGCCATCACGGCATGCTGCTGGGCCCGCACCAGGGCGGGCAGGTCCGCGTCGGGAGCAGGAACCCGGACCAGGCTGCGGCACAGCAGAACCCCAGGCGCACTCCCGCCTTGCGACGTGCCCGACTGCCGGATGCGCCAGGT
>Ga0182742_1005314_pt1 | contig 10972 bp, 6 predicted proteins | sample eDN5th37CBELigMG_FD_128880 | JGI IMG/M metagenome (GOLD analysis project Ga0182742, IMG submission 128880) | Enriched Miracle-Growth compost microbial communities from Emeryville, California, USA - eDNA 5th pass 37_C BE-Lig MG (version 2)... ... | reverse complement strand
CGCTCGGCGTCCGGCTTCGAATCGTCGTCCAACGTGGCCAGAAGCGCCTTGGCGATCGAAGCCGCCGCCTCGTCCAGCGCCCGGCTTCCCCAACGGGGACCGAGGTTCGCCAAGCTCCCCCGCGCCTCCAGGGGGATCCGCTCGACAAGCTGAACCAGAGCCGCTTCGCTTTCCACGTCGAGCTTGGCTCGAAGGTCGGTGGGCCAGCCGTTGGCCAGGCCCGAGACGACGCCCCCGGCGACCGCTCGGCCGAACGGAGATTCGGAGGCGGGGGCCAAGGCGGCGAGCAGCGAGCCGACGGAGTCGGCGGGACCCCCTCGGGCGTAATGCTCGGCCACCCGCTCGATGATTCCGAGCAGGAACTTGGACGGCGCCTCCTCGGTCCCGGTTTCGGCGAGAGCCTTGAGGAACGGCTCGGCGTGGGCCGCCGCGGCGCTGGTGGCGGCGTCGGTCAGCCAGCGGTCTCCGGCGCCAAGGCCGTCGACGAGAGCCGCGGCCAAGTCCCGCGCGGCGTCGGCGTCGGTCGGCGAGTCGGCCAGCGCCAAGAGCGCGGCGAGGCGAACTTGGGCGTCGGGGTCGCTCAAGGAGCCCGCGGCGAGAATCCGCTCGGCGGCCTTCTCGTCGCGAGGGAGCGTCAACAGGGCGTTGCGGCGAACGCCGGGCGAGGGGTGCCCGAGGGCTTCGGCCGCCTCGCCAAACGATTCGGCGTCGCGGCCGTCCAGGGCTCCCAGCCCTTTGAGCGTCCAGAGGGCGTGGATCGCGCCGGGGTTTAGGCCGATCGCGTCGACGCTTTGGTCGGCGGCCAACTCCCGGAGCGCGGGGACGACGTCGAGCCCGCCTCGCTCGACCAAGAGCCGTTGGGCGTGGAGCCGCCATAGGAGGTTGTCGCCCTTCAAGGCGGCGACGAGTCCGTCCGGGTCGTTCGGGTCGAGGGGGCCTTGCCTCGACGGCTCGCCGTCTTTCCAAACCACTTTGTAGATCCGGCCGTGGGTCTTGTCTCGGAGCGGGGTCTCGTAAGCTTGCCCCTTGCCCGTCTTGAAGCCCTGGGGGGTCGGGTTGTGCTGGACGATGTAGTTGTACCAGTCGATCACCCAGACGTTGCCGTCGGGTCCGACCTCGGCGGCGATGGGGGCGGTCCACTCGTCGTCGCTGGCTAGAATGTTCCACCCGTTGTACGAGGAGAAGCCGCTCCCCTTGGGCTGAAGGGTGAAGGTCGCCACGAGGTGCCCGGTCGGATCGGCGACGAAGGCGGTCGCGTTCCAGTAGGGTTGCGGGTACGTCCGGGCCGTGTAGAGCGCGTGGCCGGCGGCGGCGGTGAACCCGCCGTGCCAATCCACCTGCCGGACCTTGTCCGTCACCGGGTAAAACGAGTTGGTTGCGGCGATCGATTGAAGGACGCTGGGGGACCATCCCCTCACCGACTCGTAATAACGGTTCGGAACGCCCGGGAAGACGCTCGGACAACCGTTGGCCGTCGAGCCAAAGACCAGGCCCTCTTCGCTGAGTCCGACGCCCCACGAGTTGTTGTTGGTGCTTCGGATGAACTCCAGCTTCGAGCCGTCGGGCTTGAACCGATAAAATCCCTGGCCGAACCGGAGACGTTCGCCGCCGACCTCGCCGTTGAATCCCGAGTAGCCGACAATCCCCCAAATCCAGTTGTCGAACCCCCAGCGCAGGTTGCTGGGGCCGGCGTGGGTGTCGTCGGTTCCCCATCCGGTGAAGAGGACCCGGCGCTCGTCGGCCTTGTCGTCGCCGTCGGTGTCTTTGAGGAAGAGAATGTCGGGCGCCTGGGCGACGATCACGCCGCCGTCGGCGAAGCAAAGGCTGGTGGGGATGTTCAGCCCCTCGGCGAAGACGGTGAACGTCTCGGCCCGGCCGTCGCCGTCGCGGTCTTCGACGATCAGGATCCGGTCGCGCCCCTCGCCGTCGTCTCGCTTGCGGTTGGGGTAGTCGAGGCTCTCGGCGATCCAAAGCCTTCCCCGATGGTCCCAGGCCATGCAGATCGGCTTCACGATCTCGGGTTCGGCGGCGAACAGCCGGGGCTCGAACCCCTTGGGAAGAACCAGGTGGCGCATCGACTCGGCCGGATCGAGCGGGCTGGGCATTGTCCGCAACGGTTCACCCTGCTCGCCCCACTTGTCCGAAGCGAGGTAGTTGGGGATGTCGACGCCCGAATCAACGACCGGAACCGGCTTCAGCCCCGGCGAAACCGTCGGTCGACCATCGAAGACCGGTTTTTTCGCCGCCCAGCGAATCCCGCGCTCCAAAAGCGCCTGAAATCCAGGCTGTTCCCACGTTCGCGAGTCGTGACCGTAGGCGGTGTAAAAGACCCGGCCCTCGCCCTGAGAGCGGACCCAGGTGTAGGGTTCTTGGCCGCGGACCTGGAGGACTCGCCGCCCCTCGGTGTTGTGGCGGTCGTGGACGTAGGTTTCGTCCCAAGTCCGAAACGGTTGGAAGCCCGCCATGATCGGGTGCTCGGGGTCGGCGATCTTCGTCTCAAATTCTCCCGTCTCGTGGCTCTGAAACCGGCCGCCCACCAGCGCGACGAAACGCGACGAGTTGGGCAGACAGGCCGACGCGGAGTGGATCGGGATGAACCCGCCCCCCTGCTCGACGTAATCCAAAAGCGCTTGCTCCCGCTCGGCGGGCATTGACTCGATGTTGGCGTACATCAAGACCGCGTCGTACTTTCCGAGCGTATCCGGATCAAGCTCGCCCAGGTCCTCGGTGTAGACGACCTCGATCCCCCGAAGGGCCAACACCGGCTTGATCTGCGCCGCGCGGTCCGCGGGAGCGTGATGCCCCCGATCCCCCAGGAACAAAACGCGGATCGGCGGCGCGTCTCCCCGCGCGACTGGCTCCATTCCAACCGGAAGGAGGAAGGCCAAAGCAAGGAACGGTCCGAGCAAACGATTCATGAAATCAGTCTCGCGTCTCTAAAATCGCCTCATCCGCTTGTCGTGGGGCGGGCGACGCCCGCCCTACGGGCTTGTCTCCAATTTGACGACGAACTCGCGCCCGGGCTCAATGGCGATCTCTTCGGGGAATTCGAGGTCGATTAAGCCGTCGTCGCGTCCCGGTTTGATTTGAGCGCCGGCGACGGCGTCTCCTCCCAGAGTCGCGACGACCCGATGGGTCTCGGGCTTGGCGTCGGCTTGGAGCCCCAGCGTCCGAAGCCGAAGGCGTCCCCAGGCCGTTGAGAGCGTCGCGACCAGCGCGCTGTTCTCCCGCTTTTGAGAGAAGGTCCCCCAGCCCTCCGAGGCGGTGAAAGCCGCGCGGAAGTCGTCGGGGGCGAGCCTCGGCGCGAAGGCGATTCGTCCCTTCGGTCCGTGGTGCTCGAAGCCGCAGGCCGCCAGATAAACGCCGTGGCTCGCCATCGAACGGGCGTAGTGGTCGCCGCATTCGATCTCGTTCCAGGGGTTGCGCTTGAGGGCGTCGTAGCGGTCGTGGATCGCCCGGGTGACCGCCAGGCCCTCCCGGACCATCCCCTCCCAGATCATGTGGCCGGCCGCCTGGTATTCAAACCCGTTCATGCACTCGTTGAAGTACATCGCCGACCAGCCGCCCGAAGGGTCGTCGATCCCCGGCCGCTCGCTCTTGGGGAACGTGACCATCAAGAGCCCCGCCTCGCCGGGCATCGCGTACCATCGTCCCGGTTTGTTGACCCGGCGATACGGGCCGACGTCGGGCGTGAAGTTGTATCGCCAAAGCGCTTCGAGCGCCCGCCGGACGCGCTCGCGGCTCATGATCGATCCCAGGCCCACTTGATGGGCCCAGTGCTGTCCGAAAACCTGATCGATCGCGCAGCCGTCGTAAGAGCCGACCGCCTTGGGATGCTTGGGGTCGGATCGCTGGATGAAATAGCCGAACGACTCGTTCCAAAGGACTTTGACGAGACTCCCGGCCCCGCGCTCCGCCAAGGCGCGACATCGCGCGGCGAAGGCGCCGTCATCCATCTCGACGGCCATCGCCTCCCCCGCGCGGAGGGCCGCGACGTGGAGCGAACTGAGCCAGGGTACCTCGCCGTACCATTCGGCGTCGAGCGTGTTGTGCTGAGCGCCGTCGAGCAGGCCGTCGCCGTCGCCGTCGTGGCCGATCAGGTATCCGAGCGCCTTTTTCACCTTCGGCCAAAGACGCTTGAGGAACTCGGCGTCGGCCGACATCTGGTGCTCGCGGTAGGTCCGAAGAATGACGCCCGCTTGACCATCGACGGCCGGGCCGGTTCGCTCCTCGGCCCGAAAGTTGATGGCCCCCGTCTTTGGGTCGAAGCCCACGCCGTCGGCGTAATCAACCCGCTCGCGGAGGTTCCGCTCCAACTCTGGGAAGAGCCGGGCGACCGCCTGGGCGTAGTGCCAAACGTGCGTGCACGTCCCCGCGCAGCAGCCAACCCCCTCCCAACCGTAGAACCGGCCGTCGCGGAAGCGGTGGCACGTCGAGGTCGCCAAAATCGACGCGTTGGCGAACGTTCGATCGAGGAACCAGCGAGGCAGGGTCGAGTCGTACCAGGTCGTACGCCAGAGCCGCGTTTGCTCCGTCAGCCGCTCGATGTTGGAGGCGATGTAATCGACCACCTCGCCGACCGAGGCGAACCGGGCGGCGTAGTGGCGTCCCAAGTCGGCCGGCAGTTTGGTTCCCGGCAGCGAGAGGTTCGGGAACCGCCAGGCGACGACGAACGACGCGGACGCCTCCTCGCCCGGTTCAAGCCGCATCGGCCGGACGATCGCCCCGACGAGCTTGCTTCCGAACGGTTGGCGAGGCGACGGAGAATCGCCGAAGAGGGCCTCGGCCGAGTCTCCCGAGGTGATCGCCGCCTTGGCCTGGTCGTCCGCCTCGGGCGCGAGAAGGGCGAGGGTCAACTCGCCGAAATCAGACCGGCGGAGCAGGGGGCCGAGGCCGCTCCGAGGCTCGTCGGCCAGCTCGATTTGATCGACGTCGACGTGTCCCCAATCTCCGGAGCGGGCGTCGACGATCTCGAACCGAGCGGTCTTGCCGGTCAGGTGGCGGACGTCCCAATTCACCCAGAACAATGCGTCGGAGCGTCGGCCGACCGCCGTGTGGACGATTCGGCCATCGACCTTGAGGTTGGCGCAGGTTTGCTGGGGATAATCTCCCCCGCCGATCAGGAAGTTGATCCAGGGTCGGTCGATCGTGAAGGGGGGCGAAACGAGCTTGCCGGTCGGAGCGTCGCTCCCGGTCCAACTGTTGGCCAACCCTTTGCCCTGTTGGTTGCGCAGGTTTTGTCCGGGACCGGCGCCTTGGCTTGGGGCCTTGCCGAACGCCTCGCCCTCGACCGTCCAATCGCCGTAATCATCCCCCTCGAAATCGGCCAGGACGATCGGCGGGCGGATTTCCGCCTCCAGCTTCTCCGGCGCGGGCTCGGCCGAGCAGACGATCATGAGCGCTCCGGGATGCCGGACGACGGTGTTGACCTTCGTTCCCTCGCCGGGTCGGCCGGTCTCCAGGCAGACCGCGTTTTCGAGCCAACCGCCAATGTCGAGCTCCACCGGCTCGCCCGACGTGTTTTTGACCCGGTAGTTCAAAACGGTCGCCGGCAGGCTCGAATCGTCGACGTTCAGGGGGATGAACGGCGAGAACGCCTCCAAGTCGACCCGTACGGGGCACCCCGGGTCTTCATAGGAAACGAGGCCGATGGGGTATTCGCCTCGAAAGCGGATGTCGGAGAAGCCCCGGCGGTCCAGCGTCCTCGTCTCGACGGCCTCTCCCCGACGAACCCGGATGGCGAACCCCTGATCCAGCGGCGATTTCGGCCGCAACGGATCGGCGTAATGAGCCTCGTTGGTGTGGATCGCGCTGTTGAAGATGTCCCAATGCCAGAGCTTGCCGTCGCCGCCGAGGTAAAGCTGCCCAGCGCATAGGCCGCCGATCGGCATGCCGATGAGTTCAAGCTCGGCGCCCTGGTGGACCTTCGGCTCACCCCGCTCAAAGAGCGCCCGAACCCATTCGGGATCGAGCTTCTTGTCCGATGGGACCAGGCGCTCGAAGTCGTCGGCCTCGAACGGCCCGGCCATCGCCCCCTTGGCCGTCCCGCCGATCATCGCCGCGCCGACGCCCAGCCCGACGACCTGAAGGAACGACCGACGGCTCCCGCCCCCGCAACATCCCGGCCCACAATCGTCTTCCGGTCTCGACACGTCCCGCCCTCCCTTCGGCCGCCTCGACGTCCACCGGCGTCGGCAAACCTCAATGAGAACAGGATATCAGCGACATTCTCCCGGCGAAAGGGGCGGGCGATCTCCTCTCGACGTCCAAATCGATTGAGCGACGCCCACAACGATCGCGGTCAATCCATCTCGACGCGCCCCCGGTATCCGGAGGGGAGGGGGAGGGCGTCGAGGGTTCGTCGGGCGGATCGACGATGCCAGAATCGGGAGGCCTGGGCTCGGATGAGGATGTCGCGGCCCTTAACCAAAACCTCGACGTCGCGGACTCGGTCGCCCAGTTCGTCCAGAATCTGCTTCTCAACCCGCCTCTTGACCGCCGCCTCGACGGCCGGATCGGAGTGGGGCTCGATGGTGATTCCGTCTCCAGCGGCGGACGGATCCCCCTCCGCCCCCAACAGCCTCCCCAAAACGCCGAGGGGACGACGAGGGGCCGGGGCCGGGGCCGGCGATTGGGCCGGAGGCGCCAACGGATTCGCCTCTCGGACGGGAACGGGGCTCGCCTCGCCGGGCTTGTCTTCGGCGTCGAGGGGGACCGGCTCCAGAGTCAAGGAAAGCGTCACGCCGGGCTTGGAGTCCTCAGCGCCGGTTGAGCGACGCGGTGAGGCCGCCGGACCATCCAACACCGGCTGAAACGCGGGCTTCCGGGAGGTTCGGGAGGCCTCGGGGACCGTCACGCCGGGAATGACCAACAAGGGACGATGGGGAGGTTCCTCGGGAGCGGAGGGAGAAGCCGGATCCGGAGCGGGAACCGTGGACGGAGATTCGGCGGGAGGCTCAAGGGCGGGGGGAGTCAGGGGAGGAGGGTCCTCCCATCCCCGGGCCGATCTCAATCCGGGCGTCAGCATCAGCAAGGCCGCCGCCAGGGCGCTCCGTCTCATGATCGCTCCGTCCCTCCGCGTTGGTCCCTTTGAGGGAAAAACACCCCGCCTCTTTATCCTTATATTGAAGTAGATCGGCCAACGACGCGCTTGGTCATGCCTCTTTTTCCCTCGTCGACCCCTTCAGGAAAGGTTCTTACGACATGCCCACCGCCGAAGAGATCATCCAGGCGCTGAAGCTCCAGCCCCACCCGATCGAGGGGGGATACTTTCGCGAGACCTTCCGCTCGGCGAAATCGCTCCCCGACGCCTATCTGGGCAAAGGTCCCCGAGCCATCGGCACGTCGATCTATTACCTGCTGACGCCCGAGACCTTCTCGGAGATGCATCGGCTTCCCACCGAGGAGGTGTACCACCTCTACCTGGGAGGCCCCTTGAGGATGCTCCAACTCTTTCCAGACGGCGACCACCGCGAGGTCCTGATCGGCTCCGACCTCCTCGTCGGCCATGAGCCCCAACGGGTCGTCCCGGCCGGCGTCTGGCAAGGGTCGTTCCTGGAGCCGGGCGTACCCTTCGCCCTCCTTGGCGCCACCATGGCCCCCGGCTTCGACTACGACGATTACGAACGGGGAACCCGGGCGGACCTTCTCGCCCAGTACCCCAAGGCCGAATCGCTCATCCGTCGACTGACCCGCGTTTGAGAGGCTCACGCGCATTCATCAGAGAATGGCATGACGGGGACACAAAACGCCGAAAGGAGGCAGGAGGAGCTACGGTCGCCTGGAGAGTGGACGACGCGCCAAAAGCCGTTAGGCAATTTCTTGGCGAGGGAGGACCTAAATTATGGCCAATGACCGACTGACCGTTCATGAGGCTGTTGAATTAATGAAGCGAGAAGGCCCTCGCCTTGCGGAGCCAATCGCCATGGACGATATGCCCCCAATGACTTTCTCCTGTGACTTCTCCTCCGAGGGAGCTAGTCCCGGCGAAATCGATATGATTCCGCATACATGTCCCCCCAACCTGAGAGAATTCTGGAGTGTCGCTCGCACCGCGAGACTATTCGAGGATACCGAGTACGGCCAATGGGGTTTGGAGATCCTACCGCCTCAACGGGCCGTCGACATGATCGCCGTCCGCCGAACGGAGCGGCAAAGGGACTTCATCGCTGGAGACCTGGTAATCGGCGAGTTTTTAGGAGATTCAGACTTATTGGTTATTCGCTGCGACGAATCCAAAAGTGATTTTGGTGAAGTGCTTATAGCATCACCCATCGACCCGAGGTCGGATTGGGACCGGGCCGCCGAATCATTCGCCGATTTCCTTGACAAGTATGCAAGATCAGGTGGGGAAAAATATTGGGCTCCGCGACGGTAGCCGCACTTTCAGGGATTCCGTAATGACCCCAAGCGCCTCAAGAATCCCGCTCGGTCCGATTCCAACCGCTGAGCAGCCGCTCCTTTTGGGCCACCTCCTCCCGGGTCTGGCGGGCGATCGTTTCGCAGACGAGGGCGCAAAGTTGCTCCACCAACGGGTCGGCGATCCGGTGGAAGACTTGCAGACCCTCCTTCCGTCGGACGATCAACCCCGACTCGGCCAGCATCTTCAGATGCTTCGAGACGTTCGCTTGGTTCCGTCCCGTATCCTCCACCACCTGGCCGACGCTCCGCTCGCCCGCCATGAGCGCCCGCAGGATCGCCAGTCGGGTCGGGTCCGAGAGCATCCGAAACTTCTCGGCCATCAGGTCCAGGAATTCGTCGGGGATCGTGGCGCTCATGCTCTTGATTAATCAACTTCACAGGAATATAGTTAACCTACCAAGCAGTATCAGATTATAGCACGGCGATCGTCGAAGGGAAGCCCGCGGAGGGCGGAGGAGGCGATCGGCGATGGAGTTTGGAAAAGGGGAATGTGATGAGCGTGGCGACGATCACGGTTGGTGAGCTTGGCGAGCGGGTTCGTCGGGGCGAGTCGGTCGAGTTGATCGACGTGCGGACTCCGGTGGAGTTTCGGGAGGTCCACGCCGAGCCGGCCCGTCTGGTTCCACTCGACTCTTTGGACCCCTTGGCGGTCATTGACGCTCGCAACGGCTCGCGGGACGAGCCCTTGTATCTGATCTGCCGAACCGGCGGACGAGCGAGGAAGGCGGCCGAGCGGTTCCAGGCGGCCGGGTTCGCCAACGTCGTCAACGTCGAAGGGGGAACGATGGCCTGGGAGCAGGCCGGGCTGCCGGTGGTCCGGGGCAAGAAGACGATGTCGCTTGAGCGGCAGGTTCGGATCGCGGCCGGCTCGCTGGTCCTCTTGGGAACGATCCTGGGGGCGACGGTTCATCCGGCCTGGCTCGGCCTCTCCGGCTTCGTGGGCGCGGGCCTCGTCTTCGCGGGCCTGACCGACACCTGCGGCATGGGCCTGATGCTCGCGCGAATGCCGTGGAACCGGGTTGGAGCCGAGGGGCCGTCGTGCGCCCGCTGATCGCCTTTTGAAATGGCGGAACTCCACCAAAAGGAACGCGATTTGCTCCTCGCGATGCTTGACAAGACCTTGGGAACCCGCGCGCGGAACCTCTAGAGAACCCCCACGGGATCGGGGCCCGTGGGGCGCGCCGCGGGGTGGTTGGGGAGATCCCCTTCCATTGGAATCAGCGCGGACGCCTTCGCCGGTTCGCTTGCTCTCCCATACGATTGATCATGGGACACCTTGGCGCGGCCTCCTTGGCGGTCCGGGGTTGAGGAGTTCCAACGACATCGTGGTCTTGTCCAATCGCGCCAGCCAAGCGACGCCGGCGCGCGTGGGGAATGACGCGATGGCGAATATCCGAATCACTCTGGATTGGTCGCAAGAATCAAGCGTGCTTCCTCATCCCCGAGAAGGTCAGGCTCTCGGACGGTCCACATCCCATTCGCTCCATGGCCGGACCAGAGCCGAAACTCGACCCCAAGCCCTTCCGCTCCACGAATTCCGGCGCGCGGTCGAGGCCTTCGAGCCCGATCCGCCAGCGGCCCCCGCGCGCAACGCCCCCTCCACTTCCATTTCAATTCCATCGAAGCCGAGGCCGAAGACTCGCGGCGCGCGTCGGCCATAACCTTGAGAGGACGAACCCATGGAACCCGCGGCCAAGCCGATCATCCCCGATGAGAGTTCCAAGAACGAGCCCCCGAGCCGGCCCCGCGACAACCATCGTCCCAAACTTCTCCCCAGCCTACTTTCGATGTTCCTCCTCGGCGGTGGCCTGGTCGGAGGAGGCATCTACCTGGGCGGGATGTGGAACAGAAACGAAGCGCCCGCGGTCGGCGTCGCTCCCGACGACCTAAAATCCGCGGTCGCGAAACTCGAGGAGTCGTTCGATCACAGGATCGCCGCGCTCGAACGAAAGGTCGAATCCGCCGACCCCTCCGCGATCGACGCCAAGATCGAGCCGCTCGCCAAGCGGGTCGATGAACTCGCCGCCGAACCGACTCCCCCGGTTGACCTAAAGCCAATCGAGGAACAGGTCACCGGTCTTGGCGAAAACACCAACGCGCTCAATGAAGCCGTCGAAGCGCTCCAGTCCGATTTGGACGAGCAGAAGAAGGCGATCGCCGTCTTGCGGGCCAGAATCGAAGCTCTCCCCGAGACGGCCGAAGCCTCCCCGCCCCCTTCAACCCCCGCGTCTTCGGACTCGGAAGCCGACGTCGAGACGAGGCTGACCCAAGCCGTCGAGCTGTTCCGCAAGAACGAATTTGGCCCGGCCCGCGAGGAGTTCGCGAAGCTCCGGACCTCGGACCCCGACGACGCCCGCGTCTGGTACTACTCCGCGCTCGCCACGGGGTTCGCCACGAACGAATGGGGGCAAGACTCGGATACTCTCCGCTTCGTGAACCGCGGAATGGAACTCGAGCGTCAGGGCAAACCCGACAAATCCAGCATCGACGCGGCCTTCGCCGATCTCGCCCCGAGCGCCAAGGCCTGGCTCGACGCCTTCCGCGACCGCAT
>Ga0182742_1005313_pt1 | contig 10974 bp, 10 predicted proteins | sample eDN5th37CBELigMG_FD_128880 | JGI IMG/M metagenome (GOLD analysis project Ga0182742, IMG submission 128880) | Enriched Miracle-Growth compost microbial communities from Emeryville, California, USA - eDNA 5th pass 37_C BE-Lig MG (version 2)... ... | reverse complement strand
GTCCTTCCTCTACACGGATTTGCTTACCACCAGTTTCGATAATTGCGTACATTCCACTGCACCTCCTCTTAGACTCAGACTCGCCATCCGCAGGCGTTTGCTAAAAGCAAAGCTTTAATAACCTGGTCTGTGCGGTTGTAGCACGGGTGCGCTACAAACATAACATAAAAATACTATCATAGGACACTATCTATGTCAATCCTATTTCGTATTTCTACGTTCATCCGTTACTAACTTTAGCATAAAATCACCTTAGTGGGAACACCCAATTGCTGTTATTTTTCTAGTTTATTCGAAACCTCATCTAACGTACCTAACTGGAGAATTTTATAGTCTGGTTTTATCGAATCTAATTCAGTAAAAAGGATTTTTAAGCCTACCGCTGACTCCACTCTCTGCTTATGTTGATTGTTTTCGCCTGAAAACACCTCAATAACTTCTCGAGTTGCTGAAATCAAAACCGCATCATAATCAGAATGTCGATGTTCCCATAGTTCCCGTTCAAGACGAAAAGCCATCGTTTCCGCACTGAGCACTTGCCCAACTCCATTGCAAACACCACAAGTTGTCGTCAATGCTTCTGACAATGTCATTTTTGTTTTCTTTCTCGTCAACTGCAATATGCCTAGTTCTGTAAAACCAATCAGTTTCGTTTGACGCCCATCACCTTTAAGTGCTTGTTCAAGAACCTTGGCAACCATCTGCCGGTCCTTTGGATCCTTCATATCGATGAAATCAATTAAAATCATACCACCGATATCCCGGAGCATGATTTGGCGCGCAATTTCAGCTGCAGCGAGTTTATTTGTAGCCACTACAGTATCACGCAAATCATGTTTCCCAGAATAGCGCCCGGTATTTACGTCAATAATTGTTAACGCTTCGGCTTCATCAAAAATTAAATAAGCTCCATTATCCAGCCATACAATCTTTTTTAAAGCTTTTTCTATTTCCTTCTCGACTCCATAAACAGAAAACACATTTTCCTTTTGTTGATGATAACGAAATTCAAGCTGCGCACCGCTATCCTCAAGCTTCTTTTTAAGTGACTGATCGTCGACAATCACTTCACCACTGCTCATTTTACTCATCATTGAAATTAATTCTTCATAAAAGAACTCTTTTGCTAGTACGAGTCCAGGCTTTTTCCTCGTTTTCGCTTCTTGGTGTAACTCTTGTGATTGTTGTCTTAGTTGTTCTAATTCTTGTTGGATACCGTCTTGGGTTTGGTCGGTAGCCGAAGTTCGAAAAATCAAACCTTCTTCATCCGTTTTTAGTTCTGTCCCAAGCTTTCGGCACCTTTTTCGGATTTCAGCATCAGGAATCTTTTTCGAAACAGCTGTATATTTTCCAGATGGCAAATAGATAAGATGCTGCCCTTGGATTTCAATGATTGCGGTTAATCGAGCACCCTTTGTCCCAGCTGCATCTTTTTCCACTTGAACCAAAAGCTTTTCTCCTTGATGCAGGTACTTAGAAATACCCTGATTTGCTTTTTCCTCTTTGGAGCGGGAATCTAGCAAATACATGGGCACCTTATCACGGGAAAGAAACCCACTTTTTTCCTCCCCAAAGTTCACAAATGCCGCATTCATCCCCGGAATCACTTTTTCCACAATGCCTAAATAAATATTCCCAACCAATGATTGTTGTGAAGGTTGTTCTATGTATAAACGTTCAAGTTTGTCATTATTGAGCAATGCAAATCGCTTTTCTCTAGTACTCGCGTTAATAATCAATCGTTCCACTTTAACTTCTCCACTCTTTTTAAGGATCTTGTTTGGTATAGGTAATTGTTGTTGCTTTTAGTTTTGGTGCGTTGTCCACCTTTATGTTACCGGTTTTCGGTTTTGTTTTTTCCAGCGGGCATATAGAACGGTTTTATGTTACCGGTTTTTGTTTTTTCTCGTGTCGTCGGTTACGTAGAACGACTCTATGTTACCGATATTCACTTTTCCTCTTGCCGGCGGGCACGTGGAACCACGCTATGTTACCGCTACTCGTTTTTTCCCTGCCACACAGGCACTGAGACGACTCATCAGTTACCGTCACTCTCTTTTTTCCCGCCACACGGGCATTGAGACAACTCATCAGTTACCGTCACTCTCTTTTTTCTCGCCAGACGGGCACTGAGACGACTCATCAGTTACCGTCACTCTCTTTTTTCCCGCCACACAGGCACTGAGACGACTCATCAGTTACCGTCACTCTCTTTTTTCCCGCCACACAGGCACTGAGACGACTCATCGGTTACCGACACTCTCTTTTTTCTCGCCACACGGGCACTGAGACAACTCCTCGGTTACCGTCACTCTCTTTTTTCTCGCCACACGGGCACTGAGACGACTCATCAGTTACCGTCACTCTCTTTTTTCCCGCCACACGGGCACTGAGACAACTCCTCGGTTACCGTCACTCTCTTTTTTCTCGCCACACGGGCACTGAGACAACTCCTCAGTTACGGTCACTCTCTTTTTTCCTGCCTCACCGGCACTGAGAGTTTATTTTCATCAAATAAAATAAGACAGGGACAGAATCCCTGCCTATCATTATGCGCTTTTCAATTAAAAGAATGCAACTTAGCAAGTCTAATAGGTATAAACCAAATCTCCCATTTTTGCCTGGAGGTTTTTCTCGGCAAAATAAGTGTGGAGCAGTTCGTTTTCATCGAGTGCTGCCTCGGTTCCATTCTTTCTTTTTACAATCACACGGTGCTTACATCCACGCTGAAATTGTTCAAGCACTGCACCGATTTCTGCCTCTTCGCTGACTTCTATTGGCGTTAACGAGCGAATTTCATTCTGGTTTCCATAATATCGTTCCATTAAAAATCGAATAAAAACGAAGCGACGTTGCTTCCATTCATAAAACAAGGAAAATGCCAAAAACCCAACAATGATAAGTACATTTAACGTAAACGGACCAAGCAGGAACACGGACAATGCAAAGATTCCTAGCACCGCGGCTGAGAAAAAGATTGTTTGGATATGCGCTTGCGGAAAAGCTTTGCGAAAGCTTAGCAGTAAAAAGACCAATTTACCGCCATCTAACGGCCAAATCGGCAGTAAATTAAATAACAGCACCATTAAATTAAATTCAACGAAGCGGTCATACCAATATTCAGGAAAAATGCCTGTTACGAAAAGAACATAAGCCAGCCCTGCCATCCAAAGATGTTGGAGCGGACCTGCAGCCACAACCACGGTCTCTTCGTAGAGAGAGCGATTCCCGTGCTCATCCATTTCAGCTACGCCACCAAACGGCAACAGCGAAATTCTTTTAATTCTCCACGAAAAAAAAGAAGCTGCCGCCGCATGTCCCATCTCATGAATAAAAATGATTAGCAGCAATAATGACAGCTCGATAAAATGGGCTGTGACAATTGCTAATGCAACGACAACCCATAGCAGCGGGTGGATATGGATTTTTCGAAAAAGGCTGATGGCTTTATTCAAATTTGATCACCCCAATGGGATCTACAAAATCATCGCCTTTTTTAATCGCAAAATAGAAGGAGCCTTTCTCATCATCGTTCGCTGCTGAAGCTGTTCCTACTGAGGCACCTTTACTGATATATTCATAAACGTTCACATCAAAATCAGCTAAGTTTCCATACCACGATTCACTTTTATCTGCGTGCTGGATGATGACCGTCTTCCCAAACCCTTCTTTGGTCCCTACAAACCGGACAAGCCCCTCACTCATCGCTTCCACCGGGGCATCCTTCCCAGTTTCAATCGTTATCTTTTGGCCATTATCACCAAAATCCTCAAGAATTTTACCTGAAGCCGGTAGTGCATAATGAGTGTTGTTCGTGCTCTCTGGTACCTCCTCCTTCTGTTGCTCATTAACTGGAAGAAGGGCGAGCGGCTTCCCAAATTGATCTTGATACCAATCTGAAACTGCTGCAAATTGAAACTCCGATTCCAAATTGGTTTTCACAAATCCCTTAATCGGCTCAGCCCTCTCGGTTTCACTGCGAAAAAGAATCGCCACTACTAATACGAGACACGCGGACGTTAGGATTTTCAGTAAAAATACTTCCTTTTTAAATAAAGGATGATTGCCTTCACCTGGACCAGCATCGTACGATGGTAGCTTATCAAAGCCATATAGCTCTTCCGTCTCAGGCAAGTTCCGCTGCGGAGGTTTAGACTTGCGCTCTAACCTCTCTCTTTCTCGCTTACGTTTTTCCATTCTTCTCCGGATATCATCAGCTCTTGACCCCATCTTACCCCACCATTCCTTTGTTGGACAGTTTGTACAATATATGAGCTCAAGAGGACAAGTATTCCTAAATAAATATATGGGGATGAGTTATTGGAAAAGCAGGATTCACTTTTGAGTGCTACCTTTTCCGCGACTCTCTTTATCACACAAACAACCTCTATTGATTACCTCTCCATCGTTTCTACGCATCCCTTTGGGCACCAACACAACCAATCAATGCCCAATAATCCCTCACACATCCTCACAACAAAACAAAAACCCCCTAGAGCCCATTCACTCTAGAGGGTAAAAACCAAATTATTTCACACCAAACAAACGCTTAATTCTTGAGAACACACCTTTGTCCTCTTTGTCCAACTGTTGCAATGGCACTGATTCACCGAGGATCCGTCGGGCAATGTTGCGGTAAGCAATAGAAGCTTTGCTGTTTGGATTCAAGGCGATTGGTTCGCCGTGATTAGATGCTTTGATGACTTCATCATCGTCTGCCACAATACCAATCAAATCAATTGAAAGATGCGTCGTAACTTCATCGACATCTAACATATCGCCTGAGTTCATCATATGACTACGAATTCGATTGATGACAAGCTTTGGTGGCTCAATGCCTTCTTCTTTTTCAAGAAGACCAATGATCCGGTCCGCATCACGCACAGCCGATACTTCCGGCGTCGTGACGACAATCGCTTTATCTGCACCGGCAATCGCGTTTTTATAGCCTTGCTCAATGCCGGCTGGACAATCGATAATAATATAATCATAGTCTTGCTTCAAATTGTTGATTAATTCTTTCATTTGTTCAGGCTCTACTGCCGTTTTATCAGTCGTTTGTGCAGCTGGTAAAAGATAGAGCTTGTCCTCAAAACGTTTATCTTTTACTAGCGCTTGGTGAATTTTGCATCGACCTTGAATAACGTCGACCAAATCATAAATGATTCGGTTTTCAAGTCCCATAACCACGTCTAGGTTCCGTAAACCGATATCTGTGTCAACAAGACAGACTCTTTTACCTTGAAGGGCCAAAGCTGTCCCAATATTGGCTGAAGTTGTAGTTTTCCCTACCCCGCCTTTTCCGGATGTAATAACGATTGCTTCTCCCACTCTAGCGGCCTCCTTCGAATCTAGTTAAATTAGGTCTTTTTTTGATTAACACTTGTAATCTATCAACAAGAATTTGGCGATCTTCGGATATATACGCACACTCCATCACCTTATCGTCCTCTTCAGTTCCTTGGTCTGGGGCGCGATTAATGCATTCACTAATGCGCAGCTGGGAAGGTTTCATCACCGATGCAGCAATCACCGCTTGATCGTTGCCAGTGCAACCAGCATGAGCAATTCCTTTTAAACTCCCCATAATAAAAATATTCCCGCTCGCCTTCACCGTTCCGCCAGGATTTACATCGCCAATTAGCAGCAAATCTCCGGTCACTTCAACAACCTGACCAGAACGAATAATACGAGCAATCGAGACAATTTCGCCTTCCTGCTTTAGACGCTCTGCCTCTTCTTTCGTCAGTACGTTTGTCTCAATTTCCTCGACGATTAGGTTTCGCTTTTGCCGAATTAAATCTCTTAATTCTTCTTTTTGTTCTTCAGATAAATAGCGATTGCCGACCTTTACTTTAACGGATAAAAGCTTCGCTTCCTCCTGAACTCTACTTGAGTTAGAAAGCTTCCGGTCTAACTCATTTTTCAACTCCGTATACGAGCATGTATCATCGAGATGGAGTGTTAATCCGTCTTTTGTTCCTTTAATAGTCACATTTTGTGTCTTCTTCATACAAGATGTTCACCTCAATGATAAGAGAAATTCGACATTTGTGCGTGAAACCCTTTTTTTAGAATAACAGCGGAATGATTTTTCTTCCGCCTATTTACATAGGCCTTAAGAAACAAAGGACTTTATTTAAGCCCTTTAATCATTCCGCAATCGATCAGCAAATTTCTCAAATTGTTTTTTGAACGGATATGCGAACAATATTACAAAAATAAGATTTAAAGCCAAAGTTGGAACAAGGCGAATTTCAGTAAAGCTTGTAAAATCTATATCCGCGATATGAATCAACAAATTCATTCCATAGACTGCCGCTTCTAATGCCGCAATACTAATCAAACTGACGAATGAGACGACAAGTATATGAGTTTGCACAACCTTCATAATCATCAAAAAAAAGTAGGTAGTTAACGGAAATAAAAACAAATAAACACCAATGATTTCAGTATACACCATATCAAACAACAAACCATAAACAAATCCGTAGATGATTCCATGTTTTACACTGCCATAAATCGTTAAAAAGAAGATTGCCATGATTAGTAATCTCGGAACTAAAATATAGTCTCCATTGAAGAGATTTGCAGGAAGAAGCTGAGCAAACAAGCCCTCAATCACAAATAACAAAGTAAGAAGTAGAGGAACTAGGAATCGCTTCACAGATCTTCCCCCTCATCTTCTTCACCTTCAACTTTGATTTCTTCCGGAATTTCCATGCCTCGAGTTAAAATCATAACATGACTAATATTGTAAAAATCAGCCTCTGGTTTGAGATAGGCTGTTTGGTTTAATCCAAACTGGTCTGGAACAACTTCAATCACTTTTCCAATTGGGACATCTCCCGGGAAAATTCCGCCCAATCCAGAAGTAACCACCATCTGATCTTTTTTAATTTCAGCATCTATAGGAAGTCCTTTAAGCAACAACCATTCGTTCTCTTTATCGTAACCTTCAATCGTTCCGAAAAGCTTTTTATCTCCTTGAAGAGCTGCAGAAATTCGGTTTGTCGGGTCCATCGCACTTAATAATTGAACCGTCGAAGTGAACGGAGTTGTGCTTTTAACTTTTCCAATCAACCCACGCGCAGTCATCACAGCCATGTTTTTCTGCACTCCATGCGAAGAACCTTTGTTTACAATAATCATTTCATGCCATAAGCGATCAGGACTCCGTGAAATCACGGTCGCCTGCATTGGTTCATAATCCCCAATCGAACCTTCTATTTCTAAGATCTCGGTCAATTCAGCATTCTCTTGTTCAAGAGAATATACCTTGGCTTCAAGGCGTGCCATATCTTCGAGATGAGTCTTCAATTCTTTGTTTTCTTCATATGTATTTTGCAAGTCTTTAATATTTTCAACAATCCCAACCACATACTGCGTTGGCGTCGCAACAACCGACTGTACCCACCCGGCCGTATCTTTCACAAATTTCTCCGGCCAGCTTAATTGATCTCGGTCTCTTAACGAAAATCCAATCAATGCCACGAGGATAATAATGCTCACAAGCAAGATGATCAGGCGTTTATTTAGAAAAAACTGTGGCATCCGTTACACCTCAAATTTCTTTTAAAAATAAATAATTAAATGCTCACGGAAATGTCTTGTCCTCCATAGAGAGACAAGACACTTCCGGATCCATGTTTTACTTCGATTCTTTCGCTCTGGTTTTAAATAATGCAATGTTGTCTAATGCTTTTCCAGTCCCAATTGCCACGCAATCTAATGGGTCTTCTGCAATCAGAACAGGCATTTTTGTTTCTTCAGCAATTACTTTGTCCAAATTACGAAGCAAGGCTCCGCCACCAGTTAGAACAATGCCGCGGTCCATAATATCTGCCGCTAGTTCTGGTGGGGTATTTTCAAGCGTTAATTTAACCGCATCAACAATCGAATACACGGTATCATGAAGGGCACTAGAAATCTCTTCTGCTGTAATTTCGATTGTCTTTGGTAATCCTGTCAACAGATCGCGACCACGGATTTCCATGTTTTCGATCCCTTCCGCGTCTCCTGCAGAACCAATTTCCATTTTAATCGCTTCAGCAGTACGCTCCCCAATCATCAAGTTATAGCTCTTACGGATATAATTGATAATTGCGTCGTCCATTTCGTCCCCAGCAACCCGGATGGATTGACTTGTAACAATTCCACCAAGAGAAATAATTGCCACTTCGGTTGTTCCGCCACCGATGTCGACAACCATGCTTCCCGTTGGTTCCCAAACAGGTAGGTTCGCGCCAATTGCCGCAGCAAATGGTTCTTCAATTGTGAAAGCATCGCGCGCACCTGCTTGGCGTGTTGCATCAATTACAGCGCGTTCTTCTACCGCTGTAATCCCAGATGGTACACAAACCATGACATAAGGCTTACCAGCAAACCAGCCTTTATTTTTCGTCGCTTGTTTAATGTAATGTTTCATCATCGTTTCGGTTGTTTCATAATCAGCAATAACCCCGTCCTTCATTGGACGAAGTGCTACGACATTCCCAGGCGTACGGCCAATCATGTTTTTTGCGTCATTTCCCACTGCAACGATGGATTTCGTATCGGTTTGAAAAGCAACTACCGATGGCTCACGAAGAACGACACCTTTTCCTTTTACATAAATCAATGTGTTCGCAGTACCTAAATCAATTCCCAGGTCTCTTGTCCCAATTCCAAACATAGTTTGTATCTCCCTTTCATTGCAAAATGCATTAAAAAATCCCTATCTATGATTACAGCGATGTCGTAATAGTAATAATCAAGTAACTTCCTTCATCCTCCTGTAAAAACCATAAGATATATTATAGCCTATCGATTATCAAAATCCTAGTATCAAACATATCCTTTTTCCTTCAAGCTAACATATTTATTATCACCAATAATTAAGTGGTCAAGCAAATCAATTCCAAGCATTTTTCCACATTCAACTAAGCGCTTCGTCACTTCAATATCCTCACGACTTGGTGAGCAATCCCCCGAAGGATGATTATGGGCACAAATAATCGAAGCAGCTGACCTTCTAACCGCTTCTTTAAACACCTCGCGTGGGTGCACGATGCTAGCATTTAAGCTCCCAATAAAAATGGTTTGACGATGAATTACTTGATTTTTTGTATTTAAATAAAGGCACACAAAATGTTCTTGGGATAGATATTTCATATCATGCATTAAATAATTCGCTCCATCCTCTGGTGAACGAATCACATATCGGTTCTCATGCGTATGACTTGATAACCGGCGGCCGATTTCAACCGCTGCGAGTAAATGGATCGCTTTCGCACGACCAATTCCCTTGATCGCTGTTAATTCTTCAAGAGTTGCATCCTTTAAAAATCGAAAGCCTTCAAACTCTGCTAGCAATCTGTTAGCAAGTTGTAGCACTGATTCTTCTTTTGTACCTGTGCCTAAAATTATTGCAATCAACTCATGGTTGGTTAAACTTTGTGGACCGTTAAGAATAAAACGTTCACGCGGTCGCTCATTTTGTGGGTAATCCTTTATCATAATGGTTTGGGTTGGCAATGTAGTTCCTCCCTATCATGGTGACAGGGAACAGTTTTGAGAAGAAGGATGTAAGAAATTTTGCTAGTACGGAAGGACAAACCCAGCGTTGCGAAGTTCACGAACAGTCCTTGAAACAGGTAAGCCAACAACAGCGAAATAATCTCCTTTGATTTCGCGGACAAGGAAACTTCCGAATCCTTGGATCCCATAACCACCTGCTTTATCAAACGGTTCGCCACTTTTAATGTAGGCGTCCATTTCTTCCTGAGACAATTCCCAGAATACCACGTCTGTTTTTTCATAAAACTGAATTTCTCTATCAGGAGTAATTATACTCACACCAGTGAAAACAGAATGAGTGTTTCCAGAAAGCTTTTTTAACATCGACAAAGCTTCTTCAGCATCTTGTGGTTTCCCAAGGATTTCTCCGTCAAAAACCACAACCGTATCGGAACCAATGACAAACGCATCACGTTCTTTTTCCGCAATAAAACTTGCCTTTCTTGAGGCTAGTTGCACGACGGCTTCCGCTGGAGTTAACTCTGGAGCAAAACTCTCATCGACATTACTGCTGGAAATTTCAAATTGTAAGTGGAGATTTTCAAGAAGTTCTTTTCGTCGTGGAGAGGATGAGGCTAAAATTAATCGCTGCATACAATCACCTTTCATTTCATTTGCTTTTAGGGGAGATACACCTTTATCGTATCAAATCTCCCAACTTCTCACAATCTTTAACATCTAAAACTAGACAAAAAATGAAGGGCCTGTCGATTAGGAAGACAGCCCCTGTTATTTTGTTGTATTTCCCGGAAAATATACCTAGGTTAAACTAGAATGCTGTATGAAATTGTCACTATTTCCCTAACGACTGCCAACTAGACAGAAAAGCAATGTTCTCTTTTTGTAGTTCTGTGTTATTCTTTGCTAGAAGTGCACTTGCTCCTTGTTCCAGATGTTTTTTCGCAGCGACAACCTGTTCATTTTTAAGTTTCTTGCTATCAATCGCTTTCAATTTGGCTACCTGCTCCTCAACACTTTTTGCTTGTGATTGATCCCCACTTGAAAGACTAGCAAATAGTTCAGGGGCAATCGTCAGCACTTCACGTTCCTCTTTTGATAGATTGCTGACGCTAAAACTAGCTAAATCGAGTTGCTTCGCAAAAACGTCGGCTCCTTTACTTGCATATTCCTCTCCTAACGCTTTTGCTTCTTCTATAGAACTTGCCGTCCCTAAAAGCAATAAAAACTGACCGTTCACTTCAACAGGTGCTGCTTCGATTCCTTTTCCTTTTAGTTCTGTCGCGACATTATTAGCAGATTCTTGTTGTGAGAAAGCCCCCCCTTGGACAACAAAAGTCGAGATCGCACTCACTTCGACTGATTCCGCCCCGGCAGCTGTCCCAGCTCCTGTCTCTTTTTGTGGCGCCGGTGCGACTACTTCAGTTGCCACCTGATCTGAAGGAGTTGATTGGACGG
>Ga0182742_1005312_pt1 | contig 10978 bp, 8 predicted proteins | sample eDN5th37CBELigMG_FD_128880 | JGI IMG/M metagenome (GOLD analysis project Ga0182742, IMG submission 128880) | Enriched Miracle-Growth compost microbial communities from Emeryville, California, USA - eDNA 5th pass 37_C BE-Lig MG (version 2)... ... | reverse complement strand
GATGGTTTGCACCTCGCGCGCAAAGGGTACGCGTCTGGCCTGCACTTGAAGCTTGCCGGTCTCGTCGAGCCGGACCTGAGCCTGGCTGCCCGCCAGTATGACTGTGGCTGCCCCGGAAGGAAGCCTAAGGCCGGTTCGTCCCGCCACCCAGCTGGCGATCATGGTCTCGACCAGAGGAACGGCGAGTGCGGCTCGTCCCGCGGCATGGGCCACGGCCAAGCCTTCTGGAAGGGACAACCCGTGCCCTCCGAGGCTTTCCGGCTGCCAGGCCTGAGGCAGGCCCATTTCTTCGATCGCTCGCCACAACGGTGCCTTCCAGTCGTGCGTACGGCTTTGCAGGATGGCTTGAGGATCGGCCAGATCCTGAAAGATTCGCTCGGCAGCCTCCGCCACCAAATGGCTGTCTTCTGTCATGGATGCCCCCGTCATGGCGTCGGCTTCGACGCGGCGTCATCGACTGGCACGGCAACCGGGCCAAAGACACCCGCGACTTGCCACTGATTGAACTCATCCTGGTCGACACCGAGCATCGACGTGATGACGGCCTGCGTGTCCTGGCCCAGACGCGCTGATGCGGCCGCCGGCAGTCGGTCGGCTCCATGCAGACGCAGCGGGCTGTCTGCAATGGCAATTCGACCGAAATGGGGATGGTCGATCCACTCGAGAAAGCCGCGCTCGTGCATGTGCGCGTCGTTGGTGACTTCGATGGCATTGCGCACTGGCGCATGGGGAACCTTGTGTGCTTCGAGCACAGTGCATGCCTCGTCCCGGGTCATGGTTCCGATCCAGGCAGAAACGACGGCATCGGTTTCATCGATATGCCGGACCCGGTTGACCTTGGTAGTAAAGCGCGAGTCCGCCATCAAGTCGTCTCGGCCCATGGCCTTGAGCAGGCTTGCCCAGTGCGAATCCTTGATGCCGATAATGGCAACGTGACCGTCTTTGACCGCATACACGTTATAGGGGGCAGATGACAGCCCGCCGTGCTGGTTGCCGGTACGCGGAGGCACCGTGTTCTGATCGTAGTAAAAGGCCAGATTCGAGGCCAGCGTGGGATAGATGGTCTCTTGCATGGCCACTTCCACGAGCCGCCCCTGCCCGGTGAAATGCCGCTCGTACAGGGCGGTGAGCACGCCGGCATAGAGGTGAGCGCCACTCAGAAAATCGGCGACCGCGGGCCCGGCCTTGACGGGCGGGCCGTCAGGAAAGCCTGTCACGCTCATCAGCCCGGATGCCGCCTGAACGGTGATGTCCATTGCCAGCTTGTTGCGATCCGGCCCCGACAATCCATAGCCCGAGCCCGAAGCATAGACCAGACGCGGGTTGAGCTCGTGCAGCACCGCCCAACCTAGACCCAGCCGATCCATCACGCCCGGTGCATAGTTCTCGAGCAGTACGTCAGCCTTGGCAGCCAGTTGCTTGAAAATCGATTTCCCTTGCTCATGCTTGAAATCCAGCGTGATGCACTTCTTGTGACCGTTCAGCATGGCAAAGGGCACCCCGGAGCCCTTGCTGATGGCTTCGCGTTGACGTACAGGCTCGCCACCCGGCGGTTCAATCTTGATGACAGTCGCGCCTGCCTTGGCCATGAGGTAGGTTGCATACGGGCCCTGGTAGACCTGGCCCAGATCCAGCACGATGAGGCCATCCAGCGGACGGTTCTTTCTTTCCATGTCTCTTACCTGTTCTGTCTTGAGCCGCCGACGCGCGGCATGGTGACTTCACTGACCCGCAAGTTCCGGGATATCGACTACTTGATGCTGATGACGCCTGTATCGACCAAGCCTTTGAAACGGGTCGCATCGCGATTGACGGTGTCTTGGAACTGCGCCAGGGACATCGACATAACTTCCACCCCAAGCTGGGAAAAGGCTGTCTTGATATCGTCCTCGGTCAGAATCTGGTTCAGCGACCGGTTCAGGTCAACAATGACGTTTTCAGGAGTCTTCGCCGGCGCCATGAGCGCGGTGTAGATGTTGCCCTCCACCTGCGTGATGCCCAGTTCCTTCAGGGTCGGCACATCCGGCAAGGCGCTGGCCCGGCTGTCGCCGATCACGGCCAGCGCCCGCACGCGTCCCGAATCCAAGAACTGCTTGGATACCGTGATTTCAGCAATCGACACATCGATCCGGCCCGCCAGCAACTCTTGCAGGCCGTCGATACTGCCTTTGAAGGGAACGTGGATGAAGTCGGCCTGCAACTCGTCTTCTAGCTTGAAGATAGCAATCTGATTGATGGTGCCCACGCCCGGATGCGCGAAACTCAGGTTTCGCTTGGCACGAGCCGCTTTCTCCAGTTGAGCGAAGGTTTGAAACTCGGATTCCCCCTTCACGACGAGCAGCAGGGGTGTTCTGGTGACGGGTCCGATCGGCGTCAATTCACGATAGTCGTAGGGCGCCTTCGCACCCTGCAGTAAGGGCCCGCCAAAAATCGTAGACGGGCTGGCGAGTAGCAAGGTGGTGCCGTCGGGACTGGACCTCGCGACGTAGGCACCGCCCACCATGCCGCCTGCGCCCGGCTTGTTCTCCACAATCACTGGACGCTTCAAGTGCTCGCCCAGCCCCTTGGCCACGAAGCGCGCCGTCATATCGAGATTTCCACCAGGCGAGAAGGGCGCGATGATCCGGATATCCTGCGCAAAACAGGACACCGATGAGACAGCGATACAGATCGCTGCAATGGCTTGGAACATGTGCTGTTTCCTTATGATGACTTTTTCGCCAGCCAGATCATTGGGGAGGAAGGCCAAGACCCTTGGCCAGTTCGATCCAGATGGGGGCTTCGGTTTTGGCATGCGCCAGCGTTTCGGCATACAGCATGGGTTTGCCCTCTATGCCGTACTGATCGCGGAACCTGAGCCCTTCCGGTGTATCGGCAAATTCGTGCGCCAGCTGCGCGAGCCTTTCGAGAATGGGGACAGGGGTGCTGGCCGGGGCGACCAGCGACGTCCAGGTTTGCATCCGGAACGCTTCGTCGTCGATGCCGATATCCACAAAGGTCGGCGTGTCCGGCAATCTGGGAGACCGCCTCATGGTCGTTTGCGCCAATGGCCGCAGGCGTTTGGCCTCAAGCATGGGAACCATGGAGGGATAGGTGCCAAAGGCCGCGTCGATGGAACCTGCCACGGTGTCGACCCACATTGGCGATTCGCCTCGATAGTGAATCGGCTCGATCGTTGTGCCGTGATTCCGATTCAGAATGTCGATGAGGATGTGCGCCGTAGATCCTTGTGAATAGGTACCGATCGTCGCCGGGTTTTTCTTTGCCCAGTCGATGAACTCCGTGGCAGTCTGAAAGCGTGAGTTGGTCGGGACCGCCAGAATCGTGGGGCCCGCAGGCAACAGGGAGTACGGCTGTACATCGAGATCCGGGTCAAACGGCATCTTTTTATAGAAGGCCCGGTTTCCCCAGTACACACTTGTCGGGCTCAGCGCGAGGGTGTGGCCGTCCGGATCGGACTTGGCGAGTTCGCCCATGGCTATCATGCCTGCGCCGCCGGGACGGTTGTCGACAATGACCGTTTGCTGGAGAATTTTTTGGTAGTACTGCCCAATGGCCCGGGCATAGTTATCGGCCGTGCCGCCAGGTGCATATCCCACCAGAATCCGCAAAGATTTATCAGGCCATTCCTCGGCCAGAACCCGGGATGGGAGCACGCTGCCCAGAGCGCCCATTGCGCCAATTTTCAGGAAGTCACGTCGACGAATAGAAAGCGGATACATAAGTAGGCCCTCAGTGTCCAGTGAAATGGGGAGCGCGCTTTTGCCGAAAACTGGCGACGCCTTCTTTGAAATCTTCGGAATCGCGACATAGAACGGTTTGCGCGTCGGCAAACTGAATGGCTGATGCGAGGCTTTGATGCGTCGCGTCTCGAAGTTGACGCTTTATGATGCGCACCGAGCGGGGTGAAGACAGCAGAGCGAGTTCTGCTGCCCGTTGCTGCACCTGCGCGGCAAAATCATCGGCTGGCAGAACTCGCACCAAGCCCATTTCCTGTGCTTCTTGAGCAGTCAGCGTGCGTCCGGACAGCAGCAGGTCTGCTGCATTCATGGGTCCGATGAGGCGCGGCAGCAGCCAGGCGCTCCCATGCTCTGCAATGAGGCCGCGGCGTGCGAAAGCGGTGGACATGCGAGCGCCTTCGGCCATGTAGCGCAAGTCGCAATACAAAGTCAGGCACAGCCCCACTCCAGCCACAGCGCCGTTGATCGCAGCAATCACAGGCTTGTCGATGGCCAGCAACCAGCTGTAGCGCTGAGCATAGTCATCATCGCTCGCCGCCATCGTGCTCGCAGGAGCATTCGCATCCGGCCTAGATGCGGTTTGCCCAAGTCTTTCCATATCGGCACCGACACAGAAAGCGCTCCCGGCGCCGGTGATGACCACCGCCCTGATTTCGGGATCGTGGGATGCTGCCTGCATCAATTGGCGAAACTCGTGCTCCATGTCCGTGCTCCAGGCGTTTTTGCGCTCTGGCCGGTTGAAAGTCACGGTGGCCACATGGTCGCGGACCACTAAATCCATGTTTAGGCGTTGCAAATTATGTCTCCCGTTTTTTTTCTACATTACGGAAAGGAGACATCCGCCACAACGACACAATTTCGCTAACCGGAATTATGTGGAGCGGACTAAGGACTGGTCCGACAAACGGGCTTTGTGTATGCCCCCGCGGGAAGGCCTCGGGTGAAGCTGCTGCGGGGGCAAAATTGAAAGCGCCCGGGGCGTACCGGGTGTATCTTCAGGGACCCCCAGGCTGACCGATGGCCTGGAGGCAGTAATCGCCACATATGGGCGCGCGGGCGTTGTCGCCAGGCACCTCGAGTACAGCTACATCCACTGGCGGCCAGGGGTGAACCGGAGGGATCCTGGCCTCTCTCCCTGACAAGATCCCTGGTCCTTCATCCCTGCCGCCTATTTCAGCTTGAAGCCACCCGGCATCTTCATGCCGCCCAGGCCCTTGAGGCCGCCCATGGCGCGCATCATCTTGGCCATGCCGCCCTTCTTCATCTGCTTCATCATGCCTTGCATCTGGTCGAACTGCGACAGCAGGCGATTGACCTCCTGTACCGGCACGCCGGAGCCGGCGGCAATCCGGCGCTTGCGCGAAGCCTTCAGCAGCTCGGGCTTGGCGCGCTCTGCCGGCGTCATGGAATTGAGAATGCCCTGCATGCGACGCATCTGCTGCTCGGCCTGACCGCTCTTGAGCTGACCCGCGGCCTGCGCGAACTGGGACGGCAGCTTCTCCATCAGGGAACCCATGTCGCCCAGCTTGGCCACCTGGGCCAGCTGGTCGCGGAAGTCGTTCAGGTCGAAGCGCGTACCCGACTTCATCTTGGCAGCGAGCTTCTGCGCCTCGTTGACGTCGATGGCCTGCTGGGCCTGCTCGACCAGCGACACGATGTCGCCCATGCCGAGGATGCGCTGCGCCATGCGTTCCGGGTGGAAGGACTCCAGGCCGCTCAGCTTCTCCGAGACGCCGACGAACTTCAGCGGCTTGCCGGTCACATGGCGCACGGACAGGGCCGCGCCACCGCGTGAATCGCCATCCAGCTTGGTCAGCACCACGCCCGTCAGCGGCAGCGCGTCGTTGAAGGCCTTGGCCACGTTGACCGCGTCCTGGCCCTGCATGGCGTCCACCACGAACAGGGTCTCGACGGGCTTGAGCACCGCATGCAGCGCGCTGATTTCCTGCATCATCGCTTCGTCGACACCCAGGCGCCCGGCCGTGTCGAACAGCAGCACGTCATAGTGGTAGCGACGGGCATGATCCACTGCGTTGCGGGCGATCTCCTCGGGCTTCTGGCTGGTGTTCGACGGCAGGAAGTCGACGCCGGCCTGCGCCGCAACCGTTTTGAGCTGCTCGATGGCGGCAGGGCGGTAGATGTCGGCGCTGACGACCAGCACCTTTTTCTTGCCCGTCTTGCGGCCTTCGTGCGTATGATTGCCTTCGCTGAGCCAGCGGGCCAGCTTGCCGGTGGTGGTGGTCTTGCCCGCGCCCTGCAGGCCTGCCATGAGGATGATGGCGGGCGGCTGCTGCGCCAGGGACAGCTCAGTGGCATACGGGCCGAGGTCGCCCCCCATGAGGGCGGTCAGTTCCTTGTGGACGACACCCACCAGCGCCTGCCCGGGGGTCAGGCTGCCCACGACCTCTTCGCCAAGCGCCTTTTCCTTCACGCGCGCCACGAGTTCGCGAACGACCGGCAGCGATACGTCTGCCTCGAGCAGGGCCAGCCGGACCTCACGCAGTATCTCCTGCGTATTGGCTTCCGTCAGCCTGGCTTCGCCGCGCAGCGTTTTGACAACGCGCGACAAACGATTGGTTAGATTATCTAGCATGAATGGGAATCGCTTACACTGAGAAGGTTATGGGAATTGTATTGCACACACTCGCCGCCATGGGCTATGCCGGGCTTGCCGTTCGCCCCTGGCGCACGCTTGCCGGCAACGAAACCACGCTTGCGACGCCGCTGGAAAAAGCGGCTCTTGCGGTAGTGCTGGTCGTCCATGCCGCGGCCCTGGCAGCGTCCATACTGGTCGCGGGTCAATTCCGCCTGGGACTCGGCATCGCCCTTTCGGCAACGCTGTGGCTGGGCATGCTCGTGTTCCTGCTCGAATCCCTGATGATACGCGTGGATGGCGTCCGATTGCTGCTGTTGCCGCTCGCCACGCTGGCCGCGCTGGCCCCGCTCGCGTTTCCCCACCCGGTGGCCATCCAGCATGCAGACAATAACTGGTTGCCGATACACCTGGCGCTGTCGCTGGCGGCATACGCATTCATGACCATCGCCGCGCTGCATGCCATCCTGATGGCCGCGGCCGACAGGCGGCTGCATCGTCCCTTGCCGAATGCCGACAATGCCGGCATGTCGCGCGCCTGGTGGCGCATCTTCGATGCCATCCCCCCGCTCCTCGTGATGGAACAGGTGCTGTTTCGCCAGATCGCCATCGGCTTCGTGCTGCTGACGCTGGCCGTGCTGTCGGGGTCCGCCATGTCGCGTGCCTTGTCCGGCCCGCTGCTGCCTTTCGACCACAAGACGGTATTCACCCTCCTGTCGTGGTTCACTTTCGGCACGCTTCTCGTAGGTCGACGACTGCGCGGCTGGCGTGGTCGCATTGCCCTGCGCTACACCCTGTCCGGCCTGGTGCTCTTGCTGCTGGCCTATGCAGGAAGCCGCTTTGTCCTGGAAATGGTTCTTCATCGATGAGCAAGGTTCTGTTCTGGGTCGTCGTCATCCTGGTGGCGCTGCTGGCAATGCGTCTCCTGGCACGCCACTCCGCAGCATCGAAAAGCCGCGGCGCCCAGCCCCCGAAAAGAAAAGGCCCCAAGCGCTTCGAAGCCATGGTGCAATGCGCACGCTGCGGCGTGCACCTGCCCTCGAGCGAAGCGGTACATTCTCACGGAAACACCTGGTGCTCTCAAGAACACACCCGCCTGGGCAAGCCCTGACGAAACCCTGGCGGCTCGACCGCCACGGCTGGCTGCACCCGGCCCCTGGCACGCGGCTGGCACCCTCACCCAACGTCGACGAGCGGCCGGCCGGCACCAGCGTGTCGCTGCTGGTGATTCACAACATCAGCCTGCCCCCCGGGCAGTTCGGCGGCCCCTACATAGAAGAGCTTTTCACCAACCGGCTGGACTTTGCAGCACATCCCTGGTTCGAAAGACTGCGGGGACTGCGGGTGTGCGCGCACTTCCTGATCACCCGCGAAGGGGAAGTCATCCAGTTTGCCAGCACCCATGCCCGTGCATGGCATGCCGGCGTATCGACGTTCGCGGGACGGGAGCGCTGCAATGACTTCTCGATCGGCATCGAGCTCGAAGGCACCGACCATACCCCGTTCACCGACGCCCAGTACGACGCGCTGGCGCTGCTGACGCATGCGCTGGAGGCGCGCCACACGTTTGCCGCCGTACGTGGTCACGAGCACATCGCGCCGGGACGAAAGACCGACCCCGGCCCGGCCTTCGACTGGCAGCGCTATCGCGCCCTCGGTGGCTGGCTGCCCCGACAGCTTCCACGCACCTGAACGCGCTGCCTGCCGCATGAGGCAGCGCGTACCCGTTTCCCGCTACTGAACATCGTGGCGATGACGCCACATCGACCTGGCCGCCATCCCGCCGCCGAGCGGATGACCTCGCGTGCCGCCATCATGGCTGCAATGGCGCCCGCCCCCGGGCATTCCTTCCCTTTCCGTCGTGGCGCATGAGTCCAGTATGCCTGCATGCAGGACTCACGCGCCTGCTCCAGCACCGCTGCGCGACCACATACCGGTTGATGGAATCCAGGCGCGACCCTACAATTAGTGAAAATTAACAAATGAAACACTACCTATAGCGTTTCATCTCAGGGAGTCGCCATGCACACCATTTCCTCCGGGCTGCGCCAGGAGCCCTCTGCCACGCCGGCAAATGCCGCCTTCACGTCTCCGGAAATTGCCGCCTACGAGGGTTTCAAGACGCTGCGCCGCAATGGTGCCGTGGTCTCGTTTCAACCGGCGAAGATCAGCATCGCCATGACCAAGGCGTTTCTCGCCGTGAACGGCGGCCAGGGAGCGGCTTCGGCGCGCGTGCGCGAGCTGGTCCAGACGCTGACGGCACAGGTCGTGAACGCCCTGGTGCGACGCCAGCCGGGCGGCGGCACCTTCCATATCGAGGATATCCAGGACCAGGTCGAGCTGGCCCTGATGCGTTCGGGCGAGCACGATGTCGCCCGCGCCTATGTGCTCTACCGGGAAAAGCGTGCCCAGGAGCGCGCCGCGGCAAGCGTGCACGCCGAGGTCGGGACGCTCCACATCACCGAGAACGGCCAGCGTCGTGCCCTGGATATCCTCCGGCTGCGCGACCTGATCGCTGCCGCCTGCGAAGGTCTTGCCGAATACGTGGACACCGATGCGATCCTGAAGGAGACCGTGCGCAACCTGTATGAAGGCGTGTCGCTGGACGAGGTGTTCAAGTCCGCCATCCTGGCCGCACGTACCATGATCGAGAAGGATCCGGCATACGGGCAGGTGACGGCGCGACTGCTGCTGCATACGATCCGCCGCGAAGTCATCGGCGAAGAAGTCAGCCAGGGGGACATGGCGCTGAAATATGGCCAGTACTTCACGAACTTCATCAGCGAAGGCATCAGGCACGAATTGCTCGACCCCGAACTCGGCCGCTTCGACCTTCAACGCCTCGCCCAGGCCCTGGATGGCCGCCGCGACCTGCAGTTCGGCTACCTGGGCCTGCAAACGCTCTACGACCGCTACTTCCTGCATGTGCGTGGCCGGCGCATCGAACTGCCCCAGGCCTTCTTCATGCGTGTCGCCATGGGCCTGGCGCTGCGCGAGACCGATCGCGAGGCGCGCGCCATCGAGTTCTACGAGGTGCTGTCGCGCTTCGACTTCATGAGCTCGACCCCTACCCTCTTCAATGCCGGCACCCTGCACTCGCAACTGTCATCGTGCTACCTCACGACCGTATCCGACGATCTCGCAGGCATCTACGAAGCCATCAAGGACAATGCCCTGCTGTCGAAATACGCGGGCGGCCTGGGCAACGACTGGACCCCGGTGCGTGCGCTGCGCAGCCACATAAAGGGCACCAATGGTGAAAGCCAGGGCGTCGTGCCTTTCCTGAAGGTGGTCAACGACACGGCGGTCGCGGTCAACCAGGGCGGCAAGCGCAAGGGCGCCGTCTGCGCATATCTCGAGACCTGGCACCTGGACATCGAGGAGTTCCTCGAGCTGCGCAAGAACACGGGAGACGAGCGGCGCCGCACGCACGACATGAACACCGCGAACTGGATTCCCGACCTGTTCATGAAGCGCGTGATGGAGCATGGCGAGTGGACCCTGTTTTCCCCCTCCGATGTGCCGGATCTCCATGACAAGGTCGGCCAGGCCTTCGAGCACGCCTACCTGGCCTACGAGGCGGCAGCCGAGCGCGGCGAGATCACGCTGTTCAAGAAGCTGCCTGCCATCGGCCTGTGGCGCAGGATGCTGTCCATGCTGTTCGAGACCGGCCACCCCTGGATCACCTTCAAGGACCCATGCAACATCCGCTCGCCGCAGCAGCACGTGGGCGTCGTGCACAGCTCGAACCTGTGCACCGAGATCACGCTCAACACGAGCGACGACGAGATCGCCGTCTGCAACCTCGGTTCCGTCAACCTGGCCGCGCACCTGCGCCAGAACGACGACGGCAGCCAGACTCTGGATCACGACAAGCTGCAGCGGACCATCACCACGGCCATGCGCATGCTCGACAACGTCATCGACATCAACTACTACGCCGTGGACAAGGCACGCCGCGCCAACGAGCGCCATCGCCCGGTGGGTCTTGGCATCATGGGTTTCCAGGACTGCCTGCATGCCATGCGCGTGCCGTATGCCTCGGAAGCCGCGGTCGACTTTGCCGACAGATCGATGGAGGCAGTGTGCTATTACGCCTACCAGGCGTCCAGCGACCTGGCTGTCGAACGCGGGGCCTACCAGACGTTCAAGGGTTCGCTATGGGATCAGGGCATCCTGCCTCACGACTCCATCCGGCTGCTGCGCGAACAGCGTGGCGGCTGGCTCGAGGTGGATGAAAGCAGCACGATGGATTGGGATGCGTTGCGGGAACGCATCAGGCAGCAGGGCATGCGCAACTCCAATTGCGTGGCCATTGCCCCAACGGCGACGATTTCCAATATCATCGGCGTATCCGCTTGCATCGAGCCAACCTACCAGAACTTGTACGTCAAATCGAACCTCTCAGGCGAGTTCACCGTCGTAAACGAGCATCTCGTCCGCGACCTCAAAAGACAGGGCCTCTGGGATGAAGTCATGGTCGCCGACCTCAAGTATTTCGATGGCTCGCTCGCCAGGATCGATCGGGTGCCGGCTGACCTGCGAGCCCTCTATGCCACGGCCTTCGAAGTGGAGCCTAGCTGGCTGGTCGAATGCGCCGCGCGTCGCCAGAAGTGGATCGACCAGGCGCAATCGCTCAATATCT
>Ga0182742_1005311_pt1 | contig 10979 bp, 15 predicted proteins | sample eDN5th37CBELigMG_FD_128880 | JGI IMG/M metagenome (GOLD analysis project Ga0182742, IMG submission 128880) | Enriched Miracle-Growth compost microbial communities from Emeryville, California, USA - eDNA 5th pass 37_C BE-Lig MG (version 2)... ... | reverse complement strand
TAGAGCATCGTGCGGACCCAGCGGGCCGCGCGAGCGAAAAGTGGATCCGGTTTTCCGCGCCGAACGATGCTCTTATCCAAAGAGAAAGCATCGGATGGATCCCAAAAGTGCAAGTCCACTTTTCACGTCCGATGCTTTAGCCCAACAGCCCTTCCTGCTGCGCCAGTTCCTTGAGGCTGGTCTGCGGACGCGCGCCGAGATGGCTGATGATTTCGGCCGCCGCCAGGCCGCCGAGCCGGGCGCAATCGACCAGCTCGCGGTTCTGCACGAGACCCGCCAGGAAGCCGGACGCGAAGAGGTCGCCGGCGCCCGTGGTGTCGACCACGCGCTCGACCGGGAAGGCCGGAACCGCGAGGGTCTCGCCGCGGCTCACCACCATCGCGCCTTCCTCCGAGCGGGTGACGATGCCGAGCACCTTTTCCTCGCGCAGGGCCGCCAGGGCGCTCTCCGCCGAGGAGGTGCCGTAGAGGCTCTGCAGCTCGTGGATATTGGCGAAGAGGATATCGAGGCTGCCGTCCCGCATCAGGCCGAGGAACTCGTCCCGGTAGCGGTCGACGCAGAAGGCGTCGGAGAGGGTCAGCGCCACCTTGTTGCCGGCCTCGTGGGCGATCTTCACGGCCTTGCGGAAGGCCTCCTTGGCGAGCGGCGGATCCCAGAGATAGCCTTCGAGATAGACGATGCTGGAGGCGCGGACCGTCTCGGGCTTCACGTCCTCGGGGGTGAGGTTCTGGCAGGCCCCGAGATAGGTGTTCATGGTGCGCTCGCCGTCCGGCGTCACCAGGATGAAGCTGCGCGCGGTGGCGGGGCCGTCCTGCGCCGGCGCCACGTCGTAATGCACGTCGATGGCCTTGAGATCGTGCGCGAAGAGCTTGCCGGTCTCGTCGTCCTTCACCTTGCCGATGAAGCCCGCCTTGACCCCGAAGGAGGCCACGCCCGCCGCCGTGTTGGCGCCCGAGCCGCCCGACACGATGACGGCGGGACCCATATCCCGGTAGAGCTCCTCGGCGCGGGCCTCGTCGATGAGCTGCATGGCGCCCTTGTGCACCTTCTTGTGGAGCAGGAAGGCTTCGTCGGTATGGGCGAGCACGTCAACGATGGCGTTGCCGAGCGTGAGCACGTCGATGCGGGTCTGGGACATGGACAACCACGATGTTGGAGGGGATCAAGGGCGCTTTGGCATCCGGTGGACGGGAGGTCAAGGCGCTTCCGGGCGCTCACACCGTATCCTGAACGGCCTGGATCGGCAGGGGCGCGCGCCGCTCCCGTCCCTGGGCATGATCGAGAATGGCCAGCATGTCCTCCAGATCGCCTTCGGAGAGCGTGCGGATCTCGCGGGCCAGGCGGTTGGCGAGGAGCGTCGCCTTGGGGTCGGCCCCCGCGGTGTCGATCTTCACGCGCGGATCGGAGAGGTCGGCCAGCCGGGTCAGCTCGTCCGCCTCGTCCCAGATGATATGGAAATATTGCAGCACGCCCTGGATCAGCGTCCAGGTGGGCTTGCCGCGCTCGCCGCGCTCCAGGGCCGACAGATAGGCGCTCGACACGCCCAGATGGGCGGCCATGTCCTTCAACATCAATCCGCGTTCGCGGCGCAGCTGCCGCACCCGTTCGCCGAAAGGAGTCATGTGGTCATCCCGCGCTCCGCCTGCGGCGGAGCCGGACATAGATTGCACCGGAACCGCCATGTTGGGGAGAGGCTTCCTCGAAGCCGATCACAAGTGATCTCAGGTCGGCCAGGCGCAGCCAATGAGGCACCATGCGGCGCAGGACCCCGCGCTCCTCGAACGGCCCGGCGCCCGGGGCGGCTCCGCCCTTGCCGGTGATGACCAGCACGATTCCGTGGCCCGAATTCTGCGCCCTATGCAGGAAGCCGATCAGCGCCACATGAGCCTCCTCCTGGCGCATGCCGTGGAGGTCGAGGACGCCGTCCACGTCCTTCCGGCCGCGGCGCAGCGCGACCAGGGCCTTGCGCTCCATGGGAGCCAGCGGCGGGATCTGGGGCTTCTTCGGCTGGGGCGGAAGCGGGGGCAGGGGCGCCGGCGGCGCCAGCCCGACCCGCGGGGCGGGGGCCGTCGCGGTCTCCTCCTCGGGCTCGGGCGGCAGCGCCTTGCCCCTCATGGGCTTCACGTGCCGGGCCACATGCGACCAGAGCCGCCGCTCCTCGGAGCTGAGCTGACGTGTCCGGTGGCGCTTGGTCATTGCCGTGTTTTGGGTTTGAGGACCACGAAGCGCGTGGGATGGCGCAGCAGACCGGCGCGGATGCCCGCCTCCTCTCCGCTGCCGAAGAAGAAATCCCCGCGCGCGGGCCCGACGATGGCCGAGCCCGTATCCTGCGCGATCATGAGACGCCGCAGGGGTTCGGACTTCTCCAGGGTCAGGGGCAGTTCGCCCTCCAGCCAGAAGGGCAGGCCATAGGCCCAGAGCTGGCGGTCGACCGCCAGGCTCCGGCCGGGCACCAGCGGGAAGCCCGCGCCGCCGATGGGCCCGTCCCCGGGCGCAAGCTCATCCGCCTCGCGGAAGAAGATGTAGGATTGGTTCCGCCGCATCAGGTCCCGGGCCGGGCCGGGATGGTCCTTCAGCCAGCCCATGAGCTTGGCGAGGGTCATGGATTCGAGGTCCATTTCGCCCTGCTGCACCAGGAGCCGTCCGATGGAGGTGTAGGGGCGCCCGTTGCGGCCCGCATAGGCCACGCGCATCACCGAGCCGTCGGTGAGCCGGATGCGGGACGAGCCCTGCACGTGGATGATGAAGGCCTCGCCCGGGTCGCGCAGGTAGACGACCGGCCTCGCGAGGGGTCCCAGCGCCCCGTCCTCGATGGCGGCGCGGTCCGGGTAGGGCTCATAGCCTCGGTCCGTGCGCCGGGCGGCCTGGAGGGCCTTGTCGATGCCGGGCAGGGTTTCGCCCTGGGGGATCGTGACGAGATCGTCGGGCCTTCCCAGCAGGGGGATCCGGTAGCGGGAATCGGGAATGCGCGAGCCCTGGAATTCAGGCTCGTAATAGCCGGTGAGGAAGCCTTGGCCGGAATGGGGAGCGACCGCGAAGGGCTGGAAATGGGTCTCGAAGAAGCGGCGCGCCTCGGAGCGCGACGGGTTCTGCTCCTTCAGGGCGGCGCGGCAGATGGCGGCGAGACCGCGCTCGGGCTCCTGGGCCGGCCTCAAGGAGGCGGCGCTCGCATCGAGAGCGCGGCAGGAGCGCAGGAAAGCCTTGAAGGCGGCGGCGTGGTCGTCCTCCGCCCAGGCGTCGAGATCCTCGAAGGAAAGGGCCTCGAGACGCGCCTGAGCCGTCAGGCGGGATGCTGCCTCGGCCCCGGGCATGATCAGGACCCAGGCGAGAAGGCTCGCGAGAAAGGCTCGCCCGGCATGCCTCATTGCCCCGCTTCGGTCGCCACGAGCTGCCAATTGGGATCGCGGCTTCCGAGCTGGCGGGCGAAGGTCCACACGTCGGTGACTTCGGCCACCTGGTCCTGGCTTCCGTCGACGACCGCGCCCGAAGCGTCGCGGGTGACGGTGATCAGCTGCGAGACGAAGCGCACCACGATCTGGGCGGTCTTGCCGTAGACCTCGGCTCCGGCCATTTCGGCCTTGTCGATGGACACGAAGGTGGTTTCCACGCGCTCGCCGCGCTGCTCGCGCTCGGTGATGGCACGCTCGAAGCCTTCGTAGACCTCGCGGGAGAGGAGATCCTTGAGGATCTTGCGGTCTCCCGTCGCGAAGCCGGTGACGATCATCTCATAGGCGGCCTTGGCGCCCTCCAGGAAACCGGCGGCGTCGAAGCTGGGCTCGGCGCGGGCAATGGTGTCGAGGGCGGTCGCCATGGGGGAGCCGGGCTCGGCGAAGCCCTTCCAGCGCTCGGCGGTCTGGATCTCGGCCGCGGGGCGGGCGCCGTTCGGGCCCGGAAGATGCACGACGTTGTGATCGGTCTCGGGCGCCGGATTGCCGGGGCGCAGAGGCGGATCGCGACGGGACAGCGGATCGAAAGGCGGCTGCTCGCTGCCCGTTTTCTGCCCCAGCACGGACCGGAGACGCCAGACCACGAAGATGGCGAGTACGATAAAAATAAGGGTCGTGATGTCGAAGGAATCCTGCATCGTCGATCCGTTGTCAGCCTGCCGGAACCCAGCTGGCGCCGGGCGTTACCCCAGGGTGAGAGGATGTGTTCCTTTGCATATGGGGCCTAGGGGTCGTAACATCCACCTCTGCCCGCGACAAGCGAAGGAAGCTCGCAAATCTTGCCTCCCATGCCGGAAACATGATAGCGCGGGACTCCATGGCCCGTTGCCGATCAGGTGCCTTCTCGACATGAAGCGCCCCGTCCGGGTCGACCGATTGACCTCTCTCCGGAGCATGAAACCATGGCCGATAACCCGGCAAACAACGGAGCGCCCGGCGGCATGCCCGCGCTGAACGCCCTTGCCCAGTACTGCAAGGATTTCTCGTTCGAGAATCCCAATGCCCCCCGCTCCCTGCAGCAGCAATCCGAAGGCCCGCAGATCAACCTGCAGGTCAACGTGAACGCCAAGCAGCTGGCCGATGCCGATTTCGAGGTCGACCTCACCCTCGAGGGCAGCGCCAAGGTCGGCAACGATGTGCTGTTCGCCTTCGAGCTCACCTATTCGGGCGTGTTCCGCGTGCAGAACATCCCGCAGGACCAGCTGCACCCGGTGGTGATGATCGAGTGCCCGCGGCTGCTCTTCCCCTTCGCCCGCCAGATGGTGGCGGATGCGGTGCGCAACGGCGGCTTCCCGCCCCTGTATATCGACCCGATCGATTTCGTGGCCCTCTACCGCCAGCGCGCGGCCGAGATGCAGAATCAGCAGCAGGGCGGCCAGACCCTGTCGTAAGACGATTCGTTTTCAGACATTGCGAGGCGGAGCGGGCGATCGCTCCGCCTTTTTCGTTTCCGGCATCCTTCGGGAACTCCCGTGGGCAGGCGGGCCTGTTTCAGGACGAAGCGTCCGGCTGCGTCTCGCCAAGATAGTCGCGCCAGACGGCGTTCGCCCCCAGCTGCTCGATGAAGGCCGCATGGGCTGCGCGCTCCGCGTCCGTGAGGCGCGAGATCATGGGGCGGGGCTTTGCCTCGCGCGGTGCGGCCGCATCGGCCCGAAGAGCGGAACCGCCGCTCTTGGCGGGCTGGGCCGAGAGGTCGAACCCGACCTGCCGCCCGCCGATCAGCTCGATATAGACCTCGGCCAGGATCTCGGCATCGAGCAGCGCCCCGTGCTTGGTGCGCTTGGAGTTGTCGATGCCATAGCGCGAGCAGAGCGCATCGAGATTGTTGGCTGCGCCCGGGTGCTTGCGGCGCGCCATGATGAGCGTGTCGACCACATCCGGAAGATTGATCGACGGATGTCCGGTGCGGGCGAATTCCGCATTGATGAAGCCGATGTCGAAGGCGGCATTGTGGATGACGAGCCGCGCATCGCGGATGAAGTCGAAGAACTCGTCGACGATAGCCGCGAAGACCGGCTTGTCGGCCAGGAACTCGTCGCTCAATCCGTGCACCGCGAAGGCGCCGGGAGACACCGGACATTCGGGATTGATGTAGACGTGGTAGCTCTTGCCCGTCGGGATATGGTTGAGGAGCTCGACGCAGCCGATTTCGATGATCCGGTCGCCCTTGGCGTGGTCGGTGCCGGTGGTTTCGGTATCGAGAACGATCTCTCGCAGCATCGTCATACACTCTTCACAGGGTCGTGGCGGCCCGGCCGCCCCGCCAGGCAGGCCAGGATGGACCGAATCTGAGCCTCCGCGGAAGCGAAGCCCCGGCTCGTATCGACAAGAAAATGGGCCCGGGCGCGCTTTTGCGCATCCGGCATCTGTTTACGCAGGATTGCGTTAAAGGTCTCTTCCGTCATGCCGGGCCGCGCCAGCACCCGCGCGCGCTGCACCTCGGCAGGGGCCGTGACGACGAGAACCGCATCGCACCCCCTGTCGCCTCCGGTCTCGAGAAGGAGCGGAATGTCGAGCACCGCGAGAGGAGCGCGCGCAGAGACTCTCTCAAGAAACTCTTCCTTTGCCTCGCGCACGAGAGGATGCACGATGCTCTCGAGCCGCTTCAGTTTTTCCGCATCGCCGAGAACGGCCTGGCCGAGCTTGCGGCGATCCACCACGCCATCGGCGACCGTGCCCGGAAATTCCTTCTCGATCAGCGGCGCGGCGCGGCCGCGATAGAGCGCATGGACGGCTGCGTCCGCGTCGTGCACCGGGACACCGAGACGCCGGAAGAGATCGGCGGTCGCCGATTTTCCCATGCCGATGGAGCCCGTCAGCCCCAGCACGAAGGTCATCGGGCGGCCTCCACATCGGCGACGATCAGCGCGCGCAGGTCGGGCGTCACCTCGGGCCGCAGGCCGAACCAGCGCTCGAAGCCGGGCACGGCCTGGTGAAGCAGCATTCCCAACCCGTCGACGGTTCGCAGGCCCCGAGCCTCGGCGGCCGCCAGAAGGGGAGTTTTGAGCGGAACATAGACGATGTCGGACACGATCGCCCCGCGCGGCGCCTTCGCCAGATCCATGTGCAGGGGAGGCTGCCCCGCCATGCCGAGCGACGTGGTGTTGACGATGAGCTGCGATCCGGACAGCACCCGGTCGAGATCCTCCCAGGCGAGAGCCTCGAGCGTCGCCGCGCCGTATCCTTCGAGGCCGCGCGCCAGGTCCTGCGCCTTCGCGAGGGTGCGGTTCGCGACCAGGATCCGCCGCAGCGGGCGGTCCTGCAGGCCGGCCACGACGCCCCGCGCCGCGCCCCCGGCGCCGAGAACGAGCGCGGTATCCACATCCTGTTCCCAGCCTGTCCCCAGGCTCAGGTCGAGATTGGCCATGAAGCCGAGCACGTCGGTGTTGTCGCCCCACAGGACGCCGTCCTCGAGCCAGAGCGTGTTGACCGCGCCCAGGCGCTCGGCCCGCTGCGTCCTGCGTGCGACCCCCGCGAAGGCCGCCTCCTTGTGCGGGATCGTCACGTTGCCGCCCGAAAAACCCCGCTCGGGGAAGCTTTTCAGGAAAGCCCCGAAATCCACAGGCGCCACGTCGATGGGCTCGTAGGAGCCGCCGATCCCGTATGTCTTCAGCCAGTAGCCGTGGATGAGGGGGGAGCGGGAATGCTTGATCGGGTGGCCGAGAATGAAGGCCTTGGTCATGGTCGAGAAGTCCTACAGAGCGAGGCAGCCGAGGCGGCGCAGGGCCGACAGGAGCGGGAGCAGGGGAAGCCCCAGAATGGTGGAATGGTCTCCCTCCACCTTGTCGAACAGGTGAACGCCGAGGCCTTCATAATGATAGACGCCCACGCTGTGGAGCACGTCCGGACCCGCCAGGTCCAGGTATAGATCGATGGCCTCGTCCGTGAGCGGCCGCATGGCGAGGGTGGCGGTGGCCACGAACTCCTCCACTACCGCGCCGCCGATCGCGAGGGCGCAGGCGGAATGAAGCGCGTGGCTCTTGCCGGACAGAGCCTGCAGCTGGCGGCGCGCGGCTTGGCGATCCGCCACCTTGTGAAACACGGCCGGGCCGCAGGCGAGGACCTGGTCCGCTCCGAGCACGATGCGCTCCGGATGGCGGCGGCTCACGGCGAGCGCCTTCTCGGCGGCAAGGCGTGAGGCGAGGGCCGGGGGATCCAGTCCTTCGCTCTCGGCCGTCTTCTCGACCTCCCGCTCGTCGACGCCCGATCCTTGCGTTTCGACGGAGAGCCCCGCGCTCACGAGCAGCGTGAGGCGCGCCGCGCTCGTGGAGGCGAGGAGCAGGCTTTCGGAGGCGGTCCAGAGCGCGGGCATGGGCCTACTCGACGATGAATTTCTGGCGGTGGTCGCGGTAGAGATCGATGATGGCCGCCGCCGTTTCCTCGATGGAACGGCGCGTCACGTCGATCACCGGCCAGCCGTGGCGCGCGAACAGCCGCCGCGAGGCCGCGATTTCCTCCGCCACCGCGTCCCGGTCCACATACGACGTATCGTCGTCCGCGTTCAGGCTGAGCAGGCGGTTCTGCCGGATCTGCACGATGCGCTCCGGCGTCGCCACCAGGCCGACGATGAGGGATTTCCTGACCGCTTCGAGCTTGGGCGGCAGCGGCATTCCCGGAACAAGAGGATAATTCGCCGTCTTCAGGCCGCGATTGGCGAGATAGACCGCCGTCGGCGTCTTCGAGGTCCGGCTCACGCCCATGAGGATCACGTCCGCCTCGTCGAGATCATCGGGCAAATGCCCGTCGTCGTGGAGAAGCGTGAAGTTCATGGCGTCGATGCGCTTGAAATATTCCGCGTTCAGCATGTGCTGCGCGCCGGGCCGGGCGGTGGAATGCGTGCCCAGATAGGAGGAGATCATCTGGTGAACCGGCTCGAGCACCGAGAGATAGGGCGAGCCGGTCGCGCGGCAGACATCTTCGAGGCGGCCCGTGAGCTCGCTGTCCACGAGGGTATAGAGCACGATGCCGGGAGCGGTTTCGATCTCGGCCAGCACCCGCTCGAGCTGCGTGGTGGATCGCACCAGCGGATAGACATGCTCGATGGCCGCCACGCCCTCATATTGCGCCACCACCGCGCGGGCGACGGTGATCAGGGTCTCGCCCGTCGAATCGGACACGAGATGGAGATGGAAATAGCTGCGTCCCGCCACGGGGTTCTCCCCAACAAGGAGTCGATAAGTGTGGATAGAACGGCAACTCTCCGAGGTCCAGGGCAGGGGGCTGTGATCTGTCGCGACAACCATCAACAGTTCAGCTTCCTGTGCGAGCCTGAATTCTCACGTCTGGGAGAATCCGGCACGAATCACCTGAGGGTCGGGCGTTAACGATCCGTTCAACTTCGTTAATGGGCTGTTAAGGTTTAAGAATTCGGAAAGGATTGAGGCCAGGGCGCCTCACCCGTTAATGAACACTTAACGGGCGGCCCTGTGTGGAAGGGTTGTGGACGGGGTTGCGGCTTTACGATTCACGGCCCAAGAGAAACATCAGATTCTAAGATTCTAAGATTCTTCTTTTTTAGAGAGGGCCTGTGAGCGAGCGTCCCACCAAAGCGATCCTCCGCGTGCTGAACGGCGAGCCGGTCTGGCCTCTGCCGATCTGGATCATGCGTCAGGCCGGCCGCTATCTGCCGGAATATCGGGAGACGAGGAAACAGGCGGGCTCCTTCCTGGACCTCTGCTACAACCCGCGGCTTGCCGAGGAAGTCACTCTTCAGCCGATCCGCCGCTTCGGCTTCGACGCCTCGATCCTGTTCTCCGACATCCTGGTCATTCCCCATGCCCTGGGGCAGGAGCTTCGCTTCGTGGAGAACGAGGGACCCAAGCTCGATCCGGTCACCTCGGAGAAGGATTTTTCGAGACTCGCCGACGAGCTGCCGCTGGAGCGGCTGGAGCCCGTCTTCGAGACCCTGGACCGGCTCAGGCAGTCCCTGCCGCAGGAGACCACCCTCCTGGGCTTCTGCGGAGCCCCCTGGACCGTGGCGAGCTACATGATCGCCGGCAAGGGCACTCCGGACCAGGCCCCCGCGCGCCTGACCGCCTATCGCGACCCGGCCTTCATGGATGCGCTCATCGAGAAGCTGGTCCAGGCCTCCACCGCTTATCTCATCCGCCAGATCGATGCGGGGGCCGAAGCGGTGCAGATCTTCGAGAGTTTCGGCGCGGCCCTGCCGCCCGCGCTGTTCGACCGGCTGTCGCTTGAGCCGATTCGTCGGATCGTCGAAGGACTCCAAGCTGCTCGGCCCGATGCAAAGGCCATCGTTTTCGTCAGAGGCGGTGGGGCGCATCTCCACCGTATGGCGTCAGAAGGGATCGCAGACGCGCTCGCACTGGACTGGACTCTCGACATCGCCGAGATCCTGCCACGGCTGCCCCTCGGCATCGCTACCCAGGGCAATCTCGATCCACTCGCGTTGATCGCTGGCGGCGAAGCGCTCGACAAGGGTATAGACACGATCCTGAACGCGGCGCGGAGGATGCCTCACATCTTCAATCTCGGGCACGGCATCCTGCCGGAGACGCCGATCGACCACGTCGAGCAGATGATCGCTCGCGTGCGGGGGGCTTAAGATAAAATGCTGTATCTCTGGATCAAGGCGTTCCACGTCATCGCGGTCATCGCCTGGATGGCCGGCATGCTCTACCTGCCGCGCCTCTTCGTCTATCATTGCGACGCGCCGAAGGGCTCGATCCAGTCCGAGACCTTCAAGATCATGGAGCGGCGGCTCCTGAAGGCGATCATCAATCCGGCCATGATCGTGACCTGGGTGCTCGGCCTCTATCTCGTCTGGGACGGCGGCTGGTACACGTCCGGCTGGTTCCACGCCAAGTTTGCCCTCGTCCTGATCATGTCGGGCCTCCACGGGGTCTATGTGCGCCGCCTGAAGGACTTCGCGGCCGACAAGAACACCAAGCCCGCGAAATACTACCGGATCCTCAACGAGGTGCCGACGGTGCTCCTGATCGGCATCGTGATCCTGGTGATCGTGAAGCCGTTTTAAGAACCCGACCAAACACTTATCCTCAGGATGGGGGATCATGGCGCGCTGCCAGTCGTCGTGGCAGCCCCCTTCGCCACGGGTCCACGCCTCCGTCATGCCCGTGCCCGGACATGATCCGGGCATCGACCCGGCCATCCTCGACGTGGGGACCGCCGCCGACGCCTTTTCCCTCTCCATCGCACACCCGGCCGTCATCCGGCTGCACCACCCGAGCCCTCACCCCGAGGAGGTCGCGTCAGCGACCGTCTCGAAGGTCGAGGGCGTCTCCAGAATGCACTGGATCCTCCTTCGAGACGCAGCCTCGCGGCTGCTCCTCAGGATGAGGCCGGAGGGTGGCAGATGAGGGTGACGGTTCAACTCGTCATGGCCGCGCTTGTCGCGGCCATCCACGTCTTCAGGAGCCGCAGCGGCGCAAAGACATGGATCCCCGGCTCAAGGCCGGGGATGACGATGGAGGGTGGGATGAGGTCGGAGAGTGGAGGATGACAGTGCAGCGCCTGTGGATAATGTTCTACCTTTGTTCTTGACAGCCGAGG
>Ga0182742_1005310_pt1 | contig 10980 bp, 10 predicted proteins | sample eDN5th37CBELigMG_FD_128880 | JGI IMG/M metagenome (GOLD analysis project Ga0182742, IMG submission 128880) | Enriched Miracle-Growth compost microbial communities from Emeryville, California, USA - eDNA 5th pass 37_C BE-Lig MG (version 2)... ... | reverse complement strand
CCGTGGATGATGATGGATAATGTATTCCATAAATAACGATTCACGCTGCCTCGCAGGTTCCCTCATCCTATTAATTGATAAGCCATTGCCAATCGCCGCCGCAGGGTCACGGGTAAAATAAAGATTCGGCATCGGGTCTAAGTAAAATGGATAATGGTCTTCCATTAATTCATAAAGATGCAATTTTTTATTAGGTTCAATTTCGTTTTTCCGCACACCGCCCATAATTTTGTCGACCATGTTTTTGGTTGAAAGCGAAAGGAGAAATTCTTTTAACACTTGTCCAGCACCGTTTACATTCGCACGACTCTCTGCTAAGACCCGGCTCACAAACTCTTGGCGGACTTCTTCTTTGCCTAACGATTCAACAATAAGCTTTTCGAGGTAGAGCACTTCGGTTCCGCGATTACGCAACGTTTCGGTAAAATAATCATGTTCACGCTGAATAATAGGTAAATAAGGGATATCATCAAACAAAAGTCTTTGGAGGTATTCTGGTACGAGGTTTTCCACCTCTGCACCCGGTCGTTTAACCAATACCGTTTTTAACTTGCCGATTTCAGAAGTAACGTGAATAGGATGCAAGGTTATATTGGTGGTTTCGGTTGTTTCTGCAATTCCTACCGTGTTCATCATGTCTGCCTCCCTCTTTATTTCCTTTACATCTTTATTGTAGAGTGAAGTTGATTTCTGTTTTGTAAGGTCCCTTACAATCCAAATGTGAAATTCATCACATTTTTCTCGCTTCGATATGAGCGCTGTTGTATTTTTATCAGCGATTTGGACAATGACAAACAAGATTCAGTTGATTTTCCGAATAAACTTTGTATATATTCATTTTTTTGCATATAAAGTCTTTATATTTAGAAAATTTTTATAAATAAAGGTAGAAGTCGTACCGTTGATAAAAATAAAAGCAATCGATTTTTTCTGCATCGATTGCTTTTACGTTTAATTTAGGTCTTTTATTCAGTACAAAAAAGCCCACAAACATTTGTGGGACTAACTTTTATTCAATGATAATTCAGGGGTTAACGTTGTTTCTGCTTTGAGGTGTTGGACAGTTTCGCTGTTGTTGATTGGGAACTCTACTTTCACCTGTTTCTCTTGCCGTTGTAGCAAGCGAACGGTCATTTCTTCGGATGTTGTCCACTGATCAAGTGATACATGGACATTGATTGTTTTAGACTGATGCTCATAATTTTTTAATGTTAATGTACATTGAACCATTCCGCATTGGTCAGCTGCTGTTGTGCACGTACTTTTATCCTCGATATATTCCACTGTGCCCTTGCCATTTGGATTGGAATAGGCAAACGTTTTGGATGTTGTTTCAAGCAAGTTTGCTCCTAAAATCGGAACCCCAATTAGGAAAAACGCAAGAATGACAGGATAATATTTTTGATAGACGGTAAAAAGAGTTTCTCTTTCTTCTTTTAGCCATTTTAGATAGACGAGAATTCCCGCCGCTTGCAGCACCCCTGCAAGCATTAAGAGGACGGGAGGTTGTCCAAAAAATGGAGTGCTCTGTTCCTCCGATGGACTGAAAATGAGGATTGCTACTCCAATGAAGTAGACAGCCGCTCCAAGCGTATGATAATGAACTTTTGTCATGAAAAACCCATCCCCCATATTTTGAGTAAAATATTATTATCAGTATATTCAAAATAATTTTAGGGGACAAGAACTTTTTTGGAAATGTTTTTGCTGAGAGATTTGGATCAATCTTTGGGATCTTTTGGCCCCTAATGCAGGGCAAACAAATAGCTTTTTTCTTTTAATAAAGGGCTGTTTTTATAAAGTTTGTTGTTAGAATCCTAAAGCCGATTTTAACAATATAGCATCCATTTCGTATATTTAAAATTAGTATACAGACTCTTTTCTCATAAAATGTAGCTATTTTTTTATAACCTAGCTAATAATTTAGACATATTTTAAAAATCAACAAAGATTAATTGAGAAAAGAGTTTCAACGAAAAAGGCTCGTCCAGTGTCGGCTTTATGTACATTCGAAATAGTCTGGTTGATGAACGCGAATTTTCTTTGACTCTACTGAAATGATTCGATCGCGCTTGAGTTGATTTAAGAGATGACTCACCGTTTCCCGAGTGGTCCCCGATAGTTTGGCCAGTTGAGCCGAAGTAAATGGACAAGGAATGATGATTTCTGGCGGCTCTTTTTCACCAAGACCTTCCATTAAATAGAGAAGCGAGTGAAGCACTCGTTCTTGCGCATTCGGCAAAAGCGTGGTTTGCATTCTTCTTTCTTGGTTGCGAATGATTTGTGATTGTTTAATAATCACATGAAGCAAACTCTTCGGGGTTGATTTTAGAAGCGTTTCAAGAGTAGGCGTTTGCATGAAAATGACTTTAATATCTGTGGCGGCAATGGCTGTATACTGAAAACTATCGTCGGTAAACAGGCCATTATACGGAAACATTTCCTTCCTTTTTAGAAAATCAAGATACTGCATCGAGCCTTGTTCATTCGCATGCTCAAGCATAACGTAGCCTTCTAATAGAAAGAAGATTTTGTCACGAGGATCGCCTTCCATAAAAAGATATTGATTTTTCTTATAAGAACGGTAGTAAAGATGGGGAAGATATTTATCAAGTGTTTTCTCATTTAGTTTTGCGAAAACCTCAAACTGCCTGATTTCATCCACGTTCTCTTGCCGAATCATGCTGACCCCTCCTTGTGTGAGTTTTGGTCTTAATTTTTAACGAAGGCTTTCCAGCATTGCTCTCAATGACATTGCGTGTTCCGGAGTCCGGCAAATAATCAAGCATGTATCGTTGCCACAAATTGTGCCGGCTTTCCCGTCTATTTCCATTCCATCAAGAATCACCCCAAAGGATTGGGCATGGCCTGGAAAGGTTTTGATCAGCACAAAATAATGAATCTCCTCAATCGAAATCATCGCATCGCGCACTTTTCGCTGCAGTTTTTCTAGCGAATAATACTCATCCACCGCTTCCGTACTATATTTGAATCCCCCGTTTTTACAAGGAACTTTCATGAGCTTTAAGTTTTTAAAATCACGTGAAACCGTCGCTTGCGTCACATCATACCCTTTCTCCACAAGCAGAGAAACCAACTCATTCTGAGTCTTAATTTCATGACTAGCAATCAATTCCTTAATCAGCTTTATTCTCATCTCTTTCCTCATCGAGAAAACCCGCTTTCCCTTAAAATCCGCTCCCCTCCATCATAAAATAGCCTTCAAAAGAATCACATGTATAAAAAATGAATTTTTTTGGGTTCGACAAAAAGCGGGGCGTCACTGTGACCTTTTCGACTGAAAACGACTCCGTTCTACACTTACACAATACTGTGCTTTTTTTTGTTCGGTGGTTCCGTCGAATCTTTGGAGGATGGTGTTTATGTTTAGGTAATCTGGTGGTGTGGTGGCTGGGTGGTTTTGTTGATAGAATCTGTAGCTACTCCATGGGTAGTGAGCTGGGGTTGGGACGATTTGGGCGGCGACTGGGTTTAAGTGAATATACCAACTCACTATGAGCATTCCGCCTAGCCCGAGGATGACTTTTGCATTGAAACGTTGTTCAAACACATGGCCAGTGAACGAATATTTCGCATTGTAATAGTTGGCATAGCGCTTATTCACCAGCGACATAATTTTGGATAACGGTACATGAGGAGAGCGAATTTGAAGGTGATAGTGGTTTGACATTAAACAATAAGAAGCAAGTTCAAAATGATATTGCTCGTAGACTTTTGCGAGGATCTCCAGGAACACTTGATAATCAGACTTCGACTGAAAAAGGACTTCTTTGCGGTTCCCCCGGCTTGTGACATGATAATAACACTCAGGAAGCCAGATTCGTTTTTTATAGGGCATAGTTACTTCCTCCTTGTGGGGATGGGATGGGATTGGATGGGGTTTGATGAAAGTACAACGTAGTTCAGTAAAACCTTGGAAACTGGTTAACAGCTAGTGATTTAGACTCCAAAAAGGCTTACTTGCTTATGAAAGAGCCGGAGACACTTTGTATCTACCTAAGAAAGAAATTAAAAAAGAAAATGAGAGGACATGAATAGAAGAATAAATGAAGAATTAAGGATTCTACACCTGGACAGAACCTACCCCATACTATTCTACAAAAACGACACCGTTCCTGCTGAATAGCATGGGGAAATTATTTTTCCGACAAAAAGCGGGGCGTCACTGTGACCTTTTCGACACCACTACTTATCTAGGGCGCGGAGGGTTTTGTCGCGGATGACAATGCGGTTGAGGTAGTCTTTGGCTACGAGTTCGGTGTAGAGGAGGTCGAAGAGGAGGAAGAATGGGAGGGTTGGGGAGATGTTTTGGCCCATGTACATATTGTGTTTGCTGGTTATTAGTAGGGTTAGGTCGGCTAATTGGGCTAATTGGGATGTTTTTTCGCTTGTGATGGCCAGAACAGTGGCACCATGATTCTTTGCAATTTTCCCGGCATTGATTACTTCCTCTGTTTCTCCTGATACCGAAATGCCAATCATTAGACTTTCTTTTGTCATTAACGCGGCCTCCATGACCGCTTGATGTGGGTCGGTAATCGCTTCAACATTGATCCCAATTCGAAAAAACTTCCATTTAAACTCTTGTGCAGCGATGCCGGAATTGCCAATCCCATAAACATGAACTTTCTTTGCTGAATTTAAATGCGAAACCGCGTCTTGCAAGCCAGAATAAGTGATATTCCGAAACGTCCCTTCAATAATCTCTAAATGGGTTTGATAGAGTTTCGAGAAATAATCAATTTCCTTAATGTCGGATGATGTCGCCGGCTTGTTTTTCAAATCGAGATACCGTTTTAATTCATGCTTAAATTCATTAAAACCGGAAAACGCAAGCTTTTGACAAAAACGCGTAATCGTTGCCGGCGAAATATGGGTCTTTTTCGCAATCTGACTAATCGAGAATTGACTAACCTCTTCAGGATGTTCAATGATATAATTCGCTAACTCTGCTTCCGAACTCGTGAACTTTTCCATACTGCATAAAATCCCATGAAGCAGATTCTCACCTAGATATTCCATATATGTACTCCTCGTTATCAATTGGTCTATTGTTATCCGTGTCAAAACGGTGCTCTTTTGTTCTTCCTTCCGAGCATCCTACCATTATTCTTCGTTTAACAGCTTAAAACTATCACAACATGTGTTGCTTTTTAGAATAAAAGCACAAACGCCTACTCACCAAACAGCATTCCTCAAGCGAGATCCCTTCCCTTCTCAAGTTGAAACTTATCCTCCTCGATCAAAAAAAAGAACCCTAGGCTTCAGAAAGCCTAGAGTTATGTTCAAAGCCAAGTTTTTTATTTTTTCAAAGCATCCGCAAATTTCTTCGTAATTAATTGCGGCCTAGTAATCGCTCCGCCAACAACGACGGCATAAACCCCAATCTCCAAAACGGATTTGGCAATCTCCGGTGTTGACACATTGCCCTCCGCTAACACTTTTGCGTTTTTTACGGCTTTTACGATTTCGCTAATGACAGCATAATTGTGATCGTCAATTTTTAAACCGTTTGTTTCGGCTGTATAGCCATACAAAGTTGGCGCGATTAAATCGAATCCTAATTCATCAGCAACTTTCGCTTCTTCTACTGTGGAAACATCCGCCATTAATAAAAGATGAGGATATTTAGAACGGACTTCTTTATAAAATGTCTCCAAATCACTGCCGTCCGGACGAAGGCGATTGGTCGCATCGGTGGCAATGATTTCTGCCCCACTTTCAGCCAAAAGATCAATTTCTTTCATCGTAGGCGTGATAAACACTGGATGGTCATCGTACACTTGTTTAATAATGCCAATCACAGGTAAATCAACTTGCTGCTTAATTTCTATAATATCCGCAACAGAGTTAGCCCGAATCCCAACCGCACCACCTTCTTCTGCAGCAACCGCCATTCTTCCCATAATGAATGAGCTATGCAACGGCTCACCTTCTAAAGCTTGGCAGGAAACGATTAATCCCTTTTTAATCTGCTCTAACACTTGATGCAATGGAAACACGTCCTTTTATTGATTTTACGATTTAAAATTTTGGTGAATGTCTATAGAGCTGATTGAAATATATGAAAGGATGTAAATTCAATTTGGTGGCTCTTTCCTCATACTAAGATTCCATCATTATGTGGAAAGAGCCTGTTGATTAATGTCCTAAATACTCTTCGACTTCATTTTTCACAATCGTTACGGAAGGTCCATAGATGATTTGCACACCTGTCCCAGCTTTCACAATCCCTTTTGAACCGGTTTGCTTCAGCACATCGTCTTGAACCAAGTTTTCGTCCTTAATTGTAACACGAAGACGAGTGGCACAGCAGTCGACAATCTCGATATTGTCACTTCCACCTAAACCGGCAACAATTGTTTTCGCACGATCTGTTGCAGAAACTTGTACGGCATCAACTGTTTCAGACTTGTCTTCACGGCCTAATACCTTGAAGTTCTTTTTACGAATCAAGAACTTAAAGGTGAAATAGTAAAGGAAGAACCACGGAATCCCGACAAGGAGAACGAGTGGCCAGTTTGTTTTATCCACGCCTTGAAGAACGCCAAACAGAATAAAATCAATAAATCCACCAGAGAAGGTTTGCCCTACCGTAATATTGAAAATGTCCGCCATCATAAACGCCATTCCATCAAAAATCGCATGAACAAGATATAAAAGTGGCGCAACAAATAAGAAACTAAATTCTAATGGCTCGGTAATCCCTGTTAAGAACGATGTCAACGCTGCCGATAAAAGAATTCCGGCTACAACTTTGCGGTTTTCTTTCTTGGCACAATGGTAAATCGCCAATGCCGCACCTGGCAAACCGAACATCATCGTAATAAAGCGACCAGACATGAATCGTGAAACGCCTTCATAATACTGAGTTGTTGAAGGATCTGCTAACTGCGCAAAGAAGATATTTTGCGTTCCACTAACAAGTTTATCCCCGATTTCCAGCGTACCACCAAGGGCTGTTTGCCAGAATGGTAGATAGAAAATATGGTGCAAGCCCATCGGTCCAAGCATCCGTAAAATAAATCCATACAATAGTGTACCAATCTCACCTGTACCTGTAACAAGAGCACCTAATTGATTAATGAAAAGTTGGAAATAAGGCCAGATTACAAAAAGTGCCGCTCCGACAAAGATCGAAGCAAAGGAAACCACGATTGGAATAAAACGGGACCCTCCAAAGAATCCTAACACTTGAGGCAACTGAATTTTATTGTACTTATTATGAAGAGAAGCGGCGACAATCCCAATGATGATCCCGCCAAACACACCGGTTTCTAAGGTCTGAATGCCAACTGCCATTCCCTGCCCTGCTCCGGCTAAATTCTCTTCAGCCAGTTTTCCGGTAATGCCAAGCAAAGCACCAATTGCACTGTTCATCACAAAATAACCAATCATCGCGGCTAATCCAGCTGTTCCTTTATCGGAACGAGCTAAACCAACGGCCACACCGACAGCGAAGATAATCGGTAAGTTTGCGAACACGATATTCCCTGCCGCACTCATGATGGTAAAAATCGCTTGTAGCCATGCTATATCTAAAAACGGATAAGCTGAAACCGTATTCGGGTTAGACAGCGCACCGCCAATTCCTAATAACAAACCAGCAGCCGGTAAAACCGCAATCGGAAGCATAAACGATTTTCCAAATTGCTGGGCTTTTTCAAAAGCCTTTTTCATAGATGAGAACCTCCCTTGTTGTTTAAACATTTTCATTTGTTATGGCTTACATTTGAATCATAATACCCAGGAGTGAGCTTTTCAATGAAATTGGTACCGGTTTCAACCCTTTTCATTCATTTGAAGGTTTTACTGAAAATGTTTTCACTGTTCGATTTTCTATCGACTGATTTTCAAACTTTGCTTTCCTGCAGTTACAGTGCCGTTTGTTTTCATACATATAATCTGAGACCATCGTGGTGGTTAGTAACATACTATTGTCTATACCAATTTTTATGAAATGAATAAAATAACAAGGATTATTCAGGGTGTTAACTTTAATAACTGGTATAGACAACTAGATAACCCTATGCTATGATGAACTTGTCAACACAAAGGAGGAAGATTGATGACTCTGAATAAGACCATTCTGTTAAAAGGAATGCAACTATATACGGAAAACGAAAAAATTGAAAACAGCTACTTACTAATAAAGGATCAGAAAATCATTGATTATGGTTCCCTTAAGAACTTAAGTTCAACCGCTAAGTTTGATGAAGTGGTTGAGGTTCCTACTTCTTTTAAAGCGGTTCCTGGTTTTATCGACATTCATATTCACGGTGTTAATGGTGCCGATGTAATGGATGCAACGCCAGAAGCACTTGAAACCATGTCAACTTCCCTCCCGAAAGAAGGAACAACTAGTTTCTTAGCGACAACAATGACGCAAAGCAGCGAACAAATTGAAAACGCACTTAATAATGTGGGCGAATTTTTAGCGGAAAACCAACCATCGGGTCAGGCAGAAATTCTTGGAGCTCACTTAGAAGGCCCGTTTGTGAATGCGAAACGAGCGGGAGCGCAACCTGTTCAACATATTGTTGATTCCAACCTTGAAGTGTTTCAAAAATGGAATGCTTTAACCCGTGACACGATTAGAGTGGTAACGCTCGCGCCGGAACAACCTGGTGGACTAGAGTTTGTTAAGCATCTAAAAGAAAACAACATCATCGCTTCGATCGGGCATTCGGATGCTACGTACGAAGAAGTGGTCCAAGCAATTGAAGCGGGTGCGAGTCATGTTACCCACCTTTTTAACCAGATGCGCGGCTTGCATCACCGCGAGCCAGGCGTGGTCGGAGCAGCATTTTTACACGATGAATTAACCGCTGAAATCATTGCCGATGGCGTCCATGTTCGGCCGGAAATGGTGAAGCTTGCTTATAAAAATAAAGGCAAAGACCGTTTGATTTTGATCACCGATTCCATGCGGGCAAAATGTTTGAAAAATGGTGTGTATGACCTAGGTGGTCAAGACGTAACCGTCAAAGATGGAAAAGCACTTTTACAAGACGGAACGCTTGCCGGCAGCATCTTGCGGCTTGGCGATGGATTGAAAAATATGGTCGATTTCACTGAATGTTCATTGGAAGATGTGATTCAAATGACAAGCGTCAATCCAGCAAAACAATTGAACGTCTACGATCGCAAAGGCAGCATCTCTGTAGGGAAAGATGCGGATATTGTGATTCTCGACGATGACTTGAACGTGTTTATGACATTTTGCCGTGGAAAACTTGCTTATCATCAAGGAGGAGAAAAAGCTTGAACATCATAAAAGTAAAGAATTATGAGGAAATGAGTCAGAAAGCAGCGGAAATTTTACTAGCCAAAGTCCGTCAGAATCCGGAAATGAACCTTGGCTTGGCTACTGGGGGAACTCCAGTTGGCTTGTATCAGGAGCTGGTGCAAGACCATCAACAAAACGGGACGAGTTACACACAAGTCAAAACGTTTAACTTGGATGAATACGTTGGTCTTTCTGGCGATGATCCGAACAGCTACCGTTCTTATATGAATGAAAAGTTATTTAATCATGTGGATCTTCCACGGGAGAACACGTTTATTCCTCGTGGGGATGTCAATAATCCAGAGCAGGAATGTACGGAATATGAGGCTTTATTGAAAAAACATGGCGGCGTTGACCTGCAAATTCTCGGCATTGGTTCAAATGGCCATATTGGTTTTAATGAGCCTGGTACTTCGTTTCAGTCCGAAACGCATGTGATTGAGCTAACAGCATCCACTCGTGAAGCAAATGCACGCTATTTCAATAGCTTGGATGAGGTTCCTACGCACGCAATTACGATGGGGATTGCCAGCATTATGCGCAGCAAAGAGATTCTCTTGCTTGTTTCTGGTGAAAGCAAGCGTGAGGCGTTGGCGCAATTGATGGAAGGAGAAGTCAACGAGAACTCCCCTGCCTCTATTTTAAAAACACACCCATGTGTTACAATTATTGCGGATGAAGCCGCTTTTGGAAAGTTGGCTATCTAGTCCGATTCTTTAACGTGAGAAGGGTAAAAAATGATCAATAAAAATTTACCAATTCCGATTTATTATCAATTGGCCGAATCCATTCAAAAACAAATCGACAACGGTGAGTTAAAACCGGGAGCGTCCCTCCCTTCTGAACGTGAATATGCGGAGAAATACAATATTAGCCGGATGACGGCTAGGCAAGCGTTAAACCAACTCGTCAACAATGGCTACCTTTACCGGGTCCAAGGGAAAGGTACGTTTGTGGCGGAGAAGAAAATGGAGAAACCTTTGATTGGGATCACGAGTTTTACCGAGGATATGATGGCGCGTGGGTTGAAACCAAGCAGCGAGCTGCTTCATTTTGAAATCATACCCGCTCCAACACAGATCGCCAAACCATTGCAAATCAACGAATATGCTCCTGTTTATGAAATTACGCGCATTCGGTTAGCAGACGAGGTGCCGATGGCGATTGAAACCAACTACATTTCGGCGAATTTGGTGAAAGGCTTGACAGAGAAGATTGTCAATCACTCGATTTATGCGTATATGGAAGAGCAGCTCGAATTGACGATTGAGCAGGCGACGCAGACGATTGAATCCTCAATCGCCGAGCCGGTCGAAGCTGAGCATCTGCAAATCCACTCAGGTGCACCTGTGATGCGAATTGAACGCATTGCTTTCCTTCAGGATGGCACCCCAGCTGAATACGTCAAATCCACCTACCGCGCCGACCGTTACAAATTTATGGTCCATATGCAGCGGAATCAATAAAAACTTAACGGCTTCAGGCTAAAATTAGGAAAGCTCAGTTCACTTATTTTGTGGTGAACTGAGCTTTTTTTCGACAATTTCCGGGGCGTCCCTAGTGTAGGAAATAGAGGAGGAAAATAAAAAAGCCACCGTTTTCATAGTAAAATAGAAGTACCTATCACAGAACTTCCAATTACATTCTCAAACCAGGAGATGAAAACGATG
>Ga0182742_1005309_pt1 | contig 10981 bp, 7 predicted proteins | sample eDN5th37CBELigMG_FD_128880 | JGI IMG/M metagenome (GOLD analysis project Ga0182742, IMG submission 128880) | Enriched Miracle-Growth compost microbial communities from Emeryville, California, USA - eDNA 5th pass 37_C BE-Lig MG (version 2)... ... | reverse complement strand
GGAGGGCGCCGGCGCGGTGGTGCTGGAAAGCTATGAGCACGCCGCCGCGCGCGGCGCGACGATACTCGCTGTGGTCGAGGGGTGCGGCGAGAAGGCTGACAATTTCCACCGCACGCGTTCGAGCCCGGACGGCAAGCCGGTCATTTCCTGCATGCGCAATGCGCTCGCGGACGCGGGCGTAACCCCGGCCGATGTCGACTATATCAACGCGCATGGCACCTCGACCCCGGAAAATGACAAGATGGAATATCTCGGCGTCTCGACCGTGTTCGGCGAGCGGCTGAAGGACATCCCAATCTCCTCGAACAAGTCCATGATCGGTCACACGCTGACGGCGGCCGGCGCGATCGAGGCGGTTGTGTCGGCGCTCACCATCATCAACCAGCGCATTCCCCCGACAATCAATTACCAGCTGCCCGATCCGGCGATCCCGCTTGACGTCGTGCCGAATGTTGCGCGCGATGCAAAAGTACGGCGGGTGATCTCCAACTCGTTCGGGTTCGGCGGGCAGAATACCTGCCTCGTCATCACCGGCGAGCCGGCGTGAACATCTGACGCAGCCCAATTCGTTCATGCGCGATTGCACGGCGCCCGCCGTGCCTCGTGGCATCGAACGACACTCCCGCGGGCGTCCCTCCAGGAGATTCAATGCCGGCGAAATCGGTCAGGGCGCAGATCGGCACGCTCATTGTCGCGACAAGCGCTGCCCAACTCGCCATCGGCTTTTTCGGAACCTTTTTTGCGCTGCGCGTGGCGCTCGCCGACTTCAGCGCGATGAGATCCGGGCTGGTTCTCGCCAGCTATTTCGCCGGCTTCACGGTCGGAGCATATTTCGGCAAGAACATCATCGAGCGCTACGGACATATCCGCGTCTATGCCGCCTTTGCCGGCATCGTCGTGGCCGCAACCGCCATCATGACGCTGACGATCGAGCCGCCGTGGTGGATTATCCTGCGCGGGATCATCGGCTTCGGCTGCGCCGGCCTGTTCGTCACGACGGAAAGCTGGCTGAACGCGAAAGCCGGCGCCGAGGAGCGCGGCAGCGTGTTTTCGATCTACATGGTCGGCTGCTTCACCGCGCTGGCGCTGGGGCAGCTGCTGATCGGCTGGGCGCCCATCGAGGGCTCGGCGCCCTTCAACCTCGTGATCGTGCTGTTTGCCGTTGCCCTCGTCCTGGTGAGCACAACCCGCGCCGAAGCCCCGCAAATCGTCCCGACGGAATTCCTGCCTCTCCGGCTCCTGCTGCGCGAAGCGCCGGTTGCCGTCGCGGGTGCATTGTTGAGCGGCTTCATCACCGGCGCATTCTATGCGCTGGTTCCCGCCTGGATGCAGGACGAGAATATCGATCCCCAGACCATCGGCCTCTTCATGCTGACGGCCGTGCTGGGCGGCCTTCTCTTCCAGGTTCCGATTGGCCGGCTTTCCGACCGATTCGACCGGCGCGTCGTGATCGCGGTGCTCGGCGGCGCGCTGATCGTCACCGCGATCGGTATCCTCAGGCTGCCGCAAAGCCAGGCGGCGATCCTGCCGGCCGCTGCCGTGCTCGGCGGGCTGATCTCGACGATTTACCCGGTCAGCGTGGCGCATGCCCATGACCGCATGCCGGCCGACAGCGTGGTGGCGGTGAGTGGCCGTCTGATCCTGGCCAGCGGACTGGGCTCAGCCCTGGGCCCGCTGATCGGAGCCAACTTAATCGCCTGGTACAGCATCGACGGGGTTTTCTACATGATGGCCGGCGCCGCCCTCCTGCTTTGCGTCGTGGCGGCCACCCGAATCCTGACCGTGGCGCCCGCCGAGCGGCGGGAGCGCACCTTTGATATCCTGGCCCCGCAGGCTGCGCCGCTGGTACACGAGGTCCCGGGGCCGGCCGAGACGCCCGCCGAGACTTAGGTTGACGCCCCCCGCGCGCGGGCGATAGGCAAAGCGCCGTCCTCCCCTCATTCCTAGGAGACCAGCGCCGATGCGTGCGCTCGCCCTGATTGCCGACCGCAAGCTCGACCTCGTCGACCTGCCCGCCCCGCCCCCGCCCGGCCCGGGCGAACTGCAAATCCGCGTGCGCGCGGTCGGGCTGAACCATCTCGATCTCTGGGGCTATCGCGGCATGGCCTTCGCCAAGCGCGCGTTCCCGGTGGTGGTCGGCGTGGAGGCGGCGGGCGAGATTGTCTCGGCCGGCGACGGCGTGACGAAATTCAAGGCCGGCGATCCGGTCGTGATGTATGGCGCGCTCACCTGCGGAACCTGCAAGGCCTGTCGCGAAGGCCGCGACAACCTTTGCGAGAAGGTCGGCGGCGTCATGGGCTTCCATGTCGACGGCTTTGCACGCGAATTGCTCAACATGCCGGAGCGGCTGGTGATTCCGGTGCCGAAGGGCATATCGATGCGCGATGCCGCCTGCGCGCCGGTCGCGTTTTCAACCGTGCAGCACATGCTGTTCGACAATGCGAAGCTGCAGCCAGGCGAGACCCTTCTGGTGCATGCGGCCGGATCGGGAATCGGCTCGGCCGCAATCCTGATGGCCAAGGCGATCGGCTGCAACGTGATCACCACGGTCGGCGACGACGCCAAGATCGACAAGGCCAAGGCGCTTGGCGCCGATCACGTGATCAACTATCGCAAGGACCGGTTCGAGAGCGTGACGCGAAAGCTGACCAACAAGAAGGGCGTCGACGTGGTGTTCGAGCATGTCGGCGGCGAAGGCTTCAACGGCTCGCTGCTGGTGCTCAAGCGCGGCGGTCGCCTGGTCACCTGCGGCTCGACCGCGGGTCCGACCGTGCAGATGAATCTGATGCAGCTGTTCCAGCAGCAATACAAGATCTTCGGCTCGTTCGGCGCCACCATGAAGAACATCCGCGAAAGCCTCAACAAGATGGCGGCCGGCATCAAGCCGGTGATCGACATGGAGGTGCCGCTCGAAGAGTTCGAGCGCGGGCTCGAGCGGCTCGAGACCCGGCAGGTCTTTGGCAAGGTGATTGTTACGCTGTGATGCACGGCACTTGCTTCAGGTCGTCCCCGCGCAGGCGGGGATCCATATCGCAGAGCGGCGGCTATGCGCCCCCACTTTCGCGGGGGCGACGGCAGGGATAAATGCGCATCCGCGTTCCGAACGCCGTCCGCGACGCCGTACTCGGCAATGCCGCGGTCGGTCTGATCAAGATGGTGCGATGGACCGACCCGCATCGGATGTCGGATTTCGCGGCGAAGGTGATGCGCAGGGTCGGCCCGAAGTTGCGCGAGCACCGGATCGGACGCGCCAATCTGCGCATGGCCTATCCGGACAAATCGGACGCGGAGATCGAAGACATATTGCTCGGCGTGTGGGACAATCTCGGACGGCTCGGCATCGAGTTCGCGCATCTCGACCGCATCTGGGATCACAATCCGGAAAATCGCGGTGCCAGCCATATCGATTTCGACCCGGCCTCGGAGGAGCGTTTCATCACGCTGCGCGACGACGGCAAGCCCGCGCTGGTCTTCGCCGCCCATCTCGCGAACTGGGAGATGCCCGCCCTGCCCGGCCCCGCGCATAACCTGCCGAGCGCCGCGGTCTATCGCGCACCCAATATTGGCAAGATCGCCGACATGGTGATGGCGACGCGCGGCGTGAATATGGGCCGGCTGATCAAGACCGGGATGGACGGCGCGTTGAAGGCGGCCGAAGCCCTGCAGGAGGGCCTGCATGTCGGCATGCTGGTCGATCAGTATTACGTACGGGGCGTGCCGGTGACGTTCTTCGGGCGGGAGACCAACGCCAATCCGCTGCTGGCGCGACTCGCTCGTCAAATCGAATGTCCGATCCACGGCGTTCGCGTGGTGCGCAAACCAAACCACCGGTTCTTTGTCGAACTGACGCCGGAAGTACCCCCGGTTCGCGACGCCGATGGCAGGATTGATGTCCAGGGCACGATGCAGCGGATCACGAGCATCGTCGAAGGCTGGATCCGCGAGCATCCCGAGCAGTGGCTATGGCTGCATCGCAGGTGGCGGTAGTCCCCTCTCCCCGTAAGAACGGGTAGAGGGGAAAGTTCACCGTCCCGTCTTCACCCTGGTCCAGAGCCTGTTGATGGTGCGCTGGGTCCTGGCGTCGCGCGCGGTGACGACATACAGGCGTTTCATCGTCTCCGCCTCCGGATAGATCGTCTTGTCGTTCAGGATCGCTGGATCGATCAGCTTCTGACTGGCCAGATTGCCGTTCGGGTAGCTGACGAAATTGGTGTTCTTCGCCGCCACGTCCGGTCGCAGCATGTAATTGATGAATTCGTGCGCCTCCTCGACATTGCGCGCGTCCTTGGGGATCGCGAAATTGTCGAAAAACATCTGCGCACCCGATTTCGGGATGACGTAGCCGACCTCGACGCCGTTGGCTTCGGCAGCGCGCTTCTGCGCCTGCTTGATATCGCCGGACCAGCCGACCACGAGGCAGATTTCGCCGGTCGCGAGCGCGGTCAGATATTCCGACGAATGGAACTTGCGTACCGCGGGCCGCACTTTGGCGAGCAGTTCAGCCGCCTTTTCAAGATCGCCTTGCGCCGTCGAGTTCGGATCGAGCCCGAGATAATGCAGGGCCGCCGGCACCATGTCGTCGGCGGAATCGAGCATCATCACCCCGCAATCCTTGAACTTTGCAAGGTTCTCCGGCTTGAACACAATGTCCCAGGAATCAGGCTCCGCGCCTCCGAGAACTTCCTTCGCTTTCTTCACGTTGTAGCCGATGCCGGTCGTGCCCCACATGTAGTTCACGGCGAAGTCGTTGCCGGGATCGTAGGTTGCAAGCCGCTCAGTGATCTCGGGCCAGGCGTTCTTAAGATTGGACAGCCTCGCCTTGTCGAGCTTCTGGAACAGCCCGGCCTTGATCTGGCGCTGCAGGAAATACGCAGTCGGCACCACCACGTCGTAGCCGGATTTTCCGGCGAGCAGCCGCGCCTCCAGCGTGTCGTTTGAGTCGAACGTGTCGTAGCGCAGCTTGATGCCGGTCTCCTTGGTAAAGTCCTGCAGCACCTGCGGATCGACATAGTCGGACCAGTTATAGACGTTGACCACGCGCTCCTTCTGCGCCGCTCCGGGAGTGGCCGCGAAGCACATCGCAATGGCCATCAGCACCGCAGCGGCGCGCAACTGTCGCAATCCAGCCATGATCGGACCTATCCGGATTTGGTGGGCAATCCCGCCTGCTTCCAGGCGATGATGCCGCCCTCAAGATGCGAATCGTGCGGCAGGCCGGCCTCTTGCGCAGCGAGCGAGGCGGTGACCGAGCGCCGTCCCGAACGACAGGCGAACACCACCTGCTTGAATCCGGGGTCCGGGATCTGCGCGACATCGAAGGTCGACAGCGGCACCACGACGGCGTCGGGATAGGCCTCGGCCGCCACCTCGTTCGGCTCGCGCACATCGACCAGCAGGATGCGGCCCTCGGCGATACCGCGCGCCACATCCTCCGCCTTCAGATCGTGCACCACCGGCTGCTTGCGGCTGAACCAGCCCATCGATCGGCGTCTCCCGCTTGACGGCAGAGAGGAACCACCCTCCGTCCTTGCCGTCAACCGTTGATAACGCTGCCGGCAGGGCGCGGCTTGCCGTCCCTCATCACAGGCGTAGCGAAATCGCCTGACCCCGATCATTTTCTCCGGCTGGGCCGAGGATACGGGTCCGATCGTACCAATTGGAGAATGGGTACCGCGCCAAGCCGCGGATGCGGCGGGATGGTCCCAGGATGTTTCAGTCGCCGTCAATCTGTCGCCGGCCCGGTCAGAAACCGCAACCTCCTCACCCTCCATCCTGCGCGCGCTCAGCGAAAGCGGCTGCCACCAGGCGTCCGGACCTCGAGATTACCGAAGCCGTCTGTTCAGGATGGCGAACAGACACTATCCATGCTCGACGCTTTGCACGACCACGGCGTGCAAATCTCGAGCGCATGCTTGCATTAAGGCAGCGCCGCTCGGCATGACGCAATCACGCGTCCTGCCTATCTGGCAAGCGGATCGGGCCGCACCTGAATCTGCACCGCCATGGGACGCGCGCCCTTGCCGAGTTCGTTCAGCCACGGCGTGCGATCACCACTCGAGCTCCAGAGGCCGCGGCCTTTCCAGCCGGCCTGCGGATCGTCGATTCGGGCATCGAGACCCTTGGCGTAAAAGCCCATGGGATAAGGTACCCGCATCAGAATCATTTTGCCGTCTTTCAGCGCGACGAAGCCATCTTGGAGATTGGCCGTCGAGATCGGCACATTTTCGCCGAGGCCCACCGCATTGTGCTGATCGACCCAGGTATAATAGCTCGCCTCCGCGCTCGAATCCTCGAAGCCTTCGAAACCGGGCCCGGGATACCGATAAAACGCAAAGCCTTCCTGACAATGATCGCCGGTCGCATCCGGACCATTGAGCGGAGCTTTGCATTTCCGCCGGTCGAAACTGATGAGATCACCGCTCGAACCCGAGCCCCACACGACCCCATCCTTGTCGATATCGCCACCTCGCACGCCGATTCCTCGTTTCGGGATGGCATAGAACTCGCTGAGCGTCGTCTTCGGATCGAAGCGCATGAAGCCGGGTCGGCCGGCGAACACGCCAACGGTGTACCAGACCGAACCGTCACGCGGATGCGGCATCACCGCATAGGGGCCCGAGCCGGGATTGATGCGGCGATCCTTGCCGGATTCGGTCGGCTTGCCGGCGTCGGTCCACTCGTCGAGCTTGCCGTTGCCGTTGATATCAAGCACGAATGGCGCCCAGCCCTGCGCCTTTTGCACGTCCCCGGTTTCTTCCCAGATCCTGGTGTTGACCCAGCCGGCCACCTGACCGGTTCCGGAGAACCACAGCGTGTTGTCGGCGTCATAGCCGAATTGCGGATGGTGCGTTCCAAAGCAGGTGTCGATGAAATGATATTTCATCGTGTCAGGCTCGAGCATCGCCACCTGCCGCGCGCTCTGCGCCAGCGGAAAAGTCTTGGCGGAAGGATGGTCCGAGCCCTGCTTGCAAAACTCCGGATTGGCCAGGCCACGCACGCTCGCGGCGATCCAGAGCCGGCCCTTTCCGTCGAACATCGCATTGTGATTATTCGCGCGCGTGTCCCACATCACCGCGTCTCCCCAATAGGCGGAGGGGGTTGTCGGTTTGATCGCACCGGCATGTCCCGGTCCGAGCGAGACCGGCATGTCGGGATCGGCGACCGGCATCTTGTAATAAGTGACGGTGTGGGTCTTCGGATCGAGAATCGGCATCATGTCAGTCGAATATTCGGGCGATCCGTAAAGCTTGCCGTTGGCATTCACCGTGGGTTTGCGCCGGTCCGACGAAATCAGGTCGTGCAGATATTTGTTCGGCTGCGACCAGTCCCAGGTCGTGACAACGAGGTTGCGCTCCTCGCCTTGCGGCCGCTGCGGCCTGTGCTTTGGAAGCTCGCCCTGAGCGACACGATCGGTCCAATCGCCGAAATATTTGTACGGCACGCCGCCGAGCTGGCCGGCGATCCGGTTGGTCATCGACTCGCCCGACTGACCGGCGGCGATACGGCGCATCCACGCTTCTTCGCCGGTCTCGAACGTGCCGAACTGCGCCGGGATTGTGCGCGTCGCCTCCTGACCAAGCTGATGGCAGCCGACGCAGTCGACATTACCCATGCGCTGACGCCAGATATCCTGAGTGATGTCCTCGGGAATGTCGGTCGACCCGCCGAAATCCTTGGCCGGCGGAATTTTCATCATCGTGTACCAGTAGATCGCCGGGTAATAGTGCGCTGCGGCGCGCGCGTCCGGCGCCGCAATGGCCCTATGGTTCAGCAACTGCCCCGGTTTGGCACGCAGCCGGGGCGAGTCGACCAGACCGTACCCCCGCACCCATACTTGGTAATTGGCGACCGGAAGATCCGGAATGACATAGCGCCCCTGGTCGTCAGTGACGACGCTCTTGGTGTAGCGCGTCGGCAGATCGGTGGTTTCGGCGATGACCCAGACCCCAGCCTCCGGACCATTCGGCCCGGTGACGATGCCGCCGATGTCGTCAGGATCGATCGCGACCGATTGGTGCTGGGCGCTCAGGCGAGGCGCGAGGCTCCCGTCGACGGCGATCAGGGCGGCGGCTGCAGCTCCGGACAGAAGAAACTGGCGCAATGTCATGGCACGCTCCTCCAAATTTCGGGTCTGATCCGACACATTAACAACCGGGATCGCGCCAAAGTCGAGGAGGCGGAACAAAATTCGCGCGCGTGGGCCGGCGCGCCCCCGCTATACCGTCACCTGCGTTCCGACCTCGACCACGCGGCCGGTCGGAATCTGGAAGAAGTCCGTTGCATCGCTCGCGCTTTTCGCCAGCCCGATGAACAAGCGATCCTGCCACCTCGGCATGCCTGAACTTGGCGACGGCTTGAGCGCGCGGCGCGACAGGAAGAACGATGTCGACATGATGTCGAAGGTCCAGCCCAGCTTGCGCGCGATCGCGAGCGCCCGTGGGATATTGGGCTGTTCCATGTAGCCGAAATTGAGCGTGACCGTACTGAAATGCGGACTGATCTGCGCCATCACCACCCGATCCTCTTCGGCTACTCGCGGGGTGTCGGTTGTGACAATGGTGAGAATGACGTTGTGCTGGTGCAGGATCTTATTGTGCTTCAGATTGTGCATGAGCGCGGTCGGGGCCGACGTCGGGTCGCTGGTCAGGAATACCGCGGTGCCGGGCACATGATGCGGCGGCTTCTTCTCCAGACTGCGCACGAGAGTGTCGAGCGGCACCTCGGTCCGGCGGGTCTTGTTGGCGAGAATGCGGGTGCCGCGGCGCCAGGTCCACATCACGAGTACCATTGCGCCCGCAAAGAGCAGCGGCACCCAGGCTCCCTCGAACAGCTTCATCAGATTGGCGCTGAGGAACAACATGTCGAGCATGACGAACGGGATGATCAGGAGCGCCGCCTGCCACCACTTCCATTTCCACAGCGCCCAGATGACGATGAAGCCAAGCAGACCGTCCACCACCATGGTTGTCGCCACCGCAATTCCGTAAGCCGATGCGAGCGCGCTCGATGAGCGGAACATCAGCACCAGCAGGACCACGCCGACCAACAGGATCGCGTTCACCCGCGGCATGTAGATCTGGCCATACTGGTCTTCGGAGGTGTGGACGATCGCAAGCCGCGGCAGGAAGCCGAGCTGGATCGCCTGCTGCACCAGCGAATAGGCCCCCGTGATCACCGCCTGGCTCGCGATCACAGTGGCCGCGGTCGCAAGCACCACCATCGGCATCAGCAGCATGTCGGGCACGAGGCGATAGAACGAGTTCTCGATCGCCGCCGGATTGGCGAGCACCAGTGCACCCTGCCCGAAATAGTTGATCAGCAGCGCCGGCAAGACCAGCGCGAACCAGGCGATGCGGATCGGCTTGCGCCCGAAATGCCCGAGATCGGCATAAAGCGCCTCGCCGCCCGTCACGGCAAGGAACACAAGCCCAAGCGTCACCAGCGCGACGGTGCCGTTGGAGAACAGGAAATTCAGCGCGTATATGGGATTGATCGCGTGCAGCACATGCGGATCGTCGAGGATGTGCAGGGAGCCGGCAATCGCGATCGCAACGAACCATGTCGCCGTGATCGGCCCAAAGAACGAGGCGACCCGCGCCGTGCCATGGCTCTGCACCGAGAACAGCGCCACCAGGATCACGATGGTGATCGGGATGACGTAATCTTCGAGTCCCGGCGCCGCGAGCTTGAGGCCTTCGACCGCCGACAGCACCGAAATCGCCGGCGTGATGAAGGAATCGCCGAGGAACATTGCGGCGCCGACCATCCCCAGCACGAAAACCAGCGTGGTGCGGCGACCGAGCGCGCGCATCGCAAGAGCCGCAAGCGACAGGGTGCCACCCTCGCCGTTATTGTCCGCACGCAACAGGATCAAAACATATTTGATCGTCACCACAAGGATGAGCGACCACAGGATCATCGATAGCACGCCGAGCACGATGTCGCGCGTGAGCGGACCGCCATGCTGAGCCGCATGGACTGCCTCGCGGAAGGCGTAGAGCGGACTGGTGCCGATGTCGCCGAAAACGACCCCGATGCTGCCAAGCGTCAGCGCCAGAATATTCGCCCCGGTAGCCTGCTCCGGAGGGCCAGTTCGACCTGGCGCGGAGGCCAGGACTTCGCCGATCGGCTTTTTCATGGAACCGGGATGCGCCCCGTGCCCTTCTGGGAAAACGCGCGCGGCTTATCCCACCCGCAGGGCCTCGGCAATAGGCGCGACCGAACCGCGGACGCCAGCAGTCAGGGCTTGAGGTTCGCCGGAACCGGCGGCGCTTCACGCATCAGGGTGATCGTCACCCGGCGGTTGGCGGCCATGAAGGGATCGTCGGGAAACAACGGTTGCGTGTCGGCGCGACCGGCAACCATGTAAATGTGGGATGGCGGCACGCCGGATTCCTGGAGGATTTGCCGGATCGCGTTCGCCCGGTCGGCCGAAAGATCCCAGGGGCCATAGCCCGGACGTGGCGGGATTCGCGGCGCAGTGGTATGGCCGGCGATAGACAAGCGGTAAGGCATCGCCTTGAACCGGCTGGCCAGGGTCTGCACCAACCGGCGGGTACGTTCATATGGATGTTTCGATCCGTCCGGAAACATCGAGCGCCCGTCCTGATCGACGATCTCGATGTTGAGGCCGTCTTCGGTCTCGTCCATCATGATGTTCTTGGAGATTTCGGTGATTTCCGGCATCTCCTGCAGCGCCTGACGGAGGGAGGCCGAAGCCAGCGCGAAAGCGGAATCCTTCTTCAGGCGCGTACCGAAGGCCTTGCTGTGATCCTTTTCGTCTGGCGAGGGAGTCGCCGACGATTCCGCGGGCGTGATCTTGTCGACATTCTTGATTTTCGGGCGCGTCGGCAGGCCATCGACCTCGATGATGCCGGAATAGCGGACATTCTGCTGCACGCCGAAGGCGTCGCGCATCGAGCCTGCGACGATCTGCAGCTTGGCGTTGTCCTGGGTGGAGAACGCCACCAGCATCACGAAG
>Ga0182742_1005305_pt1 | contig 10985 bp, 9 predicted proteins | sample eDN5th37CBELigMG_FD_128880 | JGI IMG/M metagenome (GOLD analysis project Ga0182742, IMG submission 128880) | Enriched Miracle-Growth compost microbial communities from Emeryville, California, USA - eDNA 5th pass 37_C BE-Lig MG (version 2)... ... | reverse complement strand
TCTAAGGGATAACTCACTCTTTTCCCCATAAAAAAACACCTCCAAGTTGTATTCATATCTTACGACATGATTTACATTTCTTGAAGGTGTTTTGATGTGTCTCACGTTATGGGGTCAGTTCCAAAACACTTGGGATTTTGATTTATTCACCACGGAATGCTTTTTTCATACGCTCGAAAATCGATTCATGGTGCTCATCACTTGATAATTTAGAAATAGATTGACCGGATAATTCGCCGAATTGCTTTAATAGCTCTTTTTGCTCCTCAGTAAGCTTAGTCGGCGTAACAACTGTAACTTTAATATGCTGGTCACCAGTACCCATTCCTCTTAAGCGTGGAACACCTTTTCCTTTTAATCTAAAATAAGTGCCTGTTTGTGTCCCAGCAGGTATTTTTAGCTTCACTCGTTCAGATAATGTTGGTATTTCAATTTCGTCACCTAAAGCTGCTTGAACGAAATTAATCGGTACCTCGCAATAAATATCATCGCCTTCGCGATCAAAGAATTCATGCTTACGCACTCGTAGTACGACGTATAAGTCACCAGCTGGACCTCCACGTAAACCGCCTTCTCCTTCACCGCTTAAGCGAATTTGTGCACCATCATCTACACCAGCAGGAATATTTACTTTTATACGACGTTGCTTCTTAGCACGACCTTCACCATGACATGTCGTACATTTTTCCACAATAATTTTTCCTTTACCGTGACATACTGAACATACACGACGGTTAGCGATTCTGCCAAATGGAGTATTTTGCACAATCTCCTGTTGACCTGTACCATGACATGTCGTACAAGTTTTAGGATGTGTCCCTGGCTTAGCACCAGTGCCGTGGCATGTATCACAGGATTCATTTCTAGGAATTGTAATTTCAGTTTCTTTACCGAATACTGCTTCCTTGAAGTCTATAGTCATCGTATATTGTAAGTCATTACCACGTTGTGGGGCATTAGGATCACGTTGACGACCGCCACCACCAAAGAACATATCAAAAATATCACCAAAGCCACCAGAGAAGTCAGCTCCACCGCCACCAAATCCACCAAAGCCTTGGTTTGGATCTTGATGTCCGTAGCGATCATAGGTTGCACGTTTCTGATCATCGCTTAGTACATCATAAGCTTCTTTAACCTCTTTAAATTTTTCTTCTGCATCTGGTTCCTTGTTAACATCTGGATGATATTGACGTGCTAATTTACGATACGATTTTTTTATATCTTCAGCGGAGCTGTTTTTATCAACCCCAAGCACCTCATAATAATCGCGTTTATCAGCCAATACATTCACCTCTATTCAATTGTATAACTATAACACAACAAAGGTCAAAGCCAGGGATACCTGCCTTTGACCCGTTGACTATCTCTATATTATTTATTGTCATCTACAACTTCATAGTCTGCATCAACAACGTTATCGCGACCTTTTGGTGCCTCGTCAGCTGCTTGAGCTGCATCGCCTTGAGCAGCTTGTGCTTGCTCATAAAGCTTAGTAGATAATGCTTGAACGATAGTTGTTAATTCCTCAGTAGCTGCATTGATTTTTTCTAAGTCATCAGTTTCAAGCGTTGATTTAAGGGCATCTTTTGCTGCATTAGCTTTATCAACTTCTGCCGCATCAATTTTACCTTCTAGGTCTTTAAGTAATTTTTCTGTTTGGTAAACTAGTTGGTCACCAGAGTTTTTAGCTTCAACAAGCTCTTTACGTTTTTTATCTTCTTCAGCGTGAAGCTCTGCATCTTTCATCATTTGCTCGATTTCTGCTTCACTTAAACCACCAGAAGAAGTGATTGTAATATTTTGACTCTTACCTGTGCCTTTGTCTACCGCTTTAACATTTACGATACCATTTGCGTCAATATCAAATGTTACTTCGATTTGTGGTACACCACGTGGTGCAGGAGGAATATCGTTTAATTGGAAACGACCTAATGTTTTGTTACCTGCTGCCATTTGACGTTCACCTTGAAGAACATGAATTTCAACACCTGGCTGATTATCAGCATAAGTAGAGAAAATTTGAGATTTACTTGTTGGAATTGTTGTATTACGCTCAATCATTTTTGTAAATACGCCACCAGCAGTCTCAATACCTAAAGAAAGTGGAGTTACGTCAAGTAATACAACGTCTTTTACGTCACCAGTTAGAACACCAGCTTGAACCGCAGCGCCTAGTGCTACAACCTCGTCTGGATTAACGCCTTTATGAGGGTCCTTTCCAGTTACACGTTTAACAGCTTCTTGTACCGCTGGAATACGAGTAGAGCCACCAACTAATACAACTTTATCAATATCGCTTGCAGAAAGACCAGCATCAGATAATGCTTGACGAGTTGGAATCATTGTACGCTCAACTAATTCAGCAGAAAGCTCTTCAAATTTAGCACGAGTTAAATTAATTTCTAAGTGAGCTGGCATACCATCTACCATTGTAATGAATGGTAATGAAATTGTTGTTGTTAATACACCAGAAAGCTCTTTTTTCGCTTTTTCTGCAGCATCTTTTAGACGTTGAACTGCAGCTTTATCTTTTGATAAATCGATACCTTGCTCTTTTTTGAATTCTGCAACTAAGTAGTCGATGATCACTTGGTCAAAGTCATCTCCACCTAGCATATTGTCTCCGCTTGTTGCTTTAACTTCGAAGAATCCGTCACCTAATTCAAGAATAGATACGTCAAATGTACCACCACCAAGGTCGTATACAAGAATCGTTTGATCTTCAGCTTTTTCTAAGCCGTATGCTAGTGCAGCAGCAGTAGGCTCGTTGACAATACGTAATACTTCTAAGCCTGCAATTTTACCAGCATCTTTTGTTGCTTGACGTTGGCTATCATTGAAGTAAGCAGGTACTGTAATAACAGCTTGTGTGACTGGTTGGCCTAAATATGCCTCTGCATCAGATTTTAATTTTTGTAAAATAATCGCAGAAATTTCTTGTGGAGAATATTCTTTTCCGTCAATTGTTTCTTTATGATTAGAACCCATATGACGTTTAATAGACATAATTGTACGATCAGGGTTAGTAATAGATTGACGTTTTGCAGTTTCACCAACAATACGCTCACCATCTTTTTTGAAACCAACAACTGATGGAGTAGTACGTCCACCCTCAGGGTTAGGGATAACGACAGCTTCTCCACCTTCCATTACTGCCACACATGAATTTGTAGTACCTAAATCAATACCAATAACTTTACTCATAGAATAGTTTCCTCCTAAAAAATTTAATGTTTATAGTTAATATTTCTTTAATTAGCTGCTTACTTTTACCATTGCAGGGCGAATAACTTTATCTTTTAGAACATAGCCCTTTTGTAACTGCTCAACTACAACGCCTTCTTCATACTCATCAGATTCAACTGTCATGACAGCTTGATGGTACTCGGGATTAAATGGTTGGCCAACGGGCTCCATCACCTTTAGCCCTTCATTTTCCAACACCTGCAATAAGGAGCGGAAAATCATATCTACGCCTTTAGCAAAGGAATCATAATCTTTAGTAGCTGCAGATGCTTCTAAGGCACGGTCAAAATTGTCAACCGTTGGAAGCAGTTGCTCAATAAGCTTCATTGAAGCATATTTAGCTAGCTCTTCCTTTTCCTTTACTGTTCTACGTCTAAAATTATCATAGTCTGCTTGTACACGTAATACTTTTGCTTGTAGTTCTTCAATTAATTGAGCGTTGTTATCTTCGCTTTGTTCCACAGTAGTTTCTTCAGCGTTTACGTCCTCAGCAACAACTTCCTCAACAGAATCCTGTTGCTCAGTAGTAATATCCTGTTCTTCTACTTGAGCTGTTTCTTTAAATTCGCTCACTTCTACACCTCCAAATAATCTGTGGGTTTTATTATTTATACCACTTGCTTAGTAAAAGTCCCATATCTCTCGAAACAGTTTCGAGATATCGAATAACTTTTGCATATTCCATTCGAGTTGGTCCTAGTACACCAAGTGTGCCTAAAACTTGACCGTCTAATTGATAGGTTGCCGTAATAAATGTACATTCACTCATTGCTTTATTATCAAATTCATTACCAATTTTAACTTGAATTCCCTGAGGAGAGGACTGAAATAGCTTCATAATTGCAGGTGCTTCATCAAGCATATCAAGTAAATCTTTAGCTTTTTCAACGTCTTTAAATTCAGGCTGCTTTAACATATTGGTTGTACCACCAATAAAAATTCGATGCTCATCACTTTCCGTTAATGCATCTTCTATTACTTTTAGTACGCCTTCAAACTGTGAAGCGTAACGTTCAAGCTCATGGCCAATTTCCGTATATAACTTCGCTTTAAGCTGGAACATTGGAACGCCAGTTAGCTTGGCATTCAAAATGTTTGTTATATAGTTCATTTCATCCATTGATACACCTTGAGGTAATGTAATTGTACGATTTTCAACAACACCTGTATTTGTGACGATTATAGCTACAGCAGTATTTTCAGTTAAAGGGACTAACCCAAAATGCTGTAATGAATTTGAGAACAACTCTGGCCCTAATAAAATCGATGTATAGTTGGTCAAATTTGAAAGTACCGTTGCTGCATGTTGAATCACTTGTTCAATACGATGCATTTCACCCGTAACATAGCTACGAATTAAATTAGAATCTACTTCAGTTAACGAATCCTTTTGAATTAAGTGATCAACATAAAAACGATACCCTTTCGTTGATGGTATACGACCAGCAGAGGTATGAGGTTGCTCTAAGTAACCAAGCTCTTCTAGATCTGCCATCTCATTACGAATGGTTGCGGGACTAAAGCCAATACCTTCTCGCTTTGAAATGCTTCGCGAACCAATCGGTTCTGCAGAGCGAATATAGTCTTCAACAATTGCCCCTAATATTAACCTTTGACGTTCTGTAAGCATTCCAAGCTCCTCCAATCTTGACTTCGCATAATATCGTTTAGTTAGCACTCAACAACAGTGAGTGCTAATCGTTAATACAAAAATACCAAATCCACTTAATTGTTGTCAAGTCGATTTGGTATGATAACGTGCTAAATTAGAGTATTTTTTTCATAACTGCGATTTCATCACATGCATGACGTTTCGGACATTGTAAGCAATCTGCCCAAACCTTTTCAGGAAATATTTCTTTATCAACGATAACAAAACCATTTCTAACAAAGAAATTAACAGCATACGTTAACGCCATTATTTTACTTATCCCCTGTTGTCTAGCATTTTCAATTAGTAAATCAACGATTTTCCCACCGATACCAAAACCTTTATAGGCTTCCGTCATTCCTAAGGAGCGAATCTCAACTAAGTCCTCACCTAATCTAGTTAATGCACCACAGCCAACAAATGTTCCATCGATTTCGGCAATAACAAATGTATGAATATTTTTCAACAATGCTTCACGTGATCGTGGTAGCATTATTCCTTTCTCAGCGTAGCCTTTTATTAACTCAAATAAATTTTCAACATCACTTGCCTCTGCATTTCTGCAAATTACATTTAATGTTTGCACCACTGCCATCACCTCCGAAGCATCTCCAATATTTATTCAAACAATATGAATAAATATACTTCAAAGTTTATGATTTTGCAATGTGTTTTATCACATTTTTATGATAAAAATGATGCAAATACATCGTTACCTAGCAGCAGCCCTTTATCGCTTAGACGATAAACCGTATCGCCTGCATTTTCGACTTTTTCTAATAAGCCTTTTGTCATAAGATCATGAATGGTCTCTCCAAACTTTTTCTCCAAAGAACAGCCTGGAAAACTTGCTTGATAGCGATTGGCAGATACACCATCTAATAATCTTAAACCTACCATCATAAAATCTTCCTTTGCCTCATCTTCTGTAACATCAAATTCATCAAGACGAGGTAATTTGGTTTTTGTTGCTTCAATATAAGGCTGTACACCTTTAATATTGACATGACGATGGCGACCTACATATCCATGCGCACCTGTGCCAAGTCCATAATAATCTTCATTACGCCAATAAGTGGAGTTATGCTTACTTTCATAGCCTGGCTTAGCAAAATTACTTATTTCATAATGCTTATAGCCTGCGGACTTAATACGCTCCATTAATAAAAGATACATATTGTACTCATCTTCTTCTGGAGGCAAAATTAACTGATTACTTTCATAAAGCTTATGAAACAGTGTATTCTCTTCGATTTTTAAGCTGTAAAGTGAATAATGTGGTAAGTCTAAAGCTAGTGCCTTTTGCACACTATCTTCGAGCAGCTCAACGGTTTGACCTGGTAAACCGAACATTAAGTCGATAGACATATTTGTAAAGCCTACTTTTCGAGCAAGCTCTAAGCTACGATATACATCATCCACCTCATGAATTCTTCCAATTTTCTTTAATAATGTATTATCAAATGATTGTACGCCGAAGCTTAAGCGATTCACTCCGCCGTCTAGCATCGCTTTTAGCTTTTCCTCATCAGTTGTTCCAGGATTAGCTTCCATAGAAAATTCAACATCGTCTGCAAGTGGAAACCACTTACGTACAGATGATAAAAAGCGACTCATTTGCGTAGGCGTTAAAACAGTTGGTGTGCCACCACCAACAAATACAGTCTTTATTATAGTAGGCGGCCATCCATTTATTGTACGCTCCATCTCTACTTCTAGTGCATCCAAATATTCATCAACTGGCTGACCTTTTAAAATATAAGAAGTAAAGTCACAATAGTGACATTTATTCGTACAAAAAGGGATATGAATATATAATGCCTCAGGTGCTTTAATCATAGGTTACCCTCCAAAAAAAGAAGAGCTAACATAAGATGTGCAGTAGAGCACAATCTATTGGAAGCTCCTCTCTCATTTATAAGCATAGCTTAATCTTCATCAATTTTCAGCACTGCCATAAATGCCTCTTGTGGCACTTCGACATTACCTACTTGCTTCATACGTTTCTTACCTTCTTTTTGCTTTTCTAGAAGCTTACGTTTACGTGAAATATCGCCACCATAACATTTAGCAAGAACATTTTTACGCATCGCTTTAACTGTTTCACGAGCGATAATTTTTTGTCCAATAGAAGCTTGAACCGGTACCTCAAACATTTGACGAGGTATAAGCTCTTTAAGCTTCTCACAAATAATACGACCACGGTTATAAGCTTTATCTCTATGAACAATGACCGATAATGCATCGACCTGCTCACCGTTTAATAAAATATCCATTTTAACAAGGTTAGAACGACGATATCCTATTAATTCATAATCGAAGGATGCATAACCTTTTGTACTTGATTTTAATTGGTCAAAGAAGTCATATACAATTTCAGCTAATGGTAAATTATACGTAATCGTAACACGGTTTTCGTCTAAATATTCCATATTAATAAATTCACCACGTTTATTTTGACAAAGCTCCATAATCGAACCAACAAAATCATTTGGAACGATAATACTAGCCTTTACATATGGCTCCTCGACAAAATCTAATTTTCCTATCTCAGGATAATTAGACGGATTATCAATCATAAGCTCTGTACCGTTTGTTAGCGTACAGCGATAAATAACGCTTGGTGCAGTCGTAATTAACGGAATATTAAACTCACGTTCGATACGCTCCTGAATAACCTCCATATGAAGTAAGCCTAAGAAACCACAACGGAATCCGAAACCTAAGGCAGTTGAGGATTCAGGCTCATACTTTAATGAAGCATCATTAAGCTCAAGCTTTTCTAGTGCATCACGAAGGTCATTATAATCTTGAGAATCGATTGGATAAAGACCGCAATAAACCATTGGGTTTATTTTTCGGTAGCCTGGTAGGGGCTCTTTTGCTTTATTGTTAGCATCGGTAATGGTATCACCGACACGCGTATCTTTAACATTTTTAATACCTGCAACGACAAACCCTACATCCCCGATATTAAGCTCATCTACAATCGTGGTTTTTGGCATGAAGCAGCCAACTTCAATAACTTCAAACTCTGTTTGGGTAGCCATGAAGTGAATTTTTTGTCCCGCTTTTATACTACCATTGACAACACGCACGTATACGATAACCCCTTTATAAGGGTCATAATAAGAATCGAATATTAGCGCTTGAAGTGGTGCATCTGGATCACCAGTAGGTGCTGGAACCTTTTCAACAATTTGCTCTAATATATCTTCTATACCAATACCAGCTTTTGCAGAAGCATGAACAGCATCAGTTGTATCTAATCCAATAACATCCTCTATTTCTTGCTTTACACGATCTGGTTCAGCACTTGGCAAGTCAATTTTATTAATAACAGGTAAAATTTCTAAATTATTATCAAGTGCTAAGTAAACGTTAGCTAACGTTTGTGCCTCAATACCTTGTGCTGCATCGACTACTAAAAGAGCTCCCTCACAGGCAGCCAAACTACGAGACACCTCATATGTAAAGTCGACATGTCCAGGTGTATCGATTAAATTAAGATAATATTCCTCACCGTCTTTTGCACGGTATTGTAATCGAACAGATTGTAGTTTAATCGTAATTCCACGTTCACGCTCAAGGTCCATTTTATCTAGTACTTGCGCCTGCATTTCACGAGAGCTAAGTGCACCCGTATACTCAATCAATCTGTCTGCTAAAGTTGACTTACCATGGTCAATATGAGCAATAATTGAGAAGTTTCTAATTTTTTTCTGTCTTTCTCGAACGTCGGTCATGCGTAACCTCCACACATTCCTATATAAAATCAATCAACCTATTATAACAATAAGCGACATGTTCATCAATGGAGGAACGAAACTTCTCAATAAATATTTCAAACTTAGTTAATGACCTTATGAAATAGCTCTGCAACAAATTGCATACTGTTACTTGAAAGCTGCTGCAGTGCACCAGAAGTTGTATCCGCTAATTTATTTACATTAGACTCATCAAAAGCATCATTTAGTAGCATTTGCTCAAGTTGTTTTTTTTCCTTTTGTAGCGATTGCTTTTTTAACTCTAGAATTTCAGCCTCTAGTCTTGCTATTTCTTGCTCGACAGGAGTTATTGATTCATTCTTGCCTACATTTATTTGCTCCTCAATTTCTACTGCAGTAGCTTGCTCTTGCTTTAGCTGTGCTTGCTTATATGCAGCTTCAATTGCTTTTGTACCATCTATTTTTTGCAATCCACTTGATGTCAATTCAATAAAATAAACTAACATTAAAGAAATTGCCGCTCCTAACCCGATATATCGCCAAATCATCTTTTTCATTTTTGCTCATCCTCCTTAGCCAAAATTGAAATAACCTCAGCTAATGCCTTAACCGTGCGATAATTTTCTTCTAGAGTATTATCAACACCACCGATTTCAATTAATACATTTTGATCGTGTAATGACTGATTATATTCGCCATTGCCACTATTAGCATTTTTCCCCCAAATACCTCTCGATAAACCAGGATAAAGCTCTTCAATTTTATTATTTAATCTTTCTGCAAATGCTTCATTTTGCTCCCAGTTTTCATTTCTCTTGCCAATAATAAAGTAAAGCTGTGCATAATCCTCACCATTTATCGTAGCTGTTGTATATTTTCTTGGCTGAGAATCACGGTGAAGATCAAACACCATATCTATATTTTCATGTGCAGCTAGTACTTCCTTTACTGATTTGCGTGAATATTTATAACTATATGCCCATTCATATCCAGGAACTGCTGAAGCATAGTCTGTAGTTGAGACAATCGAGCCTATGCCTTTTAATGCAAGTTCTTCTGCTAGTTTCTTTCCTAGTAGAGTGATATTGACTTCTTTTGAATTAGCATTTTTATCAGATTGATTTTGTTCACCATGCCAGCCTTCTCTTGAATGTGTATGATAAATAAACACTTTTTTATCCGTTTGAAAGCTCGCTTCTAATTGAGTTATTGTTGGACTTAACACTTGGACTTCTTTTGCTTCATTAATAGTAACTTCATCTATAATAGAAGCAATATCTTCATCGGATAAGGGAGATTCAATTTCTGGTTCAGTTAAATGAGCACTTAAAGCTCTCGTTTCGAAGTTAATCATCTCTGAAGGCTGTGAAATATCTACTCCACTAACCATTTTTGCTAAAGCTATCGCTTCAGACTGTAAAGTAGGCATCGCATTATTTCGTTCAATATGTTTCCATTGCATCCAGGATCCGATTAAAAACACAGTCACTATCGCTGAAGTAACTGTAATCTGAGTCATTAATTTCACATTTACCTTATTCATTGTAAAGTCCCTCATTTGCTATAATCTATTAATCTACTAATAATCTATGTCATAAGTAGCTAGATTAGAACTTTACTTTGCTATAATAGAAAAAGGCTGCAGTGATTATATAAATTAACCACTACAGCCTTTTATTATAATGAAGCTATTTCTTTAGCTCCCATATTAATGCGTATACGCTGCTACGTTTGATGCATCAATCGCCTCATGTAATGCTGCATTTAAACCACTTGCAATAATATTACCTATATCCTCTATAAACTCATCAATTTCCTTTGGTGTAACAAGTAAGTTATGACCTAATGGCTCCAATACTTCTTTTACGAGCTGTAAACGCTCCTTATCATTAATTTTATCCAGAACTCCTAATATTTTTTCAGTATCTCCATTTTCTTGCTTTAAATTTTTCATAAGCATATTCAATGTGTTGCTAACAATAGTGCTTGCGTATACAACGGTTGGACAGCCTATAGCAATGACCTTTACACCTAAATGCTCTAACGTAAGTCCTTTTCGTTTATTGCCTATACCAGAGCCTGGATGAATACCTGTATCAGCAATTTGTATCGTCGTGTTCACTCTTTCAATCGAGCGTGAAGCTAAAGCATCAATAGCGATAACAAGATCAGGCTTAGATTGCTCAACTACACCTTTGACAATTTCACTTGATTCAATTCCTGTTATACCTAGCACGCCTGGACTTATTGCACTGACTTGACGATAACCAGGTGCTACCTCATTGGGCATAAGCTCAAAGAAGTGTCTTGTCACGAGAACATTTTCAACCACGATTGGTCCTAGAGCATCAGGTGTG
>Ga0182742_1005304_pt1 | contig 10987 bp, 9 predicted proteins | sample eDN5th37CBELigMG_FD_128880 | JGI IMG/M metagenome (GOLD analysis project Ga0182742, IMG submission 128880) | Enriched Miracle-Growth compost microbial communities from Emeryville, California, USA - eDNA 5th pass 37_C BE-Lig MG (version 2)... ... | reverse complement strand
TTTTTTCCAAATGTATTCCCCTCCGCGTCCAATTTCTCTATATTAATATTCAATCGTTATGATGGGTGTGCCAACTACGAGGGTAGTATTTCCGCCCATTCCATCTGGTTTTCTAAGTCCAAGCTGTAAATTCATTTCATGATCTTCGCTAATGGTTTCGGTAAATAATGGTGAATAGGCTGATGTTGAAACAAAATTCTCCTCTTCTAATGCTTCGATTTCCTCCGCATCAAAAGCCTCTAAAAGCCCACTCATATAAACCGGCAAAGCCTCATCAATCTTATCACCGAACTCGCCCTTTATACAAGAAAAAGTTTGCGGCTCTGCATGAAAAATTGTACGTACCTGTTCCGGCCAGGATTTCGCAATGAAATCCTCTGCATGAGTACTCCAATTCTTTCCTTTTACCTCATACATCACATACGTTTGCATGGGTCCGTGAGCCACGATTTTAATTTCTTCTATATAATCAGACGAAATCGAGGTTCCAGTGATGGTTTCTTGATTCTCTTCAACCGAATGACTCCATGACCAGTCGGAAAACTTGTCTTTCAACTGTGTCACATAATGGTCCACTTTTTGACTTTCCATCATTTCTCGTGAATACAAAGACCACTCATTGATTAAAATATGTTCGTCCTCTAAGACCGAAACCAGTTTCGTTAAATCTTGATTGCTTTCGTTCGCGACGATTGTCTTATTCCCTACCTGAAACATTATAAAACCGATTATGCCAATAATTGATAAATAAAAGGACCATTTTTTCATTTTTACGTCCCCTCCCCTTACTACCATTCTTACCAGCTTAAGGAGGAGCATACTAAAAAATTCTCGTCACTTTTTGACAATTATTGTATAAACAACATGTCCAGGTGTTCACTAAAGAATCAAGAAGAACGAACCACTGCTTTTTTATTGTTCATTATATGGTAAAACGTGATCATACGTTGCTAAAATACTTTATGAAAGTCTTCACAATAAAAAATCAGTCCACAGATAATCTTACTCAATAATACTTAATTTGAAAACATGTATTAATACCTAAATTTTTACCATTTTACCTGTTTGTAACTATTGAAATAAAGTTGGTAACTGTTGCGACCATAGTAAATAATCAAGGAAGAAATTACTAACCGATGAACCGATTACAATGGAGAGCATTATGTAAAGGACTCTAGCTTGGAAAACACGATTGGCACGTAGTAGTTTGTCAAAATGTAGTGATTGCAAGGCCCACCAGGCCAGGGCAATAAATGCCAGATGGGAAACGATGCTGAGTAGCGATTGTGTGCCAAAGTCCGTTATCACTCATCCAACCCCCTTTGTTTCTATATTTGTTCTCTTTTAATATAGACGGATTTCGAACCAGAAGGTTTCACTTTTTTTGCTTAAAAGAACCTTCACTCGTAAAATATGTTTTTTTCATGTCAAATATTACTATACAGAGACAAGTTGCAAAAGAAAACCCGTCCTTTTAGAGAATAGCACCTTTTCAATTAAAAATATAGAAAGCTGACCTCCCCCAAGGCCAGCTTTCGTTAAAAACCCCTTATTTAACCGTTCCACCCAAATCCCCCAACCTGAGTGGTTATCCCATAAAATCAATAAACTGTTCGAAGTTTGTTTGCAAGAAATCAAACGCCAATTGTGGCATGACTCCGAATAAAATCGTGGCAGCAGCACACAGAATAATGACAACCGTTGTGCCAACTGGTACCTTCACTTTTGTCTCCTCCCCAGTAGCTGTTGGACGGAAGAAGACTTGTGATAGAATGCCAAAATAGTAGAAGTAAGAAATGACCGTCGCCCCAATCATGATCGATGCGAGCACATAATGCGATGGGTTCACCATCAACGCGCCAAGGAAAATATTAAGCTTCCCAATAAAACCTGCCGTACCCGGGATTCCTGCGAGCGATAGAATGAACACACCCATTGTCACAGCCAAAATTGGCGAGCGGCGATACAAGCCAGCAAACTCACTAATATCTTCCGAACCGGTTTTCATCGTCACCAATTGAATGATTGCAAATACCCCAAGGTTCATAAACACATAAGCGAGCATGTAGAACCAAATGCTATCAAACATCACATATGACATAGCGGTAAAGGCGACTAAAAGATAACCGGCATGGGCAATACTGGAATAAGCGAACATCCGCTTAATATTGCGTTGCCTCAACGCGACCACGTTTCCTAAAATCATTGTCACCGCAGCGAGGAATCCAATGAAATCTTGTAAGGCGAACAACATCGGAGTTGTCCCATCTTCCATCGGTACCGATGCAAAGATCGAAACCATCACGCGGATTAAAATGACAAAGCCGGCAATTTTCGAAACCACACTCAAGAATGCTGTTACCGGTGTAGCGGCTCCTTCATACACATCTGGTGCCCACATATGGAAAGGCACAGAAGCTAGTTTGAAAGACAAGCCAACAAACACCATGAAAAACGCTAATCCGAGCAGATAAATATGTTGTGAATCAGAGATTGACATCAACATGTCGGACATTTCCTTCAAATTCGTTGAACCGGTTATTCCGTACAAATAACTCATCCCGAACAACGTAATTGCCGTGGAAATACTTCCGTTGATTACATACTTCATCGCTGACTCATTCGACTTCAGGTTCTTCTTCCGCAAACCAGCTAAAATATAGGAAGAAATCGATAACGTTTCAAGGCCAACAAACAATGTGATCAAATCGCCACTGGAACTCATGATCATCGCGCCAAGCAACCCTGTTAGGAATAAATAGTAAAATTCCCCTCGGTACTCGGTAAGACCTTCTTTTGACTCGTAATCAATTGCAAGCAGCAACACAAGCGCAGAGCCAACTAGCAATAACAGCTTGAATGCTTTCGCAAACGCATCAAGTCTAAATGTATCATGTAAAATCGAACCGAGCGGATTATCGAGCAATCCAGTGAGTGCCGCAATTGCGAGCAACACCGACGCAAATCCGAGCCAACCTAGAAGTTTTCGGTCCACTTTCTTTGGTAAAAACAAATCCAATAACGTTAAAATGACGGTAGCGATGAGAATGATGAATTCCGGTGCCATCAAACCCCAGTCAAATGATAATAATGTCTCTAAATCCATCCTTCATCACCCTCCTATCCCTAGCACGATGTTCTCTAATGGCTGACTTAACACAGCTGGATATACGCCAATTAGGATAATCAGTCCAATTAGGACTAGGACCGGTGCCCATTCAAATGAACGGAGGTCACGGATGCCGGCGTATTCCCGGTTCGCCTGCCCGTAAGTGATCGATAGAACAGCGCGAAGCAAATAGACAGCCGTCATGATAATACCAAGGGCTCCAATGGCCGCTAGTATTGGCATCTCCTTAAACAATCCAAGAAACGCCATAAATTCACTCACAAACCCTGACATCCCTGGTAAACCTAGCGATGCCATCGCACCAGCAAGCAAGAACCCTGAAGCGATTGGCATGCTTTTCGCGAATCCACCAAGTTCGTTCATTTGCGTTGTCTGAACACGTTCATACAAGACGCTAACTAAGAAGAACAACAAAGCTGAAATTAGACCGTGTGAAACCACTTGGAAAATGGCTCCCTGAACACCCGCTTCATTGGATGCGCCAAGCCCAATCAAGACAATTCCCATATGGGAAATCGAAGAATACGCAAGCACCATTTTAAAATCGGTTTGGATAAACGCCAGAAACGCTCCGTAAAGCAAGTTAATAACTCCAAGAATCGCGATGAGAACCGCTAGCGTTTCAAATTGTTCTGGGAAAATCCCCATTCCAAAGCGGATCAAACCGAAAGCCCCAATTTTTAATAGAATTCCAGAGTGCAACATAACAATCGATGGTGGTGCTTCCACGTGAACACGCAACATCCAGCTATGCAATGGAAAGATTGGGAGTTTGACACCAAACGCAATCAATAACGCAATGAAAAGTCCCATTTTTAACGATTCAGACATCGCGGCTAGCGTTTGCCCTTCCCCACCATTGACCAATACTTTTAATGTTTCAATATTGGTTGTACCAGTTTTCGCAAACAGCACCATGATGACGATTAAAAGAATCGCTGAACCTAATCCATTGTAGATTAAGAAACTATAAGCTGCTTTTTCTTTATTGAAATAGCCCCATTTTCCAATTAAGAAGAACATTGGAATCAACGTAATTTCAAAGAAGATAAAGAATAAAATCAGGTTTTGAGCGGTGAACACTCCAAGCATCCCTATCTCCAGCAGCAAGAAAAGCATATAATAGCCTTTCCATTCATTTTTAATATGAAGAGAGGCAATCGCTGCTAATGTCGCTAACACAGAAGTTAGCACAATCATCAACAAGGAAAACCCGTCGATCCCTAGCTCGTATTTTACCGTAAAGAGATTGGCATGAATTGCTGAGAAATCGCTAAATCGCATCCAATTCACTTGTTCCGAAAAACTTGCAAGATCTTTGCCACCCAAATACGAGAAATAAGCAAGTAATGCTAGAATCGTAGCCGGCAAAGTAGCCAGAACGCCGAGCATTTTCAATCCTTTTTCATTGTTCTTTGGCATCAACGCCAAAAGCACAATACCTAATAATGGGGAGAAAACGAGTAGACTTAAATAATAACTATCCATTATAAGTACCCCCCTGTTAGCGCAAAGATGAGCATCAACACGGCCAGGCCAACAAAGGCAACTGTTCCGTAAGCTTGAACTTGACCATTTTGCAGTTTTGCTCCCAGTCTTCCTAAGCCTTGAACAATGCCTGTCACCGACTTCACTAGACCTTCCACAAGGAAGAGTTCAATAAAGCGTAGGAAAAGACTAACTGCTTTTGTTGCATAAACAATCGTGCTTTGATAAATTTCATCAATGAAATATTTATTATTGACGATGCTGTAAACCGTTGGTGCACGGCTTGTGAACCAATCTTGCGCTAGGCTACGCTTCATGTACATCAAGTACGCCAGGTAAATCCCTGCCAATGACACAAGCGTGGCCACAATCATGATCCAAGCTGGACCTTCAATATGACCATGTCCTAGTGCTTCATTGCCTTCCACTAACCAGTCACCAAGGAATGTTCCAAACCAAGGCGTGTTCACATACCCACTTATCACCGCTAAAATGCCCAGCACCACCATTGGGCCTGTCATCGAAGCCGGAGATTCATGAACATTCTTGTACTCGCTCCGCGGTTTTCCGGTAAACACCATGAAGAACAAGCGGAACATATAAAATGCGGTGAAAAATGCTGCAATGACCGCCAACCAAAACAACACATAATTGCCATTTGCCCATGCGGCAATTAAAATTTCATCTTTACTAAAGAATCCAGATAATAATGGCACTCCACTAATCGCCAATGTCCCGATTAAAAACAACGGCGCTGTAAACTTCAGCTTTTTCCAGAGACCGCCCATTTTCTCAATATCTTGTGTATGCACCGCATGAATCACGCTACCCGCTGCCAAGAACAACAACGCTTTGAAAAAGGCATGCGTCATCAAGTGGAAAACTCCAGCCACATAACCTGCCGCACCTAATGCCAACATCATGTAGCCAAGCTGACTGACGGTTGAATACGCCAGCACACGTTTGATATCGGTTTGCGTTAACCCAATCGTTGCCGCAAAGATGGCTGTAACCGCCCCGACAATCGCTACGGTCGCCATTGCGGTCTCACTTGCAGCGAACACCGGGAACATCGTAGCCACTAAATAAACCCCAGCAGCAACCATTGTCGCAGCGTGGATCAAAGCGGAAACCGGTGTTGGACCTTCCATCGCATCTGGTAACCAAGTGTGAAGCGGGAATTGACCTGATTTTCCGACTGCCCCTACAAAAATCAGAATCGATGTCAACGTGATCATCGTTCCAGAAACTTCCCCAGCTTGGACGCTTGCGAAAATCTCGTCATACTCGAAGCTACCAGTCTGCCAGAATAAGAGAATCATCCCAATTAACAGACCAACATCCCCGATTCTTGTCATAATAAATGCTTTCTTTGCCGCTGCCTTGGCACTTTCTTTGTGAAAATAAAAGCCAATCAACAAGAAGGAACCAACACCGACAAGCTCCCAGAAAATATACGTTTGTAGAAGGTTCGGTGAAAGAACAAGTCCTAGCATTGCAAATGTAAACAATCCTAGATAAGCATAGAACACTGGAAAGCGCTCGTCACCGTGCATATAGCCTTTGGAATAGGTATGTACTAGAAAGCTGACTAGTGACACAATCACCAGCATCAATGCGTTTAATTGATTTACCTCAAATCCCACTGTTAATTGCAGATTTCCTATTTGGAGCCAATCAGCTTCTGCTTTGTAGGTGTCATTCGTCAGACGACCTACCAACACGATCACTGAATAGACCAAAGAGGCAAGGGTTAGCAAAATCCCTACATACGCACTCGCTTCTTTCAGCTTTTTGCCAAATAGAAGGAGGAATAGAAACGATAAAAGCGGGAAAAGCGGAATGAGCCAAGCATTCTCCATCTATATCACAATCCCCTTTTTTGAACGCGCCTCCCTACATCTTTCGCGCGTCAGAGTGTGCCCGTTATGGGGCCGTGTTAATTTTTCAACGTATTCATTTCATCTGTATTAACTGTTCTGCGGTTTCGATATAACGATAATAGGATCGCAATCCCAACTGCCACTTCTGCAGCGGCAACCGCAATCACAAACACCGTAAAGATTTGACCAGTAATCGAAGGCACCATGCCAAACTTACTGAAGGTAACCAAATTAATATTCACTGCATTCAGCATCAATTCAATTGAAATGAGCACAATGATCGTATTTCGTTTTGTCAGTGCTCCATATAGGCCGATACAAAATAAAATAAGCGCTAGCGCCAGAAAGGCTGAAATGGGAACTCCATTCATTCCTTCTCCGCCTCCTTCTCGTCGTCATCCTTCCGCGACAGAACAATCGCCCCAACAAAGGCTACCAATAGAAGGACGGACATCAATTCAAATGGAATCACATACTTGCTAAACAACTCCATTCCGATTTGTTCTGCATTGTTCTCATGAAGCGCCACTGGTGTCGTGCCGAAGTCTAAATCATAGATTCCGATGTAAAAGACTGCACCAAACGCAAGGATTCCTAACAAAAGGAAGAGCCGTTTCCATTTGCCGACACTATAACTTTCATCGTCTTCATCATTATGCTTCGTTAACATGATTCCAAAGAGCATGATGATGCTAATCGCCCCAGAGTAGACCAATACTTGAACAACGGCGAGAAACTCCGCCGATAACAGCACATAAAGACCTGCAATGCTGAGGAAGGTAAACACAAGGGCTACGACCATATGAACCACTTTTGTTAGGTTCAGTAAAAGTACCCCACCAATAATGGCGACAAGCGCAAGTGCGAGGAACGCGATAAATTCACCAGATACCGTCATGCCTTATTCACCTTCCGTACGTTCTCGTCATTTTCATCCAGCCACTCAAGATTTTTAAACAAATCATCTCGACTGTATTCCGCCAATTCAAATTCGTTTGTCATTACAATCGCTTCAGTCGGGCAAACCTCCGTACACAAATCACAGAGAATGCAGATTTCAAAGTTGATGTCGTACGTATCGATGATCTTCCCTTTTTTCGTCGGGTCCGGATGCTTTTTCCCCGTTAATTGAATGCAATCGGTCGGACAAATATTCGCGCACTGATTACAAACAATGCATTTCTCCGGATAAAACTTTTGGATCCCCCTGAACCGGTCTGGTAGTGGTACTGGCTCGTTTGGGTAGTCGTAAGTGACTTTTTCTTTACTCAAGTTTTTTAGGGTATAAGCTAATCCTTTCGTCCATCCTAGCACGTATTTTCACCCCTTGTTTTGGAAGCTATAAAGCGCCTGATCCTGCCCAGCAAGAAGTGCCTACTGACTACAAACCTGAGAGCTAGGCGCTGCAGCTAAACGTATTTTTTAAAGGCTGTGTTCGTAAAGATTGGTTAAAAAATATTCAATAATTCTTTTAGTAAAGCGGTTAAGAAGATATTCGCTAATGCAACTGGTAGCAAGACTTTCCAGGCAAACTCCATCAATTGGTCTGGACGCATCCTTGGGAATGTTGCTCGGAACCAGTACAGAATATAAGTGACAACCGCAAATTTAAGACCAAACCATACTGCTCCTGGAATGAAGCTTAGGAACTCAAATGGAGGCAACCAGCCGCCAAAGAACAACACGGTCATCAGTGAAGCCATTGCGAACATATAAACATACTCGGCCAGCATGAACATTGCCCAACGGAAACCAGAGTACTCGGTATGGAACCCGGCTACAAGCTCGTTCTCTGCTTCTGCTAGGTCAAACGGAACACGGTACAATTCAGCCATAGCGGCAATGAAGAACACCACGAATGCAATCGGCTGCCAAAGAATATACCAACCACTTGCTTCCTGGGCCGCAACGATGTCGTTTAAGTTCATGCTTCCTGTTAACAACACAATCCCTAAACCAGACATTACCAGCGGAATCTCATAGGAGACCATCTGTGCGGTTGCCCGCATCCCACCAAGCAAGGAATACTTGTTATTAGAGGCCCATGCCGCCATCAACGTCCCAATGACGGTAATGCCTGAGATGGCTAGATAATACAATAAGCCCACATTCAAATCGGCAAACTGCAGCTTATCTGTAAACGGAATAGTCGCTACAACCATAAAAGATGGTGCAAACGCAATAACAGGCGCAATGATAAACATCGGTCGATCCGCGGCTTTTGGAATCAAGTCTTCTTTTACAAGAAGCTTTAAAACGTCCGCAACGGTTTGCAACAGCCCCCAACGGCCTCCGAGGTGGTTCGGACCAATCCGCCCCTGCATAAACCCTAAAACTTTCCGCTCCGCCAAGATGGCGTACGTAACAAATCCTAAAATGACAAATAAAAAGGTAAGAGCCATTAAGAAGAAGATTCCAAAGTTGAGTAAGCCAGGGCTCGAATGAAGCAGGTCTTGAACCATTATCCGTCAACCTCCCCGAGAACGATGTCAATTGCCCCTAAAATCGAAATTAGATTCGAAATATTTTGACCTTTCAAGAGCTTCGGAAGGATTTGAAGGTTATAGAATGATGGTCTTCTAAACTTCAAGCGATAAGGTTCTTTCTTCCCGTCACTCGCAATATAGCACCCAATTTCACCCCGCGAGCCTTCGATTCGTACAAACGCTTCGCCTTTCGGAGGTTTAATGATTTTCGGTACCTTCGCCATAATCGGCCCTTCTTCAGGGAACTGTTCAACGGCTTGCTCAATGATTTTTAGCGATTCTTCAATTTCAGCTAGGCGGCACTCATAACGTGCAAACGCATCACCGCCATCGCGAGTCACGACATCAAAGTCAAAACGGTCGTAAATCGAATATGGTTCATCTTTGCGCAAATCCCATTTCACGCCGGTACTCCTTAAATTGACACCACTTAAGCTATAGTTCAACGCATCCTCTTTCGTATACGTTCCAACATTCTTCGTACGGCTTAAGAAGATTTCATTCCCAGAAACCAACTGATGATAGCCATCGAGCATTTTTCTCATATAAGGCACAAAGTCTCTGACTTTCTCAATCCAACCTTCTGGTGCATCCCATTTCACACCGCCAACACGCATATAGTTGAAGGTTAAGCGGGCTCCTGATAGCTCATTTAATAGATTTAAAATCATTTCCCGCTCACGGAAGGCATAGAGCAATGGGCTCGTCGCTCCAAAATCGAGAATATATGTACCCCACCAAAGCAGGTGGCTCGCCACCCTGTTCAATTCCATTGCAAGTACACGTAAATATTCCGCCCGCTCTGGGATTTCTATCCCCATCATGGTTTCAACTGCATGAACCAACACATAGTTATTGGTCATCGCTGACACATAGTCCATCCGGTCGGTATAAGGGATAATTTGAGTAAACTGGAGATTTTCCGCAATCTTTTCGGTCCCGCGGTGCAAATACCCGATTACCGGTTCCGCGTTTGTAATGACTTCCCCATCAAGGGTGAGCACTAAGCGAAACACGCCGTGTGTACTCGGGTGCTGCGGGCCAACGTTCAAAAGGACTTCTTCCGTGCGTATCACCGGCTACACCTCCACATCATACGGTTCATAGTCTTTTCTTAATGGATAACCGATCCACTCTTCACCAAGCATGATACGTCGTAGATTCGGATGTCCCGTAAAGCGGATGCCGAGCAGGTCATACGCTTCGCACTCTGGCCAATCAGCTCCAGCCCAAAGCCTTGCAACTGATTCGATTTCAGGCTGTTCTCGGTCAAGCTTCACTTTTAAAGCGACTGATTGCTTGTTTTTATAAGAATAAAGGTGAGCATAGACTTCCATGTGTGTTTCAAAATCACTTCCATGGATTTCGGATAAATAATCGAAGCCAAGGCTTTCATTGAACTTTAGAAACTCCGCAATTTTATAATACGCCTCTCGTTTTGCCACCAATGTCGGAACATCTTTTGAGAGATTATTAATATAGGAATCTTCTAAAACTTCCTCACCTAAATGCTTTTTAATTATTTCGACATATTTGTCTAGATATTTCTGATTTGGTGATGGTTGCTTCGGTTCTGCTGGTTCTTCTGTAGCAGCACCTTTTCCAGCTTTCGCTCTTGCGGCGGCAGCGGCTTTTGCTTTCGCAGCTGCAATTGCTTTCGCTTTGGCATCGTCTCCCGAACCACTTCCACCTTCAGCAGCCTTTTTCTTCGCAGCGGCAGCAGCTTTCGCTTTCGCAACAGCGGCGGCTTTCTTCTTGGCTAAGTCATCACCTTCGTCGCCACCTTCTGCTTGCCCCATCGCTTTTCGCTTTGCAGCGGCGGCAGCCTTTGCTTTGGCTACAGCAGCAGCCTTTTTCTTCGCTAAATCGTCCACTGTATCGCCTGACGATTCGTCTGCTGGTGCTTCTTCACTTGCTCCCTGCTCTGCGAGTTCTTTTGCTTTGCGCTTTGCAGCTGCGGCGGCTTTCGCTTTGGCTACAGCCTCAGCTTTCTTCTTCGC
>Ga0182742_1005303_pt1 | contig 10987 bp, 5 predicted proteins | sample eDN5th37CBELigMG_FD_128880 | JGI IMG/M metagenome (GOLD analysis project Ga0182742, IMG submission 128880) | Enriched Miracle-Growth compost microbial communities from Emeryville, California, USA - eDNA 5th pass 37_C BE-Lig MG (version 2)... ... | reverse complement strand
GTCGCGGTGAACCTCGCGGCGCGCGTGACCGAGGTGGGCTCGATCGAGTTGTGGTGTCAGTCGCGAACCGACGATCGGCGCTGGCGACTTCAGATTCAACTGCGCGGCCAGTCGGGTCGACCAGCTCCCCCCGGAACGGTGGCGGGGGAGGAGGTCGATCGGGTCGTCATCGAGCAGTCGGAAATCGACGAGGCCGTCGAGGCGATCCGAACCGCCTTCGAGGCGCCGGCCTCCGCGGCGAGCGCCGAGAACGGTCCGGCGCGGCTGGTGACGCGGCTTGAGAGGCTGCTCGACGCCCCTCGCGATGACTGGCCCCCCTCGGCGCTCCGAGCTTTTTGGGAGCCCCTGAGCGACCTGGCCGACAAGCGGCTCAAGAGCCCCCGACACGAGGCGCGCTGGTTCAACCTCGCGGGCTTCTCGCTGCGCCCCGGCCGGGGATTTCCGCTCGACGAGCTGCGGGTCAAGGCCCTCTGGCGCGTCTTCCACCAGGGAGTTCGCCACCAAAAAGACGTTCAGTGCTGGGCCGAGTGGTGGATCCTCTGGCGGCGGGTGGCGGCGGGCCTGAACCGGCAGCATCACGACGAGATTCAAAGGCGGCTGAACCCGTTTTTGCTTCCCGTTAAGGGGGCGAACCCGGCGAAGAAGGCGGGCCGGCCCAAGCCCGAGGCCCACGAGACGGCCGAGATGTGGCGCTGCGCGGCTGGGCTGGAGCGGCTCTCGGCCGAGATCAAGCGGCAACTGGGAGACGCCCTGGCGGGGGAACTGGCTCGGCCCTCGTTGCCGGCGCACGTCCTTTGGTGCCTGGGACGATTGGGCGCGCGGGTGCCGCTTTACGGCCCGGCCAACACGGTCGTCCCCCGCGAGACGGCCGAGCGGTGGGTTGAGCGCTTGCTTGAGCGCGATTACGCCGCGGGGCGCGAGACGGCCGACGCGATCTTCGCCCTGGGCCAGATCGCCCGCTTCTCCGGCGACCGGACGCGCGACCTTGACGACGCGATCCGCGAGCGGGCGCTCGACCGCCTGGCGCGGCTCGGCGCCGACGAGGCGACCCTCCGACCCGTCCGCGAGTTCCACGAGATGGAGGCCGCCCAGGAGGCCCAGGCCCTCGGCGACGCCCTGCCGATCGGCCTTCGCCTCCGTTTCGAGTCGGCCGACGACTCGGGCTCCTGAGCAATCCGAGCGAGGCGCGGCGCGGCCGGAGGATTCGTCGAAATCCTCGAGGTCGAGATTTTTCCGCCTTTTGAACGCCGCCCAACCGATTGCCTTTTCGTCTACAATGGGAGAAGTCGGATCAACGCGCGGCGCGCCGGGAGGCGCCCGCGACGGACGGATGGGGAACGGGCACGGGAGGGCCGCCAGCGCCATGATCGTCAAACCGTCGAGAAATCGACCGCCCTGGTTCGTCGCGCCGTTGCTCGCGGCGCTTGTCCTCCCGACCGGCGTCGCGCGGGCGGATTCCGTGGTGATGAAGACCGGCCAGACCTTTCGGACGCTCGGCCCGCCCGACCGCGACAACACGCTGATGTTCCTTTGGGACGGCCTGAAAAAAGTCGTCGTCCGCGACTCGAAGGTCGACCACGTGATCCCCGACGGCTCCCTGCGGACGGGCGAGAAGTTCTCGCTCGTCCAGCCGATGACCGTCCACGGCGGAGTGATGCCCAAGGACGTCGTCGGCGTGGTCGCCGAGCCCTGGAACGAGAAGGGGCGGCGCCAGTTCCAGTTTTTCGGCTCCAAGGGAGGCAAGCCCGCCTCGATGGAGCAGGCCATCAACGAGATCGGCCAGAACATCGTTCGCTACCGAGGCGTCGACGGCTTCTGGAAGGGGCAGGTCGCCATCAGCCAGGTGCCGCGCTCGTCCATCATGAGCCTGCTTCACAAGGTCGACCAGACGGACGAATCCGAGCGGGAGCGGGTCGCGCGCTTCCTGATGGGCGCGGGATGGTACGCCGAGGCCAAGGAGGAACTGGACCGACTCGTCAAGGACTTCCCGGGCGACGACCTGAAGGCGCGCGTGGCCAGCGCCCGCCGGTTCATCATCCAGGCCGAAGCGACCCAGCGGCGCTCCGAAATCGACGTGCGCCTTCGGGCCCAGCAGTTCAAGGCGGTCGACGCCTTGCTAACGACCTTCGGCGATGACGAGATCAGCACCGATCTTCAAGTTCAGGCCCGCGACATTCAGCGCCGGATCGAGGACCAACGGGCCGCCGATCTCGCCGCGGGCTCCGACCTGCTGCGGCTTGAGTTGAGGCTCTCTCCCCAGGTCAAACAGCAATGGAAGCCCCGGCTGGCCGAGGTCCACAGGGCGCTTCGGGAAGCCCCCGACGTCGTCCGCGACCGCCTGGCCGCCTGGCGGAAGGCCCGCGCCGAGGGCTCGCCCAGCGATGAAACCCAACTCGCGCTGATCATGTCGGGCTACGTCGCGGGGCTCGAGAACGCGACCACCGGCCTCGGCGCGGCGGACGCCTACTGGCAAGCCCGCGACCAGATCGCCGCGTATCTCACCAGCGACGACGGCGTCTCGCGCGAGGAGATCCTCGCTCGGCTCGACAACCTGGACTGGCCCGACGACGATCCCGAAGCCCCCGGCCTGGTTCGGCTCGCCCTCGCCGAGCGGATCGTTCAGCTCATGCCGCCGCCGCTCCATCGCGACGAGACCGACGCCGACGCGGGGCCAATTCACAACGTCGTCGAGATCGACGAATCGGCGCCGACCGATTACCTCGTGAAGCTCCCCCCCGAGTATCACCCGCTGCGGTCGTATCCGGCCGTCGTGGTCCTGCATTCGGGGACCGGCCCGGAGTCGGCCATCGCGGCCTGGGAGGCCGAGGCGGCGCGCCGGGGCTATGTGCTGATCGCCCCCGAGTACGGCTTCTCGGGACACCCCGCGCCCTACGGCTACACCCCCAGCGAGCACGCGGCGGTGGAGCTGGCCGTTCGAGACGCCCGCAAGCGGTACGGGATCGACGGCGACCGGATCTTTCTGGCTGGTCAGATGGAGGGGGGGAACATGGCCTGGGACTTCGGGCTTGGGCATCCCGACCTCTTCGCCGGCCTCATCGTGGTTTCGGGCTTTCCCGCGAAGTACGTCTCCAAGTACCTCGGCCATCACGAGCGGTTGCCGCTGCTCTGCGTCTTCGGCGATCTCGCCCCGGCGGCCAACGAAGTGGTCTTCAACTCCTTCGTCAAACCGATGATCATCAAGGCCCGCGACGTGACCTACATGGAGTTCAACCGGCGCGGGCTGGAGGAGTTTCCCGAGGAGACGTCGACCTACTTCGACTGGATGGACCGCCGCCACCGCGACGCCGTCCCCAGAGAGTTCGAAGCGTCGACGGCCCGAATTTGCGATGATCGCTGGCACGGGGTGGTCATCAAGGGCTTCGCCGACGGGCGGACAACCGCCGCCGAGGCGGCCGACCCGTTGGGACGCAACCTCAACCCCGCCACGATCAAACTGAGGACCAGCAGCCTGAGCAACCTGGTCGACCTCCAGGTGGCGGGAATCACCCAACTGGATGTTTGGCTGAGCCCCAAGCTCGTGGACTTCAAGCGGAAGCTCGAAGTCCGCGTCAATCAAAAGCCGTTGTTCAAGGGCCGGCCCCAGCTCCAATTCCAGCCCATGCTCGAAGACCTGCGACTGCGGGGCGACCGCCAACAGATCTACTGGGTGAAGATCTCGTCCAGTTGACCGCCTGAAATCAGGATGGCCGAGCGCGGGGCGGATGGCCCTTGAACCGAATCGACCTTGGAGTTTTTCGTGACGATTGAGCGACCGGACACGCCCGATTGGGCGCGTGACGCGATCTTCTACCAGATTTTCCCCGACCGCTTCGCGCGCGGCTCCAACGCGCCGACGTACGTCAATCTTGAGGAGTGGAGCGCCCCCCCCACCACCCACGGTTACAAAGGGGGCGACCTGGTGGGGGTCGCCGAGCGTCTGGACTATCTTCAAGACCTGGGCGTCAACGCCATTTACTTCACGCCGGTCTTTCAGTCGGCGTCCAACCACCGCTACCACACGCACGACTACGAGAAGGTCGACCCGATGCTCGGCGGCGACGCCGCCTTGCGCCGGTTGATCGACGAGGCGCATCGCCGCGACATCAAGGTCGTGCTCGACGGCGTCTTCAACCACGCCAGCCGGGGCTTCTTCCAGTTTCACGACATCCTGGAGAACGGCGCCGACTCGCCCTACCTCGACTGGTTCCACGTCACCAACTTTCCGGTCAACGCCTACGAGCTGGGCGCCAAGCCGAATTATCACGCCTGGTGGGACCTGCCCGCCCTGCCGAAGTTCAACATCAAGACCCGAGCGGTGCGGGAATTCCTGCTGGGCGTCGCCGTCAAGTGGATCGACTTCGGCATCGACGGCTGGCGGCTCGACGTGGCCAACGAGATCGACGACGACGACTTCTGGCGGGCGTTCCGCCAGCGCGTCCGCGCGGCCAACCCCGAAGCCTACATCGTCGGCGAGGTCTGGAACGACTCCCGGCGCTGGCTTCAAGGCGACATGTGGGACGCCGTGATGAACTACCAGTTCACGCGCTCCTGCGTGGCGTACTTCATCGGCGACCGCGTCGACACGGGGGAGCTTCAGCGCACGGCGCTTTATCCCGCCGGGGAGCCGGGGGCCGAGGCGTTCGCCAGGTCCATCACGGGGTTGCTCGAGTTGTACAAGCCCGAGATCACCGCGGTGATGCTCAACCTGCTGGGAAGCCACGACACGGCCCGCTTCCTCAGCCTGGCGCGCGACGACGTCTCGGCGCTCCGGCTGGCGACGCTCTTCCAGATGACCTACCCCGGCGCGCCGTCGATCTACTACGGCGACGAGATCGGCATGCGGGGGGGGCACGATCCGGCCAACCGGGGCGCCTTCCCCTGGCAAGAGCCCGACGGCTGGGACAGGGACCTGCTCAACGACGTCCAGCGGCTCATCGCCTTGCGCAAGGCGCGGCCGTCGCTGCGGCGGGGCTCGTTCGAGATCCTCCACGCCCGGGGAGACGTCTTCGCCCACGCCCGGCGCCTGGGCGACGACGTGGTGATCGTTGCCTTCAACGCGGGCCAGTCGACCCAACGGCTCGATCTGCCGGTTGGGGACCAGGTCGCCGACGGCGCGGTTCTGAGCGAGCCCTGGACCGTCGAGTCTTACGCGGTCGAGGCGGGCTCGCTGCGGGGATTGAAGCTGGCCCCCCGTTCGGGCCTGGTCCTGGCGACTCCTCTGGATTAGCGGTTCAATACGGTTGACTCAGGGCGCCGGCTTGGGTCTGCTGGGAGGGCGAGACCCCCGCGAGCCGACGCGGACCGTGGGGTTCGGCGGGTGTCTCGCCCCCCGGGCTCGAGCGGGAGGCGCCACTTGCGAGGACCACTCGATGAGCGTTCGCCGCGCGCCTCCGGCCTGGCGGCTCCCGGAGGGGGTCAACGCCCCCCTCTGGGAGTACCTGCACACCCCGCGCCTGGCCGCCGAGGAAGACGCCTTCTTCGCCGGTCATCCCCTCTTCGACGCCGACGCGAAGGCGCTTGAGGAGCGGTTCAAGACGCCCGGACGACTCATCGACCTGGGTTGCGGCGCCGGGCGGCACGCGCTCCGGTTCGCCTCTCGAGGGTTCGATGTGGCCGCCGTGGATCTCTCCCGCGCGATGCTCGAAATCGTCGGTCGCAAGGCCGAGGAGGAGGGGACGTCGCTCTTGACCGTTGAGTCCAACCTCTGCGACCTGGGCTGCTTCGCGTCGGACGAGTTCGACTACGCGCTGTCGATGTTCAGCACCCTGGGGATGATCCGGGGCCGCGAACCGCGGCGGCGGGCGCTCCGCGAGGCGTTCCGCATCCTTCGCCCCGGCGGTCGGCTGGCCCTGCACGCCCACAACATCTGGCTCAATCTTCGCGACCCGCAAGGTCGAAAATGGCTGCTCGGCCAGGCGCGCGGGCTGTTCGGCCGTGGCGGCGAGTTCGGCGACCGGCGGATGACGTATCGCGGAATCCCCGGCATGGAGGTCCACCTCTACCGCTGGGGCGAGCTGAAAAACGACCTGAGCCAGGCCGGCTTCCGAATCGACGAGGTCATCCCGCTCGACGAAGTCACGGCCGAGCCGATTCCCAACCCTCGACGATTTCCCAACCTTCGAGCGGGCGGCTGGTTCGTCTTCGCCAGCCGGCCGGAGGCGTAGCACGTCCGGTCCCGACCGCGTCGCCGTTGACCGCGAGCTCGTCGGGCCCCGGAGGCGCGGGGTTCGATTCTCGCCCCTTCGGGCCTGATGGATGACCGTGTCACCGGTGGTCCGAGGATTGGCCCGGCAGCCGGGATGCGCGAGGCTGGGATGACGCCCAAGCCGCCGAGACCAGGGGCTCACGCCCGCTGGCTATGATCTTCCGCCCCTTCGGGGCTGATGGACGGTCGCATCACCGTTGGCTCGCGGATTGGCCCGCCGCCCTGCGAGATCGCGATGCGCGGGGGGCGTCTTTCGCCCCGGAGGGGCGACGGACAATAGCCAGCGGGCGCCAGCCCCTGGGACGCTTGCTTGCTCGCGGGAGAAGGAAGAATCCAGGCGCGTTCGTCGCACGCGCCGGTCGTGTCGAACGCTCCTGGGCTTGGCGCCTCCTCCCCTCAACCAGCCAAAATTTCTGAGCTTCTTTCTGGATTCATGAAATATCGAGCCTTCCCCCGCGGATCGTATGAGTTGGGAAGATCTCGTCTCGCCGCCAGAGGCGGTCGCTCATCCGACGGGGAAACTCCGGCGCGGCCACCGCTCCAGAGGACCAACCCCCAGCCCGCACCGGCGGACGCTCCCCCACGCTCATTCTCAATTCGGTGGAATCGACGCCCGGCGAATCGCGCGATTTTGGCCGAACGAACCCAATTGCCGCGCCGCGTCCGAGCGGCGCGAACTCCAAAGTCACCGAAGCTTGCGTCCCGGGTCGACTTCGGTCGTCCGCGCCGAACGAACCCAATTTGGGCCGTTCGAGATCTGGCGCCCGCAGGAGATTCTCGGGCCCGAGAAACGGGACGCCCTGGATCTCTTGGGGCTGGCAACCCCGGCCACCAACCCCCTCCGTTGGAGACCGGTGATCGAAATTTTGGCCAAACGAACCCAATTTCCGCGCCGCGTGGGGAGGACGCAACTTCTCACGTACCGGGGTTACGTTCCAGAAGAGGCCCCGGTCGACCGCGCTGAACGAGGCCAAGATCGGAATCGTTCGGCGGCCGGGGATCGACCTTTTTTGGCCAAACGAACCCAATTTCCGCGACGCGTGTGACAGACGCAAGCCTAAGGAAAATTGGGGGGCGGGCCGGGCCGGTGGAAAGGGGCCGTCCCGCCGGAAGGAGGACCCGACGGGCGACCGGCGATGGACGCGGCGAGAGGCGGCTCTAAATCTGATAATTCAGCCGGTCGGGGTAGGCGTCGTCGGGGCGAACGCCGCCGTTGGCCTCGCGGTAGCGGAGCTTCGGGTTCTCGATGGTGACGGTCGTGTGGGGCGCGACGCTTCGGGTCAGCCAGGCCGAGGAGCCAACGACGGAGTGATGGCCGATGACGGTGTTTCCGCCCAGGATGGTCGCGTTGGCGTAGATGACGACGTCGTCCTCGATCGTCGGGTGGCGCTTGGTGCCTCGAAGAACCTCGCCGGTCAGCTCGTCGCGGGGGAAGCTCAGGGCTCCCAGGGTCACGCCCTGGTAGATCTTCACGCGGTCGCCGATCTGGGTGGTCTGACCGATGACCACGCCGGTGCCGTGGTCGATGAAGAACTTCTCGCCGATCTGGGCGCCGGGGTGGATGTCGATGCCCGTCTTGCCGTGGGCGTATTCGGTCATCATGCGGGGGATCAGCGGCACGCCGAGGTTGTACAGTTCGTGCGCGAGCCGGTACACGGTGATGGCCGAGACGCCGGGATAGCAGAAGACAATCTCGTCGAGGCTGCTGGCGGCCGGGTCTCCCTCGAAGGCGGCCTCCACGTCGAGCGCCGCGGTCGACCGCAGCGCGGGGAGCCGCTCAAGGAAGAGCAGGGCGAGCCGTTCGGCCTTGGCCTCGGAGTCGGCCTCCGGCTCGCGCGACTTGCAGTCGTGTTGCAGCGCCCGGGTGATTTGCCGGCTGAGGCGATTGTAGAGGCCGTCGACCAGGTCGCCGACGTGGTAGGCGACGTTCCCCATGTGGAGGTTCTGTCTGCGTCCGTAGCCGGGGAAGAGGATCTCGCGCAGGTCGCCGAGCACGTCGACGATTTCGCGGTAACTCGGCAGCGGCGAGTGCCCCAGGTGGTCGATCGAGCCGCATTCCTTGTAGGTCGCCACGATCCGGCTGGTCAACTCGGGAAGCGCGCCGCTCATCTTGAATTCCGTCGCCATGATCCGCCTCTCGCGTCGACCTCGGCCCTGGCCTTTGTTTGGGCGACGGGCCTCGCGCCGCCGTCTCTCGAATGATTCCAATGGGCATCATACGGGAACCGGGTCGGCTCAAGCAACGCGGGCCGCGCGTCGGGCCTCCCCAAGCACTCGGCTCGAAGCGCGGGTTTCGTTGACTTCCCGGAGACGCCCGCCTAGCATGAGACTATCGCGCCTTGAACATCGCTAGAGTCGGACATCCTTGAGAGGCGGGGACGGATGGCGACGGATCGACCCCAGACCATCGGCGAACTGCGGCGGAGCGGGTATCGTCTCGAATCGGTGAAGGACGAGATGAGGCGCAACCTCATCCGCATGCTTCGATCCGGCGAAGCCTTGTTCCCCGACATCCTGGGGTACGAGGAGACCGTCGTTCCGCAGATCCAGAACGCGATCCTCTCGCGCCACGACATGCTCTTCCTGGGCCTCCGCGGCCAGGCCAAGACGCGGATGCTCCGCCAGCTCGTCAAGCTGCTCGACGACGCCGCGCCGATCATCGCCGGCTCGGAGATCAACGACCACCCCTACCATCCCGTCTCCTCCTTCGCCCGCGAAGCGGTCGCCGAACGCGGAGACGACACCCCCATCGAATGGGTGGGGCGCGACCGCCGCTATCACGAGAAGCTGGCGACCCCCGACGTGACAATCGCCGATCTTATCGGCGAGATCGACATGATCAAACATGCCGAGGGCCGTTACCTATCCAGCGAAGCCACGATGCACTACGGACTGATCCCGCGCGCCAATCGAGGGATCTTCTGCATCAACGAGCTGCCCGACCTCGCCCCCAAGATCCAGGTCGGCCTCTTCAACGTCCTGGAGGAGCGGGACGTGCAGATCCGGGGCTATCCGATCCGGCTGGAGCTGGACCTGTGCATGGTCTTCTCGGCCAACCCCGAAGACTACACCAATCGCGGTCGGATCGTCACGCCGCTGAAGGACCGGATCGGCTCGGTGGTGCGGACCCATTACCCGCCGACCCGTGAGATTGGCATCGCCGTCAGCGACCAGAACGCCTGGCTCGACCGAGCCGCCGACGCGGAGGCCGACGCCCCCCGGCCGCTCGCGCCCCACTTCATCAAAGAGATCGTCGAGGAGGCCTCGCGGCTCGCCCGGACTTCGCCGCACGTCAACCAGCAGTCGGGCGTCTCGGTTCGGATGTCGATCGCCAACCTGGAGAACGTGGTCTCCAGCGCCGAGCGCCGGGCGCTTGTCAATGGCGAGAAGGCGGCCGTCCCGCGCGTCGGCGACCTGGCCTCGGCCGTCGCCAGCTCGCGCGGCAAGCTCGAACTGACCATGACCGAGGAGGACGGCCACGAAGACACGGTCATCCGGCGCATCCTCGACGAGGCCGTCAAAAACATCTTCGGCCTGCATTTCGACGTCCGCGAGTTCCGCCAGGCCGTCGGTTACTTCGAGTCGGGGAAAACCCTCGAGATCGGCGACATGCTCTCCTCGCGCGACCTTCTGGAGCGCGTCGCCAAGGTTCCGGGCCTGCGTCAGCGGGCCGAGGCGGCGGCGGCCGAGCTCGCCCCCGAGGCGACCGACCCCGCCGCCCGGGCCGCCGTCGCCGCCAGCGCCGCCGAGTTCATCTTGGAGGGCCTGTACGTCCACAACAAGCTCAACAAGTCGGCCAAGGGGGGAGAAACCGCCTACCGCCGTTGAGCCCGCCTCGCCGCGCGCGTCCACAGCTCGATTTCGCCGCTCGCCAGGGAGAACTTGGCCATGTCCGAGTATGAATACTCCAAATGGGATGGCTCGCGGGAGTTCCTACCGCAGTCGGCCGACGAGCTCTTCGATCAGCTTTCCGAATACCTGCTTCAGTACGGCGACGAGGTGCTCAGAAACCTCGACCACGTGGACGACGACGACCTGCCCGAGGTCATCGAGATGATCCAGCGGGACGGCCTGATCGAGCGCGACGAGGAGGGCAAGTGGCGCGTCACGCCCCGGGGCGTCCGCCGCGTCCAAAACAAGTCGCTTCACGACCTGTTTTTGACCTTCGACCGCGACGGCCTGGGCCGGCACGAGACCCCGCACAAGGGGGAGGGGACCGTCGCCCTTGAAGACACCCGGCCCTACGCCTATGGCGACCCGCTGTCCAACATCGACATGCACGAGACCCTCAAAAACGCCTACATGAGGCAAGGCGGGGGCGTTCCCATTCGGCTTGAGGCCGAGGATTTCGTGGTCCACGAGACCGAGTATCAAACTCGCTGCGCGACCGTCGTCTTGATCGACATGAGCGGCTCGATGGCGCGGTACGGCAAGTACCACGCCACGAAGAAGGTGGCCCTCGCCCTGCAAGCGATGGTTCGAAGCCAGTATCCCCAAGACTCGCTGCAGATGATCGGCTTCTACTCGTTCGCCACCCCCATGACCGAGCGCCAGCTTTTGAACTCGGCGCCCAAGCCCGTCAGTATTTACGACAGCCGCGTGAACCTTCGGTACGACATGGACAAGCCCCAGGGGCGGGTTCCCCAGCACTTCACCAATATCCACGCCGGGCTCCGCCTGGCGCGCAACCACCTCCTCCGCCAGCCGGCCGGCAACAAGCAGATCATCGTCATCACCGACGGCGAGCCCACCGCCCACATTGAGGAGCGCGAGGTCGTCTTG
>Ga0182742_1005302_pt1 | contig 10989 bp, 8 predicted proteins | sample eDN5th37CBELigMG_FD_128880 | JGI IMG/M metagenome (GOLD analysis project Ga0182742, IMG submission 128880) | Enriched Miracle-Growth compost microbial communities from Emeryville, California, USA - eDNA 5th pass 37_C BE-Lig MG (version 2)... ... | reverse complement strand
GCGCACGTGATCGGCAAAGGCAGCTGCAACAAGAGGCCACGGCCTTCGGCTGGTCATGCGGCGGCCGCGAGCCCGAAGTCGGCGGCATCGGAAGGCCGAGAGTTAAGTCGGCCATCAACCAGCTCATGGGGTTCAAGCCTGAAGATCACTTCGGAGCGCTCATGTATGGCTGGCTCTCAGGCGCGGTTCATGGTGGACTCGACACGCTTCTGCTCAGCGTTCAACCGGCTGAACCGAGCGTGCCTCGCATCGATGGGCTCCAGAGCGCGGAGATCGGAGTCTCGTCTCGGGAGGTCGGGATGGTATCGGTGGTCGTCCTTGAGGTCGCGCTCGCGGCGGTGGACGCATGGATGAGGCTCCTGGGCTGGGCCGCGCATGATCCTGCCGCAGCTCAGGCGCGCGTAGACGCAGGTGAGCTTGTCCAGGTTCTGAGGAAAGCGAACGGCTGGCCTCCGTCCCCGAATCAGCAGCCCTCGGCGGAAGCATAGGCATTCGCACTGTCCTTCCTTCACGGTGGCTCACTTCGTGGGCTGCGTGAGCCGGCGCAGTCGACGCAACCGGCCTGCTTGCCGAAGCGGCCCCACATCGACGTGTACAGCGAGAGCCGGCAGGTGTTCGACGTCAGCGGCGATCGAGTCCACTTCCTTCGCCCAGCCTTCGCCCGAGACGCGACCCTCGACCAGAGCGGCCGGTCGCCGTTTCGCCCGCGTTCTGCCCGCGCGCGCTGCCGTTCAGGGTTGTTCGCCCGTGTCCCCCGAAACGTCCTGACCAGGGGAAACGCGCCGCTGTCGTTCGCCGTGATCCGGCTCGACCGGCCTTGTAAGCGTCAGGTCGTCGGTTCGAATCCGACCTCGGGCTCCGCGTCGGGTCGTCCTGCTCGGCGCCTACCGCGTCGGGCGCGATGGCCGGGACGGGCGGGCGCTCCTCAGAAACGGGGCCGCGCGCTGGTGCTCGGGGAGGAGCTGGCCGGATCGAGGACGCCGTCCGGCGGGTCGATCGCGTACACCGCACCCCAGCTCTGCGTGTTGCCGGGGTAGGAGTACAGGGTCACGGCGTTGGGGCCCTCGGGCGCGAGGTGCACGCAGAACCGGAGCTCGACGGACTCGCCCTTGGCGATCTCGAGGCGAAGGGCTTCGGCCCGGGCTCTGCGCAGACGGCCTGGTTGAAGGCCGTAGTGTCGAGCGGGAAGGCGGTGGACGAGGACGCCTCCTCCTCGCCGTCGTAGCGGACCTGGACGGTGATGACGGACGCACCGCCGCCCTTCGCCTCGGTGGAGATCTCGCCGGCCGCGACCGCCCGCTCGAGGAGTCGTCGCCGCCGCAGCCCACGAGCAGCGCCGCGGCGGCCAGCGCCGCCACCGCCAGGAACCGCGGACGCGTGGGACTGATGTGGACGTGGGGGTTGCCCACCAGGCCGCCGCTCGTGCTGGGGAGGGCGGGAGAGTAGCAACGGGCCTCCTCGGGAAGGGAGGACCGGACGGGCCGCATCCCGGCGCTTGGGTCGTCGGTTCCGATCCGACCTGGCTCCGGTTAGGTCGCGTCCGCGCCCGCCTGCTCGGCCCTGGTGGCAACAGCCCGGAGCGTGGCGATGCCGTCCCGCAGCTGCTCATCGCTCAGGCCGGGGGCGGAGAAGGAGGTGCGATCGGTCAGACCGGCGATCCGCTCGGCGATCCGGCGGGCCAGCTGGTCGGGTTCGGCGACTACGGCGAAGGCGTCGAGCACCTCGTCGTCGATGATCGAGGCCATCGTGGCCCACTCCCCCTGCCTGGAGAGCCGGTGGAGCTCCTCGTGGAGATCACCCCAGCCGTGCAGGTCGAGCACGCCCCGGTAGGAGGGCGTCGACCCGTAGAAGGCCACCTGCGCCTTCGTCGCCTTGATGGCCTCGGTGAGCTGCTCCTCGGTGGCTCCCGTCGCGACGAAGGGCGAGTACTTCACCTCGAAGGCGGAGGAAGGGCGCCCGGCTCGGGCCAGGGCCCCCTCCACGCGCGGCAAGGTGACCTCCTCGACGTAGCGGCGCGTGGTGAAGCCGTGGCACAGCAGCCCGTCGGCGACCTCCGCGGCCACGTCCGTCATGTGCTCGCCGACCGCAGCGACGCTGACCTTGGGTGCGCCCCCGGGTGCAGGGCCGGGGTTGAAGGCGGGCGTCATGAGGGTGTGGCGGTAGAACTCCCCTTCGAAGTCCAGCGGGGTCCCGTCCTGCCAGCAGCTCCAGATCGCCTTCAGGGCCAGGACGTACTCGCGCATCCTCGGCGCGGGGTGCGACCACGGCATGCTGAAGCGTCGGGTGATGTGCGCCTTGACCTGCGAGCCCAGACCGAGCTGGAGCCGCCCGCCCGACAGCTGCTGGAGGTCCCACGCTTGCAGGGCCAGCGCCATCGGCGTGCGGGCGAAGGCCACCACGATGGAGGTGGCCAGTCCGAGGCGCTGTGTCGCCGGCGCGGCGAGGACCAGGGGGAACAAGGCGTCGTGGGACACCTCACCCGTGGACACGGCGTCGTAGCCCAGGGCCTCCGCCCGGACCGCGTTCGCCGGGGCTTCGGCCAAGGGACCACCGAGGAAGGTGTCAACCAACATCACAGCTCCTCACGTCGGTGCTTCGAACATGCCACAACGCGTTCGCCAACGCCGTGCATCATCAGCTCGTCATCGTTCCTTCCGCCTCTGGCGCGGCGAAGACGTCGATGGGCTGATCACCGCTTGGCCGGGCGATGCGGTGCAGCGTCGAGCTCAACGAGGCGACGCGTGTCGTCAACGCAGCTTGCTCGCCAGAAGCGGCGGCGTCGAGCACAGCTTCGACCTCGGCGACGACCTTCGAACGCGACACCCGCCGCCGTCGATCCGCGACCTTGGCAGTGGCCACGACGTCCAGCAGCGGTCTGGTCAGTTCATGCAGGAGTGACAGGGTGGCGTTCGGCGACCCCTCGACGATCAGATCGGCCAGTTGACATGCCGCCTCGGCACGTCCGGTGCTCGCGTGAGCGACGCGCCGCGCCGCGGCACGGACATCATCGGCCATTGCAGTCATGCGTGCGCAGGACAGCGTGGCGGCCGCGACGCGTTCCAGCAGCAAGCGCGCGTCGAGGACGTGCGAGACAGTAGCTCCAGCGTGCTGAGCGAGCAGCCCGAGCTGCCAGCCGGCTGCCTGGATGCTGGGCGCCGTCACCGTACCGCCCCCGCGGGGTCCCCGACGGGGGCGCACGAGGTGGTCCACCTCCAGGAGGCGCAGGCCCTCGCGGACCGTCGCGCGCGAGAACCCGAAGTGCTGCATCAGCTCGGCCTCGTTCGGTATCGATGCCCCCTCGGGCAGCTCGCCTCGGAGGATGCGTCCTCTGATCTCCCCGGCGACGATGGACGCCCCGGTGGGCAGCCGAGATGGCCTGCGGCCAGGCCCGCCCCGGAGGATCCACTCAGAGCCCGTGATGCCTCGTTCGAAGAGATCGAGGATGGTCGTGGCGTCCACCGTCGGCAGGACCTGTCCGGTCCACCGGAGATGATGACGCCAGAGCTCGCTCGCTCGCAGGGCCGCGCCCGACCGGATCCTTCGGATGACCTCGACGTGGTCGGCGTGAGACTCCGCGCGCCGATCCTGCACCCTCGACGGTGGCACCGGGTTCGCAAGAGGCGACAGTTGACGACGCTCACGGATCTCGGCCAGCACCGCTCCGAGTGCGGCGAGGACCGGGTTGTCCACTGCGACGAGCAGCGCCGTATGGATCCGGAGCGCAGCGATGAGGAACTCGGTGGGGTCCTCGAGCGACGCGCGTTCGTACTCGACTGCGCGATCCAGCAGATCGAGGCGCGCGTCGTGCCGGCGTCTGCTCAGCAGCGCCACCACCTCGGGCTCCAGGGCCTCCAGCGCGAGGTCGAAGTCGTGGAGGGTGACACGGCGCGCCTGGAAGACCAGGGCGGCGTAGCGGGCGGCGACCTCCGGATCGGGCGCGTGGGCGACCGCTCCGCCCTGACGTCCGCGGCGAATGGTCACCAGCCCGTACCACTCGAGGATGCGCATGGCTTCGCGGAGCACGGCCCGCGACACCCCATACTGAGCGATCAGCTCAGCTTCCCCCGGGAAGCGCTCGCCGGGGCGGAGCTGGTGCGACACGATCTGCGCCGCGAGATCACGGGCGACGAGCTCGCCGGCCTTCGGCCGGCCTGCGGCCCCGTATCGATGCACCGATGCGGCCCTCACCGGACGGTCCTCGCTCTTGGCGAAGGTGTTGCGGGCCCCTTCAGCACGGGCGGACCGCGGAGCGAGCTCGGGTCGGATGGTGGCGGGTTCCTTCTATAGGTGTAATCATAGGCCGGAAGAGCGATGGGGGACGGCGTCGCAGGACGGCCACATGGACACGCTCGGGGGAAGTGACACGGTGGAGAACCAGCCAAGGATCCTGATGGCGTGCCGGGCCCGTAGAGGGGCCCGGCTCCTCGCGGTGGTGACTGCCGTCGCCATGATGGCCATGGCGTGTGGGGACGACGACGGGAGTGGCGCACAGCAGTCCGCGCCTCCCACCTCGAGCGCCGGGACCGCCACCTCACTCGCGAGCACGACCACTGCGGTGGCCAACGACGTGGATCCCGAGGGCGTGCTCCGGCTGAACATGGATCTGGTCTCCAACGGCGGACCCGACCTCGATCCGACCAAGATCAGGGTGTCGCCCTTCACGGCCATCCAGCTCGTCGTCTACGACTCCCTGTTCCGGGTGGAGCTCGATGGCACGTTCACCCCGAGCCTCGCCACCTCCGCCGAGGTCGTCGATCCGCAGACCATCACGGTGGAGCTGCGCGAAGGCCTCACGTTCACCGACGGCACGCCACTCGACGCTGCCGCCGCCGAGTTCTCGATCGAGCGCAACCGTGATGCCGAGAACGTCACGCTCTCAGCCGAGTTGCAGGAGATCGAGGACGTGACCGTCGACGGGCCGCTCACGTTCACGATCCACCTCAAGACGCCGATCGCCGGCGCCGTCTACGACCGCCTGCCGTACGGCGACTTCGCGCTCGTGTCACCCACCGCGGTCCGCAACGGCGTCGACCTCAGCACCAACCCGGTGGGTGCGGGCCCCTTCATGCTCGACGCCCTCGAGCCGGGCCGTCGCTACGCGTACGTCAAGAACCCCGACTACTGGGACGCCGACAACATCCGCCTCGCCGGCGTCGAGTTCCTGCACATCGAGCCGGGGCAGGCGGTGGTCAACGCCATCCAGTCCGGCGCCATCGACCTCGTGGCCGAGCACCACTTCAGCTACGAGCAGAGCAAGGCCATCGGCGCGAGCGGGTGGCAGGTCGACACCGAGGTGACCGACAACATCTTCCTCTGGGGCCATGCCTGCAAGAGCCGGCCGCCGTTCGACGACGTGCGCGTGCGCCAGGCCCTCAACTACGCCATCGATCGCGACGCCATCAACGCCGCCGTCTACGACGGCAAGGGCGAGCCCATGTGGGGGTTCTTCTCGTCTTCGAGCCCCTACTACAACCCCGACCTCGAGGGGTACTACGACTACGACCCGGCACGGGCTCGTCAGCTCCTGAGCGAAGCCGGACAGCCGAACCTGACCTTCGACGCCTTCTACACCGCGGGTTCGACCCAGCGGGCGGCGGAGATCATGCAGGCCCAGATGGCGGAAGCCGGCATCACCATGAACCTGCTGCCGCTCACCAACACCTCCGACTTCTACCCGGATCCCAAGGCGCCCATCTGGATCACGATCCTGGAGCGCAGCGGCATCCAGAAGGTGGCCCGCGTGCTGGTGCCCGGCAGCATCGGCAACATCTGCACCTGGAACGACCCTGACCTCAACGCCCTCGTCGCCGAGATCAAGGCGGTCCAGCCCGAGGACCCCCGGGCGGCGCAGCTCTGGGCCGACCTGCAGGAGCTGGCGCTCGAGCGGGCCATGAACCTGTTCACCGTCTTCGGTGTGCGGGCAACGGCCTACGACCCCGACCGCGTCGGCAACCCCCGGTTCCTGCTCAACTTCCAGGGCAAGCCGTTCGTCGACTTCTACGACGTCTACGTCAAGGAGTAGTCACGCTTCGCTCGCGGAGGTGAGGGCGCCGATGCAAGCGGCGCCCTCACCTCGCCTGCGTGTTCAGCCGGCGACTGCCCTGGCGCGAACCAGGAGGGCCTGGACCGCGGCCAGATCCGGCTTGCCGGTCGCGAGCACCGGGAGCTCCTCGGCCGGCAGCAGGAGCAGCGTGCGGGGCACCTTGTACGACGAGAGGTTGGCGGCACACGCGGCGAGCAGCTCCTCCTCCTGGAGGTTGGCGGACGAGGTCGGGACGACCACGGCGCCGACGATCTCTCCCCGCAGGGGGTCGGGCAGCCCGACCACGACGGACATGAGGACCCCCTCGCAGGCGTTGAGGACCGCCTCGACCTCGCGCGGCGAGACGTTGGCGCCGGCCGTCTTGATCAACGCCTTGATGCGGCCGGAGAAGTAGATGTACGGCCCCCGGAGCCGGCCCCGGTCGCCCGTGCGGTACCAGCCGTCGGCGTCGAGGTACTCGTGACGCTCCTTCTTGTGCATGCCGAGCATCAAGGCGTACCCGCGCACGCAGATCTCGCCCTCCTCCCCTTCGGGAAGGACCGCGCCCGTCTCGGGATCGACGACCTGGTACTCCATGTGCGGCACCCGGAGGCCGTGCGCGCCGAGGTACTCGTCGGGGATGACGTGGTCCGCAGGCCCGCTCACGATGTAGGCGGCACAGGTCTCGGTCATGCCCAGGGACTGCCCTCGACGGGCCGGGTCGGTGGTCGGTGCCGCCGCGGGACGTGCGAAGGGAGGGAGCTCCTCCGGCCGCCACCGGCCGGAGGACAGCACGCCCCTGACCCGCTCGACGAGGTTCGGCCCGGCGAAGATGCGATCGGCCCCTTCGCGCACGACGAGCTCGGCGATCTCCACCGGGTCCATCGAGTCGCTGCAGAGCAGCGTCTGGCCGCGATGCATGGCGGTCCCGACGAGCATGCTGATGCCGCCCACCCAGAAGAAGGGCATGCCCGCGAACAGGCTGGTGCCGAGCTCCTCGCCGGCGTTGTCGGCGTAGTTCTTCGTGTGCCGCACCCACGTGCCGTGCGAGTGGACGACCGCCTTGGGCTCGGACGTCGTCCCCGACGTGAAGATCACCAGCATCGGGTCCGATGGGTGCACCTGGGCCTCCACACACGCCAGGTACTCGTCTCCGCCCAGTCGGTCGCGGCCTCGGGCAGTGGGTCGGCCCACACCGGCAGGTCGCCGCCGACCATGAAGACCCTGCGGAGGAAGGGCACTGCCTTCAGGTGCAGCGGTGACGGGGCCGCTTGCGCGAGGCCGGGCAAGGCCTGCTCGACGAGCTCGGCCTGATCGGCACCCTGGAGCTGCGACGGGGTCACGAAGACCTCGGCATCCGACAGCGCCAGCACCTGCCGGAGCTCGGCCGGTCGGTACATGGTGCTGAGCGGCATCGAGATGCAGCCGATGCGGGCCAGCGCCAACCAGAGGGTCAGCCACTCCGGACCGTTGCCGAAGCGGAACGCGACGCGCGTCCCCTTGACCAGGCCGGCTTCGAGCAGCGCACCTGCGAGACGACGGGACCCTGCCTCGATGCCGGCGAACGACACCCGCACGCCGGGCGTCGCCACGAAGGCTCGGTCGCCGTAGCGGGCGGCCACATGGCGTAAGAGGCTTGGCACCGTCGGGTCGCACTCGACCACCGGGACCGTCTGCCTGGCCACCGGGCGGACCCTACCGAACGGCCCATCGAGCCGCCGACGTTGCCGTCACGGCGATCCCTGGGGCCGGCCTTCCTCCGCCACGATCGCGTCGATGGCCGCGAGGTCCTCGGGCGTCAGCTCCCAGCTGGCCGCGGCGGCGTTCGCGACGACGTGCTCCGGCTTGGTGGCCCCGGCGATGACCGAGCCCACGGTTGGCTGCGCGACCAGCCACGAGATCGCCAGCTCCAGGAGCGAGTGGCCGCGTTCGGCGGTGTAGCCGGCCAGCCGCTCCACGGTCTGCAGGCGCTCGTCGGACAGCGGAGGGCGCGTCTGGAAGGTGCCTGCACGGAGCATGGCGCTGACGGGGCCGTCGGCACCGAGCCGCGAGTCAGCCGGCGGCGGCTCGCCCCGGTGGTACTTCCCGGTGAGGAGGCCGCTGGCCAGAGGGAAGTACGCCAGGATCGACATGCCCTGCCGTTGGAGCGCCTGGAGCACCTCGACCGGCGGCCGCTCCAGGACGGAGTACTGGAGCTGGTGCGACCGGAACGGGCCGACGGAGCACCGCACGGCCGCCTCGCCGGCGGCGTGGAGCAGAGGAGCGTCGAAGTTGCAGCAGCCGACCTCCCGCACCTTCCCGTCGCGCACGAGCTGATCGAGCGCGGTGAGGATCTCCTCGAGTGGCGTCGCTCGGTCGGGCTGGTGCTGCTGATACAGGTCGATGTGGTCGGTGCCGAGCCGCCGCAGACTCGCTTCGGCCGCGGCCACGATGCGCCGCGCGCCGCGCTCGCCGGGATCCTCTGCGCTCTTGTTGAGGAACTTGGTGGCTATCACGGCCTCGTCACGGCGATGGGCCAACGCCACACCGATGAACTCCTCGGAGTGGCCATGGCCATATCGGGAGATGACGCTGTACTCCTCAGCGGTGTCGATGAGGTTGATGCCCGCGTCGAGCGCGGCGTTGACGATCCGGGTGACCTCACGCTGATCGCAACCTCTGCCGAAGAAGTCGGTGCCGAAGTTGTTCCCCCCGAGCCCGACGACGGAGACCTCCAGGCCACCGATGCGTCGATGCTTCACGAGGGCCCCTCACACCTGAGCTGCCCCACCGAACCCCCCTTCCTCGCCGAGCTCCGTGGCACACCTCGACAAGCCAGCCAGCCAGGCTAGCCACGGCATGGACGGTGCCGAGCGGGACGCCGTCGGTCCGAGACCGGAGCGATGAGCTGCGACCTCGCCCCTGCGATGTGATACTAGGGAGGTCAGAGCGCGGTGGGGGCCGCGTCGGGAGGAGTCGACCATGCGACGGACCCGTGGACTGGCGTTGCTGCTCGCGTTCGGCTTGGTCGCAGCAGCGTGTGGCGACGATGACGGCGGGGGCGAGGCCGAGGACACCGCGACCTCGGCGGCTGGGGGCGGCACCGCGACCAGCGCGGGCGCCGCGACGACCAGCGGAGGAGACGACGTCGAGATCGACCGGGAGGCCACGCTGCGGCTGGCGTGGACCGGCCCGGCGACGCAGCTCGACCCGCACAAGGAGCGCCACAGCGGCGAGCGGCCGTACCTGTTCCTCCTCTACGACCGCCTGACGTACGTCGACATCAACCAGGACGTCCAGCCGATGCTGGCCACGGAGTGGGAGTTCTCGCCTGACGGCACCACGTTGACGATGACCCTCCGCGACGACGCCACGTTCCACGACGGCACGCCGGTGGACGCCGCGGCGGTCAAGGCGAGCATCGAGCGCGGGAAGACCCTGCAGGGTTCGACGGTGGCGCGCTACCTGACGAAGGTCGACAGCGTCGACGCCGTGGACGCGACGACCGTGCGGTTCAACCTGAACGGCCCGGCGAGCAACCTGCCGTACCTGCTCTCGATGATGCCCGGCGCCGTGATCAACCCCAAGGTCATCGCCAGTGGGGAGGACATCGGCTTCGGGCACCCCACCGCCGGTTCCGGGCCCTACGTGGTGGCCGACTTCAAGCCGAACGACCGCGCCCTCTTCGAACGAGCGACCGATCCCTATTGGGACGAATCGGCGAACCACTTCAAGACCATCGAGCAGATCTGGATCTCGGAGTCGCAGACCCGGATGGGCGCGTTGCGGGCCGGCCAGGTGAACTCCATCATCGTGAAACAGGACCAGGCCGACGAAGCGAAGCAGGTCGCCGAGGCCGGCGATCACGAGTTCTTCCAGTACCCCGGGCTGCTCCACTACGCCTTGGAGCTGCGCAACACCCGGCCGCCGTTCGACCAGCCGGAGGTCCGGCAGGCGCTGGCCCACGCCATCGACAAGCAGGCCATCGCCGACCAGCTGCTGGGCGGGAACTGCGACGTGACCGCGCAGCCCTGGCCTGAAGGGCACTGGGCCCACAACGACGCCTTCGAGGATCCGTACCCCTACGATCCCGACCGGGCCAGGGAGCTCCTGGCCGACGCAGGCCTCTCGGGCGGGTTCTCCTTCGAGGCCATCCAGAACGCAGGGCTCTCGCCGCAGCTCGAGATCGGTCAGGTCATCCAAGCGCAACTGGCGGAGCTGGACGTGAACATGACCATCACGCCGATCTCCTCGGCTGAGGCGGGCCTCACCTTCCAGAAGGGCGACCGCGACGCCTACAACATGCTGATCACCGGGGAGGTCGACCCGAGCGTGACGCTCGAGCTCTACATGCTGGAGAACAGCGCCTTCAAGCTCGCCGGGCCCGACGTCGGCATGATCGCGCCGCTCGCGGAGCAAGCCCTGGATCCCAGTCTCTCGCGCGAGGAGCGGGGGGAGATCTACGCCGAGATCGGTCAGATCATGGGCGAGCAGCTGTGGTACATCCCGATCTGCTTCCAGCCGACGATGTTCCTGTTCCCGGCCGGCATCGTCAACGCCGAGACCATGTCGTGGGGATGGGCGGGCATCTTCGACCTGCGGTACCTGGGCATGGCCGCCAGCTGATCGCGCCGGCGGAACGCTCGACGACCACCGTGCTGCTCGTCACCGCATCGGACCGCAGCGGGCCACCATGCTGAGGCTCGTGGGGCGGCGGCTGCTGAACGCCATCCCCCTGCTCCTCATCGTCTCGTTCGCGGTCTTCGTCCTGGTCGACCTGGCGCCCGGCGATGTCGCCGTGAACGTCGCCGGGGAGGGAGCCACACCGGAGCGCATCGCCGAGGTGCGCAGGGAGCTGGGGCTGGACGACCCCCTCGTCGAACGCTACGGCCGCTGGGCGGGCAATGCCGTCCAGGGCGACCTGGGCACGTCGCTCACCACGAACGAGAACGTCTGGTCGATGATCGCCGACCGGCTGAGCATCACCT
>Ga0182742_1005299_pt1 | contig 10994 bp, 11 predicted proteins | sample eDN5th37CBELigMG_FD_128880 | JGI IMG/M metagenome (GOLD analysis project Ga0182742, IMG submission 128880) | Enriched Miracle-Growth compost microbial communities from Emeryville, California, USA - eDNA 5th pass 37_C BE-Lig MG (version 2)... ... | reverse complement strand
CCCGATGCCGTCGCCCGGCAGAACGATAAGGCGCATGGGTATCATTCCCCTGATGTTCATTCGTCGCGGAGGATCCGCCCGCCTGACCTATCTGGCCAGGGCGGCGGAGAGTTCCACGGCCTGGAATTCGGCTCTATGAGGTAACGTGAGCCAAGACTCCACCGGAGGACCGTCCATGCCCCGCATCACCCGCCGCGCCGCGCTGGCTGCGCCCGCGCTGCTGCTGCCGCCGGCAGCCAGGGCGCAGCAGGAGAATTGGCCGAACCGGCCCGTGACCCTGCTGGTGCCCTGGGCGGCCGGCGGCTCCAACGACATCACCGCGCGGCTGATCGCGCCGCACCTGCAGGAGCGTTTCGGCCAGCCCTTCGTGGTGGAGAACCGTCCCGGCGCCGGCGGCTCGGTCGGCATGGGCCAGGTGGCGCGGGCGAAGCCGGATGGCTACACGCTGCTGATCTCCTCCGCCTCCAACCACATCTTCAATCAGTTCGTCATCCCCGACCAGGGCTACGACCCACGCGAGGCGCTGGACGGCATCGCCATGCTGACCGATGTGCCGAACGCCCTGGCGGTCAGCAATGCGCTGGGCGTGAGCGACGTGCAGGGGCTGATCGCGAAGATCAAGGCGACCCGCGGCGGGCTGAGCTTCGCCTCCTCCGGCGTCGGCAGCTCGAACCACCTGGCGGGCGAGCTGTTCCGCATGCTGACGGGAACGGAGCTGGTGCATGTGCCCTATCGCGGCGGCGGCCCGGTGCTCGCCGACCTGATCTCCGGCACCATTCCGATCGCCTTCCTGAACCTGCCCACCCTGCTGCCGCCGGCCGAGGCCGGGCGCATCCGCCTCATCGGCGTCGGCTCGGCGGAGCGGGTCCCCGTCCGGCCGGAGCTTCCGACCATCGCCGAGCAGGGCGTGCCCGGCTATGCGGTGCGGTCCTGGACCGGGCTCTTCGCCCCGCACGGCATCGATCCGGCGGTGCGGCAGCGGCTGGCCGATGCCTGCAAGGAGATCCTGGCGCTTCCGGCGGTGCGGTCGAAGCTGAGCGACCTGGCCAGCGTGCCGATCTGGATGGGCCCGGCGGAAACCGATCGCTTCGTGCGGCAGGAATTCGACAAATGGGGGCCGGTGGTGAAGGCGGCGGGGGTGAAGCCGGAATAGGGCCCGGCCCGGCGCGTTACTCGCGCAGCGCGGCGAAGGCGGCCGCGAGGTCGCCCAGCTCCTCCACCTCGATGTCCGGCGAAAGGAGCGGGGGCGGAAAGGGCTGGCCACGGCGGATATAGGCAGCCATCAGCCCGGCCGCCTTGGCGCCATGCACGTCCCAGGGATGCGCGGTGACCAGGGCGAGGCGCCTGGGGGCGATGCCGGCACGCTGCGCCGCATGGTGGTAGAGTTCCGGCCGTGGCTTGGCGAGGCCGACCTCCTCCGCCGACAGGACGAGGCCCAGGGAGTCGCGCAGCCGGGCCTGGCGCAGCATCGCCTCGGTCTGCGCGGCGCTGCCATTGGTCAGCACATGCGCGTGGATGCCGGATTGCAGCAGCGCATCAAGGCAGGCCGCCGCATCCGGCGCCGGCGGCAGAAGGACGATGCCATCGAGCAGTGCCTGCCGCGCCGGCGCCTCCGGCGCGGCGCCATGCTGCCGGCATACCGCATCCAGCGCGGCCTCCAGCATGTCGCGCAAGGGCTGGAAGCGGCCGGTGGCGGCCAGGGCGAAGGTGTCGCGCAGCGCCTCGGCGAACCATGCCTCCAGCGCCGAAGGCGGCAGTCCCAGCCCGGCCAGTCCGGGGCGCAAGGGGTCCAGCGGGAACAGGGTGCCGATCACGTCGCAGATGACCGCATGAGGGCGCTGCGGCATCGGGAACCTCCGCGTCGCTGTTACCGGCTTGATATCAGTCTATGCTGCGGCGCCGCAAGCAAGCTCGGAGGGCAGCGCTCCCGCTCCCGGTCCCGCTTCGGGCCCTCGCCGGCAGCGCTGCCGCGCCATAGTCCGGCGTGTTGAAATCCCACCGCACCGCCCGGCAACCGGACCTATTGCCACAGGAGGCAGGCACTGATGGCCGGCGCCTGCGCATCTCCATTGCCCAGCCAGCCGATCCGGGCAAGGCTCCTGCCCCGGACGGCACCGCGGAGGATCCGACATGCGCCTGCCCGGCCATGGGCGCTACGCCCATAGCGCGATCAAGGACCGCCCGACCTACGAATGGCCCAACGGGGCGCGGCTCGCCCTGCTGGTCTGCAACAACATCGAGCATTTCGCCTATCGCGCCGGCCTTGGCAGCGACAGCGCACAGCCCGGCGCGGCGCAGAACCAGCGCAACTATGCCTGGCGGGACTACGGCAATCGCGTCGGCCTGTGGAACCTGCTGGAGATGCTGGACGAGCTGGCCCTGCCCTGCGCCCATAACGTCAACACCGCCGCGCTGGACCACTGCCCGGAGATCGCGCCCGCGCTGAGGGCGCGCGGCGACGAGTTCATCGGCCATGGCCGCACCAATGCCGAACGCCAGGACGGCATGTGGGAGGAGGACGAACGCCGCCTCATCGCCGAGAGCCGCGAGGGCATCATCCGCCACAGCGGCACGGCGCCGCGGGGCTGGCTCGGCCCCTATATCGCGCAGAGCGCCGTCACGCTGGACCTGCTGAAGGAGGAAGGCTTCTCCTATGTCATGGATTGGCCGGCGGACGACCAGCCCTTTTGGATGCGCACGCGCGCCGGCCCGATCCTTTCCGTGCCCTATTCCATCGAGCTGAACGACAGCCCGGCCCTGGTCTTCCGCCAGCATTCCGGCCGGGAATTCGCGCAGATGATCGTGGACCAGTTCGACGAGATGCTGGAGCAGTCGAAGCGCCGCCCGCTGGTGATGAGCGTGGTGCTCCACCCCTTCATCATCGGCCAGCCCTTCCGGCTGCGGCCCCTGCGCGATGCGCTGCGGCACATCCTCTCGCATCGCGAAAGGCTCTGGGTGACGCGGCCGGGCGAATTGGCACGTTATGTCTCGTCGCTGCCGAAGGGCGTGATTCCCGGCTCCGAGATGCTGAAGGACTGACCATGCACAACCTGCCGAATTGGCGCTCCCTGCTTTATGTTCCGGCGACGCAAGAGAAATTCATCGCCAAGGCGCATACCCGCGGCGCCGATGCGATCATCCTCGACCTGGAGGATGCGGTCGCACCCGGCGAGAAGGCGGCGGCACGCGCCGCGCTGGCGAAGGCGGTGCCGCAGGTGCGGCAGGGCGGCGCGGATGTCTGCGTCCGCGTCAACCGGCCGCTCCGCCTTGCGGTACCGGATATCGAGGCCGCCATCGCCGCCGGAGCCGATGCCCTGGTGCTGACCAAGCTGACCGGCCCGGACCATGTGCGCCTGCTGGCCGAGCATGTCGGCGAAACCGAGGCCGCCTGTGGCATCCCGCAAGGCCGCACGCGGCTCATCGGCCTGGTGGAAACCGCCGCCGCGCTCTCGCAGATGGAGGCTATCGCGCGGGCCGATCCGCGGCTGGTCGCGCTCGGCGCAGGCGGCGAGGACCTCGCCACCGATCTCGGCATGGAGCCGACGCCGGATGCGCTCTATGTCCCGAAGATGCTCTGCGTCATGGCGGCGCGGGCAGCGGGCATCCTGCCGCTCGGCTTCATCGGCACGGTGGCGGGCCTTTCTGACCCGGATGGCTACCGCGCCATGCTGCGCCGCTCCCGCGCCCTGGGCTTCGCCTGCGCAAGCTGCATCCACCCCTCCCAGGTGCCCATCATCAACGAGGAGTACGGCGCCCGGCCGGAGGAGGTGGAGCGGGCCCGCCGCATGGTTGCCGCCTTCGAAGAGGCGCTGGCCCGCGGCGTCGGCGCCATCAGCTTCGAGGGCCAGATGATCGACGAACCGGTGGTCGCCCGCGCCCGCAAGCTGCTGGCGCGCGCCGGCTAGGTCAGTTCGGGAAGCAGGCGTCGCTCCGGAACGCAAATCTGCCCCGAAACGATGGCCTGGAGCATCCGCCACGGTTCAGCAACGCGCGGCAAAAGCTCCAGGCGATGCAGCCGGCGGACTGATCCGCCGGCTGCTGATGCCCTTACCGGCCCGGACCACGTCGCGGGCTGGTCGTGCCCGAATTCTTATTGGTGCCGAGATTCCGGTCGGCGGCGCGCCCCGCTGCGGTACCAGGCGGATTGCGTGGAGTGCCGTCCGCATTCTCCGGATGCGCGCCGCTGATGTTGGTGCCTGCGACGTCGTCAACGGCGCGGGAGGCCATGGTGCCGGGCGGGTTGCCCCGCGTGTCGTCCGACTGGCTTCCCAGGGCCGCGTCGGTAGCCGGATAGGGTTGCGTCCGTGTCGCCATCTGGTGGGCAGCCGTGGTGGTGCCAACCCCGGCGGCGGTGCCCAGGCCGCTGGAGGGCTCGGCCGCCTCCTCGTAGCGCGTCCAGCCACCGGAGCGATAGCTCCTCGCACGCTCCTCGGTGTCCACCGCGTTGTGGCGTGCCATGATGGACTCCGCTTCGGCGATGCGGCTCTCATCGGCACGCACGGTCACCAGATGTCCGCCACGGCGCAAGCCCTCGGCATAGACATGGGCATGCTCCTCGCTGATGCCGGCTCCGGTCAGCGCGCCCAGGATGCTGCCGGCCGCAGCGCCGACACCGGCGCCGGTCAGCGCGGCGACCAACCAGCCAGCCGCCACCACCGGGCCAAATCCCGGGATGGCCAGCGCGCCGATGCCAGCCAGCAGGCCGGCGCCGCCGCCGAGCAACGTGCCGATGGTCGCGCCCGTGCCGGTGCCGCTGCCCGTGGCGGTCTCGCCGGTGCGGTCGCCCTCCGTGTCGGCTGGGCGATTGGCGACCAAGCTTACGTTATCCGATGAGAAACCGGCAGCCTCGAGGTCGCGCACGGCGGCGGAGGCGTCGGTATAGCTGTCAAACAAGCGAGCGGTAGTGCGGGTTGCCATGAGGGATCTCCGTTTGCCTGGGGGCTGGCGGCATCACTGGGTCGAGACATTGCCCTGGTAGTCCAGCGCCACTCCGACCTGCTGGCCGTTATGCATCGCCCGGCCACGCCAGATGCCCTGGTCGTCCTGCTTCAGCTCCGAGACGTCGCTGAAGCCCGCGGCCTCGATCCGGCTGCGTGCCTGCCCCTCAGTAAAGCTGTTCGCGCCGGGCGCGGGGGCGTTGGCGGTGCGAGTGCCTTGGTCAATCGTGACGGCACGCTGGCCGCCCTCCGTACCGCGGCCGGGCGCGGTGGCGCCGGACTGGTCCGCCGGTGCCGTCATGCCTGGCGCATTCGCACCGCTTCCGGTGTCCGGGGCTGGCGCCGCTGCGCCAGGCTGCGTGCTGTTCTGCGTTGCGGCGGCAGGCGGGTTCCGGTCCGGTGCAGCCGGCGAAACCTGCGCAGCGGCCGGAAGGGAAACGGCAGCTCCAAGGAACGCCAGGCGAAGGATCGTCGAGCGCATGATTCTACTCCCGTGAGGCGGTCAGCGGCATTCGGGCCGCGGGTGGGGCCTTAACGATCAGTCAGACGCGGCGTTCCGTTACAGCCGGTCGGCACCGAAAGTGTCGCACTGCCGGATGTCGCCACTCTGCAACCCGCGCCGGAACCACCGCACCCGCTGCGCGGAGCTGCCATGGGTGAAGCTTTCCGGCACCACATAGCCCTGGGCCCGACGCTGCAACCGGTCGTCGCCCACCGCGGCGGCAGCGTTCATCCCTTCCTCGATGTCGCCCTGCTCCAGGATGTTGCGCATCCGCTCGGCGCGGTTCGCCCAAACGCCGGCGAAGCAGTCCGCCTGCAATTCCACCCGGACCGAGAGCGTGTTCCGCTGCTCCGGATCCAGGCGGGCGCGCAGGGCATCCACGCGCTGCATGATCCCGAGCTCGTTCTGGACATGATGCCCGACCTCATGCGCGATGACATAGGCCTCGGCGAAATCGCCCGGGGCGCCGAGCCGGCGCTGCATGTCACGGAAGAAGCTCAGATCCAGATAGACCTGCCGGTCGCCGGGGCAGTAGAAGGGCCCGACCGCGGCGGTGGCGGTGCCACAAGCCGACTGCACGGCGCCGCTGAACAGCACCAGCTTCGGCTGGTCGTAATGCCGGCCATTCGCCTGGAAGATGCCGTCCCAGACATCCTCCGTGCTCGCCAGCACGCGGGCGACGAAGCTGCGAAGCTGGTCCTGCCCCTCGGAGGGCACGTATTGCGCATTGGGAGGGTGCTGCGCCTGCTCCGGTCCACCCGAGAGGATCACCCGCGGATCGACGCCGAGCAGCAATGCCAGTACCACCAGTACGACGGTGCCGATGCCGCCGCCCGCAATGCCGATGGGCACACCCCTGCCGCGCCGGTCCTCGACGTTCCGGCTCTCGCGCTCGCCTTCCAGGCGCATCGGGCATCCTCCGCCCCGGCGGCCGGCATTCCGGCCCCGAAGACAGGGATAAGCCCGTTACGGCGCCACGGGTTCCGGCGCCGGGTCCCGCACCACTCCGGCTTGGCGCAGCCGGGCCAATTCCGCCTCGCCCAGCGCCGGGCCCAGGATGGCCGTGTTGTGCTCCCCGAGGCGCGGCGCCGGCCGGGCCAGGATGCCGGGAGTAGCGGAGAAGCGCGGCACCTCCCCATGCATGGGCAGCCAGCCGCCGGGCATCTCCTCGTCCGGGACTTCGATCATCGCCTCGCGCTCGATCACGTAGCGGTCGTGTTCCAGCCGCTCGGCATCCATGATCGGGCCGATGGTGACGCCGGCACGGTCGAAATGCTCCAGCACTTCCTCCATGGTCCGCCCACCGATGAAATCGGCAATGATGCGGTCCAGCTCGATCCCGTTGCGCACACGGTCGGCATTGGTGCGGAAACGTGGGTCGGAAATCAGCTCCTCCCGCCCGATGCTGCGGAAGAGCTTCTCCGTCATCCCCTGGGTCGAGGCGGAGAGGCAGACCCAGCCGCCATCGCTGGTGCGATAGGCATTGCGCGGCGCCGCATTGGTGCTGCGGCTGCCGGTGCGCGGCTTCACCTGGCCGGTCAGGCGCCAATTCGCCATCTGCGGCTCCAGCATGGTGAAGATCGGCTCGAAGAGCGAGAGATCGATCACCTGCCCGGTGCCGGTCGCCTCCGCATGACGCAGCGCGATCAGGGCGCTGGCGGCGCCATAGAGCCCGGCATAGCCATCGGCCATATACATGGGCGGCAGCACCGGCTCCCGGTCCGCGAAGCCGTTCTGGGCGGCAAAGCCGGAATAGCCCTCCACCAGCGTGCCGAAGCCGGGCTTGTGCCGGTAGGGGCCGTCCTGGCCCCAGCCGCTGATGCGGACGATGACGAGCTTCGGGTTTGCTTTCAGCAATCCGGCGGGGTCGAGACCGATCGCCTCCAGCACGCCGGGGCGGAAGCTTTCCACCAGCATGGCGGCATCGCGGGCAAGGCGCCGCACCACCGCGACGCCCTCCGGATTCTTCAGGTCCAGGCAGACGCTCAGCTTGTTGCGGCTGAGCGTCTTCCAGGTGGTGGAGACACCCTTGACGCGCCAGGCGCGCAGTGTGTCGCCCTCGGGCGGCTCCACCTTGATGACCTCGGCGCCCTGGTCGGCGAGCACCTTGGTCAGCATGTTGCCGGCAACGAGGCGGGAGAGATCCACCACACGGACGCCATGCAGGGCGCCGGTGGCGGCGGGGTCAAAGCGCTTGCGATGCGCGGTGAGCGATTCGGTCATTCGGCGCGGATATTGGCGGCCTTCGCCACCTCCCGCCAGCGGGCGAGGTCGGTGTGCAGGATGGCGGCGTAGTCGTCCGGTCCGACGGGGCTCGGGCGGGCGCCCTCGGCATCGTAGATGCGCAGCAGGCCCGGATCGGCCAGCGCGGCATTGACGGCACCATGGATGGCGCGGCGGATCTCCGGCGGCAGGCCGCGCGGCGCCAGCAGGCCCCACCAGATCGCCACCTCGTAATCCACTCCCTGCTCCTTCACCGTGGGGACCGGCGGGACCTCCGGCGGCAGGCCGCCGCCCGGCGCGGTGGCGGCGATGACGCGCACCCGCCCCTCCCGGATCGCGGCATTGGCGCTGGCGACGGTGGTGATCATCAGCTGGATGTTGCCCGCGACCAGATCGGTCACCGCCGGCGCCGTGCCGCGATAAGGCACATGGTTCATGCGGATGCCGGCGCGCAGGCAGAAATACTCGGTGATGAAGTGGTTGATCCCGCCCGCGCCGGAGGTGCCGAAATCGATGCTGCCGGGCTTCTCCTTCGCCAGCTTCACCAGCTCCTGCACGTTGCGCACCGGAACCTTCGGATTGACCATGATGAAGAAGGGCGCACGGGCCAGCAGGGCCACGGCGTCAAAGCTCTCCTCCGGGTCCCAGGGCGTCTTCTGGATCACCGGCGTGGTGGAGAAGGAGGAGGAGCTGACCATCAGCGTGTAGCCATCCGCCGGCGCCTGTGCCACCTGCGCCGCCCCGATCGCCCCGCCGGCCCCCGGCCGGTTCTCGACGACGAAGGGCTGGCCGAGCCTCGCCTGCAGCCGCTCGGCCAGCGGCCGGGCGATCACGTCATTCGACCCTCCCGGCGGGAAGGGCACCACGATGCGCACGGGGCGGTTCGGCCAGGCCGTGTCCTGCGCCCGGGCGATGGCGGGTGCCGCCAGGGCGCCGGCCAGAAGGGGGCGTCTGCCGATGCGGAACTGTGTCATGCGTTTCCTCCGCCCTTATTCTGGCTGGGCAGGATGCCGCTGTCAGGCCCTTTCCCGGCCCCGTCAGGGCCAGAGCCTCGGGCAGGAGGAATGTAAGGCGCCGCCATGTGGGCCGTCGCCACGGTACTCGGGACGAGGGACGCGGGCACGCTATCCGGGGCGCACGCCGCGAAGCGGCCCGGCAGGGATGGGGGAAGCGGCGCCGCCACGCATGGCCAGGGCGCCGCACCGGACCCTTGCAGGTCGGCCACCCAATTCGGACCTCAGCGCCAGGGGCGCTTCGGCCGGATCGGGTCGGTCAGTCGTCGCGGTGGACCCGCTCCATCCGCTCGTGCCGCTCCTGCGCCTCGATGGACAGGGTGGCGATGGGGCGCGCCTCCAGCCGCTTCAGGCCGATCGGCTCCCCGGTTTCCTCGCAATAGCCGTAGGTCCCGTTCTCGATCCGCTCCAGCGCCTGGTCGATCTTGGTGATCAGCTTGCGGGCGCGGTCCCGGGTGCGGAGTTCCAGTGCCCGGTCGGTTTCGACACTGGCACGATCGGTCAGATCGGCCTCGGTGATGCCGCCGGCCGAGAGGCTGGCAAGGGTGTCCCCTGCCTCTCGCAGCAATTCCTGACGCCACCGCAGCAGCTTCTGGCGGAAATACTCAAGCTGCCGGGGATTCATGAACTCTTCGCTCTCGGAAGGACGATAGTCTGGCGGCAGAGTGATCAACATTGTCTGGACGGCCCCATATTCCCCCGGGAGGGGGGTCCCGGAGGGGGCCGGACCATACAGGGGCAGCAACACTAACGCCAAGAGGCCGCACGACCACTAATTCCTGAAATAGTGGCGAGTTTCATGGGTCTGACGCAGATCCTCCCCAGCCACGCCGGGCCAGTTCCACCCTGGCGCGCAACACGATTGCCTGAACGGTTTCCCGCAGGGCTGGATCGGCGCCGTCCTCCCCTGTCTCCAGGGCGGCCAGGCGGGCCAGTCGGCCCGCTTCGGTCGCCCCGCCAAGCAGAAGATCCGCCTGCAATCCCTGCAATTCCTCCAGCAGCGCTTCGGCCCGCCGGCGCGCGGCGGCGTCCCGCTCCATGGCTGTGCTGCTTTCCTGCAGGGCCAGCATGCCGAGCCCGACCGGCGCCACGCCGCCCGCCGCCGCGGCACCCTCCGCTCCGCCGGCGCCAAGCCTGACCGAGAAGCCGCCGGCACGGCTGCCGCCCCGCCCCGCCAGGGCGGCCACGCCGCCCGTCACCCTGCCGATGCCCCGCATCGAAATGCCTCCTGCTTTCTCTCCTGCCCGGTGGCGGCAATCCGCGCCGCGCAGCCGGCAAACCCTGCCGCCCCGTGGCGCCACCCGCCGGCACGGGGGCTGGCACGCCGGTTGCCTCCCCCGGTCCTGCAACGGGACGGAGGGCAGATTGGCCAGAATTGCTTTCGCAAGGACGAAAATCCTCCTCGCGGTCACGGCCATGACGGCGCTGCTCTCCGTCCAGGCGGCGATCCTTCCTGCCGCGGCGGAGACGGTGCGGCTGAAGGACATCGCCGATATCGAGGGCGTGCGCGACAACCAGCTTGTCGGCTACGGGCTGGTGGTCGGCCTGGCCGGCACCGGCGACCGCCTGCGCACCGCGATCTTCACCCGGCAGACCCTGATCGGCATGCTGGAGCGCCTGGGGGTGAACACCCGCGACAACGAGACGCGGCTGGAAACCCGCAATGTCGCGGCAGTGATGGTGACGGCGAACCTCCCCGCCTTCGCCCGTCCCGGCAGCCGGATCGATGTCGCGGTCTCAGCCCTCGGCGATGCCACCAACCTCATGGGCGGCACGCTGCTGGTGACGCCGCTGCTCGGCGCGGATGGGGAGGTCTATGCCGTCGCCCAGGGCGCCCTCGCCACCGGGGCCATCGCCGCGCGTGGCGCCGCCGCCAGCCTGCAGCGCGGCGTGCCCACCAGCGCCCGCATCGCCAGCGGCGCCATCGTGGAGCGCGAGATCCCCTATACCCTGGCCGGGCGCAACAGCGTGCGGCTCTCGCTGCGCAACCCGGACCTGACCACCGCGCGCCGGGTCGCCGCCGCGGTCAACCGTGCCGCGGGCGCGCAGGTCGCCACCGCGACGGACCCGCGCACCGTGGCGCTCTCCCTGGCCGGCCGCGATCCGGTCACCTTCCTGGCGGAGATCGAGCAATTGCGGGTGGAGCCGGACCAGGTGGCCCGCGTGGTCATCGAGGAAGCCTCCGGCACCATCGTCATGGGGGCCAATGTGCGCGTCTCCACCGTGGCGATCGCCCAGGGCAACCTGACCATCCGCATCACCGAGACGCCGCAGGTGAGCCAGCCCAACCCGCTGGGGCGCGGCGAGACCGTGGTGGTG
>Ga0182742_1005298_pt1 | contig 10994 bp, 9 predicted proteins | sample eDN5th37CBELigMG_FD_128880 | JGI IMG/M metagenome (GOLD analysis project Ga0182742, IMG submission 128880) | Enriched Miracle-Growth compost microbial communities from Emeryville, California, USA - eDNA 5th pass 37_C BE-Lig MG (version 2)... ... | reverse complement strand
TTTTCGTTGTAGGTTCCGTCGGGGTTCAGGAGGTTGATCATCGGCAGGTCGTGGCGCAGGCCCGTTTGGTAGTCGTTGGGATCGTGCGCGGGGGTGACCTTGACGCAGCCGGTGCCGAAGGCCGGATCGACGAGGATGGGGTCGGCGATGATCGGAATTTGGCGGTCGGTCAGCGGCAGATTCAGCGTCTTGCCGATCAAGTGCTTGTAGCGCGGGTCGTCGGGATGGACGGCGACGGCGGTGTCGCCGAGCATCGTCTCGGGGCGGGTCGTGGCGACGTGGAGGAACTCCGACGAGTCGGCCACCGGGTACTTGACGGTCCAGAGGTGCCCTTGGGTCTCCTCGTAATAGATCTCGTCGTCGGCCACGGCGGTGCGAAGCTGGGTGTCCCAGTTCACGAGCCGCTTGCCCCGGAAGATCTTGCCCGCCTTGAAGAGGTTGAAAAACGCGCGCCGGACGGCCCGCGAGCAGACCTCGTCGAGGGTGAACCGGGTCCGTTCCCAATCGCACGAGCAGCCCATGAGGCGAAGTTGGTCGAGGATCCGAGCCTCGTACTCGTCCTTCCAAGCCCAAATCTTGGAGACGAGCGCTTCGCGGCCGATATCGTGGCGGGTCTTCTTCTCTTCTTCAAACAGCCGACGCTCGACCACCGCCTGGGTGGCGATGCCGGCGTGGTCGGTGCCGGGCATCCAGAGGCAGTCGTACCCCTGCATTCGCCGCCATCGGATCAAGATGTCCTGCAGCGTGTTGTTCAGCGCGTGTCCCAAGTGCAGGGCGCCGGTGACGTTCGGCGGGGGGATCACGATGCAGTAAGGGGGCTTGTCGCTCGACGGGTCGGCGTGGAAGTAGCCGTTCTTCAGCCAGAACTCATACCAGAGGTCCTGGGCGGCCTTGGGATCGTATTGCTTGGGAAGGTCGTTGATGTTCATGTACGGGACGCGATTCGGCTGGAACAACAAAAGAAAGAAGAGGGGTAAACGGCGGAACGACTACGACGGCGGAAGCAGGTCTCTCACGGCGACCCGGCCAATCTCGCGACCATCCAGAATCACGGGCGCGGATTCCGCTTCCGAGAACGTCGCGAGGCGGGCGTAGCTCGCCGGCGTCGTCTGGCGAGGCTCCGAGCAGGCCACGAGCTTCCGCTCGTGGAGATCGACGATCCAGTACAAGGGAACCCCGGCCTCCGCGTAAAGCCGCAACTTGTCGCGAAAATCGGCGTTCCGCGAATGATGACAGACCTCGACAATCAGGGGAACTTCGGAAGTCAAAGGGGGCTGGGGACGATACTCGGCGCTTCCGCCGCGAGCCACCACGACGTCGGGCTCTGGGAGCGTTCGCGGGTCGTGCCGCAGCGACTTTTCCTCCCGAACGTGGAAGCCGTCGGGGAGGAGCCGACGAAGCAGCTCGGCGGCTCGTCCGACGGAGAAGTTGTGGGGTTCCTTCTTGACCATGCGGTAAAGCCGCCCCCGGATCAATTCGACATCGTCGGGGATCGCGCCGGCTTCGATCATGCGCTCGAACTGGTCGGCCGAGAACCGATAGGGTCGACGGCCGGAGTCGATGGAGTGTGTTCGCGTCGCCATGATTCAACCTCCGACGGCGATCCCGCGCGGGCGCTCAGCGGCTCGACGACTCCGCGGGCGCGACGGCCTTGGCCCGCGGGGCGTCGCCGTTTCGGGCGTCCTTGGAGAGCTTGTACTCAAAGGCGTCGAGCAGGGCCAGCCAACTCGCCTCGATCACGTCTTCGGAGACGCCAATCGTCCCCCAGTGTTCATCATGATCACCGCTTTCGATGACGACCCGCACCCGAGCGGCGGTCCCCGCCAAGGCGTTGATGACGCGGACCTTGTAGTCCACGAGCCGCATCTCGCGGAGGCGGGGGAAATGATGCTCCAGGGCCTTGCGCAACGCGCCGTCGAGGGCGTTGACCGGGCCGTCCCCCTCGCTGACGGTGTGCTCCTCGGCTTCGCCGATTTGAATCTTGACGGTCGCCTCGGTCAGAGGCTGTCGCCCGCGCTTGCCCGCGACGCCAACGTGGAAGCCGAGCGGTTGGAACGCGTCGGCCCGGCGATGCGCCAGCCTCTCGACCAGCAGGACGAACGAGGCGTCGGCCGCTTCAAATTGATAGCCCTCGTTCTCCAAGTCCTGAACCCGATCCAAGACCCGCGACAACAGCGCCTGGTCTTGCTCGAGGTTGTACTCGGCCAGCTTTTCGGCGATGTTCGACTTGCCGGAAAGCTCGCTGACGAGGATCCGCCGCTCGTTGCCGACGGTCTCCGGGGCGATGTGCTCGTAGCTCGACGCGAGCTTGCGGACGCCGTGGACGTGCATCCCCCCCTTGTGAGCGAAGGCGCTTGAGCCCACGAACGCTTGTCCGGATCGGAAATTCAGGTTCGCCGTTTCGTATACGAATCGCGAGACTTCGGTCAGTCGGGCCAACTTCTCCGGCGAGAGGACCTCGAAGCCGGGGTACTTCAAGGCGAGGTTGCCGATCACGGCGCACAAGTCGGCGTTGCCGCAGCGCTCGCCCAGGCCATTGATCGTTCCCTGGACCTGTCGAACCCCTTGCCGGACGGCCGCCAAGGCGTTGGCCACGGCCAGATCGCCGTCGTTGTGGGTGTGGACGCCCAGCGGAACCTGGATCTCGCGGGCGACCTGGGCCACGGCCTCCGAAACCTCCTCGGGGAGCGAACCGCCGTTGGTGTCGCACAGAACGATCCACGAGGCCCCCGCCTCCGCGGCCTTGCGCAGCGTCTCGAGCGCGTAGTCGGGGTTGCGCTTGAAGCCGTCGAAGAAGTGCTCGGCGTCGTAGACCACCTCGGGAACCCGCGAGCCGCAAAAGGCGATCGAGTCGCCGATCATCCGCAGGTTTTCCTCCAGCGAGACCCCCAGCACTTCGCGAACGTGCAAGTCCCACGTCTTGCCGACGATCGCGACCGCCGGCGTCTCGGCGGCCACCAGAGCCTTCATCCCCGTGTCGTCCTCGGCCGCGACGTCCCTCCGGCGCGTCATCCCAAACGCCACGACTTTCGCGTGGGCCGGGGGGGTGTCGCGGATCGACCGAAAATACGCCGCGTCCTTGGGGTTCGAGAGGGGATACCCCCCCTCGATGTAATCAATCCCCAACTCGTCGAGCATGGCGGTGATCAGCAACTTGTCCTGAAGGGAGAAATTCACCCCCTCGCCCTGGCTGCCGTCACGCAGGGTCGTGTCGTAGATCGCAATTCGAGTCATCGCGGTTGGATCGCTTCATTCAGGAGGGACGCGGGATTCCCAAATCAGGGCCGGTGCCAAAGAGGGATAATCCAAAGGCGCCAAAAGGGATATTCTAACAGATTGCCCGGCCCACCCGACAGTCGGACGCCGAGCGGGTCGCCCCGCGCGGTTTCGGTCCCGGTGAATGCCCACCGCGCCGCGATCGCCTGGAAATTTGGCTTCGTTCGGGCGCTTCGCCCACCGTCGAAAAAAACACGAAAATTCATCGCAACGGCTTGAGCCACGGCCACCCGCGAACTCTGGGAAGTTCCGGAAAATTGGGTTCGTTCGGTCATTAATTCCCGCAAGGAGCGAGCCCCCCCTTGTGGACGGCCGCTCGCGGAGGCCGCCCCGCGCGGGTTCGTCTGAATTTGGGTTCGTTCGGGCTCGCCCCCAGCTCTCGAAAACTTTGGCTCCATCGCCGCAACCTCATGATATTTCGAAAATTACGAGCAAGCAACCTCCTTGGCGAATTGGGTTCGTTCGGTCATTTTTCATGAGAAGCGAAATTCGCTCCTCATTCGCTGGTGATGCTACTGGACGACGCGCGAAAACTCCGCGCGCAACACCCCCATGTGAATAATGCCACAAAAATCGCGATCCCGAACATAAAAATCGCGAGGCCCGAGGAATTTTTGGTCGGCGCGCATCCCCTGGTCGACCCAACCCCCACGACCGGACTTAAAAACGCCCACCCCGCTTGACTTCACGCCGATGTCGAGCGGGGCGCGCGTCAAATGGCCGGACGGATTCGCGAAATTTCGACCTCCCCATTTCAGACCTCACGGCAATGTCGCGCGAGTTCGTCCGAATCAACCGATGTCGCGCCTCGAATCGTTTGACAGCCATTCCTCAAGTAAAGGAGCCGCGATCATGAACCGGCAGCCCGATGACGCCGACTTCTCGGCCGTTGGAACTTACGTAAAAATCGAGACGAGACGTCCCGTTCACATCACCTCGGGGTTCAACCTGGCGCTCTTCGCCTTCGCCAGCCTCAAGGGGCTGCTCATGTTTCTCATGACCTCCCCGATGGTCGCGAGCGCCTCGTTCGAGGGTCTGGTTCTTTCCTCGCTGCTCGACCTCTTTCAAGTGGCCGCGACGCTGCTGATCGCGGCGGCCTTCTTGAAGGCGTTTTGGCGACGGCTCATCTCCCCTCTCGGGTCGCTCCGCCCGATCACCTACAATGAGTCGGTGGCGATCCTCCTGATGATCTCCGTCATTTTCGGCGGTTGATTCGATTGCTTTCGCGGCAACCGAAAAGATCGTTCGCTTTCTTCCTTCAGACGAAACAAGGATGTCACCGTGGCTTGGGCCCAGACGATCGAAGAGCTTGTTGATTTGGCCGAGGCGGAGGCGCGCCGCGAGCCCTTTCCCATCGATTCGCCGGTTTATGAGCGAGCGGAGCGCGATCCGCTCCGGCCGGTCCTGTACGGCGGTTCGCTCGCCGCGCCGGTCTGCGTTCTGGCTCGCGATCTGGGGCGGGACGAGGTGAAGGCGGGGCAACCCTTGATCGGCGCGGGGGGGAGGCTGGTCCGGCTCGGCGTCGTGAAGGCGTGGGGCGAGGTCCACGGGTCGACCGATGAGCCGCCTCGACCCGACGACGCCTTGCGGCACGCGCTGCTCTCCAACACGGTGCCGTTCAAGCCTCCGGGGAACAAGGCGTACGCCGAATCGGTTCGCGAACGATTCCGTCCGTTCGTGGTCTCGCTGCTGGCCGATTTCTGGGAGGGAACGGAAATCCTCACGTTGGGGACCGAGGCGTTCCGCTGGTTCGAGCCTTACGCGGAGGAGGGTCGGTTCGCCGATGAGGCCAAGACCGACGCGCGGTTTGAGATGGTGTTTCCCTGCCGACTTCCGCTTGAGGGAGCCGGTGGAGAGGCTTCCGCGTTCAAAACCGTCCGAGTCCGGCCGCTGCCGCATCCTTCGCCGCTGAATCGCCGCTGGCGCGCCCAATTTCCGGAGATGCTCGACCGACGGCTCAAGGAGGTGATCGGCGGCGGTTAGAAAGTCGAGACAGCCTCCGCGCGGCTCGCGATGCTCGGGCGCCGCTCACTCGGGTGCTTGCAGGCTTTTTGAATCTGATTTGCTTAAGCTTGCGTGACGTCGATCCCGGGGTTAAGGTATCTGAACGATCATTTTCGTTTTCCCCATCGTTCGCATGGGAGCCCGTCATGCGCAAGACTCAAATGGTGACGGATCGAGAGCTCGAAATCATGAAGGTTTTGTGGGCCCGAGGAAGGGCGAGCGTCCGCGAGGTCCAAGAGGACCTGAATCGCGACTCGGGGCCCGTCGCCTACAGCACCGTGCAGACCCTTTTGAACATCATGGAGGAGAAGAAGGGGCTGGTGCGCCACGTCGTAGAGGGACGAACTTTCGTCTACCATCCAAAGAAGTCCTCCGAATGGACGATCCGCGAATTGACGCGCAAATTCGTCGACCGCGTTTTCGACGGCGCCTTGGATCGGGTGATGGTCGCCTTGCTCGATTCCAAGCCCCCGACCCCCGAAGACCTTGACCGGTTGCGCGCCATGATCGACGAAGCGCGGCTGCGCGCGCCGGCCGCCGACGACTCCGAGGCCACGCCCGAAGAGGCCTGAAACGACCGCGACCAGCCCCCTCCGAGCCCACCCGGTCCGGCCCGGACCAACCCGAGGACCCGGCGAGCCCGTCGAAAACGACGGCGCTCCCCTGGTCCTTTTTAATTTTCGCATAGAATAAATCGGCGCGGTCTGCGTCGATTGGTCGCTGAGACCATGGTGGGAATTTCGCGGATTGGGACGGGGCGAGGGCCCGCAATGTGGCACGCGCTGGATCGCTTGAGCCGGATCTTGATCGACGCGGGAGTCGCCAACGCGATCCTCCTGAGCTTGGTCGTCGCGATGGTGGTCCTCACGCGACAGCCGGCCAGGCGGATCGTCTTGATCCGAACGGGATTTTACGCGGCCCTGCTGATGCTTCCCTTGGTCGCGCTGGAGGTCTTGCCGCGCGTCCATCCCATCGACTGGATGTTCCGCGTGGGTTTGGCGCCCCCGCTGGCGTCGGAGGCCCCCTCGCACATCGCCCCCCCCATCGCGCTTGAGGGAGCCGAGAATCACGCGGGGCCGCGCCGTTCGATCCACTCGGATTTGGAGTGGCCCGTCGGCGGCCGTCTCGTCCGCGCGTTGACCCTGATTCACATCGGCGGCGCGACGATCGGGCTGGCCTGGATCGGCCTTGGGCTCTGGGGCTTTCAGCGCCTGCTCGGCCGTTCGACCGAGCCCCGCGCCGAAACCCGCCAGGTCTTCGACGAGTTGCTCCTGAACCTGAATCATCTTCGGTCGCGGCCCGATCTGCGCGTCTCGCGACAGCTTCGCGGGCCGGTGCTTGGCGGGATCATCCGGCCCACCATCATCATCCCCGAGATTCTCGAAGAGGCGGCCGTGGATCGCGACGCGCTGCGCCCGGCTCTGCTTCACGAGCTGGCGCACGCCGATCGGGGCGATGTCTGGTTCGGCTCGCTGGCGGGACTGGTCCAAGCCCTTTGGTTCTTTCTCCCCCATCCTTGGTGGTTGCGCTCGCAACTTCGGATCGACCAAGAGTTTCTGGCCGATCGCGCCGCGGCTGGTCCACCGGGCCAATCGACCACCTACGCTCGATGGCTCGTCGGCCTCTCCGGGACTCGAGCCGAGAATCCCGCGCGGTTTTCGGATTTCGGCGTCGAGCCGGAGGTGAAGAGCGCCGAGCCGTGGAGGGAGGGAGAGTTCCGTTCTCCACTGCTCCAACGGGTCGCGATGCTGCTGCATTGCCCCTTCATCATCGAGAGTCGTCCGCCCCGTTGGTACGCGACGATCGCGCCGGCGCTTTTGGCGAGCCTGGCGATCTTTTTGTCGTCGCTTCGGATCCTCGCGCCGGTCGATCCCTCGGCCCTGCAAAATCAAGGGCCGCCCCCCGATTCCATGGCGCGGAGCTTCCAGATCCCCCGGTTCACGATCGTCCCCAGCCAGCAGCGCTCCAACGGCCGCGGAGACCCCTACGTCCTCCCCTTCGCCCTTCCGCCGACGTTCCATCTCCAGGCCGATATCCACGCCACCCCCTCGGCCCTGGCCCAGATTCGCATCTCGCGCTATCCGCTCACGGCCGAAACGTCTCCGGCCGCCCCCGACGCCGAAGAGACGGCCTCCTGGCGCGCCTTCTCGATCCATCGCGACCACGAAGGAGTCACCCTGACGATCGACGGTCATCCGTTCCCGGTCGAGGCCGACGCCGAGACCTCTCCGGAGTGGCTCACCATCACGCCCGCCGAAGACCAAACCGCCACGCTCCGCAACCTTGTCGTCACCTGGTGACCCAACCGACCGGCGAGTCGACCGACCGCCATTTCGGCGCCCTCCGCCGAAAACGTCGGCGGACAATCGTCCGTCTTTGCCAAAATGGCGCCCGGCGATTTGGGCCGAGAGCGAGCGCGGTCGAGGGGCGACCTGAATCCTCGCGTCGTAATTCACGGGATTACAAAGACTTGCGCCAGGATTTCGAGAAATCTTTTCGCCCGCCGGCCATTCTGGCACACTCTCTGCTTTGCGATCCAAGAGAGTTATCGAGACTGACTTTCGGAGAGCATTGCCATGCCGGGTTCGAACTGGCGGGGGGGATGGGATCCCTTCGAGGAGCTTCAGCGCGAGATGGGGCGGCTTTTTCAGTCGTTTGATTCGTTTCCCTCACCGCGCCAAGTTCGGCTGTTTCCTCCGGTCAATCTGTATGTGGCCGGCGATGAGTATATTTTGGCCGCCCAATTGCCCGGGCTCGCCCCGGACGAGGTTGAGTTGACGGTCACCCACGAGAGCTTGACGCTTCGAGGCGAGCGGAAGCGGGCCGAGGGAATCAAGGACGACGCGTACCGGCGCCAAGAGCGGATCATGGGGCGCTGGAGTCGGACCATCAATTTGCCGGATCGGATCGACGAGTCGCGCGCCACGGCCCACTTCTCCAACGGTGTTTTGACGGTGCGCCTCCCCAGGGCCGAGAGCGCGAAGCCCCGGCACATCGTGGTTTCCTCGTCCAGTTGAACCGACCGCAACAGGAGTCCGAGTCATGAATGACGACCAATCCTCCATCCGCGTCTCCGTGGGCGCGTCCGGCCCTCGCGCCGGCGGCCCAGCCGCTTCGGCCGAATCGGGTCGGGCGGAGGGCCCGGCGTTCGCGCCTCCCATTGACATCCACGACAGCCCCGAAGGGTTGACGCTGGAGGCCGACCTCCCCGGCGCGACCGAGGAGGCGATGCTCGTCCAGCTTGAAGACAACGTCTTGAGCCTCAGCGCGCGGATCGGTTCGCCGGCTCCCGAAGACGCCCGGCTGATCCACCAGGAATATCACGTCGGCGAATACCAGCGCTCGTTCATTTTGAGCGACGAGGTCGATCGCGATCGCATCACCGCCGAACTGAAAAACGGCGTACTCAAGGTGTTTCTCCCCCGGGCCGACCGAGCCAAGGCCCGCCGAATCGAGATCAAGTCCTGACTTCACCCAACGCGCGGAGGAAGACCGACCGCCGCGCGCCAGCGCCCAAGATCATCCACCGGAGCCTCAGCCGCCATGAGCCGACCAGAATCCGGGAGGCGCGAGGGAGCGATCCCATTCCAGCTCCTCCAGAACGAGTTTTTCCGACTGGTTGAAAACTACTTACAACCCTCGGCCCGGCCCAAGCCGCCTAATCAGGCGGGCGAGGCGGAGGCGGAACCTTGGATCCCGCCGCTTGACGTCTACGAGACGCCCGAGGAAACGCTCGTCCTGATCGAACTCCCCGGGGTCGATCCCGGTCGGGTTGAGCTATCCGTGGCCGGGAACCGTCTAACCGTCCGCGGAACCAAGCCGCCGGACGAGGGTCTCGAACCCTTTCTCCGGGCCCGCGAGCGGCGGTTCGGAGCCTTCGACGTCCAGGTGCCCTTGCCCAACACGGTCGATTTCGACGCCGCGCGGGCCGAGGCGCGCGACGGCGTCTTGACAATCCATCTCCCCAAACGCCAAGCCGAGGAGCCCCGGTCGATCCCCATTCGGACCTCATAAGCAAAGAGGCGAGGGCGCCGGGCTGGCGGCGTCAGAGTCTTGGGTCGACCGGCTCGCTCTCCAGGGCCAGGACGCCGAAAACGCATTCGTGAACCCGGCGCAGGGGCTCGCCGCGGACGAACCGCTCCAGTCCCTCCAGGCCGAGGGCGAACTCGCCGAGCGCCAGGGATCGCTTGCGGCCGAGCCCCCGCGACCGCAAGCGGGCGAGGTTCTCCTCAGTCAAGTACTCGGGTCCGTAGATGATCCGAAGGTATTCCCGTCCCCGGCACTTCACCGCGGGCTGGGCGAGCCCCCGGCCACCTTTGTGGATGAACGAGAGTGGCTTGACCACCATCCCTTCGCCCCCGCGCCCAGTCAGCTCCTCCCACCAGGCGACTCCCTCGGCTTGGCTCGCCGGGTCGGTCACGTCGACGACTCGGTGCGAGGTCGCCAGCAAGATTTCCGGATCGGCCCGGCAGACCTCGGCCAGCGTCTCCATGTGCCAAACGTGATCCTTGTCCGAGTGAACCCGCCCCTCGGTGGCGAGCAGGTGGAACGGAGCCAATTTTAGGTCGGTCAGCGACTCCACCGTCCAGCAGTACCGCCGATAGGCGTCGATGAAGAGGTTCACGTCCTTTTCGCGACGGCGGTACGAGGCTTCGGCCTGAAGGACCTTGTCACGCTCGTCGCCTTCGAGCCTTGCCGCGGCCCGCTCCAGAGCCGAGACCACTCGGGGAAGCGCCGTCGAGCCCGCCGAGCCGACCGCCGCGTACTGGGTCTTGAGCAGCTCGAGCGCCTTGGCCGACCAGGGCATTAGCTCGCAATCCAGGCACGCCCACGTCGTTTCCAACTTCCTCCAAACGTCGGCGGCGGTCAGAGCCGATCGGACGCGGTCGAGGAACCGCCGCTCCAGGTCGGCGTCGTTGAAGAACCTTCGCCCGGTTCGGGTGACGACCACGCCAAGCTCACCCGTCGCGACGCCAAACCGCTCGCGGGCCGCCTCCTCGTCGCGGCAGGCGATCACGACGGCGCGCGAGCCCATGTGCTTCTCTTCGCAAACGACCTTGGAGGCCCCTTGGTTGCGGTAGTACGCGAACGCCTCGCCCGGATGCTCCAAGAGCCCCGGCTCGGTGGTGGTCTCGCTGGGAGACATGGTGGGCGGAAGATAAATCAACCATCGCGGATCGGCGGCGAACCGGCTCATGACTTCAAGAGCCGCCGCGGCGTTCTCCTCCCGGATCGTCACGTTGCCGCGCAGTCGAGTGGGCACGATCCGCTTGCCGATCACGTCCTCGGCGTCGAGCATCCGATCATGAGCCTGCTGGGCCGAGAGGGCGGGGGCCGCCGGCTCGACGGGGAGGAACGGACGGGCCGGCTCGCAATAGATCCGAGCGGCGGGGACCGAGACGAACTCCTTTTCGGGATAGCGCAAAGCGGTCAGCTTGCCGCCGAAAACGCAGCCGGTGTCGATGTTGACGGTTCGGTTCAGCCATTCGGGCTCGGGAACCGGCGTGTGACCGTAGACGACCATCGCCGAGCCTCGATACTCCCTCGCCCAATCGTGGCGCACGGGAAGGCCGAATTCATCGGTCTCGCCGGTGGTCTCGCCGTAGAGGGCGAAGTCGCGGACCTTGGCCGAGCCTCGCCCTTGCATCGACTCCTTCATCCCGGCGTGCGCCACCACCAGCTTGCCATCGTCAAAGACGTAGTGGCTCACCAGA
>Ga0182742_1005297_pt1 | contig 10994 bp, 11 predicted proteins | sample eDN5th37CBELigMG_FD_128880 | JGI IMG/M metagenome (GOLD analysis project Ga0182742, IMG submission 128880) | Enriched Miracle-Growth compost microbial communities from Emeryville, California, USA - eDNA 5th pass 37_C BE-Lig MG (version 2)... ... | reverse complement strand
CTGTAGAAGATCTCCAGCTTCAGGCACTCGTCCCTGAGTTTCCCGTTGAAGCTCTCACAGTACCCGTTCTCCCACGGGCTGCCCGGCTCGATGTACAGGGGCTTGGTCCCAAGCTGTGCCAGCCACTCCCGCAAAGTTCGGGCGACCATCTCAGGCTCATTATCGCAGCGCACGTGTTCAGGCACGCCCTTGGTCAGCATGGCATCCGCCAGCGTCTCGATCACCCCGAAGCTGTTGATCCGCCGGGCCACCCTCAGGGCCAGGCATTCTCGCGTGAACTCATCGATGAGCGTCATGATCCGCAGGCTCCGTCCATCATGGGTGTGCCCCCTCGACAAAGTCGAAGCTCCAGACGTGATTGGCTCGCTCAGGCCGCACCCGAATGCACGAGCCGTCGTTGAGCCACAGCCGAGCGCGCGGCTTGTGCTTCTTGGGGACCTTGAGCCCCTCGCGGCGCCAGATGCGCTGGACCCGATCCCGCCCCACCTTCCAGCCGATCCGCTGCAGCAGGGCGGTGATCCGCCGGTAGCCGTACCGCCCATACTGCGAGGCGAGCGCGATGATGGCTTGGGTGAGCGCATTCTCGTCAGCCCGGAGGGTGGGCACATAACGCTGTGTCCCTCGGGGTTGACTGACGATGCGGCAGGCGTGGCGCTCCGAGAGGCCGTACTTCTCCCGGATTGGGCACATAACGCTGTGTCCCTCGGGGTTGACTGACGATGCGGCAGGCGTGGCGCTCCGAGAGGCCGTACTTCTCCCGGATGCGGCTGACCACCTGCCGGCGCCGCTCGGGGCTTACAAGTTTCCCTGCGAGATGTCCTTGAGGATCTGCTTCTCTAGCGAGAGATCGGCGACGAGCCGGCGCAAGCGAGCGTTCTCGCGCTCCAAATCCTTCAGGCGCCTAGCCTGTTCGATTTGCAGACCGCCGTACTCTTTACGCCAGCGGAAGTAACTCTGCTCCGAGATGGCGGCGTCCTTGCAGGCGAGCGCGATGCTCTTGCCCTGGGCAAGCTGCACCTCGATCTGGCGCAACTTGGCGATGATCTGCTCCGAACTGAACCTCTTCTTCTGCATCTTGAGCTCCTTGGTTCCAGGTCAATCCTCTCAATCAACCTGGTCCAATTCCACCCAGTCAGGTCAGGTACCAAGCCATCGATGAGCCGGACGGGCTGCTGCTATGACAATGCCCCGATGGAATCCTTCTTCCATTCCTTGAAGGTCGAGTTGGTCCATCAGCATCGTTGGACGACGCGCGAGGAGGCACGACGGGACCTGTTCGTTTATATCGAGAGCTACTACAATCGGCAGCGCATCCACTCGGCAATCGGGTATCTCACACCCGAACAGGCCGAGCGGAAAATGAACTAATCCAGTGTCCGCGCAATCGGGGGAAGATCAGTGTGCTCCGGCCTGAGAACTGGGGCGTCCTGCGCTACTGGCAAGCACTTCTCCGTCCGCTCAACGGTCGGAAACGGTTTACTTCCGGCTTCTAGGCTTGGGTAAGGCACTGTCTTGATCCGTTGTCTTATTAGTTCGAGAGCTTGCTCCGTGACCTTCGGCTCAAACCTTCCGCAACCCAAGGCTCAGACATGCTTTCGCGCTTTTGCATCCGAGTTCAGAACTTCCGATAACAAGCTCCCGAGGCCTGTCTCAACCTGTCTTGGACAGGTGTCTTGGGCCGTGATCAAGCCCTCTGCCCTGGCCTGACTTCTTTCTTCCGAGAAGTTCCCATTATCGGAACGGATCAGTTGCCAAGGAATAGTGCCTCTCGCTGTTATCGGAAGTATCGCAGTTTTCATGAACTTTGCCCTTGCTCGTCATGAACACTCCTCCTGGAACCGCGACAGACCGGCTGCCGGGATGTGCGAACGCTTCAAGCCAGAATGAATAACCGAAGCTTTCAAGCTCCGGTTTCTTTCGTTCCCTTGCGGAAGGCTTTGGCCATGTTGTCTGTGATGGGTTTGGTGAGGCAGTAGAAGACGGTGCGGTAGCCTGTCTGGATCAGCCCCTCCACCGGCGTGCCCGGCACCAGTTTGAAGTCGCCAAGACGCTCCCGCTCGCCCTCCGCAAAGGCCACCCGGACAGGATAGTACTGCACCCCCGAGCGCTGATCCGTCACCAGATCGGCTGCGATCAGGCTCACCTTCCCCTTGAGCTCCGGCGTGGTGCGCTGGTTGAAGGCTGACAGGCGCAGCACCGCCTCGAGGCCGGGCCGGAGCTGGTCGATATCCTGCGGGAGCACCCGCACCTCGATCGACAGCTCGCCCGCCCCGGAAACGACCAGCATCAGAGCCTCGCCCGCGTTTATTACGCGCCTACCGGCTGCCAACTGCATCATCGTGCAGGGGATATCGACCTTATCGAATTGCCGAGGATCTTTTAGAGTTGCTGAAAGGCACACGTGGTCATGGATGTCTTCCATTGCAGAACCCCTCCGCCAAAACCTGTCGGTACCGTGCGGGTTGCACTAAATCCTGGATTCCGAATAGCTAATCCTAACGGGCGCCTCTTCCCCAACCTTCATTTGAGAGGTTGGACTGCGAGCAGGTTCCGGAGTAATGACGATAGCGGCTGGCGATCAAGTGACCTCGACCTTCTCCGCAGAGGTCTATAAAGTTAGCAATTGGAGGCGTTCGCTATAAGCGGTCGGAACAAAAGTCTTGTTCTGAACTCATTGTACTAGGCGCATCATCAACTCGAACGAAAGAGTCACGGCGTGCAACGGATTGCAGTAGTTGGCCCTGGAGCGATTGGCGGAATAGTTGCTGCCTGGCTTACTCAGAATGACAACCATGACGTGACGATATGCGTCCGCAGCGCCCTCGACCGGCTTGAAGTATCAACATCCTCGGGCATTTTGATAGCGCAGCCCAGAGTTGTTTTCGACGAAGCAGCTGTCGCACCGGTAGACTGGGTCATCGTCACGACCAAGGCGTATGATCTGGCGGGAACTTGCCGCTGGCTGGAGAACTTGGTTGGGCCAGTTACACGTGTGGCGATTCTTCAGAATGGCGTCGAGCATGTGGAACGGTTCGCTGGGTCCGTCGATCGGACCCGGATCGTTCCGGTAATAGTCGATATTCCGGCCGAGCGAACAGCGCCAGGACGAATGATTCAGCGTCGCGATGGCACAATGGTGGTTGCACGAAATGCGGACGGGGAAGAATTTGCATCGTTGTTCTCGCACTCACCGATCAGGGTTTCTCTCACGGATGATTTGAAAAGTGCCGCATGGAAGAAGCTATGCTTGAACTGTGCCGGTGCAGTCTCTGCTCTGGTGATGAAGCCCTCGGGCATCGTTCACCGCGTTGATATCGCAGATATCATGCGAGCCTTGGTGCTGGAGTGCATTGCCGTTGGCCGGTCGCAGGGTGCGGACCTTCCGGACACGGTCGTGGACGACGTGATCGAGGCCCTCCGCAGCAGCGCGCCGGACTCGATGAACTCCATGCTCGCCGATCGAATCCACAACCGACCAATCGAGCTCGACGCACGGAATGGCGTGATCGTGCGACTCGGAGAAGTCGGCGGGATCCCGACGCCGATGAATAGGCTTATGATGGCCCTGCTGGAATGCGCAGTATCATAAGGGGAAGCGTGATACACCCTCTTCCAACTGGTACCGCGAACACCTGCCAGGCCCGTGAAGTCATTCACGGGCCACCTCACGACGATGCTGCTCTCTATACCTTTTGCACAATGTGCGCAGGCACAGGACAGCCATGCGCGGTCTCGGTTTTTCAGCGTCCAAGATGAGGCGAGCTTGACCTCTTGTGGAAGCGCAAATAGCTCCGCGGAAGGTCTCTTGAAAGCTGAACCGAGACTAAGCGAGTTCAGAAGAGCGGCTCGCCCGTGCGGAGCATCGTGCGGGCAATGACTAACCGCTGGATGTCTGAGGCACCGTCAAAGATGCGATAGACACGTGCGTCGCGGTAGAGCCGCTCGACCGGCCATTCTCTGCTATAGCCCATGCCGCCAAAGATCTGCACCGCCTTGTCGGCCACGCGCCCGAGCATTTCAGACGCGAAATACTTGACCATGGAGACCTTCTCACGCGGATCGCGACCCTGGTCGACCTCCCATGCAGTATCCAGGACCATCAGCCGCGCTGCGTAGATCTCCGTAGCCATGTCTGCCAGCATCCCCTGCACCATCTGGAATTCGCCCAGGCTCTTGCCGAACTGGCGACGCTGCTGTGCATGGGCGATGGAAAGCTCAGCCAGTCGTCTTGCCATGCCGACGGAGCGCCCTCCAACTTTTGCAAGACGCACCCGGCTGATGGTTGACAGGGCTTGATAGAGCCCCTCGCCTTCTTCTCCCAAAATTGCCGAGGCGGGAAGCCTGAGATCGGTAAAAACGATCTCATGGGTGTTGGTGCCATGCAGGCCCATCATCGGCTGGGCGCGGCCGAGCATGAAGCCCTGCATTGTCCTATCGACGAGAAATGACGTAATTCCCCGCGCGCCCTTTTCGGGGTCCGTCACCGCCGTGACGATGAAGCTGTCGGCAACATCGGCATCGGAAATGAAGTGCTTCGCCCCATTGAGGATGAAATCGCTGCCGGACCGCACGGCTCGTGTCCGGATGCCTGCCGCGTCGGATCCGGCTTCCGGCTCGCTCAAGGCGGCCGCCACATTGATCTCCCCCCTGATCGCCGGAAGGAGATAGCGCTCCCGCTGCTCGCCCTTGCAGTTCAGAAGCCCAACCGGAATCGAACCGAACGCGCGCCGCACGAGAGCATCCTTCGTGTAGCCGAATTCCTCCTCGCACAGACACATATCGAGCACGCTAAGGCCGCCGCCGCCCAACTCCTCCGGCATTCCCATTGCGAAAAGCCCCAGCGCCTTGGCTTTCTCGCGCAATTCAGCAGCAAGTTCCGGGCGCACGGCGCGAAGTCGCTCCACCTCCTCTTCGTGAGGCATGAGTTCCTCCGCCACGAAACGCCGCACCGTGGCGAGAACCATTTTTGTTTCTTCCGAAATCGCGAAATCCATTTTAGCACCCCTGCACTGGTTTCTCAGGCAACGAAAGCAATCTCAGCCCAGCCGAGGACAAAACGGTGCCGTCGCCGACACCATCACAAGGGTTGCAGGCTGCAAAAAACGGATCTGACCGGACGGAGCCTATGCGCCTTTGCGGGCTGGCTGGATGAAAGAGGCGCCGTTCAGGTGGGTCAGGTAATCTGTCGTTGCGCGAATGTGGTGAACGAGAGCCGCAACAGCTGCGTCGGCATCACGGCTGATAACGGCATCCACAATCGCACGATGCTCGGCTTCGACGTCACGCTCGCTTGCATGATCCGTCGGGCGCTGCCCTGCCCGGCGATAAACCTCGGCGGCATCGCGCAAGCTGAGCGCGATGCCCTTCAGGCGCCGGTTCGGGCAGCCTTCAAGCAAGGCCGCGTGGAACTGCTTGTGAATCGTGCCCCACTCTTCGTTGAAGGTGCGGGAATCGTCTCCGATATGGGTCGGCGTCCGGGTCAAGCGGTGATGGATCGCGATGACGCTAGATTCCCAGGCGAGGTCGCCGTGCTGCACAGAATAGCGCAGAGTCAATCCCTCAATGTCACAGCGCGCCTCCGTCAGGTCCCGCAGGTCGTTGACCGAGACCGGCACGACGCTGAAGCCGAGTTGCGGCTCCATTCGCGCCAGCCCCTGTTCCGAGATACGTGATAACGCTTCGCGTACGACACCGACACTGGTGCCGTAGCGGGCACACATATCTGCGAAGCGCAGGCGCGATCCTGGCGCAAGCACACCGCAGAGAATGTCCTCACGGATACGATTGAAAACGGCTTCGTTACGGGTGCGCGATTCTGAAAGCATGATTTTCCCACGCAAGGAATTTTGTTTCACATATTTAATCTCTAATGCGAATGTCAACAAGATATTAAAATTTCGAAAATCCATTGACAAGTCGTATCAGGCCTCTGATTGTTGATTTAACAACAGATAGGGGGAATGCGCCTCAATGATGCAAAAGCCTTTTTTCGAGGTAGGCAGCAGCGTCTCGGTAAGCCGGACCATCAGCGAATCCGACGTCTATATTTTCGGCGGCTTAACGGGCGACCTCGGCCCGAACCATGTGGATGCCGAATACAGCAAGCGTACGGCTTACGGCCGCCGCGTCGTCCACGGAGCCTATTTGGTGGGCCTGGCCTCAGCCGCATCGACGCTGATGGGTTCTACATTCGACAAAGGCGACTATCGCGGGGCCTCCTACGGCTACGACAAGGTTCGCTTCGTCCGGCCGGTCTTCATCGGAGACACGGTTACGATCACCTACACGATCAAGGAGATCGACCCTTCGGAGCTGAAAACCTACGCCGATGTGCTCGGCACCAACCAGGATGGCACGGTCGTCTTCGCTGCCGTCCATATCGCCAAAGGGCTGCCGAAGAAGAAGGAGGATATGACGTGAGGCTGGAACTCGAAGGCAAGGTAGCCATCGTCACCGGTGCGGGAACAGGCCTCGGCAAGGCTATTGCGGAGTCCTTTACCGCCGTCGGCGCGAAGGTCGTGCGCGTCGGCCGTGGCGAATATGCCGATCAAGGAGATTGGCGCACCGTCGACGTGCGGTTCCAGGATCAGGTCGATGCCCTGATTGAGGCTGTTGTTGGCGACTACGGGAGACTCGATGTGATCGTGAACAATGCAGGCATCTCTGCGACACAGGGTTCATCGGTGGAGAAGCCGATGGAGAACTGGCACGAAATCGTCGACACCAATCTCAATGGCCTCTGGTATTGCTGCCGAGCAGCAATCCGCCAGATGCTGACGCAGGAAAGCCGAGGCGTCGTCATCAACATGTCGTCCCGATTGGCCCTGTCGGCAGGCGGGCCCGGCCGCGTCGCCTATGCCGCCTCCAAGGCCGCGGTCTCGAACCTGACGCGCCAGCTGGCGGTGGAATATGGCCCGCAGGGTGTGAGGGTGAACGCCATCTGCCCCGGCTTTGTGCCCTATACAGCGGGCGCCACGACGTCCAATCCGGAACGGATTGCACTTGCGCAGACTCAGACGCCATGGACGAGGCTGGGCTTGCCCTCCGACGTTGCGAACGCAGCGTTGTTCCTCGCCTCTCCGGCCTCAGAATACATCAACGGCCATAACCTTGTGATTGATGGTGGAGCATCGGTGCGGTCATGAGCACAGAATCCGAAGTCCTGTTCGACGTTGCCGGTACGGTGGCAACCATCACCCTCAACCGCCCAAGCCAGCACAATGCGATCAACGCGGCCATGCGGCGCACATTTATCGAAGCTTTCGATAGGATCGCTGCCGATAACGCTATCCATGTCGCGGTGATCCGTGGTGCAGGGGAACGCGCCTTCTCCTCGGGAGCCGACCTGAAGGAGATCGGCGATCGCACCCCGATGCAGCGCCGGTCGGTCGCGAATGAGGAACCTGCCGCCATCGTGCGGGCTTGCACGAAACCCGTCATTGCAGCAATCCAGGGCTATGCTTTCGGCGGAGGCCTGGAGATCGCTCTCGCCTGCGACATGCGCATTGCCAGCGAGAATGCGATCTTCTGCTTCCCAGAGATCACCCGAGGCTGGTTCCCGGCGGCCGGCGGAACGCAGGCTTTGCCGCGTCTCGTCGGCATGGGAATGGCGATGGAGCTCATTCTGAGCGGCCGGCGTTTCGATGCCGAGGAAGCGCTGCGGATCGGTCTTCTCAATGCCGTTCACAAGGCAGCCGATTTCGAGAGCGCCGTTGCCGCCCTCGCCGATCGCATCGGCAGTCACCGATTGGGTGCGCTGACGCTGGCCAAGGCAGCGCTGCAGATGAGCGCCCGAGCGCCGGCCGATATCGGCTTCCTCTATGAAAAGGAACTCGGCGCGTTGTCCTATACCCTTGAAGGCCGCAGCGAAGCGCTTGCCGCTTTCGCCGCGGGTCAAGGCAAGGCTTAAAGGAAGGCAAAGATCATGAAGTTTCTTGAGCCTGCTGCGGCGGCGGCACTGATCGCATCCGGCGCCACGGTGGCGTTTTCGGGCGGCGGCTATCGCGGCGTCGCAGAGTCCATGCTGAAGGCAATCGCTGCCCGCTATGAAGCGGAGCGCGCGCCTTCGAACCTCCGCGTCATTGCCGTATCCATGCTAGAGCGGACGCGTGGCGGCATAGGAGGCGAAGGCACGGGGTTGAACCGCCTGGCAGTTCAAGGCCTTGTTTCCACCCTGGTGTCCTCCAGCTTCAGCCGGGCCCCGGACCGCGAAGTCAACCGTATGATCAACGATGGTCATATGGCCGCTTACAACTATCCGATGGGGACGATCCTGCAGCTTTTGCGCTCAATCGGCGCAGGACGACGCGGACTTCTGACCGAGGTCGGAATCGGAACCTATGTCGATCCGCGCATCGAGGGCGGATTGGTAAACAAGGCTGCCCGCGAGCCGATGAACCGCGTTGTGAATGTGGAGGGGGCGGAGATGCTGTTCTATCCGCGTTTCGACGTGGATGTCGGCATCGTCAAGGCATCCGCCGCGGACGAGCGGGGCAACCTCTATTTCAATCGCCAGGTCTATGACCATGGAGCCATCGACGTTGCCATGGCGGCCCGCGCAAGCGGCGGCGTCGTGATCGCCGAGGTTGACCGGATCATCAAGCGCGGCGAGCTGCCCGCCCGCATGGTCAGGATCCCGGGAGGCATCGTTTCCGCTGTCGTCATTACCGACGAGGCCCCATGGGAAGATGAGCAGGCACCTGTTCTTCTGGGAGATCCCCCGGTCGATTTGCCTCCTCCCGGCATAGTGCTTCGACCGCGTGATGTGATTGCATCGCTCGCCGTGTCGGAGCTGCCCGAGGGAGCGATGGTCAACGTCGGCGCGGGGATTCCGATGTACGACGTCCCCGAAGCGGCGCGTCGGATGGGTCGCGACGATCTCTACTTCACCGTCGAGCAGGGTCCTATGGGCGGCTGGCCGCAGGTGGGAGGCGTTTCACGCAATCCCGAAGGCGTCATGGGGCAACTTGAGGTCTTCGACATGTACGAAGGCGGATGCCCTGACTTCAGCATTCTCTCCTTCGGAGAGCTCGATGCGCAGGGTAATGTGAATGTGAGCCGCTTCGGTCCGATGATGCCAGGCAGCGGAGGCTTCATCAATATCGTTCATGGTGTTCGCAATCTGATGTTCTGCGGTACGCTGACGACGAGCGGACTCGACCTGCAATTGGGCAATGGGCAGTTGCGTATTGCCAAGGAAGGCCGGATACGCCGGTTCGTCGATCGCGTGGAGCAGATCACGTTCAATGCGCCACGCGCTTTGGCGCAGGGGCATACCGTAACGGTCGTGACCGAGCGTGCGCTCTTCTCGGTCACGCAGGAAGGCTACCGCATCCGGGCCATCGCACCAGGGGTCGATCTTGACCGGGACATTCGTGCCCACGTGCCCTTCCCCATCCTGGCGTCAGACAACCTGCCCAGGCTCCCGGCATCCTTCTACACGACTGTCGCAGAGGGGGCCGTCGCATGAGGCAGATCCCTGCCCTTCTCGCTCGCGGCGGATCGAGCCGAGGTCTTCTGATCCTGGAAGACGCTATGTCAGATATGTCCCAAGAGCAAAGGCTTGCCGCTTTCGCCTTCGCAGTCGGCAGCCCCGATCCGGATGCACGGCAAGTGAACGGCGTTGGCGGCGGCAATGCCACGACCAGCAAGGTTGCCATCGTGGCGCCGTCCGCTGATCCGAAGCATGATGTGGACTACTCCTTCTATCAGGTAATCGTATCCTCCGGAGAATCGGAGACACGTGGCACTTGCGGCAACCTTGTCGCCGCCGTCGGACAGTTCGCCATCGAGCAGGGCATCGTCGCGGCAACCGCACCCTCAACCCGGGTGATGATCCGCGACATGAACACCAGCCAGAGCATCGGCGTTGATGTCCCAGTGGCAGATGGCAAGGTCGTCTATGCCGGCTCACATGTCATCGCAGGCGTGCCGGGCAGTGGCGCACCCATCCCGGTCAGGTTTCTTGAACCTGCGGGACGCGTGTCGGGAACGCTGCTCCCATCGGGGCATCTGCAGGAAGACATCGAGATCGACGGACGAGTTCTGACCGTGTCCCTGATCGACTCTGTGAACCCAGTTGCCTTGATCCATGCGACGAGCCTCCCGGCCCGCACTCCCTGGGATCTTGTCGGCGTCGAGAAGAACACAGATCTCTGCGCGCTTCTGGAGCGGCTTCGCCGCATCGCGGCCAAGCGTTTCGGTTTGGCAGAGAGCGAAGAACTGGCGCATGTGCAATCGCCGTTCCTTCCCTTCGTGGGGTTCTACCGGGATCCCCTGATGGGCGAGCTGCCGGGCAGCTTCACTCCTGCGCCAGAAGCCGACGCGACCGTCCGCTTGATGTCAGGCGGGCAGCCACACCGGGCTGTTCCGCTCAGCGCGGGCCTTGCTACGGCAACGCTGGCGCGGCTGCGGATGCTAGAGGCGGATTCCGGCCTTTCAAGTCCGACAACGATCCGCCTCGAGCACCCGAGCGGACTGATCGAGGTCGAGGTCGATGCATCGCTGGAGGGGCATAGGGTCCATTCGGTCGGTGTCGTTCAGACGGCTCGCCCAATCATGACCGGAACTATTTACCTCCCTTGATTTGTCGGGCCGGCATGAGCCCCACTCGAACAGGAAACGTACAAGATGGCGAATGTAACCATCAGCAACGCCAAGAAGTATTACGGAGCGGTCGAAACGCTCAAGGGCATTTCGTTCGACATTGACGAGGGTGAGTTCGTCGTTCTGGTCGGCCCATCCGGCTGCGGCAAGTCTACGCTCCTGCGCATGATCGCGGGGCTTGAGGATATCTCGGAGGGCGATATCCTGATCGGGAATCGAGTGGTCAATGATCTTGCCCCTAAGGAACGCGACATCGCCATGGTGTTCCAGAGCTATGCGCTCTACCCGCATATGACGGTGGCAGAGAACATGGGTTTCGCCTTGAAGCTCCAGAAGAAGTCCAAGGCCGAGATCGATGCTAAAGTGAATCGCGCTGCCGACATCCTCGG
>Ga0182742_1005296_pt1 | contig 10995 bp, 10 predicted proteins | sample eDN5th37CBELigMG_FD_128880 | JGI IMG/M metagenome (GOLD analysis project Ga0182742, IMG submission 128880) | Enriched Miracle-Growth compost microbial communities from Emeryville, California, USA - eDNA 5th pass 37_C BE-Lig MG (version 2)... ... | reverse complement strand
GTTCTACTGTTAAATCCCTATTTACTTTAAAATATTTCCCTGTATCGTTTTCATTAACATGGACAATTGCTGCTGTATGGAAAATGGCGTCATATCCAGAGAATGACTTTTTCTTCCAATGTTCATCTCTTATACTAATAAAATCTACAGAATACTTATCAGGATATTGTGAAACCCATTTTTTAAATGAAGTACCTATATAACTATTAACTCCTGTAATAAGTATCTTTTTCATTTCAAAACCTTCTCCTCTTTAGTAGATGCAACTTCTGCAGATCCTAATTTAATATCTACCAAATACTTGTTAACATATCTATCTTCGCCCAATAACACAACACCAACAGTCCTAATAAGTATCTTCAGATCAAGTAACAAGCTATAATGCTCTACGTAATAAACATCAAACTTATACCGGTCTTCTAATGAAAGATATATATTACCACTCACCTGTGCTAACCCCGTCATACCTGGACTCATATTAAGCCTTTTAGAAATTTCTTCAGTATAATCAGCTAGTGATGCTACTCGTTCGGGTCTTGGGCCAACAAGGCTCATTTCACCTTTTAATACATTTAATACTTGAGGGATTTCGTCAATTTTACTTCTTCTAAGAAATTTCCCAATAGCTGTGATACGGTCATCGTCTTTCATTACCTCTTGACCTTTAATCATTTTTTCCGAACCCGGTCTCATCGTTCGAAATTTATAGACCTTAAAGATTTTCTTATTTAACCCCGGTCTATCTTGTAAGAAAAACACCGGACCAGGAGAAGTAACTTTGATTATAATTGCAATTAAAACCCATATTGGAAGAAATGGAATTAGAACTATTAACGAAACAACAATATCAAATAAACGTTTAATTAATTTTTGAAACTTCTTATCCTCCATGACTATACCTCTATCTCATAATCAATAGGAATTAAATACCCATCAATAAGTTTTATAGGCCCGTCATCTTTATTTGTTTTAGCAGACCAAATTCTGTATGCTTTATCTCCATCTTTGTAAAAAGCACCTGGGTAAGGATGTGTAACTGCTCTTACTAACTTATCTACTTCGTCCATAGTCATACTGTTTAAAATTTCTCCATCTTCAGGCTTTCTTCCAGGCCATTCTGTGGCTTCTGAATCAATTTGTTTCGTAAGTGTAATATTGTTATTAACAATATCACCCCAGTACCTTGCAATTAGTGTAATGTGCATATCATCAACTTTTTGATAAAGTTGTGTTGCTGTAGTGTTCTGGTCTAATTTGATAACCCCTTGACCGATAATATCACCGGTATCAACACCTTCATCCAATTTAAACATAGTGACACCAGTTTCTTCTAACCCCATGATAATTGCCCACGGTATAGCAGCTCTTCCTCTACCGATTGGCAATAAAGTTGGGTGCATACCGATACAGCCATACGTTGGTGCCTCAAGTACATCTTTCTTAGCAATTTGCGACCAACCAATAATAAACAACCAATCAATCTGATATTCCTTTAAAGCAGAAAGAACCTCTTGATCGTTGATATTATCAATCTTCAATAGAGGTGCATTGTTTTCATTTGCAATATCATCTAAATAAATTCTTCCAGACTTATTCTTCGCTTTTTCATCTCTAAGCGTAATGAGTAAATCTAGATTTCCACCAATACGATATATTTCTTCAATACAACTTAGCCCTAATTGAACGCAAGTTGCAAATGCAATTCTCTTCTTCAACGTATACCATCCTCTCTACTTTCTAGAATCCACGTCTAAATACACTCTCAAAGGCTTCTGCATAAACCATTCCTGATTGTCCACCACGGTATGCAGCTAGTCCTTTGATTGCTTCCTTACTTCTAGGATGAGGATAATCTCTCATAACTCCACGATATTGTGCTAGAGCTTCTATTTTTTTATCCACACTCAACTCACCAACTTCAATAAATGTATTAGGTGAAAACTGGTTCATGGCTTTATTTAATCCCCATTCAGTAGAAGATGGCACTTCCATGAAAAGTAGTTCTTTAAGAGGGGCTACATCATTTCTTCTTTGGAATAACCTTACTGCTGCTTGGCATGCCATAGAAGTGTGTAAGTGGTCATTATTTAAGTCGGCTGGATGGTGAGTAAATACAACATCAGCATTTGTTTCAAGAATTGCTCCTTCAATAAACTGAACAAGTTTTAAATGACCTGCATTATTAAACTCTATATTTGGAAAGTTACCAGTGATAACTCTATCAACACCTATTATATTCATAGAGTTGTTCACATCTTCATTAAGCTCTTCGGTAGTAGGACGGAAATTTCTTGCATTCACTTCTCCTGACAAAATGCAAACATTTACTGAATGTCCTTCTTGGGCGAGCTTATACATTGTAGCACCTGCTCCTAAAACCTCATCATCTGGATGTGCAACAACAACTAAATATGACATATGATTTAACCTCACTTGTTTTTTATTCTCAACTCTTGTAATCTATAAATTAGCCTTTATTGGCTTTTTAGTTGGTTAGGACTTAATTGGAATATCCTCTTCCAACCAACTACTAACCTACTAAATTATCTACTACTGATAGCCACCTCGGATATTATATTCAATATGAGAAATAGATAAAAAAATCAATATATAGTATGTTCTGTTGTTATAAATCGAATTTTAATACTACATATTGCGTATTGTTATCATATTACGATACTCACCTCGTAATATCTATTCAATCTACCAAGCAAATACGAAATAGATATTTACTGATTAAACACTCTTAACCGAGTTTCTTCCTATTATATAAACCATTCAATCAATCTATAATTCTCACTAAAAATACCTCAAACCCTTATCCCGCAAGGTTTCTAGCGTTCAATCTAACAACGATAGTCAATTCCTCAAGTCGGTTCAATCTTTTTCCGTTTTTCACCACCTTGAAGAGCCCGTCAAATCAGCGTTTTCCAAAATCAAAACACCTGGTTTTAGCCATTTTTATCTTTTTATACTAATAAAATGGTACTATATATAGACAAATACGATATATTGTATATTCCAGTAGTTTTTGACTAAAATAACACAATATATTGAGGTTGTCTGTTAGCTATCCTCAGACCCCCATCATCATTCAATCAAAAAAAAATAAAGGCTGGCCAAATCTTATTTATCTGATAAAATCAACCAACCAAAATATTCTCATTTACAAAAACGGCACTTCCTCAATCTCATCTTTTGGATCCTCATCAGAATGGGAATGAATACTACAATTCACAACTCCATCCTCATAACTAATTTCCCCTCCACTAGGACAAATATAGTCATTGTTTTCTAAAAGATATTTTTTGAAAACCAGATCAGTATGTTCAATAGATTCAAGTTCTAGTTTCAGTTCATATTGCCTTTTCAACTCTGTTAGATTAGCCAAACAAACATCTTCCTTTGACTTCTCGAGTAGATGAATTACACTGGGAACGGCAATTGCAGCAATTATTCCTAATATAACTATTACAGCAAGTAACTCCACAAGCGTGAGTCCCCTATTATTAATACTCCTGTTCAATCTACCTAAAGTAATTTTATACACAAACCCACCATCCATTTTAGTAAATGTGTCTATTTGGTGGTTTAGGAATATCATATGAGTTTTTTACTAGCTGCCTACCTAACCGCCAGAAGCTAACTCAATAATTTATTAAATTATTGGCTTGTTAACAATGACAAAATCTCCTTTGGCATCATCTTCGTTGCCGGCAAACTTTCAACCTAATCCCCTCCATTAAAAAGCCTGTATATGTAACCCGTTCGAGGAACGGTAAAGACTTAAAAAAGTTAAAAGCCCCGAAAGGGGCATTGCTCCAAATGAATCTACTCCACCCCAACCAAAACCTTCGCACCCTCAAACCGATTATTAGCAACCGCAATCAACGTATCATGCATTTCCTGCTCATTCATATCCAGCAATCCATTAACCAACCGGTTCAACAACTCATCCCCAATCCCACTAGCCTTCCCAACATGAATCTTCGGAAACACCTGCTCCGGATGAATCTCATTTTCATTCATCAATTCCTCATACATCTTCTCCCCAGGACGAAGTCCTGTAAACCGTATCCCAATCTCCTCAACACTCAAACCCGAAAGGGTAATCAGATTCCGAGCCAAATCCACAATCCTAACAGGTTCCCCCATATCCAGTACAAAAATCTCCCCACCCCGAGCCAAAGCACCAGCCTGCAATACAAGCCGTGAGGCTTCCGGAATCGTCATAAAATACCGTGTCATCTCCGGATGAGTAACCGTCACCGGTCCACCAGCCTGAATCTGCTTCTTAAACAACGGGATCACACTTCCCCTGCTGCCAAGCACATTCCCAAATCGCACCGCAACAAACTTCGTCTCACTCTGCTTGTCCAGTTGCTGAATAATCAGCTCAGCAAATCTCTTCGTAGATCCCATGACATTCGTCGGATTCACAGCCTTATCCGTCGATACAAGAACGAAGTTCTTCACCCCTAACGCATCCGCTGCCTCAGCCACATTCTTCGTGCCAAACACATTATTCTTCACAGCTTCCCTTGGGTTATACTCCATCAAAGGCACATGCTTATGCGCAGCCGCATGATAAACCACATCCGGACGATGCTGACTCATTACATCAAAAATTCGTGACCGATCCTGAACATCCCCAATCACGGGAACAATCTCAAGCCCATTTTTATATAGATTCTTTAATTCCATATCAATCTGATAAATCGAATTCTCCCCATGCCCAAGTAGCACGATCTTCTTTGGCACAAACTTACAAATTTGTCGGCAAATCTCCGAACCTATTGATCCTCCCGCACCTGTGACAAGAATCGTTTTCCCTTTCAGCTTCTTCGAAATGCTTTCCACATCCAGCTCAACAGGCTCTCTGCCCAATAAATCCTCTACCTGTACATCACGGAACTGATTTACCGACACTTTTCCTAGCAGGACATCCTCAATCACCGGCATTATCACCGTTTTTACCTTTGTGCCTGCGCATTCCTCATAGATTCGCTGCATTTCCTCTTTCTTCAAAGAAGGAATCGCAATAATAATCTTATCTATTTCCTGGGTTTCCACTGTTTTTGCTATTCTAGTAGAATCTCCAACAACTGGCAGTCCATGAATCTGCAATCGATACTTGCGCGGATCATCATCAATAAAGGCCACTGGCTGAATCCCTGCGTCCTGATTATGCAATAATTGTCGGGCAAGCATTGTTCCTGCTGCTCCGGCACCAATAATCAGAGCTCTCCTTGTATCTTCTTGAGCTTTTATGTATCGGTCCCTATAGACTCGCCATGAAAAACGCGATCCGCCAATTAGTAGAATATGCATCATCCAGGCAAGAAACAAAGCTCTGAAATACACATCATGAACGACAATCTGCTGAATAATTCCTGTGGTAATAATCGAAAACGTAACCGCTTTAGCAATCGCCATAAGCTCGCCAATACTTGCGTACTCCCACGCTTTGTTATACAAACGATAGAAAGAAGCAAAAAAATGATGGCTGCAAAGCAAAGTAACCGAGCTTAGCAACAGCGTTTTCGACTTTAAAATCTCTAATGTTGGATGAAGTGTTAAAATACTTACGTATATCGCCGATATAACAATTAATGAATCCAATAGTACTAAAAAAGTGAGCCGCTTCTGATATGTCAACATACATCCCCCTTATGTAACTTTTCCTGCTACCCCCTGATAAAAAGACAAAAATAAATATCTAATGGGAAAACAGGTATTTCTCCTGCTCTTTCATTAGATATCTATTAAACTGCATAATTAAGACTTGCTTGCTCCCACATTTAAGTTTATTTAATCGGGCATCGAACCCGCCCTCACACCACACCACTGACGATTCACGTCTAAGGCAAAGACACAACTTATGCCCACGGCACAGCCGAGTGCCTCCATAGATAGCGGCAAGGAGACATCGCCGATATTATCGCAAAATAACAATTAAAACTGCAAAAAAAGAAGGTTAAAAGATTCCTAAGAATCTTTTCCTCTTGATTCGCTCTGGCATATCGCGATTAACAGACAGTCCACCAACAAGCAAATCGGAATTTTCTGTCAACTGATAGACCATCTCCATACCAAATTTTTTTTCAATCACATCTAATGCTTCGACCATTTTAAAAGATCTTCTTGTTAAATTATGGGCATCAGATGAAACAAAATGAGTGAGATTGGCGTCTATTAATTGCAGAGAGAATTTTTTTATATTTTTTCCGAAATAACCTGCTACACTTGAAGCCGTTACTTGAGTTAAGGCACCCTTTTTCACGAGCTGATAAAGCTTTTCGGGGCGTTCGATGATTTCCCGGTTTCGTTCCGGATGAACAATAATTGGAGAGAGCCCCTTCATTTGCAAATCAAATAACAGCTGCTCTGTATATCGAGGAACATGACTAGAGGGAAGCTCCACAAAAAGATAGTTGCCTCCATTCAATGGGAGAATTTCATCATTTTGATAGTCCTCTACCATCTCTCCATAAATTCTTGTCTCCTGGCCAGGGAGAATTTTTACCGGAATGGATTCCTTTTGTAATGCCTCATTTAGTTCGTTCACTTTGTCTACAATAGATGCTTTGTTATTATCATACACACCATTTTTATGATGAGGAGTCGCGATGATTGTCCGTATGCCTTCCTTTACAGCTAGCTTAGCCATTTCAAGGCTTTCTTCCATATTTACCGCCCCATCATCAATGCCAGGCAAAATATGACAATGTATATCAACCATCGCAAAAACCCCCTATTTCCTGTCAATTATCTAGTACTATTTTCATGGTATACCTGTTTCCAATATTCGTAAATAGCGAATAGCGTCGAATTGTGTCGAAACTAGTTATTTTGCACCATAATAGTAGTAATACTGTGATTCTTTCATTTTTCTATTGTTCAATACCACACCCATTAGCTTCGCTTTCGCTGCCACTAACAGTTCCTTCGCCTTATTACTTTCTTCAATCCCTGTTTTTCCACTTGAAACGACCAGAATCGTGCCATCACATTTGTTAGCTAAAATCTGAGCGTCTGTTACCGCGACAACAGGCGGTGTGTCGAAGAGAATGATATCGAATTGCTCCTTTGCTGCTGACAAAAATTCATTCATTGCTTTTGAACCTAGCAGCTCTGCCGGATTTGGCGGAATCGGTCCGCTTGGAAGAATGTACAAATTGTCCTCTGCTGACACAGCTGCTTCCATTAGTCCCATTTGCTTAGTAATCACATTCGTCAATCCGAATGTATTTGTCATGTTAAAAGTATAATGAACCGTCGGCTTTCTTAAATCCGTATCAACTAGCAGCGTCTTTTTTCCCTGCTGGGCAAACACAACGGCTAGGTTGGCAATCGTCGTTGATTTCCCCTCACCAGGTCCTGGAGAGGTAATCATTAACGTCTGGACCTCTTCATCAATCGTAGAAAATTGAATATTCGTCCGAATCGTCCGGTATTGCTCTGCAATCGGTGACTTTGGACTAAGTTTGGTGATTAATTTCCGTCTTTCTCCTGTTAGCTTTTTCTTTCCCTTAAGACCCAACGGTTTCCCCTCGCAATCTGCTCTTTCTGTCCGCTCTTGAGCTTGAATCTGGCTGATCATCGATCGTAGCAATCACACCAAGCACAGGAAGCTCAAGCAATTTTTCAATATCCTGTTCTGTCTTGATGGTATTATCCAGATATTCTAATAGAAACGCCAAGCCTACTCCCGCCATCAAACCAACAACTAAAGCAATCGCAATATTCAATAATGGCTGCGGCTTTACTGGAGATGGACTGATTGTAGCCTTAGCTAACACACTGACGTTGTCTACATTCATGATTTTCACAATTTCCTCTTGGAACACTGACGCGATTGTATTGGCAATATCGGCAGCCAAAGCAGGGTCCGCATCCTGGACTGAGATGTTTACGACCTGGGAATCTTTTTCGCTTCCCACAGTAATTTTTTCCTTAAGCTGCTGACCAGTCATATCCATATCTAACTCTTTGACAACAAGATCCAATATGGCTGGGCTCTTGATAATCACGTTATATGTATTGATCAATTGAATGTTTGTTTGCAATTCACTATAATTCACCATCGATTGCTCATTTTTCGCCTGATTGACAAGAAGCTGTGTCGAAGATTGATAGATTGGCGTCAGGACAAAAAAGCTGACAATCCCGCTCACCATTACAGCAATGATTGTAATGACTGCGATTAGCCACATGCGCTTCCTCAATGTTTGAAATAATTCCTTTAAGCTGATCGTCTCTTCCATTGTTTCCTCCTGAAAAAACCTTTATTAAAACTAGATAATATTATAACATAGGTGTATTGGAATATTCTGTTGTTTTTGTCGGAATTTCCATAAAACTAGCAGATTTCGTCTACTGATGTCTCTTATTTTATACCGAATTTTTTATTTGGGTAGACATTTTTTGTAATTTCCATAATCTGTTTGAAGCATCTAAAATTACTAATCAAATGGTAGTTTGACTTTTGATAGAATAGAAGGATAGACAAACGGGGGTTCTGAAATTTATGAAAGTGACGATTATAAGTGTGTTAGCCATCGCCTGTGCAGCGGTCCTCGTCCTAGGCAATATCCATTGGGACAAGAAAACCACTGTGGCCGTTGGGCCGGAACAGGCAACACAGGCACCTAGTGAACATAAAGCATCAGCTGCAGATCATCAGACGCAAGATCTGCTATCCTATGCCACCAACTGGCCAGAAAATAGCCAGGAACAATTCAAACAAAAAATCGAAGAAAACCAGCCTTTTCATATTATTATTGCAGGATCAGAAAGCTTAGCAGCAGAAAACAACGGCTGGCCGAATATGGTCAAAGCAGGTTTGGAGGAAACTTACGGTGAGGCAGTAAAAGTGGATGTCCAGGAATATGATATGAACTCCAGCCAATTTGTCCAGCAGGATAAACAACAGGAATTAACCGGAGACATGATCATTCTTGAACCATTTACCTTAAAGGATAACGGTGTTGTACGCATAGAAGATTCCACCGCCAATCTTGAAACCATCATCGACGATGTAACGGCTTCCCATCCAAATACCGAATTCGTCATCCAGCCGCCGCATCCTTTATATGATGCACGGTTTTATCCTATTCAGGTCAACCAGCTGAAGAAATTCGCTGAAGATCATCAACTAACCTACCTGGACCACTGGAGCGCATGGCCCGATGCAAAAACAGAAGAAATCAAAGACTACCTGCTCGAAGATCAAAGTGCACCAAATGAACAAGGCCATGAAATCTGGGCCAAATTTGTTGAAGACTTTTTAATAAAAAAATAAGCAAACACATTTTACGTGTTTGCTTTGTGAAAAGCTCCCGGATGGGGGCTTATTTTTATTCCCAACAACCTTTTAAAGTAGTTTTGAAATTATTGCTCAGCATTTTCCTTTAACTTTAAATAACTCCCCGTTCCTGCAATTCCTCAATTTCATCCTCCGTCATCCCAAGAACCTCTTTATAGACCTCTTCATTATTCTCCCCAAGCTTCGGTCCTGGCTTATATTCCGGACGATGGCTTGATACTTTAATCGGCGTTCCCAGCATTTTCATATCGCCAAAATTCTCATGCTCGACATGAACGATCATTTCTCTTTCGGTCATAAGCGGATGTTCCATCGCTTCTTTCACCGTATTTACAGGAGCAGCTGGGACATATCCGCTTAAGAGGTTCATCCATTCATCCGTCGTTTTCTTTTTAAATATCTCGATTAATATCGGAATTAAGCGATTCTTATTGGTGTATCTCCCCTGAAAATCTTGAAAGTCCTGATCCTCTGCTAGTTCAGGGACGCCTAGCTTCTCGCACAGGATCGGGAAAAACTTTTCCTTATTACACATGATGACCAGGTTCCCATCTTTGGTTGCAAATAATTGCGAAGGGACTAGAGTTGGGTGTGCGGATTGCGTTGTTCGTTCCGGTTCATACCCTTTATTCAAGTGCCAGGTTGCTAAATAATTTAGGAAAGACGCCGAGGTATCAAACAAGCTGACATCGACATCGCTCCCGATCCCTTTTATTTTTGCCTGAAAAATGCCAACCATTAAGCCAAGTGCTGCCATCACGCCTGTGGAGAAATCCATCATCGATATGCCATATTTCGTTGGCGGTCCTCCCGGTTCTCCTGTTAAAGACATATGGCCTAACATAGCTTGGAAGAGATAGTCATAGGCTGGGTGGTGCTTCATCGAACTATTCGTTCCGAATCCCGATAAGGAACAGCAGACGATGCTTGGATTTATTTTCCCAAGATCACTATAGGTGATGCCCAGCTTTTCAGGCACATCTCCCCTTAGATTATTAAAGACCGCATCGGCTTTTTCAACAAGCCGATGAAAGATTTCTTTCCCTTTGGCGGATTTCAGGTCCAAGGTAATGCTCTTATGATTGCGATTAAAGGTTTGAAAAAATAAACTATCATTATTTTCTGAATAGGGAATGACACGCCTTGCCATATCCCCCTGTGAGTGCCGATCCTCAATTTTGATCACATTGGCCCCAAGATCTGCTAGATGGAGCATCGCAAAGGGGCCGGCACCATATTGGGTAATGGCAAGAATGGTTAACCCCTCAAGTGGTTTTGTCATGATACCTCCTCCCTAAATCTATTTGTGGGTATAAGGCCGTGCTGCGTATTCCCGTTTTGGCACTAAAATTTTTCTTTTTAGTGTCAAGACATCTTCTTCCCTTTGATTGCTTACAATCGTTTCCACGTAGACAATGCCGCGGTCGTTCTTGCTTTTGGATTCCCATTTATCTAAGACATTGGTTCTGGCGTACAGCGTATCCCCATGAAACGTCGGACCTAAGTGTTTAATATTTTCATATTCAAGCATGGCGATGCAGGCGCCGCTAATATCATTGACTGTCATGCCTACGGCAACGGAAAAAACGAGGGTGCCGTTGACCAAATTTTGTCCAAATTGGCTTTGTTCCGCGTAATGTTTATCAATATGCAACGGATGCTGGTTC
>Ga0182742_1005294_pt1 | contig 10998 bp, 8 predicted proteins | sample eDN5th37CBELigMG_FD_128880 | JGI IMG/M metagenome (GOLD analysis project Ga0182742, IMG submission 128880) | Enriched Miracle-Growth compost microbial communities from Emeryville, California, USA - eDNA 5th pass 37_C BE-Lig MG (version 2)... ... | reverse complement strand
TCTAACATTTGATTTGGTTTCCTAAATGCCTCTCTTCCCTTGATGTGCCTTACTTTAAAGCACTTTTTAGAAATTCAGGCAGGGATTTGAAATGTCCAATTATTTAATCGGACTTATATATATTTACTTTATAGTAATTGCTCGGTATCTTTCTTTGGAGATAACTGAAGGAAGGAGTTTAAAAAGGTTTTAAGTTTTCTAGTGTCAAGAATTTCAATTCCTCCATTCTTAAACTCAAGTACTTTATCCTGTTCCAATTGTTTAATTATTTTATAAACAGTAATTCTAGAAGTGCCAATATAGCGAGATAGTGAAGTTTGACTAATTTTAATCGAAGATTTACTTGTCTTTATATGAATTTTATAAAGAAAATGAGCCAGTCGATATTCCGCAGGAGCATTCAGAAGGGATATTGTTTCTGCTAATAATTGTACTTTCATGATTAAAGAATCCATAAAAATATTTGTCGCTTCGGGAATATCAGTAATCAATTGATTAAGTGTTTGGTTTGAGAAAAAATAGACTTTTGAGGGAACTGTTGCCTTTGCTGTATATGTATAAGGGTCGTTTTTTAAACCTTGTACTCCAATTAATTCTCCAGGAGTTACATAGTCAATGTCCCTTTCATGCCCTTCGTTGGAAATCACACTAATCTTAACTTCGCCGTCTAAAAGATAATAAAAGCCTTTTCCTGCTTCTCCTTGGTGGAATAAAACTGTGTTCTTCTTGAATACACATTTTTGTCCATACCCCAATGAAATAAATGTATCCCAATTGTGTTGTTTATTCATTATTCGACCTCACCACCGATTTTTAAAATAATGAAAATAATATTAGAAATAGGTTTACTTTTATATTATCAGAAAATTCTTGATACTGAAACTGGTTTAATATACTTTTTAATATATTAATAGAGCTTTTTAATAAAAAGTATGGAACATGAGAAACTAAGTATATCTTTTATTAACGTAGTCATTAAAATGGTTATAGATGTTAATTGGTTAACATAAAGGGGCGATTTAGTATGTTATTATAATAAATTGCAACTTTTCGGGAAATTCAACCTATAAAAGAACAGTAAAAACGTACTAGCTTAGAACTTGTAGTATATTGCTTAAAATAATCTACATTTAATTGTTAAAGGGTTAACAACGGACAACTTTGTTTTACTTCATAATGTAATATATAAAGTCCTCTATAAGAAAAGATGACTGTTATAGCGCTTAATAAAGATATCAAAGTATTAATTATTTAAAATGAATAAAAATAAATAGATTAAGTGAGGGGATAAGCATGAACATGTTAAATCAGGATTTAATTCATTTTTTGCAAGGGGAAAGAATTGTATCATTAATTACAACTGACAATGAATTGGGAAGACCTATTGTCACAAATGTTTCTTGGTTAATTGCACAGCCAGATGGAAAAACAATAAAGGTAGCTATTGGCCATAATGCTTCAAGTGTAAAAAATATTCAGAGTAATCCACAAGTTATTTTAAATGTAATTGGGCCAGATGTGATTTATGAAATCGTGGGGAAAGCACACGTATCTGAGATTCAAAAAGGTGTAATAAAGTATAGAATCATTACAGTTGGAGTAGAATCGGTAGAGGAAAATATGTTTTATGGTGGGAAAATTACAACGGTTCCTGAATATACAAAAACATATGATGCTGAATTAGCTAAGAAAATTGATGCTGAAATATACGATTCAATGAAATGGGAACATGAGGAGCTTCGGGGATAGTTCTAGTCATTTAAGTGGATGATCTGACTCTTGCCTATCTGGAAAATGTTTATAATTAGTTTAAATTACGACATCAATCCTGTGAAAATATTACGTTTTACCGTCATTTTTTCAGCTATTTTAAGCAATTGACTCGATAATGTAATATTCCTGTAATCAAAAGACCCCTTTTCTTATGTTATAAATAATAGTAAGAAAGGGGTTGTCTTATGCGTTTCTTTAAAAAAGTCGTTGCCGCAACAGTAACGAGTATTATTTTACTTTCGACAACGATTATGGCAAATGCAGAAACAAGTCAATTACATAACAGTGAGGCTCAATTACAGGAGAATGAAAAATTAATTGAGCAAAAACAAGCTGAAAAAGAAAGCCTTCTAACAGAGGTTAATAATCTTCAAAATGAATTACAAACGTTAGAGAATGATATTTCAAATAATAAAAAAGAAATGACTGGTATAGAACAAAAAATTTCTGAAACCAAACAAATTATTGAACAGAAAAAAGAAGAAATTGTTGTATTAGAAGATAAAGTGCTGGCACGAAAAGGGGTTATGGAAGAACGCCTTGTTTCATTGCAGCATAATGACAAAGCAAGCCTTGTAATTGAAATACTAGTAAACTCTGAAAATCTTACAGAACTTGTCCAACGTGCGACAGCTGTAACAACTATTTTAAGTGCGGATAAAAGTTTACTTGAGCAGCAGCAAAGTGATTTGAAGAAAATTGAAGAAGAGAAAGCTGCCATTGATGAACAAGAGCAGCTGTTACAACAGCAATATGCAACACTTGCGTCTAATCATGCTCTTTTAGAAGGGAATATGCAAAAAAGACAAGCGCTTTTGACAACGGTACAAGAAAAGTATAATGCAGTTGTCAGTGCCATCACGCTGGCTGAGGAAGAGAATGCCGCTATACAAGCAAGGATAAATGAAGCGCAGGCAAGGTTAGCAAAGGAACAACAGGAAGCAGCAGCAAGAGCAGCGGCTATTACACAGCATGCTGAAGCGCAACAACCAGCGCCTAATACAGCTACAACGAATAATAGTAATAGTACAAAAAACAATACAACTAGTAATACAAACAGCGGGAAAGAGCTTTATGTTTCAGCCACTGCCTATAGTCATGAAAGTTCTGCAACAGGGCTTACGGCAACAGGCATTAATGTCAGACAAAATCCTAACATGAAGTTAATCGCTGTTGACCCTTCTGTTATTCCATTAGGATCAAGAGTATGGGTAGAAGGCTATGGTGAGGCTATTGCAGGTGACACCGGCGGAGCTATTAAAGGACATAAAATTGATGTACTGATGCCATCCACTGCTGCCTGCATTGCATGGGGCCGTAAAACGGTAAAGGTAGTCATCTTAAATTAATAATTTAGACCTGATTTCATTACCTAAGTGTATAGGAAGTCAGGTCTTTTTTTACAAAAAGGCTTTGTTAAATAATATTGTTGATTTTTGACTCATTTAAGCTGTATGGTCATTTCACACGAATGAGTCAAAAATCTGGCTTATCAACACAGTACTTTAACAAATCCTACAAAAAAACAGTTTTATTAACTTATGAGAGAGGAAGTACCTTAATTTTTGCAAGTATTTTACAAAAATATTAAACTATGGTTAGAGTTAATTTACAGAATAAAATGAATTCATTAAATAAATTGTAATTGTATGAAGTAATTTATCGGTTAGGGGAGAGGTTTGCATCATCATTTAGACAAAGGCAGGAGGAGAGAACATGACAATGGATGTCATGAACCCAATTGTAGAGAGGATTTTGTATAATATCGAAAAAGTAATGATTGGAAAGCGGAATGTAGCCCAATTGAGCATGGTTGCATTATTGGCAGAGGGACATGTACTGCTGGAGGATGTTCCAGGTGTAGGAAAAACGATGATGGTACGCGCTTTGGCTAAATCAGTCGGAGCCAATTTTAAGCGGATACAATTTACGCCGGATTTACTGCCTTCAGATGTTACAGGGGTATCAATCTATAATCCAAAAGAAATGGAGTTTCAGTTCATTCCTGGTCCCTTGATGGCTAATATCATTTTAGCTGATGAAATTAACCGAACCTCCCCGAAAACGCAGTCTGCCCTCCTAGAAGCAATGGAGGAAGCGAGTATTACGATTGACGGGGTCACACACCGATTAGAAAAGCCCTTTTTTGTTATGGCTACGCAGAATCCAACCGACTATGAAGGAACCTACCCGCTTCCAGAAGCTCAATTAGACCGCTTTCTCTTAAAAATGAGGATGGGATATCCGAATCAGGATGAAGAGGTTGAAGTCTTAAATCGAGTACAGCAGAAGCCTCCGATTGAGGATATTAAGCCTGTAATTAGCATACAGGAGCTCCGGAATCTCCAAAATCAGATTAAATATGTTCATGTGGATAAAACAATGAAGCGTTATATTGTTGAAATGGCTAATCAAACGAGAAACCACGAAAAGGTTTATATGGGAGTTAGCCCAAGGGGGTCGATTGCTTTAATGAAAGCAGCCCAGGCCTATGCATTTATGTGCGGCAGAGATTATGTGCTGCCTGATGATATACAGTTCTTAATGCCGGCGGTTTTTGCACACAGGATTATTCTTAAGTCTGAAGCTAAATTTGCTAGTATCTTAACGGAAGACCTATTAAGGGATATGATTGAGAATGTACCGGTTCCTGTTCAGAGGGTGATGTAAAATGGGGGAGTTCTTCCAGCGGGTGAGATATTTCTGGAAGCTTTCTATTTTGCTTACCTTATTGGTCATTACGTTTTCGTATGCCATGTTTCAAGGCGGCTTTGTCAGTTGGTTTTTGTTCTACAGCTTTCTTCCTTTTTCTCTCTATGCCTTATTGTTTGCCTTTTATTCGTTAGAGGATTTTGCCATTGAAAGAAGCCTGACAAGATGGGATTATCATGCAAATGAAACGCTGATAGTGAAAGTAACCTTAAAAAGAAATAAAGCTTTCCCCATGATATTTATGATTGTAGAAGACTGCTTAAGTGAATCCTTGGGAAATGCTGTACAGGAGAATCAGCATAAAATGTTTCTTTTTCCCGGATTTCGCAAAGAGATAACGTATGAGTATAGGATTGCCAATCTGCCAAGAGGAGAGCATGAATTACAGGCCGTCAGGATTTTTACAAGCGACCTGCTTGGTTTAATAGAAAAAGAGAAGTGTTTGGAGATAAATGAAAGTATATTAGTCCACCCTGCCTATGAAAAATTAATTTTTGAATACGGTAATTATTATGAGCACGGAATGAGAGTTTCGAATAATCGAATCCAAAGAGAGGCCTCTATGGTTGCTGGGGTTCGAGAATACCAAAGAGGAGACCGATTTTCCTGGATTAACTGGAAAGCATCAGCAAGACGCAATGGGATGGTTACAAAGGAGTTTGAACAACACCAGTCTAATGACATCATGATTATAATGGATTGTATAAAGGACCATCGATTTGAAACGATTGTTTCGTTTACGGCTTCACTTGGACAGGCAATCCTTCAGACGGACTCGCATGTTGGTTTTTTAGCTGTGGGAAGTGAGCGGGCAGCGATTCCGTTACATAGCGGGGCAGTTGGCAGGCAGCTGTTATTTTACTCTTTGGCCAAAGCGAAGGATGATTCTCCTATTTCATTTGATAAAGTCCTTGGCACGGACAGCTTTTTACTGCAGCACAGGCTCAGCTTTGTGGTCGTGACAGCTCAGTTATCAACCTTACTTATTGAGGCGGCTAGGAAAATGACGGCAAGAAGATGCCCCGTAACGATTTTTGTTATTAAGGACGTTGGAGAAGTCATTACATCTGCTGAACAGGCAATCAAATCGAGAGCACAAACACATGGAGTGAGTACCATTTTTGTGTACAAGGAACAATTTGCTGCCGGTCTGATGGAGGCGGGAAAAGGATGAAGCAATGGCATAATGGAATGTCTTTATTATTATACGGTTTGGGCCTTCTTCTACTGCTGGAATGGATTTGGCCGATAAAAATTTTATCGGAAACAGCGAATATCTGGGTATTTCTTTTGTTTCTTCTTCTCTGTTTTCTACTCTTCTTTTTACGGGCACCTATTTATGTAAGCTTTCTATGTAAGGGAGGTGCCATTCTTTTCTTTCTTCAACTTCTTTATTTTGAAGGAAGTTTCCTTCTAGTAGATTGGATTTCTCTTTTTATTAAAGATATCAAATTAAATATAAGTTATGTGTTCGGTGGGAACCTGCAGGCATTAACGCATTTATTTAGAAGCCTAGCTTTTTTTATTATTTTATGGATGCTGGTGTATCTCTTGGAATATTGGCTCATTAGAAGAAAGCAGATTTTATTTTTTTTCTCTATGACGCTCGTTTATATTACTTTTCTTGACACATTTACACCCTATGATGCCAGCGGGAGTATTTTCCGGATTGTACTTATCGGTTTTATCATTATTGGGATTCTTACATTTCAGCGTCATTTTAAAAAAGAAGGGCTGAAAAAGGAAACGATTATTTTCCGTAAATGGATGATTATTTTATCGATAATGGTTTTATTCAGCTCTTTTCTCGGATATATCCTTCCAAAGGCCCAACCAATTTGGCCAGATCCGGTGCCATATCTTAAGGTATTCAATGGGATGGGGACGATGAAAAAGGTTGGCTATGGTGAGGATGATACACAATTAGGCGGATCCATAACCGGTGATTCTACTGTAGTTTTTCAAACAATCGTTGAATCTCCGCATTATTGGAAGGTAGAAACAAAAGATGTGTACACCGGTAAAGGGTGGATTCAGTCTGAGGATGAATTAAGGAATATTCGATTTTCAAGTAATCGTCAAGTACCTATTACTTCATTTGTCGAAGGAGTAAATTATGAACAATCGGTTCCTGAAACGAGTACTGTACAGCAATTAAAAGAATATCCTCATCTTTTGTATCCATTGGGAGTAACAAAGATTGAATCAGATAGAGGCTATTTCTTTGAATTAGATCCATCAATAGAAAAGATTTATTCCTATAAAGATCATGAAACTGCTTCGCTAAAGGAGTATTCTTTAACATACGAGATACCTTTCTATACTGAGGATATGTTAAGGAAGAGTGATAGTGGTAATTCAGCTATGCCGCGGTATATGCAATTGCCTAATCAACTCCCATCACGAGTAAAAGAGTTGGCGGTTAAGATAACAAAGGGGAAAACGAATAATTATGATAAAGCGAAAGCAGTTGAACAATACTTTAAAACAACCCAATATTCCTATTCTTTAGATGATGTGGCTATTCCTAATGAAGATGAGGATTATGTTGATCAATTTTTGTTTGAAACAATGAAGGGGTATTGCGATAACTTCTCTACTTCCATGGTTGTGTTATTACGTTCACTGGATATTCCGTCAAGGTGGGTAAAGGGCTATACTGAAGGGCGATTTACGGGAATGGAAGGCAGTTTATATAAGTATGAAATCACGAATAATAACGCTCATTCCTGGGTGGAAGTGTATTTCCCGCAGGTAGGTTGGGTTCCGTTCGAGCCTACTCCTGGATTCGCTAATGAAGCAACTCCCAATACCGAAGAAGATGAGAAAAAGGAAGAAACTGAAGCATCTGTGCAGCCGGAACAGCAGGAGGAAGTTGAAAATGAGCAAAACGAGGAAGTAAAGAAAGAAGAGGAGGAAAACAAGCGTTATTTTACTGGCGGGAATGTGGAAGGTTTGTTTGCTCATAGCTGGTTCTGGTTCATATTGCTTGGTTTAGTGCTCTTGCTATCAGTCTTTTATACTTATCGCACTCGTTCAAAGTGGCTTTCTTTTTATTATATTAGAAAGTTAAAATATAACGAGAAGGATGAAGCTTTCCTTGCTGCATATGACGTTTTATTAAAGCAGCTGAATCGGATTGGTATGACAAGAGAAACTGGACAGACATTACGGGAATATGCGAAGACGGTTGATGAACGTTATTCAACAGCTGAAATGACTCTGTTAACCAAGCGATACGAAGAGTATCTTTACGGGAATCAAATAAAAAAAGGTACTTGGCTTGAAGTGAGGGAATTATGGGAAAATTTAATAAAAAAGACAATGACTTGACCACAAAAATAACCTGTTGGTACAATAACATTCGTACTAATAATTTGATACTTCATATAAATTCGATAATATGGTTCGAGAGTTTCTACCAAATCACCGTAAATGATTTGACTATGAAGACAGAGAACTAGATTTTTTAGGAATTCTGCCTTCTGCATGGAGGGAATTCCTTTTTTTATTAAAGGCTTTGTTAAAGTACTGTGTTGATAAGCCAGATTTTTGACTCATTCGTGTGAAATGAACATTTCACACGCCTTTCAGCTATGCTGAAAGGTTGCTGTATTGTCATGAAATAGTAGGAGAAAATGCATTTTCCCCTACTATTTCATGACAATACAGCTTAAATGAGTCAAAAATCAACAATATTATTTAACAAAGCCTTATTAAAAGATATTGCAAGGACGGGCATTAAAAATATTATTTTCATTTTTAATGTGAAGATTTATAGTATTTGGTGAAGAATAAAAGTATGACAATAAATCAATGAGGTGAAAAAGCTGATGGGGAAGGCATTGCTTGATAATCAGGAAATGGTTATCGTACTAGACTTTGGCAGTCAATATAATCAGTTAATAACAAGAAGAATCAGGGAATTTGGAGTGTACAGTGAGCTGCATCCGCATACCATTACGGCAGAAGAAATTAAAAAGATGAATCCAAAGGGAATCATTTTCTCCGGTGGTCCAAACAGTGTATATGATGCGAATGCTTTTGGCTGTGATGAGGCTATTTTTGAGCTTGGTCTGCCGATATTAGGTATTTGCTACGGTATGCAGTTAATGACTAAACATTTTAATGGCAAGGTAGAACCTGCGAAACATCGCGAATATGGTAAGGCCAATATTAACGTGCAAAACCAATCAAAGCTTTTTGGGGACCTGCCCGCAGAACAAGTGGTCTGGATGAGTCATGGAGACCTTGTTGTAGAAGCTCCTGAAGGCTTTAGAGTTGATGCAACAAGCCCTTCATGCCCAATCTCTTCTATGAGTGATGAGAAAAGAAATCTATATGCGGTTCAATTCCATCCAGAAGTGCAGCACTCTGTATATGGTTCAGAGATGCTGAAGAATTTTGTTTTCTCTGTCTGCGGATGTAAAGGCGACTGGTCTATGGAAAACTTTATTGAAATCGAAATGGAAAAAATCCGCCAAACAGTTGGAGATAAAAAAGTATTATGTGCGTTAAGCGGCGGTGTTGATTCTTCAGTAGTTGCTGTACTAATTCATAAAGCAATTGGTGATCAATTAACATGTATTTTTGTGGACCATGGTCTTTTACGAAAAGGTGAAGCGGAAAGTGTTATGAAGACTTTTGCTGAAGGCTTCCATATGAATGTTATTAAAGTGGATGCTAAGGATCGTTTTCTATCAAAGCTTGAAGGTGTCAGCGATCCTGAGAAAAAACGTAAAATCATTGGTAATGAGTTTATTTATGTGTTTGATGATGAAGCAACGAAACTTGAAGGTATCGATTATCTTGCACAGGGTACTTTATATACAGATATTATTGAGAGCGGTACAGCCACGGCGCAAACGATTAAATCGCATCATAATGTGGGCGGACTCCCTGAGGATATGCAATTTAAGCTGATTGAGCCATTAAATACACTGTTTAAAGACGAAGTTCGTGCGTTAGGAACAGAGCTTGGAATTCCGGATGAAATTGTCTGGAGACAGCCATTCCCTGGTCCTGGGCTTGGAATTCGTGTATTAGGTGCTATTTCTGAAGATAAGCTAGAAATTGTTCGCGAATCAGATTATATTTTACGTGAAGAAATTAGAAAAGCTGGTTTAGAGCGCGAGATTTGGCAATACTTTACGGTTCTTCCGGACATTCGAAGTGTAGGCGTAATGGGAGATGCTCGTACGTATGATTATACAATCGGTATTCGTGCTGTAACTTCCATTGATGGAATGACATCGGATTGGGCTCGTATTCCTTGGGATGTGTTAGAGGTTATTTCAACACGTATTGTGAACGAAGTGGCTCACGTCAATCGAGTAGTATATGACATCACAAGTAAGCCGCCTGCAACAATTGAATGGGAATAATCTAGTAAATACAGGCATCACTGAATTCTCCTAGCAGGAGGGCGGTGATGCTTTTTGTTTTTCCGTTTATAAAAACAGCAGTAGTCATTATAGTGTGGATTTTAAATAGCTAATAGAATATCTTAAATACTAAATATATATAAGTCCAACTAAATAATGTAGCATTTCAAATCCCTGCCTAAATTTCTACAGAGTGCTTTAAACTAAGGTATATCAAGGGAAGAGAGGCATTTAGGAAACCAGATCAAATGTTAAAAAATTAAGTTGGACTTATATATGTCTTTCTTAATATTTCGACATATACTAGTAGATATTTGACTCATCTAAGCGATATGGTCATGAAACGGGAGAGGAGAAAACGAGTTTTCTCCTCCCGTTTCATGACCATATCGCAACCTTTCAGGCGTGTGAAAAGGACTTTTCACACGGATGAGTCAAATATCTGGCGTAAGAACCATGTTTACTACCCGCGCATGATAGAAAAAGAATTCTTATGTCGATTTAATAAGTTGGATATATATATTTTATCATTGGAAGCTTGTTTTTATAAAAATGCGGGAGAATAGTTTGAATGCGCATTCAAAACTATGGTAATTATCCTTAAATTCATTAATATAACTATATGAATACGTTTTCAATAGAATAATACGAAATTTTATCTGCTTTGTCAAATAGCTATTCAAAATTATTAGAACTTTGAAACTGTCATAAAATTACGTTTGAAAAGGTAATAGGAGAAGCGTTAATCAAGTTAATAGTCATCAAAACTAACTGAAATGCTTATAAAATAAATGAAAAAATGAAAAGATAATGATCAAATCAAACAAAAAGAGGGTATAAATAGTGCTTGACAATGTGGTTTAAGGAATATATAGTTATGAATGCGTTAACAATTTTCAAAAATATTAATCTATTAACCGTTTTATGTTTACATAAAATATTTTTTTGACAAATAATGCATACGTATTCAAAGAGGAGGGTCACTATGGTAAAGTATCTAAAAGTCGGTAAAAGCAAAGCAGATATTGCACAAGCGGAGGCGCAAGTAAGGGAAACTGTACAAAAGATTTTAGAAGATGTGGAAAAACGCGGAGATGAGGCAGTACGTGAACTATCCGCAGCATTTGAT
>Ga0182742_1005292_pt1 | contig 11003 bp, 7 predicted proteins | sample eDN5th37CBELigMG_FD_128880 | JGI IMG/M metagenome (GOLD analysis project Ga0182742, IMG submission 128880) | Enriched Miracle-Growth compost microbial communities from Emeryville, California, USA - eDNA 5th pass 37_C BE-Lig MG (version 2)... ... | reverse complement strand
GGAATCGCTACAATTAATCCCTTTTGAGAAGGAGATAGGCCAAAGTCTTTGGTGATATAAACCCCAAGCGCCCCAAGTATAACCCAAATCATGAAACTGACATCAAAGTACAGAAATGACGCAAATAGCGATGGTGCATGTCCACTTTTTCTTAAATTTGCTAACTTCATAGTTTCTCTCTCCTTTTAATAGATATGGTATTCCAAATGTGTTACCAGCCAATATAATTTTTTCGAGAAAATAAAATTTTACCTAATACATAGAAGAACGAGAAAAAACCTATCTTATTTGTCATTGGAAATCCTCCCTTGTTTAATGTCAGAGTTTTTACCATCTTTGTCTTGTTAAAGAATAGTATGCATGCTCTTGCTTTGTCTCAAAAGGTGTTAGTTAATCTAACACAGAAATTTATTGGAATTTTCAAACGGGTTGAATTTTTATACTTGTAAGCGCATTACAAAACCAAAGAAAAATCGAATGAACTTATGTTTTTACTTCGTCTTACGAAAAATGAGTATACCGTAGGAATGCATAAAAATACTGCCCTTCGAGGGAGTTTTTATAGTAAATAACACCCAAATAGTACATATCGTGTTAGAAAATGTAACAGGTTGAATTTCATTTCAGTAGATGTATGAAATAATAAAACGAAATTTGGTTTGAGCATCCATCTACTGTTTGTTGGGGGTTATAACATGAAAAAGCAAAAGTTAGTTATGGTCGGTAATGGTATGGCTGGAGTTCGGTGTTTAGAGGAAATTCTTAAAACTGATTCTGAAATGTTTGAGATTACGGTAGTTGGGAGTGAGCCACACCCAAACTATAACCGAATCCTTCTGTCTTCCGTACTTCAAGGAACCACAAAGCTTGAAGAAATAACCATTAATGATTTTAAGTGGTATGAGAAGCATCAGATTCAACTTTTTACAGGAGAAACTGTTGTTGCTATTGATTATAAAAGCCAAATAGTGATGACGGATCAAGGCCGCAGCTTGTACTATGACCGATTGATATTGGCAACGGGTTCCGTTCCTTTTGTTCTTCCCTTGCCTGGGGTGGAGAAAGCAGGTGTCATTTCTTTTCGGACCATTGAGGATTGTCAACAAATGCAGGAAACGGCAAAGAACCATAAAAAGGCAGTCGTCATTGGTGGTGGATTATTAGGGTTAGAAGCTGCAAGGGGACTATTACACCTTGGAATGGAGGTTCATGTCGTTCATATTAGTAGTTTCTTAATGGAAAGACAACTTGATGAAACGGCAGCAAAGATGCTTCAGGCAGAACTTGAAAAGCAAGGTATGAAGTTTTTGTTAGAAAAGCAAACTGAAGAGATTTTAGGTGATCAACGTATAGAAGGACTTCGTTTTACGGATGGCACATCAATTGAAGCCGACCTGCTTGTAATGGCTGTTGGTGTTAGGCCCAATATTCAATTAGCTAAGGATAGCGGGCTAACAGTTAATCGTGCGATTGTCGTAAATGACTTTCTAGAGACCAGTATTCCCAATATTTTTGCGGTAGGAGAATGTGTGGAGCACCGAGGGCTGGTATATGGCCTTGTGAAACCACTATATGAACAGGCAGTTGTCTTAGCAAAGCGTATTTGTGGAGTAGATGCTCAAAGTTATGAGGGGACTGTGTTAGCTACTCAATTAAAAATTTCGGGTGTTGATGTGTTTTCTATTGGAGCTTTCCAAGAGGATTCTGTAAAGAAGTCAATAAAAATACACGATGAAGTCGAGGGTACTTATAAAAGGCTTGTTTTCCAAGAAGGTAAAATCATTGGTGCGGTTCTCTTTGGGGATACGAGTGACCGTACGAAATTACAAAATATGATACTAAAAAAGCAAGATGTATCTGATGTGGAAAAAGTGACCATTTTTCAAGCAAATGGTTCAGAATCGGCTGTTTCCTCCATGGCAGCAACGGAGATGATCTGTAATTGTAATGGAGTTTCTAAAGGGACAATTATAGAAGCGGTTCAAAATCATGGTTGTTCTACTGTAGACGACGTAAAAGCATGTACAAAAGCATCCGGCTCTTGCGGAGGGTGTAAACCGCTTGTTTCAGAGCTATTATCCTATATTCATAGTGATGAATTTGATGAAATGAAGATCGAGAAACCTACGATGTGTCATTGTACAAGGTTGACAGAGGATGAGGTTGTGCATGAGATGCAGGTCCAAAATTTATCCTCTGTTAACGAAGTCATGCAAGCACTGAACTGGAAACACAAAGAGGGATGTTCCAAATGTGTTCCTGCTTTGACGTATTACTTGAGTATGATCAATCCAGAGTATGAGAATATCCAAGAAACTTTATTTGTAAACGAAAAGATGAACGCAACTTTGCAAAAGGATGGAACGTACTTTGTCGTCCCGCAAATGTATGGGGGAATGACGAATCCACATGAGTTACGAAAAATTGCCAATGTCGCAGACAAATATGGAGTGTCAGAGCTAGCGATAACTAGTGAGCAAAGAATTCATTTGATGGGTCTAACAAAAGAAGAGTTACCAAAGGTGTGGAAGGATTTAAATATGCCTTTAAGTGCCACATATGGGAACAGAGTTCAGAATGTGAAAACCTGTATTGGTGAGCATATTTGTCAATGTGATAAACGAAAGGCGCTTCAACTTTCGGCAACTCTAGAAAAGAAACTCGAGTATCTTATCACTCCGTATCGAGTGAAAATAGGTGTTTCTGCTTGCTTGCATAATGGTGCAGGTTCGACCACAAAGGATATTGGCATTATTGGCACGAAGCGTGGTTGGGAAATTTATGTGGGAGGAAGCAGTGGGCGAAGTGTTAAAGCGGGTCAATTATTTACCGTCGCTGAAACAGAAGAGGAGACGGTTCATTTCATTGCTGGGCTAGTCCAGTACTACCGAGAAACGGCTAATTACTTGGAAAGAACATGGGAATGGGTGGATCGAGTGAGCTTATTACATGTGAGAGAAGTACTTTTTGATTTCGAACTCCGACAGCAGTTGTTAGAACGAATTGAAGAGGATTGCTTAATGATCAAGGGACCAAAAGATGTTCCTATTTTTTAATAGTAAGTTCCAAAGAGTATAAGGATTGAGGGTGATGATGTGACTGAAATGCTATTAAAATACTTTCGAACAAAACAAAATCATGTAGAGTCAGAGAAAACATATGACTCACAGTGTCCATTCTGTAGCATGCAATGCAAAATGCAGCTCATAGAGCAATCTATCGTTACGCGCAAGAAATATACGACTGTTGGATTAGATAATCCAACTACACAAGGAAGATTATGTGTGAAGGGCATTAATGCCCATCAACATACTTTTCATAAAGACCGATTAAAGTATCCGCTCATAAAGGTAAACGGGGAGTTTGTACGTGCTACATGGGAAGAGGCACTAGCAGTCATCAAAAGTAATATTCAATCCATTCAAGAACGCCATGGAAAAGATGCAATGGCGGTGTATGGAAGTGCCTCCATCACGAACGAAGAAGCTTATTTGCTTGGAAAGTTTGCTCGTGTTGCGTTGCAAACAAAGTACATTGATTACAATGGCAGGCTTTGTATGTCATCAGCCGCTTCGGCTGCTACACAAACCTTCGGGATGGACAGAGGATTTACCAATAGCATAAGTGAAATTCCTTCTTCTCGCTGTATTATTTTGGCTGGAACAAATATTGCAGAATGCCAACCGACCATCATGCCTTATTTTGAAAAGGCAAAGGAAAACGGTGCTTATATTATTGCAATAGACCCTCGTGAAACGGCAACAACGAAACTAGCAGACTTGCATATTAAGGTGAAGCCTGGAACAGATGCCGCTTTTGCAAATGGAGTCTTAAAGGTAATTATCGAAGAACAGCTTACTAACGAACACTTTATCTCAGAAAGAGTGAACGGATTCGAAGAAGTGAGGGAGAATGTAACCTCGATGACTCTTGAGGAAATCGAATCTTTTTCCGGTGTTCCGATTGAACAGATTCGTAAGGTAGCTCACCGGTTTGCAAAAGAAGAAACAGGAATGATTTTTACGGCACGCGGAGTAGAGCAACACACAGATGGCTCGGCTGCAGTTAGAAATTTCCTAAATATATTACTTTCGGTTGGAAAAATTGGAAAACCAGGATGTGGGTACGGAGCGATTACTGGTCAGGGAAATGGTCAAGGAGCAAGGGAACATGGGCAAAAGGCCGATCAACTTCCTGGTTATAGACTTATAGAAAACGAAGATCATCGAGCTTATATTGCAAAGGTATGGGGAGTGAACGAAGAAGAGCTGCCGAGAAAGGGTGTCTCTGCATATGAAATGTTTGAAAAAATTCATGACGGTGATATATCCGGGATGCTTTTGATGTGTTCTAACCCCATTGTCTCTAACCCCAATGCACATTTTGTGGAGGAAGCCTTACAAAAACTTTCTTTTCTTGTTGTGGTTGATTTATTCGTATCCGAGACTGCTCGATTAGCAGATGTGATATTACCGGCTTCCTCCTACTTAGAGGATGAAGGAACGATGACCAATGTGGAAGGAAGAGTCACGTTAAGAGAGGCCAGTTATCCTTGTCCAGAAGAAGTAAAGCATGATTGGCAAATTCTTTGCGAAATTGCTCAGGAGCTTGGGAAGGGGAAGTATTTTCCTTTTGAATCAGCAGAAGATATTTTTAACGAACTTCGGATTGCTAGTAAAGGTGGGATTGCTGATTATTATGGAGTGACTTATGAACGACTACGAGAGGAAAAAGGGCTGTTATGGCCTTGTCCAACTTTAGATCATAAAGGAACAGTGAGGCTTTTTGAAAATTCTTTCGCTCATTCTGATGGAAAAGCAAAGATGGTCTCTGTTTCTAATGTCGCGCCGGTTTCAAAGGATGAGGTATGTGAAGAGTTTCCACTTTATTTAACAACAGGACGAGTGATGTCTCACTATTTAACAGGTGTTCAAACACGCAAAAGTGCTTCATTAGCAGCAAGAAATGTGGAATCACATGTGGAGATTCATCCGGCCACGGCTTTAAAATACGGAATTAGAGACGAAACACTTGTGAAGATTGCGTCCAGAAGAGGCAGTATTGTTGTTCGAAGTAAGCTGTCAGATAGTATTCGTCAAGACACACTGTTTGTTCCTTTTCACTGGGCCAATTCACAAAATGTGAATTTCCTTGTCGGAAAGGAATTGGATCCAACCTGTCGTATGCCTGGATTTAAATTAAGTGCGGTAAAAATAACCTCTGCCATGGATGTCGGATGACGATAATTTTGGGTGATTTTCTCCTTTAATATTCGGAAAATTCGGTTTACGAACTAAAAAGTGTGTGAGGTAATCTAACATGTTAAACAATTTTACACAAATCATGTGTTACAGTTTAAGAAACTTTCTTGGGGAGGCGCGTTAATTTGGGAAAGAAAAAACTCGTTCTTGTTGGTAACGGTATGGCAGGAGTTAGAACCATAGAAGAAATAATAAAGCTTACAAAGGATCAATTTGAAATTACGATTTTCGGTAGTGAGCCACATCCGAATTATAATAGAATCCTACTTTCAAAGGTTTTACAAGGAGACACAGAGGTTGCTGATATTACGCTTAATGATTGGAGCTGGTATGAAGACAATGATATTCAGCTTTATACAGATGAGACCGTGGTTAAGGTTGATCCCGATCGAAAAGTAGTCGTTACTGATGCGGGAAGAATAGAACCATACGATGAAGTGATAGTGGCAACTGGGTCTGTTCCTTTCATTCTTCCCATTCCAGGTGCAGATAAGGAAGGGGTTACAGCATTCCGAGATATTAAGGATACGGAAATTATGCTAAAGGCCTCTAAGAAATATAAAAAAGCAGCTGTAATCGGTGGAGGATTGTTAGGACTTGAAGCGGCAAGGGGACTTCTAAACCTTGGGATGGAGGTTAATGTCATCCATCTAGCTCCTTATTTAATGGAGCGTCAGCTTGACCCAATGGCTGGAAAAATGTTGCAAACAGAATTAGAAAAGCAGGGAATGACGTTTTTATTAGAAAAACAAACAAAGGAGATTTTTGGAGAAGAGCGAGTCGAAGGTTTGCGTTTCAGTGACGGAACGGAAATTGAAGCGGATCTGGTTGTTATGGCGGTTGGTATCAAACCTAATATCTCCCTAGCAGTGGAAAGTGGGTTAGAGGTAAATCGGGGAATTGTTGTAAATGATTATATGCAAACAAATATCCCTCATGTATATGCGGTTGGGGAATGTGCAGAACATAACGGAATTCCATACGGACTTGTTGCCCCGCTTTATGAACAAGGGAAAGTATTAGCGAAAACCATTTGTGATGTAAAGACGGAGCCGTATAAAGGTTCTGTATTATATACCCAGTTAAAGGTATCAGGAGTAGAAGTATTCTCTGCCGGTGATTTTACGGAAGGTGACGATAAAAAGGCTGTTAAAGTTTTTGATGAGCAGGATAGCTATTATAAGAAGCTCGTTCTTCGTGGAAATCAAATCGTTGGTGCGGTTCTTTTCGGTGATAGCAGCGACGGAAATCGTTTGGTTTCTATGATTCAAAAGCAGGCTGACATTTCAGACACAATGAAGGTTTCCCTTCTGCAGCCAACTGGCCAAGAAGCAGGGGCAAGTCTAGTAGCAACAATGAGTGATGATGAAATCATTTGTGGATGTAATGGAGTCTCAAAAGGAGCAATCGTATCAGCTATTCAAACACAAGGCTGCACTTCTGTTGATGAAATCAAAGCGTGTACGAGCGCTTCTCGTTCTTGTGGTGGTTGTAAACCTCTGGTTGCAGAAGTTCTTCAGCACACCTTAGGTTCGTCATTTGATAGTAAGCAGCAAAAAGAAGCAATCTGCGGATGTACGACTCTTTCTCGTGATGAGGTAGTAGAAGAAATCAAAGCAAAAGGTTTAACACATGTAAAAGAAGTTATGTTTGTACTTGATTGGAAAACCGAAGAGGGTTGCTCGAAATGCCGTCCAGCTCTTAACTACTATTTAGGAATGGTTAATCCAACTGGATACGAAGATGAAAAAGAATCAAGATTCGTTAATGAACGTATGCACGCTAATATTCAAAAGGATGGAACTTACTCTGTTGTGCCAAGAATGTATGGTGGAGTGACCAATGCGAATGATTTAAGACGAATTGCTGATGTGGTTGATAAGTATGAGATCCCACTCGTAAAGGTAACCGGAGGACAACGAATCGACTTGTTTGGGGTAAAGAAGGATGATCTTCCAAAGGTGTGGGAAGATCTTGATATGCCATCAGGATTTGCTTACGGAAAATCACTTCGTACGGTTAAAACCTGTGTGGGTGAACAATTTTGTCGTTTCGGTACGCAAGACTCAATGGGACTTGGAATTCAGTTAGAAAAGAAATATGAAGGTCTTCAAACACCGCATAAGGTGAAAATGGCGGTTTCAGCTTGTCCAAGAAGCTGTGCGGAATCAGGGTTTAAGGATATTGGATACATCGGCATTGATGGTGGCTGGGAACTTTATATTGGTGGAAATGGTGGTACTCATGTGCGTGGTGGAGATCTTCTTTACAAAGTAAAGACTGAGGAAGAGGTTATCGAGATTACGTCTGCTTACCTTCAATATTATCGAGAAACAGCGAACTATCTTGAAAGAACATCTGCTTGGGTGGACCGAGTTGGTTTGGATCATATCCGTGAGGTATTAGATGATAAAGAAAAGCGTAAAGAGCTAAGTGCTCGCATGGATAAAGCCTTATCTGTAATTGAGGATCCTTGGAAGGCCATTATCGAGGACAAAAAGCTGAAAAAAGAACTGTTTGAAACAGTGGTCACGTCGTAATACAACGATCAAAGGAGGAGATCTTCGTATGGTTAATAAAAACATCAGTAAGGTATTGATCAGCTCCCTTCAAGAGCTGCCAGAGCGCTTAGGGAAAACATTTCATGTGGGAAACATGGAACTTGCGGTATTTAAGCTTTCCAACGGAACGGTTCGTGCGATTGAAAACCGTTGTCCTCATAAAGGTGGTGTATTAAGCGAAGGGATTGTCAGTGGTGATTCGGTCTTCTGTCCAATGCATGATTGGAAAATCTGCTTAGAGGATGGATTAGTTCAAGCACCGGATAAAGGTTGCGTCAAAACTTATTCTACGGTTATTGAAGGAGATGACGTGTTTCTTCTTATTGAATAGTGATTCTATGCATACAAAGAAAAGGGGTTATACCGTTGCTCTTGAGGGGAACGGAGAATTCCTTTTCTTTTTGCTTGAATATTTATTAAGGTATATAAATAAAAACACAAATTCATCTTGAAAAAGTATTCTTTTATGCATTATAATTCAGAAGGTAGTTGGAATTATACATTACAAGTTTCTGTTATTTTAAAAATTCGGAAAATTCCACTTGAATATGAAGTATTTTCTGCTTTAAAATGGAAAAAGGAAGTTTTTCCTTCACCAAATCCAAGAAGGTGACGAGACGAATATGGAACAAAAGACGGTAACACAAATGATTAAAGGAAACTTTTCGGCATTATCTTCAGGGCAAAAGAAAGTAGCAGAGTTTTTACTAGAGCATTTGGATGAAGGATCGCTGCTCACGGCTTTCCAAATTGGGCGAAAAGTGGGTGTTAGTGAAACAACCGTCATTCGCCTAGCGTATGCACTCGGCTTTAGTGGCTACTCAGAAATGCAGGAAACGATTCGAAGAGAGTGGCTAACACATGTACAACCAGGAAAAAGCGAAGGAAAACCTTCAAGTAGAGATGGCTTTGAAGAAAATCAGTTGTTTCATCAAATCATTGAGAAGGAAAGCCAAGTTCTTAATCAATTGCTTAATCAATTAGAAATAGACCAAATATGGCAAGTAGTGAATGAGCTTCATCAATCAAAGCAGATCTTTATCGCTGGCTTTGGTAGTTCCTACGCTGCTGCTTACTGGTTGTATTACGCACTAAAACAGATGAGAGAAAACGTGGTTCTCTCAAGCCCAACTGGTTTTTTGCCTGAAGAAATATGTGAACTTGATGAACAGTCGACCGTTATTATGTTTTCCTATCCTCGTTATCGAAGTGAATCTCTTAAGCTAGCAAACTATGCAAACAATCAAAAAGCAACCCTCATAGCGATTACAGATCGGCAGCTTTCGCCTATTGGCCAGCTAGCTCAATTGACCTTAACGACAGAGGAGCATTTGGAATCGAGTCATCATTCGATTGCATCAGTGATTGGTTTGCTTGAGGTGATCATCTCTGGAATGAACAAAAGAAACACTGAAAACAGCCATGTCCGTCAGAAGAAATTAGAGCAGTTATATTCTGAGCAAAATATTTTTTTAGAATGAAAAAATAATTACTTACGAGGAGGTTTATCCTATATGACCAATGCTTCAAATGTTAGAGCAGAAAGAAAGGAAGCGTCACAAAATTCCTTTTCTGTTCAAGATTATATGAAATTTATCTTACCATCCTTAATCGGTATTATGTTATTTATTATTCCAATTTCAAATGGTGAAGGAATTACGATCCCCGTTGCCTTCCTTGCCAGTCAATTAAATATCCTATTTGTTGATCAAATTCCAGCCTTTGCAACAGGTGTAATTATCCTATCTGTATTAGGCTCACTTATTGCTGTTATTGCCAAACCACAATTTATTATCGAAAATACCTTTTTAAATAAACTGTTAAATGTGAGCAAGTTTTGGTTGATTGCACGTGTATTAGGGGCGATTTTTACAGTGATCGCACTTACGAAAGTAGGACCCGAATTTATTTCCTCTGAAAATACGGGAGGGATGTTACTATTTAGCCTACTTCCGATTCTATTAACCACTTTTTTACTTGCAGGATTTTTATTGCCTCTTCTTTTAAACTTTGGTTTATTAGAGTTTTTTGGGGCATTAACCATGAAGATTATGCGACCAATTTTTAAACTGCCTGGACGTTCTTCTCTTGACTGCTTAGCATCATGGGTAGGCGACGGGACAATTGGTGTACTGCTAACAACCAAACAATATGAGGAAGGCTATTATACGAAAAGAGAAGCAGCGGTTATTGCCACAACCTTCTCCGTTGTTTCTATCACTTTTACGATTGTAGTCATTCAGTACTTGAATCTTGATAAATACTTTCTTCATTATTATGCAACGATCGTTATTGCTGGATTAGCAGCAGCTGTGATCATGCCGCGTATTCCACCGCTTTCTAGAAAAGCAGACACTGGCTATGAGCATGCTACGTTAGTAAAGGAAACGAGCATTCCAGCTGGAACATCGTACGCCCAATGGGGATTAGAACAAGCAGTAAGTAAAGCAAAGACAAATACTAGTGTAAAGGCAACGCTAAAAGAAGGACTTCAAAATGTGCTTGATATGTGGATGGGTGTCCTACCAATCGTTATGGCTATTGGAGTCACTGCTTTAGTGATTGCAGAATTTACTCCGGTATTCTCCATACTAGGAAAGCCATTTGAGCCGATCTTAACGTTAATGCAAATACCAGAAGCAGACCAAGCTGCTCAAACGATGGTGGTTGGATTTGCGGACATGTTCTTACCAGCCATTATTGGTAGTGGAATCGAAAGTGAATTAACTCGTTTTGTCATTGCATGCGTATCCGTTACCCAACTGATTTACCTTTCTGAGATGGGCGGATTACTACTAGGATCAAAACTGCCGGTTAGCTTCAAGGATTTAGTACTAATCTTCTTAATTCGTACGGCTATTACTTTACCGATTGTTGCCATTGCAGCACATATTATCTTTTAACTAGAAGGGTTCTGACACAAATGGTTCTTTTGGAAAACTTTATTGATACAGAGCGGAAACAAATTTTGAATACGTATAAAGAACTTCATGAGCTTGCCGAGCCAAGCTGGAAGGAAGAAAAAACCTCTCTGTATGTAAGGCAAAAGCTAGAAAGGGCTGGATTTGATGTCCAAACCTTTCAGGGTCATTATGGATTGATTGCTGAAATTAAGGGTGAAAGTCATGAGGTAATCGCAGTTCGTGCTGACATGGATGCTCTATTGCAAGAGATAGATGGT
>Ga0182742_1005288_pt1 | contig 11020 bp, 10 predicted proteins | sample eDN5th37CBELigMG_FD_128880 | JGI IMG/M metagenome (GOLD analysis project Ga0182742, IMG submission 128880) | Enriched Miracle-Growth compost microbial communities from Emeryville, California, USA - eDNA 5th pass 37_C BE-Lig MG (version 2)... ... | reverse complement strand
CGACACGACCGCCGAGCAGATGCGCACCCTCGTCGAGGCCACTGCGGCTCTCGAACGGGTCGAGGCGCGCATGAACGAGGCGCTCTCCGGCCGCCAGCACGCCCTGGACGCGCTACTCGGCCGCATCAACGACCGCTCGCAGGATCTGGAAGCCGTCACCCGTTCCTTCACCACCCTTCTCGAGAGCTCGCTCCAGAACGTGGAAGCCAAGGCGGGGCAGATCGGCTCCATTCTTGCGGCAGCGGCGGAGACGACGACGAGCGCCATCGGCGAGCAGTTCGAACGCATCCGCACCACCACCGGCGAGGAGAGCGAGCGCACCGCCGCGGCCCTGCGCACCGGATACGAGAAGGCCGCGGCGGAGATGACCGAGGCTCTCGGCAGCGCCTCGGCGAAGTTCCGCGACACGATGGGCGAATTGCGCGGCATGACGGGCCAGATCCAGCGCGAGCTGGAAGCGACCCGCGCCGAACTGCGCCGCGGCGTCGTGGAGCTGCCGCAGGAGACCCAGGAGACCACGGCCAATATGCGCCGCGTCGTCGCCGACCAGATCAAGGCGCTCAACGAGCTCTCCGCTCTGGTGTCCCGCTCCAACCGCATGGTCGACTCGGCCCCCGCCCCCCAGCCCCGCAAGGCTGCGGTGAACGAGACCCCGGTTGCCGCGACCATGGCGGCCGTGGCCGCCGCCGTCGAACAGCGCATCGCGCAGAATCCGGTTCCGGCTCCCGCTCCTGCTGCTCCGACGATCGCCCGTCAGGTGGAAGCGAAGCCTGTCCCCGCACCGGCGCCCGCTCCAACACCGGCTCCTGCGCCCGTCCGCCAGGCGGCGCCTGCCGCGGAGCGTCCGGCTCCCCGCCGTGAGGAAGTGCCTGCCCGCGAGGCCGGCGCCCGCGGCGGCTGGCTGTCGGATCTGCTGAACCGGGCCTCTCGCGAGGAAACGGTCGAGCCCGCACGCAGTGCCGCTCGTCCCGACCGGACCAAGACCAACAGCCTCGAATCCCTGGATTCGATCTCCGTCGACATCGCTCGCATGATCGATCACGACGCTGCGCTGGAATTGTGGGACCGCTATCGCCGCGGCGAGAGCAACGTGTTCACCCGGCGCCTTTATACCCTGCAGGGTCAGCAGACCTTCGACGAGATCAAGCGCAAGTACCGCCGCGACGAGGAGTTCCGCCAGACGGTGGACCGCTACGTCGAGGAATTCGAGCGCCTTCTCGCCGAAGTCTCCCGCGACGACCGCGACTCCATGCTGACGAAGACCTATCTCACGTCGGAAACCGGCAAGGTCTACACCATGCTGGCGCACGCGAGCGGCCGGTTCGACTGAGGCGGTTCGCAGGGTTAGTTGGAACTTAGAAAAACGCGGCCTCCGGGCCGCGTTTTTCGTTGGGTTACCCGATTGTCATTCCGGGGCCGCGCAGCGGAGCCCGGAATCGATAACCGCTAACGCGTCAGCTGAGGCGCAACGCGGCTCGCGTTTTCTTGAAGCGTCGTGTTTATGGATTCCAGGCTCGCCCTCGGCGCCCCGGAATGACAGTGGAGTGGGAGTACCAGTACAAATGCCCAGGACAAGCCCGGGCATGAACCGAATGATGCAAATGAGCCGGCGTGCTCTAAGCCGGCGGGCGCGGCTCGCTCATCGCGGTGTTAGGATCCTCGCGCCGCGGCAGGTGGCTGCCGCTCACCCAGCGCACGATGTCGAGCATGACCACGGACAGGGCCTCGTCGAGGGCGCGGGCGGCATTGGGCGCGTCGACAGCGCTCGTCGGTACGGCGGCGCGGAAGATGCGGCCGTTCACGATGCGGCCGTCGCGGTCGCTGACGATCTTCACGGAGATCTCGGCCACGGCCGCATTGTCGGGCGTCGCGATCTCGAACCGGCGCAGCTCGGAGATCAGCTGGACATCGGCCACCGCTCCGCTGCTCGGGCGCGCGACGCCCCGCAGCTGCGAGGAATTCTCGAAGGTGTTGATCAGGCGCGTCTGGATCAGGCGGGGCAGGTTATCGGCCCATTGCCCTCCCCCGATGAACGAGACCGAGCCGCTGGCATCCTTCACCAGGATCTGCTGCGTCGCGAGCTGCTGCAGGGCAGCCGGCTCGTTCACGAGCACCTGCACGCCGGCTGCGCCGCGGATGCGCGACGCCGGAGCGGACAAATCGTAGGTGGCCGGTGCCGGCCCAGACGAGCAGGCGCCGGTCAAGGCAGCCAGAACCAGCACCGGCGCGAAACGCCGGAGCAGGAAGGCTCGGTCGGTTTGGGGGAGCAACACGGAGGTTCCACGCATACTGGTTACTTAACGGCGTCCACTATACTCGGGGAGGTTAGAACGGCCACCGAAAAGAAACTGCTGTGGATTACGTTCGATGCTCCGCACGGCCCGGCTGATATCGCCCAGCGTCCTGCGGCCCTCGATGGCCAGGGCCTCGTATTCCCGTAAGCCCGAATCCGTGAAGCGGCCGACACCGGACAGGACGCCCTGGATGCCCTCGGTGCGGCGGTTCAGATCGTCGGCCAGCTCGCGCACGGAAACCGCGGCGGCGCGGATCTCGTCGAAGGCTCCCTTGCCCGACTCGCCCGAGGCGGAGCCCAGGAATTTCTCGGCGCCGATCAGGACGCTGTCGATGCGGTCCGCCGATTTGTTGAGCTTCTCGGTGATGGAGCGCGCCTCCTGGATCGCCTTGTCGATGTCGGGGCTGCGCTGGCTCAGGGTCTGGCTGAAGGTGTCGAGGCTGTCGACCGTCCGACCGATCTTTGCCGGATCGATGGCCTTGGCGAGTTCGTCGATCCCGGCAACCGCGCTGTCGAGCTTCGGCGCCGTCTGGTTGAGGGTCGCGATCAGGCTCGCGGCATCGCGCAGGGCATTGTTGATGACCTCGCGGTTCTGGCCCAGCGCCTGAGCGAAATTGTCGGTGTTCTCCACGATGCGGGAGACGCGCTGGCCGTCGATGGCGTTCGCCAGTTCCTCCGCCTTGTCGATGGTGCGGCCGATCTTCGCCGGATCGATCGACTTGGCGATGTTCGAGAGGTCCGACACCGCGCTGTCGAGCTTCGGCGCCGTCAGATTGAGGCTCGCCACCAGGCTGTCCGCGTTGCGCAGCGTATTCTCGATGGCCTGGCGGTTCTGCCCCAGGGACTGGGTGAAGCCCTCGACATTCTCGACGATATTGGTCACGCGCTGCGGATCGACTGCGCGCACGATCGTGTCGACATTGGTCGCCAGGGTCTCGAGCTTCTCGGCCAGGGGCCCGACCTTCTCGGCAGCCTGCCCGATCTGGGCCAGGAAGCGGTCGATGCCCTCCGAATTCTCGCCGAGAGCCTGCGAGAAACGCTCCACGTTCTGGATGGTCCGGCTGATGGCGCCCTCGTTGTCCGACACCACGCGTCCCACGCGTTCCAGGACGTCGTCGGCCCGCCGCGCGATGTTGCGCGCGGTCTCGATCAGGTCCTGGAAGTCGGAGCGGTCGGCGAAGATCGTCGGCATGGGCTGGCCGGGTCCGGCCGCCAGGGGCGGAGCGCTCGGCTCGCCGCCCGAGAGGCCGATATTCGCGACGCCCGTCAGGCCCTGGTATTCAAGGCGCGCCCGGGTATCGGCGCGGATCGGGGTGCGGCTGTCGACCTGGACGATGGCGACGACCCGGCGCGGATCCTCCGGCAACAGGCTGATATCGGTGACGTCGCCGACACGCAGGCCGTTGAAGGACACGCTCGAGCCCTGCGACAGGCCCGAGACCGAGCCGGAGAACACGATGCGGATGCTCTGGCGCGCCTGGCCCCGCTCGCCGCCGGAAAACCAGTAGACGAAGCCGAAGGCGGCCGCGATCACCGCGAGGGTGAAGAGGCCGATCAAGGCGTAGTTTGCACGCGTTTCCATCGTTACCCTTGCGCGCCGCCGGCCATGACCGCGCGAGCCCGTTTCCCGTGAAAGTAAGAGCGGAGCCACGGATGGTCCGATTCGAGCATCGTCTCGATGGGACCTTCCGCGAGAATTTTTCCCTCGCCCAGAGCCGCGATCCGGTCGCAGACCGAATAGAGGCTGTCGAGGTCATGGGTTACCATGAATACGGTCAGGCCTAAAGTCCGCTGTAACGTCGCAATGAGGTCGTCGAACTCGCCCGCGCCGATGGGGTCGAGGCCCGAGGTCGGCTCGTCGAGGAAAACAATCTCGGGGTCGAGGGCGAGAGCGCGCGCCAGCGCCGCGCGCTTGATCATGCCGCCCGAAAGCTCGGATGGAAGCTTGTCCGCAGCGTCCGGATTGAGCCCGACCATCTCGATCTTGAGCATGGCGATCTCGTCGAGCAGGCGATCCGACAGGTTCAGATATTCCCGCATCGGCACCTGGATGTTCTGCTTCACCGTAAGGGCCGAGAACAGCGCCCCCTGCTGGAACAGCACGCCCCAGTGCCGCTCGAGCTGCCGGCGCCCTTCGGGGGACAGATCGTCCAGGTTCTGGCCCAGCACCTCGATGGTGCCGGCCCGCTTGGGCACGAGGCCGAGGATGGCCCGGGTCAGGACCGACTTGCCCTGACCGGAGCCACCGACGAATCCTAAGATCTCGCCGCGATAGACGTCGAGATCGAGCTCTTTCAGGATCGTCCGCTCTCCGAATCCGACCTCGACTCCGCGCACGCGGATGATCACGTCGCGATCCTTGGCCTGGTCGGTCTGGCGCCGTTCGAGCATCATCTCAGTAATTAATCGCTGCAAAGAACATGGCGAAGAGACCATCGAGCACGATGACCATGAAGATCGCCTTTACGACCGAGGAGGTCACGTGGCGGCCGAGGGACTCGGCGGAGCCCTCGACGGCGAGCCCTTCGAGGGTCGCGATGATGCCGATCACCAGCGCCATGAAGGGCGCCTTGATCATGCCGACCAGGAAGGTGTTCAGGCTCACGGCGGCCCTGAGGCGGGTCAGGAAGATGTCGGGGCTGATGTCGCCGTAGATCCAGGTGGTCAGCCCGCCGCCGACGAGGGCCGCGATGGAGGAGATGAAGGTGAGCAGCGGCAGGCCGATCACCAGGGCCATGATGCGCGGAACGATGAGCACCTCGATGGGATCGAGGCCCATGACCCGCAGGGCGTCGATCTCCTCCCGCATCTTCATGGAGCCGATTTCGGCCGTGAAGGCCGAGCCGGAGCGGCCGGCGACCATGATTGAGGTGAGGAGGACGCCGAGTTCGCGCAGGACGAGGATGCCGATCAGGTCGATCACGAAGGGCGTGGCGCCGAACTTGATGAGCTGGAAGATGCCCTGCTGCGAGACGATGCAGCCGACCAGGAACGAGATCAGCACGATGATCGGCACGCCGCGATAGGCGATCTGTTCCAGCTGGTTGATCACGGCCGAGCCGCGAAAGCGGCCGGGATGGATGATGACCCGCAGCAGCGCGGAGACGAGTTCGCCTAAGAACCCGACGCCGCCGACGAGATCCTTGCCGGCTCCGGCAACGGTCTTGCCCACGTCGACGAGAAAATCGACCAGGCGGGAATGCCGGGGCTTCTGATCGCCCTCGAATTCCCGATAGGCCGTCTCCTGCATGAGGATGGCCTGCTCCGGCGACGCATTGGCGATGTCCGCCTGGCCCTTGGCCGAGAGTTCGTGCCGGGTCCGGTTGAGGGCCCAGGCGCCGAGGGTATCCAGACGTCCGATCTCGCTCAGGTCGAAGACCACGGGATAAGTCTCGACCTCCGAGGTGATCGCCTCGGCAACGGCCTCCACCCTTTCGGCATGGGGCGCCGTCCAGGGGCCGGACAGACGGACCGTCGTCTGCCCCTCGGCCCGCTCGATTGTCGCTTGCGGCTCGGGAGCCAGAGTGCTCTGCGCCACGATCATCCCTTCGGCATTGATTCCGTTTGGTGATAGCGTGTCGCCGCGCCACAAGTCGAGCCGTAGTTAACGAGAATCAGAGAGAATGCCCAAGCTCACCGTTTCCATCGACCGTTTCCCCATCGCCGGAAAGTTCACCATCGCCCGCGGCTCCCGCACCGAAGCCGTCGTGGTCACGGCCACCATCGAGGAGCCCGCCGCCGCAGGCCGCGGGGAATGCGTGCCTTATGCCCGCTACGGCGAGACGGTCGAAGGGGTCGCTGCCGCCATCGAAGCCGTCCGCTCCCGGATCGAGGCCGGGCTCACCCGTGAGGCGCTGCAGGAGCTGATGCCGCCGGGGGCGGCCCGCAACGCGGTGGATTGCGCCCTGTGGGACCTCGACGCCAAGCGCTCGGGCATCCGCGCCCATATCACGGCGGGCCTCACCCGCTGGCCGCCGGCCACCACGGCTTACACGATCAGCCTCGACAGCCCGGAGGGCATGGCGGAGGCCGCGGCGAAAGCTGCCGAGCGGCCGATCCTGAAGGTGAAGTTCGGCGCGCCCGACGGCGACATCGAGCGCATCAGGGCGGTCCGCCGGGCCGCGCCGCAGGCGACCCTGATCGCCGATGCCAACGAGGGCTGGACGGAGACGAATATCGAAGCGCATCTCGCGGCCTGCGCCGAGGAGGGCTATGCCCTCGTCGAGCAGCCCCTGCCCGCTCAAGGGGATGCCTATCTCGGTAAAATCTCGCGTCCGGTCCCGATCCTGGCCGACGAGAGCGTGCATGACCGGGCAAGCCTCGACCGGCTGGTCGGGCTCTACGAGGTGGTCAACATCAAGCTCGACAAGACGGGAGGCCTGACCGAGGCGCTGGCGCTTGCCGATGCGGCGGAGGCCAAGGGCTTTTCCCTCATGATCGGCTGCATGGTCGGCACGTCGCTGGCGATGGCGCCGGCCCTCGTGCTCGCGCCCCGCGCCCGCTTCGTCGATCTCGACGGTCCCCTCCTTCTCGCAAAGGACCGGGAGCCGGGCCTGCGCTACGAGGGCAGCATCGTCTACCCGCCGGAGCCGGTTCTCTGGGGCTGAGATTTCTGCAGACGCACGACCACCAGCATCAGCACGAAACCGATGGCGCCCAAGGGCGCCATCGCGGCGAAGACCCCTGCCCCCGACTCGCTGTAGATCATGCCGCTGACGATCGTCGAGGCCGCCGTCGTCAGGGCGGCGAGCGAGCCGTAGATGCCCTGCGCCCGCCCCCGCGCCTTCATGGGCGCGAGCGCCGCGAGGGCCGCCATGGTGCCGATATGCGTGGCGGCGAAGGACAGGCTGTGCATGGCCTGGAGCACGAACATGACCTCGGTGCCCGGCTGCAGCGACATGATCGTGAAGCGGATCACGGCCGCGGCGGACCCGATCATGATCAGGCCTACGCCTGAAGTACGGCCCACATGGCGGCCGAGATAGATGAAGACCAGGATCTCGGCGATCACGCCGGCAGCCCAGAAATAGCCGATGACGGCATCGGAGAAGCCGATGGAGCGCCAGTAAATGCTGGCGAAGGCATTGAGCGCGCCGTGGCTTGCCTGGGTCAGCGCACCGGCGACCAGCACAAGCCAGAGGATGCGGGACAGCTTCGGGGATTCGCTCTCCTCCCGGCCGCCGCCCTGGTTGACGGGTTCGGGCGCCTCATGGGGAACCGCGATCAGCGTCGCGCTGATCCCGAGGATCGGGATAAGGGTCAGGGCGACGATCACGATGTCGGCCCCGAAGGCTCCGACGAGATAGCCGCCGACGATGTTGGTGATGAAGAATGCCACCGAGCCGGCCCCCCGGATCCGGCCGTAATTCAGGCCGGGATGGCGCTGCACCGCGTTGGTCGAGACGAGGTCGTTGCCCGGGATGATGCATGACTGCGCCACGGCGACGAGCGCGACGAGGACGGTGATCGCGATGCTGCTGTCGGCGAGCAGGAACAGGGGAAAGCCGATGAGCTGGCCGAAATGGCTCGCGAGCAGGAGCCGCCGGGCCCCGAACGATCGGTCGGCGAGGCTGAGCAGCGGCGCCGTCGCCAGGATCCGCACGATGATGGGAATGGCGACCACAAGCCCGATGAGCGTGGGCGAGAGGGCTTTGCTCTGCAGCCACAGGGGGAAGAACGGCAGATAGATCCCGTGACTGGTGAAGCTGGCGGCCTGCAATGCACCCAGGCGGAGTTCGAGAGCTTTGTCGGGATGCATCGGGGAGCGAGTCTTCTAGGGTCGAAAAGCGGGCCGAACCAGCAAGAACGCGGTGCACGACTGCCCCTGAAAGCCTTGCAGGGGTTGAGCTTGCGCGCGCTTTGCACACATCTGTTGAAGACGGGAATCAAACCCGGCAGAGATGGATGTCGTTACCATGCCCGATGAAGAGACCGACGTCACGTTCGGCGACCTGGATTTCGACGCCATCGAGACCGCGGTCATGGAGACCGCCCGCGGCCGCTGGTTCCTGAAGGAATATGCCAGGCGCAACCGTCATGCGGACACGCAGACGATCCTCGACGCGGTGGAACGGCTCAAGGACCCGGCCATCGACGAGAAGACCGTCACCCGGCTCAGGTCCGATCTCGAGGAGATGGCCGTCGCCATCCGGCAGACCAGGAAGGCGATCCGCTCCTTCCCCGTCATCGACGGCAACGATCCCCAGAGTGCACTCTCGGAGGACGAGCTTCAGGCCGCCGCCGAGCAGCGGATCAGGCATATGGTGCTGACCTTCCAGTACCTGGAACGCCACATCCAGGAGATGATCGCCCTGTGCGACGCGAAGGCCGGACAGGCGGAAAATGCAGCGGAACCAAGCCCTTTCGAGGGTGAGAAGGCCCGGCATCTCCACCCGCATCCCGCGTTCCTGATGTAAGTCAGGCTATATTCCGGCGTGGGCTTTCTCGATGTTCGAGAAGAACTGCCGCGCGCTCTCATGCCATGTGAAGGTCTCGCCATAGGCGCGGCATCTGTCCTTCGGAAGCGCGAGCGCCGCAAGGGCGGCCTGCCTCAGGTCCCAATCGAGGATGCCGCAGCCCGAGGCGCCGATCACGTCGAGCGGGCCGGTGACCGGGAAGGCGGCAATCGGCAGGCCTGAGGCAAGAGCTTCCAGGAGGACGATGCCGAATGTGTCGGTCAGGCTCGGGAACACGAACATGTCGGCCGACGCATAGACCCGGGCCAGATCCTCACCCGATAGAGCACCGAGGAAGCGGGCCTCCGGATATCGCCGCTCCAGGTCCTCGCGGGACGGCCCGTCGCCGACGATCACCTTGGTGCCGGGGAGCTCGAGGCTCAGGAAGGCATCGAGGTTCTTCTCCACCGCCACCCGGCCGACATAGAGGAAGATCGGCGAGCTATCGTCCAGCACCCGTTCGCTGCGGGGCCGGAACAGGTCCGTGTCGACGCCCCGGGTCCAGCGCATGATGTTTTCAAAGCCGCGCCCGGCCAGTTCGCGCTCGAGGGAGGGGGTGCTGACCATCATGGCGCGGGCGGCCCGGTGGAACCGCTTGAGGGCCCTGTAGGACCAGGCTTCGGGAATGCGCGTGCGGGCCGCGACATATTCGGGGAAGCGGGTGTGATAGCTCGTCGTGAAGGCCCGCCCCTCGCGGGCGCAGGCGAGGCGCGTGGCAAGGCCGATCGGGCCTTCGGTCGCGATATGGATGTGGCTGGGCCTACTGGTCTCCAGGAAGCGTGCGACCGAGGATTGCCACACCAGGGACAGGCGGATTTCCGGATAGGTGGGCATCGGGACCGAGCGGAACCGTTCCGGGGTCAGGAACATGACCTCCGCTCCGAAATGCGCCGCCTCCTCGGCCATGTGCTCCAGGGAGCGCACCACGCCGTTGAGCTGGGGGCGCCACGCATCGGTCGCGATCAGAAGGCGCATCAGGCCGCCCTCTCGCTGATCTCGGCCTCGGTGAGGGTCTGGGACACGATGGCCACGGGCCTCTTCTCGGCCCAGCGGACGAGCTCGAAGGTCCCGTCGTAATGCTCGACCACCGCCGTACAGGATTCGACCCAATCGCCGGTGTTCACGTAGGCGACGCCCGAGAACTGGTCGTGCATGACCGCGTGGTGGATATGGCCGCAGATGACCCCGTCGGCCCCCTGACGGTGGGCTTCCGCCGCCAGAAGCTCCTCGAAGCGGCTGATGTAGTTCACCGCGTTCTTCACCTTCAGCTTGGCCCAGGACGAGAGCGACCAATAGGTCAGGCCGAGGCGCCGGCGAACCATGTTGAGATAGGTGTTGACGAAAAGCGCCGCCGAATAGGCCCCGTCGCCAAGGAGGGCGAGCCAGCGGGCATGGCGGACCACCAGATCGAACTGGTCGCCGTGGATCACGAGATAGCGCTTGCCGTTCGCGGCCTCGTGCAGGGCGTAGTCCGAGAGCTCGATGCCGCCGAGATTGACGCCGATATAGTCGCGCAGGAATTCGTCGTGGTTGCCCGGAAGATAGACGAGGCGGGCCCCTTTGCGGACCTTGCGCAGGAGCTTCTGCACCACGTCGTTATGGGCCTGCGGCCAGTAAAAGCCCGATTTCAGCTTCCACCCGTCGACGATGTCGCCGACCAGATAGATGGTGTCCGCATCGTAGACCTTGAGGAATTCCAGCAGGGCGCCAGCCTGGCACCCCTTGGTGCCAAGATGGATATCAGACAGGAACAGCGTCCTTACGCGTACAGCATTCTCATCCTGAGCCATGGGCTCCTCCGACGGACTTGCCGAACCAACCAAAACCGGATTCGCGTCTCGTCCCCATGACGGTTTTCCTGCAATTTTGTGACGGCCGGCCGGAACCGGCCTTGCGCAAGTGAGGCGAAAGCCCGCTTTCGAGAGCCGGAGATTTGCCCTAGAGCATCGGATCGGATCCTGCGGAGATCGTGATGAACCTACCTGACCTCGTCGGGCTGATCGGAGTGGCGGCCTATCTGTCGGCCTATGGGCTGCTGCAGCTCGGCACCTTGAAAGTCGAGGACAATCGCTACGCGCTCCTCAATGCCTTGGGCGCGCTGCTGATCCTCTATTCCCTGCTGTTCGACTTCAATCTGGCGTCCTTCGTGACCCAGTCGGCCTGGCTCATCCTGACGGCGATCGGCTATGTCCGCTCCCACATCAGGCGTTCGCGGACGGCCCAGCCCTGAACCCATGCGTCCGGCGCAGGGGCTTTGGCACCGATTGGGGGT
>Ga0182742_1005285_pt1 | contig 11025 bp, 3 predicted proteins | sample eDN5th37CBELigMG_FD_128880 | JGI IMG/M metagenome (GOLD analysis project Ga0182742, IMG submission 128880) | Enriched Miracle-Growth compost microbial communities from Emeryville, California, USA - eDNA 5th pass 37_C BE-Lig MG (version 2)... ... | reverse complement strand
GGCAACTCGGCCGACGACCAGTGGTACCGCAAGGGGATCATCTCCTACTCGTTCGAGACCGGCGCCGACCGCTTCGTCTCGACCGAGGAGGGCACCCGGCAGCAGGGCGTCGGGTTCCAGCCCGACTACGCCAGCGAGGGCTCGCAGGAGGCGATGGAGTTCGCCAACGGCAACTACGGCCTGATGGAGTCCGCGCTCGAGTACGCGCAGGACACCACGCCGCCGGAGACCGGGATCGAGTTCTCCGCGGACCGCTCCGAGACGGCGCCGATCCGCTACCGGTTCACGTGGCCGGGCGAGGCGGCGGTCATCCACTACACGACCGACGGCTCGACGCCGACGCTGGAGTCGCCGACCTACAACGCGTCGGGTCCGCGCCAGCCGGGCGAGGTCCTGACCATCGACCGCCTCGGCATCCACGACGTCAAGTGGATCGCGGTCGACATCAAGGGCAACGTCTCGCCCGTCCAGACCCAGCGCTTCCTGATCGGGCCCGAGGGCGAGGTCGGGGGCGAGGTGCCGGCGACGCTGTCGCTGACGCTGGGCGCGCCGGCGAGCTTCGGCGCCTTCCTGCCGGGCGTGGCGCGCGACTACACGGCGTCCACCACGGCCAACGTGATCTCGACCGCGGGTGACGCGACGCTCTCCGTCGCCGACCCGAGCTCGACCCGCACCGGCCACCTGGTCAACGGCTCGTTCTTCCTGTCGCAGAAGCTGCAGGTCAACGCCAACGACGGCGACTTCGCCGACGTCGGCGGCACGAGCGCGCCGACGGCGATCCACAGCTACGACGGCCCGGTCGCCAACGACCAGGTCGCGATCGGCTTCAAGCAGTCGATCGGCGCCGACGAGGGCCTGCGCACGGGCGCTTACGGCAAGACGCTGACGTTCACGCTGTCGACGACCAACCCCTAAAGCCAACCTTAAGGGGACTGTCCCCTTAAGGTTTGTTTAGGTTTGGCAAGGGCCCCGCCGCACGGCGGGGCCCTTCGCCGTTCAGCACTTGTGCGGGGTGATCGCGCCCGGGTTCAGGCACAGCGTGCGGGTGCGGACGGCCCGGGGCCGGATCCGCAGCTCGCGGACCTTGCCGATCGCGTTCGGGGTCGTGATCGCGACCGTGATCCGCGCGCCGACGCGCACCTTGCGCTTGCGGAACATCCGCGTCAGCGAGACGCTGCCCTTGGACGACGTAGTGAACGTCTGCGACTTGGGGCAGCGCTTGCGCTTGCCCGTGCACTTGACGACCACCACGGCGCCCGCCGGCGCCTCGGTCACGCGCAGGCTGGTGAAGCGCGTCCAGCGCTTCGCGCTGCGCGAGCGGAAGGCGACGATGCCGCTCACGCGGCCCGCCGCGTCGACGCCGTTGCAGTCCTGGTCGAAGCCGTCGCCGACGATCTCGGGCGCACCCGGGTAGATGCGGTTGTTGAAGTCGTCGCAGTCCAGCGGCGGGGAGACCCCGTCCTGGTCGGCGTCGACCGCCGGCGTGCCGGGCGGGGGCGTCCCGCCGCCCTGCGGCGGCGACCCCCAGATGCCGTTGTAGGTGGGCGGGGTCCCGTGGGCGCCGTTACAGCTCGGCGTCCCGCCGCCGAAGCTGCCGTAGTTGTCGCCGCCGGAGGCGTCGAGCGCGCTCACCCAGCCCCACTTGCCGTTCTCGGCCTGCGTCCAGCCGAACCAGTGGTTGCGGTAGCCCTCCGCGTTGCGCATGTCGCCGCCCTTCTCCTCGCAGAGGATCCAGTTGCGGCCCTGCGGCAGATAGCCGACCGTGGTGGTGCCGACGGCAACGATCGAGCCACCCGTGAACCCGTCGCCGGGCCGGTAGAAGTGGCACTCGTACTTGCCGCCGCCGATGTTCGTACATGGAACCTCGGCCTGTCCGAACGCCGGTTCCGTCGCAGCGAGCGCCAGCACGGCGCCCGCGATGAGTCCTGCCCTCATCGTCTCGAAGATGCCACTCCGCACTTGGGGAAACATTGGGGCTAGCACGAAACACACGCGAAAAGTGGCCGCTGCGGTCCAGATGTCCTGTGTGGAGAGACATCCACACCCGGATGCGAGCAGGGGGTTCGGCGATCTGTTCAGATAGCTGCGAGGCCCTGTCACCTGGGTGACAGGGGAGAGGGTCAATTCCACACGGAGGGCTGCATGGCCGGTCAAAGGTGGAACCCGCGCGCGACACGACGACGTCTCGCGGGCGCAGGGATGCTCGGTCTGGCGCTGTTGCTGGGAGCAAGCGCGCAGGCGAGCGCGGACGACGCGCAGCGCCTGGTCATGGTGTCGCACTCGCCGGCCATGATCGAACAGCTGGAGAAGAAGGGCTACGACGTCGGCTTCGTCGGCGAGCACTACGAGGCGGCCGTCTACGTCGACGATGCGAGCGAGGCGCTGCTGCGCGCCGAGGGCTACACGATCGGCGCCACTCTCGAGGACCAGAACACCTGGCTCGCGCGCAAGGTCGAGATCGCCGACGCGCAGGCCAAGGAACGGCTGGCCTCCGAGGTCGCGCGCCGCGGCCTGACCAAGACGGCCAAGTCCAAGGGCGCCGTGCAGCGCCCGGGCGAGGTCGTGATCATGCGCGCCTACACGTTCACGAACTATGCGGGCCGCTTCCTGTACGTGGAAGCGCACAACGCCAACCACGACTTCAACACCGGCCCGGCGATGTCCTGGTCCTACGCTGGCCCGGACGGCGTCTACCGCCCGGCCGTGAACTTCGGCAACGCGATCCTGCCTGACGGCGGCGATGCTCAGGGCGGCAACAAGATCCGCGACGCAGGCCAGTACATGTACCACCGCGGCCTGATCGCGCTGCGGGGCGACGACGCCAACCTGCAGGCCGACCAGGTCACCGTGCGCGTCGCGTCCAGCACGGGCGCGTTCGACACCTCGCCCGTGACCGAGTGGACGGGCAAGGCGCTGCCCCCGCGCGTGGAGGACTTCCAGAAGGACTTCATCACCCGCTACATGGACCCGACCGAGGTCTACACGCGGATGGACCAGCTCGTCACGCAGTTCCCGGACCTGATCGAGGCGATCCCGCTGCCCCACAAGACCGGCGGCTACCAGCGGCCGGCGATGGCGATGATGGCCGGGACGACCAACCCCAACGCCAACCCGAACGCGACCAACGCGCCGAGCGCGGTGCAGCTGTTCTCGAAGGCGATGGGCCACCAGGGCGGCAACGACATCACCGCCGAGTTCAAGAACCCCGGCGTGCCGAACTCGCCGCTGACGGTCACCGTCAGCGACGGGACCTGGCGCGAGCACGACCCCGACGACGCCGACGCCTCCGACGGGATCAGCGAGATCACCGTTCCCGTCAAGGACATCGTCGTCGACCTGGCCACGAACGACCAGGGCGCGCTGATCAGCACGGCCGCCCAGGTGCGCGACGCGATCAACGCCGACCCGGCCGCGAGCGCGCTCGTGACGGCCTACACCTACGCCGGCAACGCGGGGGCGGGCGTCGTCGCGGCGACGCCGTCGCGCAACAACGCCATCCCGGCCGGCACGACCGGCACGCCGACGTTCGCGTCGACCAAGGTCCGGCTGTCGGACTACCTGCGCGGCGGCACGGTCTACTGGACCGGCAGCGCCACCGCCAACCCGCCGACGCTCACCCGTCACGACGCCCGCCACATCACCAAGGGCCCGTTCGAGATGAAGGTCTACCGGGTCGGCAAGGACCGCTCCAACAACGCGGTCGGCGTCTTCCTGTACTGCCAGCAGCACGCGCGTGAGTGGGTGACCCCGATCACGTGCCTGGAGACGGCCGAGCGCCTGGTGCGCAACTACGCGACCGACCCGACGACCAAGGAATACGTCGACAAGCTCAACGTGTTCATCCTGCCGTCCGTGAACCCGGACGGCGGCCACGCGTCGTTCCACGACAACGCCGGCCAGCGCAAGAACATGGTCAACTACTGCCCGATCACCGCCACCACCGGCGCGATCGGCGGACGCAACAGCTGGGGCGTCGACCTCAACCGCAACAACACCGTCGGCACCCTGTTCGACGGCTACGACGGCGCCAGCACGGCGTGCAACAACGAGGTCTTCACCGGCCCCGCAGAGGCGTCCGAGGCCGAGATCAAGAACGAGCACTGGATCGGCGACACGTTCACGGGCATCAAGTTCGCCAACAACATCCACACGCACGGCGGGTACTTCATGTGGGCGCCGGGCGCGTACATCGCCAGCGGCCGGGTCACCCTGCCCGCGCCGAACATCGGCGTCGAGAAGTACTTCTTCGAGGTCGCGGACACGATCCTGTCGCACATCCGCTCCTCGCGGAACACGGCGCTGCTCCCGCAGCGGGTCGGCCCGATCGCCGACGTGCTCTACTCGGCGGCCGGCAACTCGGCCGACGAGAACTACTACAAGCGCGGGATCATCGCCTACTCGTTCGAGGCGGGCGCGCAGCGGATCACCGTCAACCCCACCAACGGCAACATCACGCGGACGTCCGTCGGCTTCCAGCCGTGCTTCCAGAACGCCATGCCGCCGGCGGGCTTCTCGAGCACCTCGTGCGGGACCCCGGCGAACCCGAACGCGCTGCTGGCCAACGAGGGCCACGACTCCACGATGGAGTTCGCCGAGGGCAACTACGGCATGATCCAGGGTGCCCTCGAGTACCACGAGGACACCACGCCGCCGGAGACGACGATCGAGTACTCGGCCGCCCAGACGGGCTCCGAGCCGATCGACTTCCGGTTCAACTGGGTCACCGAGCCCTCGGTCATCTACTACACGACCGACGGGTCGACGCCGGTGAAGATCGACTGCGAGAACCCGCCGGCGGGCTCGACGCGCTGTTACAACAACCAGGGTCCGCGCCGTCCGGGCGAGGTCCTGACCATCAGCGAGCTCGGCGTCCACGACGTCAAGTGGTTCTCCGAGGACATCAAGGGCAACCGCGAGGCGATCAAGTCCCAGCGGTTCCTGATCGCGGCCGACCAGGAGGACGGCGACGTGAGCGGCAACGTGCCGGCCACGCTCGGCCTCAGCCTCGGCGGCGCGGCCTCGTTCGGCGCGTTCACGCCGGGCGTGCCGCGCGACTACACCGCGTCGACGACCGCGAACGTGGTCTCGACCGCGGGTGACGCCACGCTGTCGGTGTCCGATCCGAGCTCGAACGCGACCGGCCGCCTGGTCAACGGGGCGTTCTCGCTGCCGCAGCCGCTGCACGCGAGCGCCTCGAGCATGGCCGGGACCGGCGGGGCGTTCGCGCCCGTCGGCGGCAGCGCCGGCCCGACCCAGCTGCTGGCCTACAGCAACCCGGTCTCCAACGACTCGGTGACGCTGAACTTCCGGCAGACGATCGCGGCCGACGACGCGCTGCGGACCGGCGCGTACGGCAAGACGCTGACGTTCACGCTGTCCACCACCAACCCGTAGACGAGGACCCTGGCCGAAGGTCGGGCGTGGAGGCAAATCCACGCCCGGCCCCCGCCCGGACTCTCACAAGTCCTTCATAGTGGCCCGCTGAGGGGGTCTGCCACATGACGTGGCTACCTGTACACACCACACGGAGGGCTGAATGGACTGTCGTAGATCGCTGGGGCGTCTGGGGGTTGTGACGCTCCTGGGTCTGGCGCTGGGCGCAAGCCCAGCATTCGCATCGAGTGACGATGCACCGCGGCTCGTGAAGGTCAAGTCCGACAATCATGAGGCGATCCACGAGCTCGAGGATCGCTTCGACGTCGGCTACTACGCGGATCGCAACGAAGCCGCCGTCTATCTCACGGAGTCCGAGGAGGCGCAGCTGCGCGCGCTCGGCTACGAGATCGGCGAGGTCGTCGAGGACGGCGACACGTGGGAGGAGCGCAAGCGCGAGATCGAGGCCACCAAGGAGGCCGAGCAGCTCGCGGGCCGCTTCGCCAAGAACGGGATCTCCAAGTCGGGCGTGACGATCAAGGGCAAGAAGATCGTCCCGGTCCCGGGCGAGACCGTGATCATGCGCGCGTACACCTTCACCAACTACGCGGGCCGCTTCCTGTACGTGGAGGCGCACAACAAGGCGCACCAGCCGAACGTGAACGGCCCCGCGACGCAGCTGTCGTACGCCGGCCCGGACGGCAACTTCACCACGCCGGTCAACGGCACCCGCTTCTCGGACGCCGGCCAGTACATGTACCACCGTTACCTGGTGGCGCTGCGCGGCGCCTTCGCGGACATGCCGACGGAGGACATCACGGTCCGCGTGGCGTCCGCGTCGGGCTCCAGCGACACGGCGACGCCGACCAAGTGGGCGAGCTCCGAGCTGCCGCCGCGGATCGCGGAGTTCCAGAAGGACTTCATCACCCGCTACATGGATCCGACCGAGATCTATGAGCGCTTCGACGCGATCGCCGAGCAGTACCCGGCGATCACCGACATGATCATGCTGCCGAACAAGACCAACGGCTACCAGCGTCCCGCGATGGCGATGATGGCGGGCACGACCGCGCCGGGCTCGAACCCGGGCACGGCCGCCCAGGCCTCCGCGGTGCAGCTGTTCTCGAAGGCCATGGGTCACGAGGGCGGCAACGAGATCACCGCCGAGTTCCGCAACCCGGGTGCGCCGGACGCCCCGCTGATGGTCTCCGTGGACGGCAAGGACATCACGGTCAGCCTGGCCACCAACGCCCAGGGCGCGCTGACCAGCACGGCGGCGCAGGTCCGCGACGCGATCAACGCCCATGAGGGCGCGAGCGCGCTCGTCACCGCCTACACCTACGGCACCAACGCGGGCGCCGGCGTCGTCCAGCCGCGCACGCGCGTCCAGCTGTCGGACTACCTGGCGGCGCCGGAGCACGTCAAGCGCGGCCCGTTCGACCACCGCATGCTGCGGATCGGCACCGGCCCCGTCGGCGAGAAGACCGGCGTGTTCATCTACTGCCAGCAGCATGCCCGTGAGTGGGTCACCCCGATCACGTGCCTGGAGACCGCGGAGCGGCTCGTGCGCAACTACGCGACCGACCCGACCACGAAGTCCTACGTCGACAACCTCGACATCTTCATCCTCCCGTCGGTCAACCCGGACGGCGGCCACTACGCGTTCTACGACAACGGCCGGCAGCGCAAGAACCTGGTCAACTACTGCCCGACCGGCCAGCACGCCAGCGGCAACGTCGGCAACCGCAACAGCTGGGGCGTCGACCTGAACCGCAACAACACCGTCGGCAGCTTCTTCGACGGCTACGCGGGCGGCAGCTCGTCCTGCACCAGCGAAACGTTCTCGGGCCCGAGCGAGGCGTCCGAGCCGGAGATCAAGAACGAGCTGTGGGTCGTGGACAACTTCCCGAAGATCAAGTTCGCGATCAACATCCACACGCACGGCGGCTACTTCATGTGGGCGCCGGGCGCGTACAAGCAGGCGGGCCGCGAGACCCTGCCCGCGCCGAACATCGGCATCGAGAAGTACTTCTTCGATGTGTCCGAGACGATCCTCTCGCACATCAAGGACTACCGGAACACGGTGATCCTGCCCGAGCGCACGGGCCCGATCGCCGACGTGCTGTACTCGGCGGCCGGCAACTCGGCCGACGACCAGTGGTACCGCAAGGGCATCATCGCCTACTCGTTCGAGGCCGGCGCGGAGCGCATGTCGGTCAACCAGAACACGGGCGCGATCACGCGCACGAGCGTCGGCTTCCAGCCGTGCTTCGGCGGCCCCGGCACGCAGGGCCCGATGGGCAGCGCGTGCACGAACCCGCTGATCGTCAACGAGGGCCACGACTCCACGATGGAGTTCGCCGACGGCAACTACGGCCTGCTCCAGGGCGCCCTGGAGTACACGCAGGACGAGACGCCGCCGGACGTCGACATCGAGTACTCGGCGGCGCAGACCGACGGTGAGCCGATCAACTTCCGGTTCAAGTGGGTCAACGAGTCCGCGGTCATCCACTACACGACCGACGGCTCGACGCCGACGACCAACTCGCCGACGTACGAGAGCCAGGGCGCGCGCCGTCCCGGCGAGGTCATCACGCTGTCCGAGCCGGGCGCGTACACGGTCAAGTGGATCGCGGTCGACATCAAGGGCAACGTGTCCGAGGTCAAGAGCCAGCGCCTGCTGGTCGCGGCCGACGACGAGGAGGGCGAGGTCGGCGGCGACGTGCCGGCGACCCTGTCGCTGACGCTCGGCGCTCCGGCGAGCTTCGGCGCGTTCGTCCCCGGCGTCACGAACGACTACTCGGCCTCGACGACCGCCAACGTGGTCTCGACCGCCGGCGACGCGGCGCTGACCGTGGCCGACCCGTCGGCCACGCACACCGGGCACCTGGTCAACGGCGCGTTCTTCCTGCCGCAGAAGCTGCAGGCGAGCGCGGACAGCCTGAGCGGCACGGGCGGGGCGTTCGCCCCGGTCGGCGGCTCGGCCGATCCGACCACCCTGCTCACGTACGGCACTCCCGTCGCGAACGACGCGGTGACGATCAGCTTCAAGCAGTCGATCGGCTCCACGGACGCGCTGCGCACGGGCGCCTACGGCAAGACCCTGACGTTCACCCTGTCCACCACGACCCCGTAGCAACCACCTAGCCAGAGGTCCGGGCGTGGAGTCATCTCCACGCCCGGATCTGGCGCTGCCGGTCCGGATCTGTTCAGATTCTCCTTTCGGAGGTCCATTGGTAGGACCTGGGTCGAGAGGATCTGGAGGATCTGCATGAAACGGTCTTTGACCGTTGCGGCCACGGCCGCATTGCTGTTCAGCGCTGCCGCGCCGGCCTGGGCCAGTGACGGGCTCCCGGCCGCGGACACGGCGCTGGTCGAGGTGGTCGTGCCCAACGAGGCGGCCGTGGACAAGGTCGTCGCCAACTACGACGCCGCGGAGTACAAGCGCGTCGAGGACGACGGGTCGATCACGCTCAACCTTGATGTGACCAAGGCGGAGATCGCCGAGCTCAAGAGGGCGGGCTACAAGATCGGCGCCACGATCGAGGACGCCAAGCACCGCGCCGCGGTCAACGAGGAGCGCGACGCGCTCGCCGCCCAGGAGTCGCTCGCCAAGGATCTGGCCGAGAACGGCGTCCCGAAGGGCGGGGTCAAGCTCGAGGGCAAGCGCATCGTCCCCACGCCGGGCGAGACCGTCATCCAGCGCGCCAACAAGTTCACCAACTACGCCGGCACGTTCCTCTACGTCGAGGCGCACAACAAGGCGACGCAGCGCGTCCCGGGCTCGAACAACCAGTTCACGGGCCCGACGCTCGCGCTCTCGGTCGCCGGTCCTGACGGCGAGTACAGCACGCTCACCACGACGATGGGCCGGTTCATCGACACCGACCCGACGCCGGACGAGTACATGTACCACCGCCAGCTCGTGCGCCTGTCGCCTGAGCTGGCCGCGATCCCGGCCGAGGAGATGACCGTCCGCGTCGCCGCCAGCACGGGCTCGGTCGACACCTTCAAGGTCACCGAGTGGCTCGGCACGCAGCTGCCGCCGAACGCCGACGGCTACCAGAAGGGCTTCTTCAACCGCTACCAGGACCCGACGGAGAACCGCGCCCAGCTCGACGCGCTGGCCGCCGAGTTCCCGAACCTGGTCACCCCGGTCAACCTGCCGAACCTGACCAACGGCTACCAGCGCAAGGCGCAGGCGATCCTGTACGGCACCAACCCGATCGGTTCGGCTCCGGCCGCGCCGCTCGGCGATCCGCTGCTGGAGACCCAGGGCGAGATCACGGAGGCCGCGCCCATCGCCAGCATCCCGTTCGAGATCCAGGCCGGCCAGCAGCTGCGCGCGTGGGTGGACGCCATCCCGTCCGGCGAGACCGACTTCATCCTGCGGGTGCGCAACCCCGCCGGCACGATCCTGCAGACCGTCGACACCGGCTTCAGCCCGGAGCAGCTGACCCGGACCTACACCGAGGCCGGCACGTACACGTTCGAGGTCCTCGGCTTCCAGGGCGACCTCGGCGACTTCGTGTTCGACATCCGCCCGGTGATCGGCACCGCCACGGCGGCGCAGACCGGCTCCGTCGTGCTCACCTCGCACGAGTGGGGTCACCTCGGCGGCGAGGAGATCTCGGCCGAGTTCAAGGACCCGGGCGCCCCGAACAGCCCGCTGAGCGTTGTGGTCAACGGCAAGGACATCGTCGTCAACCTGGCCACCAACGCCCAGGGCGCGATCACGACCACGGCCGCGCAGATCGTGGCCGCGATCAACGCGTCGCCCGAGGCGTCGGCGCTGGTGACCGCCGCGACCTACCGCAACAACGCCGGCAACGGCGTCGTGCTGCCGCGCCCGAAGGTCAACCTGGACGACTTCCTCAACGCGCCGGCGCACGTCGAGCGCGGTCCGTTCCAGCAGCGCGTCTACCGCATCGGCTCCGTCCGTGACGGCTCCAAGGTCGGCGTGTTCCTGTACTGCCAGCAGCACGCCCGCGAGTGGACGACGGGCCTGACCTGCGTCGAGACCGCCGAGCGGCTCGTGCGCAACTACGCGACGGACCCCGAGACCAAGAAGCTGCTCGACAACGTCGAGGTCTTCATCCTGGCCAACGTCAACCCGGACGGCGGCCACTACTCGATGTACGACTACAACGCGCAGCGCAAGAACATGACCAACCACTGCGTGAACACGGGCGGCAACTCCGACCCGGCCGCGCGCAACACGTGGGGCGTCGACCTCAACCGCAACAACGGCGAGTACTCGCCCTTCGACGGTTACAGCGGCGCGTCGACCAGCTGCACCAGCGAGGTCTACCAGGGCCCCGGCGAGTACTCCGAGCCGGAGATCAAGAACGAGAAGTGGGTCGTGGACAACTTCCCGAACATCAAGTTCGCGAACAACGTCCACTCCTACGGCGGTTACTTCATGTGGGCGCCGGGTTCGTACAAGAACGACGGCTTCCGCACCACCGCCCCGGCGCCGAACATCGGCATCGAGAAGTACTTCTTCGAGGCCGGTGAGAAGATCCTGCAGCGCATCAAGGAGCACCGCAACACGGTGATCCTGCCCGAGCGCACCGGCCCGATCGCCGACGTGCTCTACTCGGCGGCCGGCAACTCGGCCGACGACCAGTGGTACCGCAAGGGGATCATCTC
>Ga0182742_1005284_pt1 | contig 11029 bp, 8 predicted proteins | sample eDN5th37CBELigMG_FD_128880 | JGI IMG/M metagenome (GOLD analysis project Ga0182742, IMG submission 128880) | Enriched Miracle-Growth compost microbial communities from Emeryville, California, USA - eDNA 5th pass 37_C BE-Lig MG (version 2)... ... | reverse complement strand
GTCGCCGCGCTGCGCGCCATCGTGCCGGGCGAGGGGGTCATCAGCGAGGAGCTGCGGCTGAAGCCCTATGAGACGGACGGGCTCTCCGCCTACCGCCAGCCGCCGCTGGCCGTGGTGCTGCCGACCAGCACGGAGCAGGTGGCGGCGGTGCTGCGCTACTGCCACGGCATGGGCATCCGGGTGATCCCGCGCGGGGCCGGCACCTCGCTGTCCGGCGGGGCGCTGCCGCTGGCGGATGCGGTGGTGCTCGGCCTGATGCGCATGAACCGCATCCTGGAGGTGGACTATGCCAATCGCCTGGCGGTGGTGGAGGCCGGCGTCACCAATCTCGGCATCACCAAGGCGGTGGAGGGGGACGGGTTCTTCTACGCGCCCGATCCATCCAGCCAGCTCGCCTGCATGATCGGCGGCAATGTCAACATGAACTCCGGCGGGGCGCATTGCCTGAAATACGGCGTCACCGCCAACAACCTGCTCGGCCTGAAGGCGGTGACGGTCGAGGGCGAGATCTTCGAGGTCGGCGGCCGGCACCTGGACGCGGCCGGCTATGACTGGCTCGGTCTGCTGACCGGCAGCGAGGGCCAGCTTGCCGTCATCACCGAGGTCACGGTCCGCATCCTGCGCGCGGCGGAAGGGGCGCGGGCCATGCTGGCGGCCTTCAAATCGAACGAGATCGCCGGCCAGGCGGTGGATGCCATCATCGGCAGCGGCATCATTCCGGTGGCACTGGAATTCATGGACCGCCCCGCCATCCATGCCTGCGAGGCCTTTGCCCATGCCGGCTACCCGCTGGATGCCGAGGCGATGCTCATCATCGAGGTCGAGGGCAGCGAGGCGGAGCAAGACATGCTCCTCGGCCGGATCAAGGAGATCTGCAGCCGCTTCGACCCGATCAGCCTGAAGGTGGCGCAGACCGCCGAGGAATCCCTGGCCATCTGGAAGGGGCGCAAGGGTGCCTTCGGCGCGGTCGGCCGCATCAGCCCCGACTATCTCTGCATGGACGGCACCATCCCGACCAGCCAGCTCCCTTCCGTCCTGAAGCGCATCGGTGAGATGAGCGAGAGCTACGGCCTGCAGGTCGCCAACATCTTCCATGCCGGCGACGGCAACCTGCACCCGCTCATCATGTTCGACGCCAACGACCCGGAGAGCTTCCGCAAGGCGGAAAGGTTCGGAGCCGACATCCTAACCCTCTGCGTCGAGGTCGGCGGCTGCCTGACCGGGGAGCACGGCGTCGGCGTCGAGAAGCGCGACCTCATGGGCGTGCAGTTCACGGCGAAGGAGCTGGAACTGCAGCGGGCAATCAAGGCGGCCTTCGACCCCGGCTGGCTGCTGAACCCCGCCAAGGTCTTTCCGCTGGAGGGCAACCCGGTCTTCGCCCCCGCCCTGCCGCGCGCCGCATGAGCGCCGAGATCCTTGCGCCGGCCTCCGAAGCTGCGGTCGCCGACGCCATCGCCGCCGCCGCGGCGGCCGGGGAGCCGCTGGCGATCGAGGGCAACGGCTCCAAGCGCGCCCTGCTGCGGCCGGTGCAGGCGGCACGCACGCTCTCGCTGCGCAACCTCTCCGGTATCACCCTCTACCGGCCGCAGGAGCTGATCCTCTCCGCCTGGGCCGGCACGCCCGTGCCGGAGATCGAGGCGGCCCTGGCCGGGAAGGGCCAGCACCTGATCGCCGAGCCGCCGGATTTCTCTGCCCTTTTCGGTTCCGACCGCCCGGCGACCTTGGGCGGCATTGTCGCTGCCAATCTCTCTGGCCCGCGGCGGATCGCGTGGGGCGCCATGCGCGATCATGTCATGGGCATTCGCGCGGTGAACGGGGCAGGGGAGGTGTTCCGCAGCGGTGGGCGGGTGCTGAAGAACGTCACCGGCCTCGACCTCTGCAAGTTGCTGGCTGGCAGCCATGGCACGCTTGGCGTCCTGACCGAGATCACCCTGAAGGTGCTGCCGGCGCCGGAGGCGGTGGGAACGGTCGTGGTGCGGGTGCCGGATCTCGCCGCCGGGGTGCGGGTGCTCTCGGCCGGGCTCGGCAGCCCCTTCGGCATCTCCGGCGCCGCGTTGCTGCCGGATGGCAACCAGTCCCTCGGCTTGGCCGGCCCGGTGGCATTGCTGCGCATCGAGGATTTCGCCGCCTCGGTCGCCTACCGGGCCAGGCGGCTCGGCGAGGAGCTTTCCGGGGCTGGCCCGGTTTCCCTGCTCGGTGACGCCGAAAGCCGGACCCTGTGGCGCGCGGTGCGCGATGCCGCCCCGCTTGGCGCGGCGCCGGAGGAGGCCATCTGGCGCGTCTCCGTCCAGCCGACCAGTGGCCCCGCCGTGGCCGCAGCGGCGCGCGCGGCTGGCCTGGAGAAGCTGCTGCTCGACTGGGGCGGCGGCCTGGTCTGGATCGCCGGCCCGGCGACGCCGGAGGCGCATGCGGCTGTGGTCGCTGCCGCCCGGATGGAAGGCGGCACCTTCACCTTGTTCCGCGCGCCGGAGCCGCTGCGCGCCGCCGTCCCGGTGCTGCCGGAGGAGCCGGCGCCACTGGCCGCCATCAGCCGCCGGGTAAAGGCGGTGATGGACCCGAAGGGCGTGCTGAACCCGGGGCGGATGCGGGCGGGGCTGTAGCGCCTACCGCCCGCTGGTCACGCGCCCTGCCATGACTGGCGGGGCAGGGTGGAGGGCCTCCACGATCGAATCGGCCAGCGCGGCGGCGATGCAGCGATAGCCGCGGTCGTTGTGATGCAGCCCGTCCGGGCTGAGCATGGCGTCATTGGACACGCCCGCTGCGGCCCAGGCATTCATCAATTTGGCGCGGGAGAAGAGCGGCAGGTGCTGGTCCGCCGCCAGTTCCTGCAAGGCCGCGTCGAACAGAGGCGCGCGCGGCGAAGCGAGGATCCGCGGGGAGCGCTGGCTGTCCATCAACACCACATCGACGCCGGCCGCATGCAGCTGCGCCAGGCCACCGGCGAGGGCGGCACGGAATTCGGCGGGGTCCATGCCCTTCAGCACCGCATTGGCGCCGGTCTGCCAAATCACCAGGGTCGGGGCCCAGTCCAGCACATCGCGCCGCAGCCGGGCCAGCATCTCCTCCACCTCCTGCCCGCCGATCCCACGATTCAGGACATGCAGCACAACGCCGGGCAGGGAGGCCCGCAGCCGCCTTTCGAGTTGGGCTGGATAGGATTGCTCCGGTGTGCTCGCCCCTGCCCCCTCGGTGGAGGAGGAGCCGAAGGCGATGATGGTCAGCGGCTTTCCCTCTCGCAACGCCGCCCGGGTGATGGGCAGCGACAGTGCCTGGGAAGGGGCAGCCGGGCAGTCGGTGGCCTGCGCCTCCGCCGCCGAAGCGGCGGGCAGGATCGGTCCGAGCAGCAGGGCGGCCAGAAGCCAAAGGGTGCGGCGGCGCATCCTGCAACCATGCCGCAAGCCCCAGCGGTGCGCCAGACGGCAGCGGCCTGCAACCGCAGCGGGTCTGGCTCGCGCCAGGTTCATGGAGGGGGTACGCGGGCGGGACTTGCCGGCGCAGCGTTGCTTCCCTCATTCCTCGCCGCGGAGGTAAGTATGCGGAGTCTGATCCGCGGTGGCAGCGGCCGCGGGCCCGGCCGGGATCTGCGGGCCGATTTCTTCCGCGGCCTGGCGCTGTGGTTCATCTTCATCGACCATATCCCCGGCAACTGGCTGGGCAATTTCACCCTGCAGAACATTGCCCTCTGCGATGCCACCGAGGCCTTCGTGCTGCTGGCGGGCTATGCGGGCGGCCTTGCCTACGGCGCTGCCCTGGACCGCAAGGGTTGGGGCTTCGGGGCGGCGACGCTGCTCCGCCGGGCTGGCACGCTCTACATCGCGCATATCTTCCTGTTCGTGGTGTTGACGGCACAGGTCGGCTATTCCGCCGCGGCCCTCGACAGCAGCGCCTATCTGGACGAGATGCATCTCGACGCCTTCGGGGAGCAGCCCTACCTGGCCCTCCTGCAGGCGCTGATGCTGCGCTTTCAGCCAGCCTTCCTGGACATCCTGCCGCTCTACATCGTGCTGATGCTGATGCTGGCCCCGGCGCTGCCACTGCTGCGCCGGCCGGTCCTGCTGCTGGCCCTCTCATTTGCGGTCTATGTCCTGGTGCGGCTGCTGGACTTCAACCTGACGACCTGGACCGGCGCCGGCTGGTTCTTCAACCCGCTGGCTTGGCAACTCCTGTTCTTCATCGGCTGCCTCCTGGGCTATTCGAGGCGTTGCCCGGGGGAGGCGCCGGCAGCCCCGCCTTCGGTGCCCTTCCATCCCGCCCTCGCTGGCCTCTGCCTGGTCTTCCTGCTGCTGGCCTTCGTGGCGATCCTGCTGGCCTGGCGCCGGCCGGAGGCGCTGGCCCCGCTGCCGGAAGCCGTCGCCGCGGTGCTGGCGGGCGTGGACAAGAGCGGGGAGCACCCCCTTCGCCTGATCTCGATCCTGGCGATTGCCTATCTGCTCGGGCATTGGGTCCCGCGCGATGCCGCCTGGCTGCGCGGCCATGCCGCCGCGCCGATCCTGCTGATGGGGCAGCACAGCCTGCCGGTCTTCTGTGCCGGCATCTTCCTCTCATTCCTTGGCCGGCTGGCGCTGGAGTATTGGGAAGGCTGGGGTGTCCAGGCCGCGGTCAACCTGGCGGGGCTGGCGGCAATGGTGACGATCGGGGCGATGGCGGCCTGGTATCGGCTCAGGGACCGAGGGGAGCCCGCCCCCGCCGGCATACCGGGCAGCCAGGCGGCGGGCGCATCGGCCTTGCCCGCCCCCCCGCCTGCATCTAAGACTGCTGCGGAATGAAGGCGTTGCGGCCCCTGCTGCTGCTTGGCGCGCTGCTGCTCCCGGCTGCGGCGTGGAGCGGCACTGTCGCCTGTGGCGCGCCGGAGGAGATGCTGGAAGCCTCCGACCCGCTGCCCGCCACCGCGCGGGCGATCGCCTCGGGATCATTGCGCATCGTCGTAGCCGGCTCGGCCTCGGTCCTCGGTCCGGGCACCAGCAGCCCCGATGCACCCTGGCCCGCCCGCCTGAAGGCAATGCTCCAGGCCCGCCATCCCGGCCTGAAGGTGGACATGGTGGTGCACGGGGCGCGAGGACTGACCGCAGCCGATACCGCGGCGCTGATCACCGGGGAGGCCGCCCGCGCCCCCACCCAGCTCGCCCTGTGGCAGGCCGGAACGGTCGAGGCGGTGCGCAGCCTCGATGTGGACGACATGGTCGCCGCGCTGAATGCCGGCCTCGAGCGGCTGCAGGCCACCAGAACCGATGCGGTGCTGATCGATTTGCAATTCTCCCGCTTCCTCCGGGCCAATGCCAATGTCGAGCCCTACCGGGAAGCGCTGCGGCTGGTGGCGGCGGCGCATGACGTGCCGTTGGTCCGGCGCTACGAGCTGATGCAATTCTGGGCGGAGACGGAGCGGGTGGATCTGGAACGGGCCCCGCGCAATGCCAAGGTCGCAACGGCGGACCGGCTGAACGACTGCCTCGCCCAAGCCGTCCTGGCCGTGCTGGAGGAAGGCGTCGCCCAGGCCCGCGCGCAGCCGGCCCCGAAACCCTGAGGCGCGGCGTTCCCGCCGCGTTCCTCCGGGCCTATATCCGATGTGACGCCAGTATCCGGCAGAGAAGCCCCGCGCGGGCGGAGGACCCATGCAGACCAATTTCACGCCCGAGCAATTGAAGGACCCGGATACGCGGGAGAGCAACCAGATCCTCCGCACTTGCGTCCATTGCGGCTTCTGTACGGCGACCTGTCCGACCTTCGTGCTGCTGGGGGATGAGTTGGACAGCCCGCGCGGCCGCATCTACCTGATCAAGGATATGCTGGAGAGCGGCCGGCCGGCGACGGCCGATGTGGTCAAGCATGTGGACCGCTGCCTCTCCTGCCTGTCCTGCATGACCACCTGCCCCTCCGGCGTGCATTACATGCATCTGGTGGACCATGCCCGCCGCTATATCGAGGAGACCTATCAGCGCCCCTGGCCCGAGCGCGCGCTGCGCCGGATGCTGGGCATGGTGCTGCCCTATCCGGAGCGGTTCCGCCTGGCCCTGCGGGGCGGGCGGCTCGGCCGGCGGTTGGCCGGCCTGATCCCCGGAGGCTCGCAGACGGCGCAGAGGCTGCGGGCGATGCTTTCGCTTACCCCGGACCGCCTGCCGCCGCCGAGCCCGATGCAGCGCCCGCAGGTCCACAAGGCGCTGGGTGAGCGGCGCGGCCGGGTGGCGCTGCTGACCGGCTGCGCCCAGCAGGTTCTCGCTCCCTCGATCAACGAGGCGACGATCCGGCTGCTGACCCGCATGGGGATCGAGGTGGTCGTCACGCGGGAGCAGGGCTGCTGCGGCGCGCTCTCCCACCATATGGGCCACCACGATCCGGCCATGGCTCTGGCCCGGGCCAACATCGCCGCCTGGGCGCGGGAGATGGAGGGGGAGGGGTTGGATGCCGTGGTGATCAACGCCTCCGGCTGCGGCACCACGGTCAAGGATTACGGCTTCATGTTCCGGGAGGAACCCTCCCCCTGGAAGGAAAGGGCGGAGAAGGTCGCTGCTATCGCCAAGGACATCTCCGAGGTGCTGGCGCAATTCGGCTATGCGCCAAGCCGGGAGAAACCCAGCCTGACGGTCGCCTACCACGCCGCCTGCAGCCTGCAGCACGGGCAGAAGCTGACCACTCTGCCGAAGGCGCTGCTACAGAAGGCTGGCTTCGCCGTGAAGGAGCCGGCGGAGGCGCATCTCTGCTGCGGCAGCGCCGGCACCTACAACCTGCTCCAGCCGGAGATCGCCTCGCGCCTGCGGGAGAGAAAGCTGGACAATCTGGGCCGCACCGGCGCCGATCTGATCGCCGCCGGCAATATCGGCTGCCTGACCCAGCTTGCTGGCGACCGGATGCCGGTGGTCCACAGCGTCGAATTGCTGGACTGGATGGCCGGTGGGCCTGAGCCGGCTGCGGTGACTGCAGCCTTCGCGGCGCGGGTGCGGGCCTAGGTTCATCATAATGCGCCTGGTGGCCTGGCCTGGGGCTGTCATGCCCTCGACTTCACGTGCGCCGATGTTGGCGCAGAGCTGGCAGGCTTCTATCTTGCGCAGGATCCGAACGAAGAAGCCATACTCCGCCAAGGCGTGCTTCCGGGCCGCGACTTCGCGGCGCCGGGGATAGGATCGGCTTTAGCGTTCAAGCCGAACGAAGCCAGGAAGGCTCCCGGAAGGCCGCTCAGGACGCGACGGTATCCGCCATCTTGGCGCCGCGCTGACCCATAGGCTTTGATGCGCCGGCCGTGGTGTCCTTCGCCGTCTGGTGCTCCATCTCCGCATCCAGCTCTGCGCCCACCAGGATCACGGTGGCAGACAGCCAGATCCAGGTCATGAAGCCGATGACGGCGCCGAGCGAGCCATAGGTTTTATTGTAGCTGCCGAAACTTGCCACATACCAGGAAAAGGCGAGGGAGACGATCAACCAGGCGATCGAGGCGAAGGCACTGCCCCAGGTCACCCAACGCCATTTCGCATTCTGGCGGTGCGGGCCATAGCGGTAGACGACGGCAAGGAAGAGCGCGACCGCTACCAGCAGCAAGGGCCAGCGGGCAAAGCGCAGCAGGACGGTTGCGACGCTGCCCAGGCCAATGAGGTTGAGGATGACGGGCACGGCCACCACGGCCGCGACGGCGAGGATGATGAACAGGATGCCGCCGATGGTGAAGGCCATGGTCACCGCCAGGTAGCGGAAGAAGCTGCGGCCCTCGCGCTGATCGTAGACTACGTTGAGGGCATCCACCAGCGCCTTCATGGCCTGGTTCGCGCTCCAGAGCGAGATGGCGAGGCCAATGACGAGGCTAAGGCCCAGCGTGCTGTTGCTGTTGCTGGCGATGCGTTTCGCTTCCTCCTCGAGGATCTGCGTGCCGCCGCCGGGCACGACACCGGAAAGGGACTCGATCTGCCGGGTGATATCCGCCGGGTCGGCAAAGAGGCCATAGATCGAGATCAGCGCCGCCAGCGCCGGGAACAGTGCCAGCAGGGTGTAGAAGGTGACCCCGGCGGCCTCGGTCATCACCCGGTCCTCTGAGACCTGGCTGGCGGTGCGCTTCAGGATGTCCCACCAGCCGCGGGGCGGGATTTCCGAGGGAGAATTCGCCGAACGCCCGCGCCCCCCTTCCTGTGAGGTAGCGCCGCGGCGATCGCGATGCTCCACCTGGGCATGGCGGTCCGCCGCGTCATGGCGCCGACTGATCGAGGCCAGCAGTAGGCCGGTCGCTGCCAGGGCGGTGGCGATGAAGGCATTGGGCTTGCGATCGGCCGGCATGGTTGTCTCCAGTCGCCGCGGGAGGGGGAACGAGGGTGCGAACGCACGGAGCGCCTTCGGGTGCCATGTGGCGGGCAGGCCGGGGCGAATTCCTTTCGCCTTCGCCGTCCCTTAGTTTCGGTGCCCCGAGAGGAGGATCCGACCATTGCCGTCGTCCCGCCGCACCCTGCTCACCCTTGCCGCAGCGAGCACCGCCATGCCCGCCTGGGCCCAATCCGGCGGCTATCCGGAGCGGCCGATCTCCCTGGTGGTGCCCTTCCTTGCCGGCGGCTCGACTGACATCGCCGCGCGCATCCTGGCGGAGCGGATGGGGCCGAAACTGGGGCCGAATGGCCGCATTGTCGTCGAGAACCGGGCCGGGGCAGGGGGCAGCGTCGGCAGCGAATGGGTCCGCCACCGGCCAGCGGACGGCTACACCCTGCTGCTGGCCTCCGCCTCGGCGCTCGGCACCAATCCGGCGGCGCTGCCGCAGCAGACGCCTTATGACCCGGTCGAGGACTTCACCCAAATAGCGATCGTCGGCGGCGGGCCGATCGTGCTGGTCGTGCCGGGGCAGTCGCCCTTCCGGACGGCGCAGGAGCTGCTGGCGGCGGTGAAGGCCCAGCCGGGACGCCACACCTGGGCCACCTCCGGCGCCGGCGGCATAGGCCATCTGACGGGCGAGTATCTGAAGATCATGGCCGGAGGGCTGAAGGCGGAGCATGTGCCTTATCGTGGCGGCTCCGCAGTGATGGAGGCCTTGGCCAAGGGCGAGGTGGATTATTCACTGGAGGTCCTGGCCTCCGCCGCGCCGCATATCCGGGACGGGCTCTCGCGCGGCCTGGCGGTCAGCTCGCTGCGGCGGCATCCGCTCTTCCCGGATATTCCGACCCTGGACGAGATCGGGCTGAAAGGGTTCGAGATCACCACTTGGAACATCCTGGTCGCGCCCAAGGGCCTGCCGCCTGGGATCGTCGACTCTCTGGCCCGCGCCGTCCGTGCAACCCTGGCGGAGCCGGATGTTGCCGCCAGGATGGCCCAGGCCGGCGTCGATCCGGCAACGGAGAGCACGCCCGAGAGCACCCGCGCCTTCCTGGCGGCGGAGGTGGCGAAATTCCGCGACATCGTCCGCCGCGCTGGGCTGCAGCTTGGCCGGTGATGGCACCGGCAGTCCCCGGCTGAGGCCGGCGCGGCCGGGCCGTCGCCCTTGTCAAGCCGTGCCTGCCGCCCGACCTTCGCTGCATGCTCCGCCTCGCCGCCCTGCCGCTCCTGCTGCTCCCTGCCGCCGCGCTGGCCCAGGCGCCCGCCCATCCCGCGCCGCGCGGCGCCGAGGCCCGGAAGGCCGAACTGGACCGCGCCTTCGAGGCGCTGAAGGCGGCTCCCGATGAGGCCAGCGCCGCCCTGGTCGAGACGCGCATCCGCATGCTCTGGGCGCAGGAGGCGAGCCCGGCGGTGACGCTGCTGCTCCGCCGCGGGATGCGGAACTTGGAGGCGCAGTTGCCGGAGGAGGCACTGGAGGATTTCGACGCCGCCGTCACCCTGGCGCCGGATCTTGCCGAAGCCTGGCATCTCCGCGCCCAGGCCAATGCCAGGGCAGGCAACTTCGAGGCCGCGGCGCGCGACCTTCAGGAGGTGCTGCGGCTGGAACCGCGGCACTGGCTGGCGCTGTTGACCCTCTCCGCCCTCCAGAAGGAGCGTGGCGATCCCGCCGCCGCGCTGCGCAGCCTGGAGGCGGCGCTGGAGATCGACCCGAAGATGCCGGGCGGGGCGGAGAGGCTGCGGGAACTGCGCCGCGAGGCCGAAGGCGACGCAACATGACAAGGAGATGGACATCTTGTCATTCGCCGGATGCTTCCCTGACATCTGGAACGGTCATCCTGATGGCCTCCGCGGCGGCGATCAGAATGCCGCGCTGAACCCGTCCACGCCAACGCAACGCGCGGATGGCTGGCACCGGGAGAGGAGGCGCAAATTGGCTGCATGACGAACATGCGCCCCATCCCCGACCTCGATGCGGCCCGCTGGGCCGCCCTGCTGGCTCGCGATCCCTCGCCAGCCTGCGGTCCCTTCCTTTATGCGGTGACGACGCAGGGGGTGTATTGCCGCCCCGGCTGCCCCTCGCGCCCGCCGCTGCGGCGGAACGTCCGCTTCTACCCGGATATCAACTCGGCGGAGGCGGACGGCTTCCGCCCCTGCAAGCGCTGCGATCCGAAGGGCGAGCGCGCCGGCATCCATGCCGCCGCCATCCGCGCCGCCTGCGAGATGATCGAGGCGAGCGAGACCATCCCCTCCCTTGCCAGCCTGGCCGACCGGGCCGGCTATGCCCGTCACCACTTCCTGCGGCTGTTCCGGGAGTTCACGGGCGTGACGCCCCGCTCCTATGCCGAATCCGTCCGCGCCCGCCGGTTGCAGGAGTCGCTTGCCGCCGGGGAGCGGGTGGCGGAGGCCGTGGCCGGGGCCGGCTATGGCAGCGAGAGCCGGGTCTATGAGGCGCCCGGCCGGGTCCTCGGCATGACCCCAGGTGCCGCCCGCCGCGGCGGAGAGGGCGAGGTCATCCGTACCGCCACGGCCGAGAGCGCGCTCGGCCCGCTGATGGTCGGCGCCACCGAGAGGGGCGTCTGCTTCATCGGCTTCGCCGAGGATTTCTCCACCCTGGAAGGCGACCTGCGCCGGCGCTTCCCCAAGGCCCGGATCGAGCCCGCGCCGGAGGCCCTGGCGGGGATCGTGCGCCAGGTGGCGGAATTCCTGGAGGAGCCCAGGGCGGCCCTCTCCCTACCGCTCGACCTGCGCGGTACTG
>Ga0182742_1005282_pt1 | contig 11031 bp, 11 predicted proteins | sample eDN5th37CBELigMG_FD_128880 | JGI IMG/M metagenome (GOLD analysis project Ga0182742, IMG submission 128880) | Enriched Miracle-Growth compost microbial communities from Emeryville, California, USA - eDNA 5th pass 37_C BE-Lig MG (version 2)... ... | reverse complement strand
TGTTCCTCGGGCGTCAGCGGGGCTGCCGGAGCGGTTTTCCCGGCTGCGCCGGGTCCGCGCCGCCGCATCGCCAGCAAAAGCACAATGCCGCCCGTGACCAAAAGTCCGGCCGGCAGCACCCAGAGCAAGACCGTCTTGGCGTTCAGCGGCGGATTGAGCAGGACGAAATCGCCGTAACGGCTGGTGAGGAAATTCAGCACCTCGTCGTCGCTATCGCCCGCCTTCAGCCGCTCGCGAACCAGCAGGCGCAGGTCGCGCGCCAGCGGCGCGTCGGAATCGTCGATCGATTGATTCTGACACACCATGCAGCGCAATTCGCGTGACAGGTTGCGCGCCCGCTCTTCAAGCTTTGCGTCCGGCAGAATCTCGTCGGGCAGCACCGCAACCGCGGGCGCGGCATGCAGCCCCACGAGCATCGCGACGGCAAGGCCGAGGGCGCGTATCGCTTTCATTCCGCCGCCTGCAATTTCGGCTTTCGCGCGGCCTTCGGCGCGCCGACCCGCAGCCGCCGGTCGGACAGCGAGAACGCTCCTCCAATCACCATGATGACGGTGCCGAGCCAGATCAGCAGCACCATCGGCTTGTGATAGAGCCGCACGGCGATCGAACCATCATCGCCGGCATCGCCAAGCGAGAGATAGATCTGGCTGAAGCCGCGCGTCATCAGCGCGGCTTCCGTGGTCGATGACTTGCGCGCGGCAAAGGTGCGCTTGGACGGTTCCAGCATGCCGAGGGTGTCGCCGCCCGAACTGACGGTGAACTTCGCGACCAGTTCGCTGTAATTGGGGCCGGGACGCGAGACGAGATTATCGAAGGTGAGATCGTATCCGCGCACCGACACCGACTGACCCGGCTTCATCGACAGGATGCGTTCGGCGCCGTAATAGGCTTCCGAGGCGATCCCGAGCAAGCAGACGCCGATGCCGAAATGCGCGATCGCGGTGCCAAGGGCCGAGCGCGGCAGCCCGGCAAGACGGCGCAGTGACAGGCCGAAGGGCTGGCGGAACAACTGGATGCGCTCGCTGATGTCGATAAGCGCGCCGGCCATGGCAAAGGCGGCGACACCGATCAGGAACGGCGCCAGCACCGGGCCGCCCTGCACGATTGCAACCGTCGCCCCCATCGCAACCAGCGCAACCACAAAGGCGGCGGTCAGACGCTGCGCGGCGGCGAGCAGATCGCCGCGCTTCCAGGCGAGCAGCGGCCCGAATGGCATCGCAATCATCAGCGGCAGGAATAGCGGGCCGAAGGTCGCATTGAAGAACGGCGCGCCGACCGAAATCTTGTCGCCGGTGAGCGACTCCAGCGCCAGCGGATAAAGCGTACCGACGAAAACGGTGGCGCAGGCCGTGGTCAGCAGCAGGTTGTTGAGCACCAGCGCACCCTCGCGCGAGATTGGCGCAAACAGCCCGCCCTGCTTCAGCGCGGAGGCACGCCACGCATAAAGCGTCAGCGATCCGCCGATGAACACGATCAGGATCGTCAGGATGAAAACGCCGCGCGTCGGATCGCTGGCGAAGGTATGCACCGATGTCAGCACGCCGGAGCGGACCAGGAACGTGCCGAGCAGCGACAGCGAGAAGGCGAGGATCGCAAGCAGGATGGTCCAGACCTTCAGCGCGTTGCGCTTTTCCATCACCACGGCGGAATGCAGGAGCGCCGTGCCGGCGAGCCACGGCATCAGCGAAGCATTCTCCACCGGGTCCCAGAACCACCAGCCGCCCCAACCGAGTTCGTAATAGGCCCAGTACGACCCCATCGAGATGCCGAGCGTCAGGAAGCACCAGGCCGCGAGCGTCCATGGCCGCACCCAGCGGGCCCAGGCGGCGTCGATGCGGCCCTCGATCAGCGCCGCCACCGCGAACGAGAACGAGATCGAGAAGCCGACATAGCCGAGATAGAGCAGCGGCGGATGGATCGCGAGCCCGATATCCTGCAGCACCGGATTGAGGTCGCGGCCCTCAAAGGGCGGCTGAACGATGCGCGTAAATGGATTGGAGGTGCCAAGGATGAACAGAAAGAACGCTGCTGCGATCCAGGCCTGCACGCCCAGCACATTGGCGCGCAGTGTCTGCGGCAGGTTGCTCCCGAACATCGCGACCAGTGCACCGAATAGTGCAAGGATGAGCACCCAGAGCAGCATGGAGCCTTCGTGATTGCCCCACACACCGGTGATCTTGTAGATCAGCGGCTTGGCCGAATGCGAATTCTCGTAGACATTGAGAACCGAGAAGTCGGAGGTCACATACAGCATCGTCAGCGCCGCGAAGGAGATCGCGACGAACAGGAACTGCACGACTGCCACCGGCTCGGCGATGCCCATCAAGAGGCGATCGTTCAGCCGCGCCCCGGCGATCGGCAGCGTCGCCTGAACGAGCGCAAGGGCGAGCGCGAGGACCAAAGCGTAATGGCCGATTTCCGCAATCATTGCCGGCTCGCTCCGTAACGCGCTCCCGCCCGGGTCGCGCTTGCGCGCGCTCCTGCGCTCGCCCCCGAGGGAGAGGGGCGCACGGCGCACGCCGCGCCGGGTGAAGGATCGCCGTTCATATCACTTCTTTTTATCGTAATCGTCCTTCCAGTGGCCCTGTTTTTTGAGTGCGTCGGCAACTTCCTTCGGCATGTAATTCTCATCGTGCTTGGCGAGCACGCTGTCGGCGCGGAATGAGACCGAATCGATCAACGTGCCTTCGGCCACAACCCCCTGCCCTTCGCGGAACAGGTCTGGCAGGATGCCGCGATAGGTAACGCGCACCGCGTTCTTGCCGTCGGTCACGTCAAACGAGGCATCCACGTCCTTGCGCACCACCGTGCCGGGCTGCACCAGGCCGCCGAGGCGGATGCGAGTGCCGGCCTGCACCTTCTTCTCGATCACGTCGGTCGGCGAGTTGAAGAACACGATGGAATCGCGCAGCGCGTTGAGCACGAGCGCGGCCGCAAGCGCTAGCACCACCGCACCCGCGCCGATCAGCACCAGACGCCGCTGCTTGCGCGTCATCGACCTGCCCTCCACCATTCGGAGTAAGGGCCGACGCCCTCGCAGCTTGCTTCGTTCATTCCCGCGCAAGCGGGAATGAAGTGACAATGTCTGCGTCCCCGCTTTCGCGGGGACGAGCGGAGGATGGACACCATACTATCCCTCAATTCCAAGTCCCTTCGCCAGCTCGTCGAGACGCTTGCGCTTCTCGGCATCATCGCCGATCGCGCCTCGCGCGCTTTGCGCTGCCTCACGTGCCTTGTCCTTGTCGCCCATGACGGCATAGGCACGCACCAGCCGCAGCCAACCCTCAAAGTCCGACGCATCCGTCTTCAGGCGCTCGGCCAGCCGGTCCACCATGCCGCGGATCATCTCCTGGCGTTGTTCCGGCGTCAGCTGCTGCGCGGCGGCCATATCGTCCTGGGTTGGTCCCTGCGGCGGCGCATTCGGTTCGACCGCCGGCGCTTTGGGTTCCACCCGCGCCAGCGAGCGCTGGATCAGCGTCCGGTATGGCGCATTGGCCGGCGCTTTCGCCAGCATCGCGCGCCAGACCCGCGCGGCTTCCTCTGGCCTGCCGTCCTGTTCGGCCGCAAGCCCGGTAAAATACTGAGCCTTGATGTTGCCCGCATCCGCCTTGAGCGCGCGATCGAAGGTGGCCTTGGCGTCGGCGGTCACGACACCATTGGCCGCTGCAACCTGCGCCTCGCCAAGATCGGCTTCGCGATCGGCGCTCGTGCCGAGCAGGCGAATGGTATTGGCGCGTGCGCGGACGGCGTCGTTGAAGCGGCCCATCCGCATATAGACCGGCGCCACCACCTGCCAACCCTGGCCGTCATTCGGATTTTTCTCCAGATGCGCCTCGACCTGCGCCACCATGCTCTCGATCGAGCGGTTCTCCAGCGGCGCATCCAGCCGCCCCGCCAGTGGCGCGCCCGGAAGCTGCGGTGAGCCCAGCCTGATATAGAGCGCGCCGGCCAGCAACGGCAGCAGGATCAGTGCGACCAGCGCGGCCGCGCGCTTGCGCCAGATTGGCGCGATAGCCGCTTTTGCATCCGTCTTTCCGGCTGAATCGGCGGCGGCAAGCAGCCGGCGGGAAATTTCGATCCGCGCGGCTTCGGCCTCGCTGTCGGCGATCAGCCCAGCCCTGCGGTCGCGCTCGATTTCGTCGAGCTGGTCGCGATAAACAGCAACGTCATGTGCATCGCCGGCCGTCTCCTGCGGACGGCGCGACAGCGGCCACAGCACGGCGAAGATCGCCGCCGCCGTCATCAGGGCAAGGATCAGGTACAGGCTCATGCGCCCCGTTTACATCACCGGCGCGCGGGGGACAAAATACCAGTATTGTGAAGGCTGCCTTTGAACCGCAGGAGGCGCCCGTGATCGTCGCGATTGTGACCTTCAACCTGAAGCAGCCGACAACGCTTCCCGAGATGACCAGGATCTTTCAGGCGACCGCCCCGAAATACCTCGGCCTGCCCGGGCTGTTGCGGAAGAATTACTGGACGAGCGAGGACGGGCGCCGGGCGGGCGGCATCTATGTCTGGGCCTCGCGCGCCGATGCGGACCGGCTCTACACAGCCGACTGGAAAAAGTTCGTGGAAGGGAAATACGGTTCCCCGCCGCAAATCGAGTACCTGCACGCGCCGGTCATGGTGGACAACCGCGACGGCACGATCAGCGTCGCGGCCTGAAGCCCGCCGATCGGCTAGCCCCTGGCGGCCTTGCGTTCCGCAGCGGCCGCGACGTCGCGCGCCTTGAGCAGCATCGCCGCGTAGTCCTCGCCGAACACCTTGCGGCAGAAGCGCACAGCGGCGTCGAGCTGCGATTGCCGGAACGGCCGGTCGGAGTCGCCGGCAACGCGCAGATTGGCAACCAGCGCCGCGGTGGCCGGATCGAGATAGTGTTCGAGGTCGGTCCAGGTGCGTGTGGTCAATTCGCTGAGCGCGAGTTCGCCCGCATAGGCCCGGCAGGTATTGACGAACTCGATCTGCGCTTCAGCGTCGCGCACGTCGTTCTCGTCGAGCGCGGAATTGGGCGCGATTTCCTTGATCGGACGCGGCCGCAGCAGCCGGCGGACCCGGCCCGGAAGCGTTTCGATCTCGCCCTTCAGGAGGTCCGAGACCTGGGTGCGAAGCGCGGCAAGCCCGCGCGCCCAGGGCGATTCATGGGAGAAATTGATCTCGGTGCGAAGTCCCCGCGCGGCATCGTGGATGCTCTTGAGCAACGCGCCGACAGCAAGCCCCCGACCCGAACGCAGTTCCGCCTTCAGTTCATTGATCATGCGCTGAATTTCGGCGAGCACGATGTCGACCGTCACCGCATACGGCGTCTTGGCGATGCGGCTCGCATTGTCGCTGCCGGCCGCTCTGGCGGCGAGCCGGATCAGTTGCCAGGGCGCCGCCAGCCGCCCCATCGCGATCACCAGCACATAGACAAACAATGCCGGGCCGCCGGCGGCCGGAGACTCGATCATTGCCTTGACGGCGTCGATGTTGTTGTCGTCGAGGGACTTGATGTGGTTGGGGAGTTGGGCGCCGAATTGCGCAAGCGTCTGCCGCGTCTGGATCACGGTCAGGATCGAACGAACGTCGTCGCTCGCGCGCGGCGTGCCGATCTGACCCGCGAGCCGCCGCCGCGCCTTGTCGTCGGACGTCGCATTGGCCAGCGCTTCTTCCATGCGGATCGCCGCGCGGTCCTGGAAAGCGCGGGCGAGTTCCTCGGCACGCTCGGCCGCGCCCTCGTCGAACGCGCGCGCCACCTGCTCGGTCACGGCCTTGGCCTCACCCGGCATCAGGTCGCGGCAAATCCATTCCCACACCGGTTCGAGCACTACGCGCGCGATGCGGCCGGGGTGATTATGCGTCGCGACATCGTCGACCAGCAGCGGTTCCAGCGGCTGGAAAAACAGTCGCGCCAGCGTACCGGGGCGTTTCGGGCGCATGTTGTCGCGAGCGTCGCGGCGCAGTTCCTGCAGCACGAGTTCCGCGCCGGTCATATCCTCGCCGCGTAGCAGGCCGCGCTCCAGCTCCGTCATCAGAAGCGTGCGCGCCTCGGGACTGAGGCCCCTGAGATATTGCCGCAACCGCTCGACGAGAGCCCCGTCGGCCATACGCACCACTCACCGCTTGCACCCGAAGTGCAACGGATAGCGCGGCGGCGTTAAGAAGCGGTTAGATGCTTTGGCGGCGGGCCGGATCAGACGAGTTGCCAGGTGCCGTCCGGATTGCGGCAGGCATCGCCGCGCGCCACCTGCGGCCGGCCGTCGATATAGATCGTGTGCGTGAAGCTGCGGCATTGCAGACCACGCCGGTCATATTGCGGACCGGGCACGATGGTGCCTCTGCGGCCGGAATCCGGATTTTCCCAAGCGACGGGCGCGCCGGACGCGCCGCGATCCAGCGCTTCCATCTGGGCGTAATAGGCGCGCCGCTTGTCCTCGTCGTCCATGGCCGCGCCGATCCGGTTGCCGATCAGCCCGCCAATGGCCGCGCCCGCAACCCCGGCGGCGATCCGTTCGCCGGTGCCCCCGCCGATTTGCGAACCGATCGCGGCGCCGGCCAGCGCGCCGACCAGCGTGCCGGTATTTTCACGCGGCCCGGTTCCGGTCGCGGGATCACCAGCACAGCCCGCAACGAGCGCTGCAGCCGCGATAACAGTTCCAATTGAACGCATGCCCCCTCCGGTACGGCTCACCGTCGCCGCGGCAGGCCGCAGCAGGCATTTACTAAGTCACAGGGAATGCGGCATTTGTGGGCCGCCTCCGCGCGTGGAAGCCTCGATATAGACACCGAACGGTAAAGAAACTGCCGCCTCACGCCGCCGGCAGCACGAGTTCCGCGCGCAGGCCGCCGAGCGGCGCGGTACCGAGCACAAAGGTCCCGCCGTAGAGCGCTGCGAGTTCCACAACGATCGACAGGCCGAGGCCGGAACCCGGCTTGGTCTCGTCCAGCCGCCGGCCGCGGCGCGCCACCTGCTCGCGTTCGGCCGGCGTCAGACCGGGCCCGTCATCGTCGACGATGATCCGGATCACCCCCTGCCCGGCATCGGTGCGCTCCTTCAGCACCTCGATCGCCACCCGCGACTGCGCCCATTTGCAGGCATTGTCGACCAGGTTGCCGATCATCTCTTCGAGGTCCTGCTGCTCGCCGCGAAACTGCGCCTCCTCGGGCGTGTCGACCCTGAGCCGCAGATCCTTGTGGCGATTGATCTTCTCCATGCTGCGGGAAATCGAGAGTACGACGGGCGCCACATCGGTTACGGTCCCGACGACGGTGAGCCGCGCCGCCATGCGGGCGCGCTCGAGATGGCGTGTGATCTGGTCGCGCATGACATCGGCCTGCTCGCGCATCTTCTGTGCGAGCGGATCGTCGGCGCGGGCGGCCGCCTCGTTGATCACCACGGACAGCGGCGTCTTAAGAGCATGTGCGAGATTGCCGACATGGGTGCGCGCGCGCTCGACGATTTCGCGATTGGCATCGAGCAGCGCGTTGGCCTCGCGCGCCAGCGGGGCGATTTCGACGGGGAAACGGCCCTCCAGCCGCTCGGCCTGGCCCGAACGGATCGCAGCGAGTTGCTGCGAGATGCGCTTGAGCGGCGCCAGGCCGAACCGCACCTGCAACATGGTCGTAAGGAGGAGGACGAGCGCGAGCGCGAAGAATGTCAGAAACAGCGCGCGATTGAAGCTGCGGACGTCGTCGTCGATTTCGGCGGCGTCGCCGGCGACGGCGACCAGATAGGCGCCTTCCTCGCCCAGATCGATATTGCGCTCGACGAGCCGCACGCGCTGATCTTCCGGGCCGGTCGCATAACCGGAACGCACGCTCAGGGTGCCCGAATCGCCCTTCGGCAGCATCGGCAGCCCGCCGTCCCAGAGCGAGCGTGAGGCGCGGATTTCCGGCTTTGCGGTATCGATCCGCGTCACCTGCCAGTACCAGCCCGAGAGTGGGAGATCGAACAGGGGTTCGCTCACCGCCTCCGAAAGCTTGTCGTCGGGCGTTTCTGGATTGGCGAGATCGGCCACCAGCGTGCGCAGATAGACCTGAAGCCGCCCGTCAAAGGCGCGCTCAACCGCGTCGCGGTAAAGCGAGGACAAGATGATGCCGGTGACCAGCACGATCGCGATCGTCCAGCCCGCGGCCCACAGGAACAGGCGCAGCGCCAGCGAGTTCGCGCGCATGGATGCGCTATCCGATTGGGATCGCGCCGCAGCCTTCACCTCCCCCTGACAGGGAGAGGTTGGCGAGCGCAACGCGCCGGGTGGGGGTCAATATGCCGACATGCGCGATACCGACATGCGCGGCGGATGCTCTGCCCCGCTCCCCACCCCTCCCCCTTCGAGGGGAAGTGAGCGCAGCGTTCGCGTTACGACCAAATGCAAACGCTTCTGGCTGTGAGCGAACGGTCATGAGACCGATTGACAATCAGCGCACATCGGGCGGCGTCAGGAGATAGCCGAGCCCGCGGACGGTCTGGATCACATCGACGCCGAGCTTCTTGCGAATGCGGCCGACGAACACCTCGATGGTGTTTGAATCCCTGTCGAAGTCCTGGTCGTAGAGATGCTCCACGAGCTCGGTGCGGGACACGACGCGGCCGGTGTGATGCATCAGATAGGAGAGCAGCCGGTACTCATGGCTGGTCAGCCGCACCGGATTGCCGTCGACGCTGACACGACCGGTGCGGGTATCGAGCCGGACCGGGCCGCAGTTGAACTCGCTCTTGGCATGGCCGACCGAGCGGCGAAGGAGCGCGCGCACGCGGGCGAGCACTTCTTCCATATGAAACGGCTTTGGCACGTAATCGTCGGCGCCAGCATCGAAGCCCTGGACCTTGTCGCTCCAGCGGTCGCGGGCGGTCAGCATCAGGACCGGCATGGCGCGGCCGGCCCTCCGCCAGGCCTCCAGCACCGAAATGCCGTCCATCTTCGGCAGGCCGATATCAAGGATGACCGCGTCATAGGGCTCGGTCTCGCCGAGATAATGCCCCTCCTCGCCGTCGAACGCGCGATCGACGACGTAGCCGGCGTCGGTCAAGGCGGTTGCGAGCTGGCGGTTGAGGTCGGGATCGTCCTCGATCACGAGGAGACGCAAGGTGAAAAGTCCTCCGATCAGCCGCCGTCCGTGAGCAGGCCGCTCGCGGCATCGACGGTGGCACGGGTGACTTTGCCATCCTGCGCCAGCAAAGTCAGCAGGTAGACCAGCCCTTTTGGTCCCTTGCAGAGACGGGCATCGACCACGTCCGCCTTGCGGGCGCGGGCGGCGCGAATGGCCCGGGACAGGGGCACCACCTTGCCGCTGGCGGAAACGCTGCGGCGCTGGGCGGGGGTCAGACACTGCCTCGCCTGGGCAAGAGTGATCAGTTCGTCGGCCGCGGCCGGGCGTGCCGCAACCGGCGCAGCGAGGGATGCCGCAAGCGCTGCGGCCAGCAGGACCGCCTGACGACTCGGTGATCGGGGATACATCGGCAGCGTGTAGAACCGGACCCGTGAATGCGGGGTGAACATGCCATGGCGGAATCGTGGCGCCATCAGCCTTCGAAGCCGCGAAATGTCGCATAGTCGGCCAGCGGAACACGGGGCGAACGCCAGCGATTGATCGGCGCATCCGCGTTCTCGTAGCCGAGCGCCATGCCGGAATAGAGCATCATGTGCGGGGGAAGTTCGAGGAAGGCCGGCAAGGTGACATGCCACGACGCCCAGGCCTGCTGCGCGCAGGTGTGCAGGCCGTAGCCGCGCGCGAGCAGCATCACGGTCTGGATCAGGCCGCCGAGGTCGGAATGCTGCGCGACTCCGAGCTCGCGGTCGATGGAGAAGAAGATGCCGACCGGCGCGCCGAAAAATTCGAAGTTGCGGGCATATTGCCGGTAGCGCGCGGGCTTGTCCTCGCGAGGAACACCAATCGACTTGTAGAGAAGCTCACCGACCTCAAAACGCCTCTTGCGGTAGGTTGCGTTCATCTGCGGCGGATAGATCGTGTATTCGGTGCCCTCGCATTTCGGCAATTCATTCATGCGCGGACGCAGCAGCGCTTTGAGCGCCTCCACCCGCTCGCCGGCGATGACGTCAATCCGCCACGGCTGCATGTTGCCGGCCGACGGCGCGCGCGCCGCGCGTTCGATGATGTCGCGGACGGTCTGTTCGGGGATCAGTGTCGGCAGGAAGGCGCGGCAGGAATAGCGGGAGGCGACGGCGTCGCGAACGTGCATTGCGGGTCTCTCTCCTGAGGAGACACGCAAAGAAACGGCCTCGTCGCGGAACGTCAAGCAGCATCAACCAGCTCGCCAGGTTCGGTCATCGATAGCATGAACTTACGCGCTGGACCGGCACACCGGCATTCATGCTCACCCCCTCCCCGCGGCAAACACCCGCGCCACCTTCTCGAACGGCCGCGCGATGAAGAACGACAGGATGATCGCCTGTTCGTAGCCGTCATAGGGCGGCGGCAGCTTGGCGATGCCCCAGCCGAACCGGAAGGTGGAATCGAGCACGATCGCGCCGAAATGCAGGACACACGGATAGACGATCAGCGGCCGGACCCACGCCGTCACCCGCCAGCCGCGGTCGGCCTGCATCAGCTTCGCCTGCTCCTTGCGGGCCTCGATCTGCGCATTGATCTGCGCGATCGCGATCTGGGTATCGGCGGCAACACCGCTCTGGTAGCGCGCGAGGTCATCACTCGCCTTGCGCTGAAGGACATCGGCGACGCGGCCGAGCAAAGCCTCGAACGCGCCGCTCCCGAACAGGGAGACGAGCTTCAGCAGGATCGAGGTCATCATCTCAGCAATCCTTCCTGCCGACGCGACCGGTGGTGACGAGGCGCAGCGCCACCGTCACGACGCCGATGATCGCGATGATTTTCAGCGCATGGTCGGGCGGCAGGAGCGGCGAGATATCGACGAGCTGCAACGCATCGAGAATATCGAGCGCGGCGCCGGCGCATGTCACCGCGCCGCCGAACATCACCGTGCGCCAGCCCTTCAGCCGCTCGCGCAGCGAAGCGAGCACGGACCGGAGCGTGGACGCGGTTTGCGACGGTATCGCCGGCGCGTCCTGCTTGCGC
>Ga0182742_1005280_pt1 | contig 11035 bp, 14 predicted proteins | sample eDN5th37CBELigMG_FD_128880 | JGI IMG/M metagenome (GOLD analysis project Ga0182742, IMG submission 128880) | Enriched Miracle-Growth compost microbial communities from Emeryville, California, USA - eDNA 5th pass 37_C BE-Lig MG (version 2)... ... | reverse complement strand
TTCCGACCGCTTTCTCGAGGATTACCTCGACATGACCGGCGACGTGGCCATGACCAGTGTCGGCGCCTATCAGTTGGAAGGCATCGGCATTCATCTGTTCGAGCGCGTCGAGGGCGATTACTTCACCATTCTCGGCCTGCCGCTTCTGCCGCTGCTGACGTTTCTGCGCGAGAGCGGTTATGTCGATGGTTGAGGTATGAGCAACATGTTCATTCTCGGCCTCACCGGTTCGATCGGCATGGGCAAGACCGCGACGGCGAAGATGTTTGCCGAGGAAGGCGTGCCGGTGCAGGACGCCGACGCCGCAGTGCATGCGCTGTACGAAGGCAAGGCGACGTCGCTGATCGAAGCGGCCTTTCCCGGCACGACGGCCGACGGCAAGGTCGACCGCGTCAAGCTCGGCACGATGGTGATCGGCAAGCCCGAGGCCATGGCCAAGCTGGAAAAGATCGTCCACCCGCTGGTAGCGCAGGAGCGCGACGGCTTTCTCGCCGGCGCCGCACAAGCCGGCGCCGATATCGTAGTCCTCGATATTCCGCTGCTCTACGAGACCGGCAGCGACATCAACTGCGACGCGGTGGTGGTGGTCTCGGCGCCGGCCGAAGTTCAGCGCGAGCGTGTGCTGGCGCGGCCCGGCATGACCGAGGAGCGTTTCGCCGCCATTCTGGCCAAACAGATGCCGGATGCGGACAAGCGGGCGCGGGCCGACTTCGTGGTGGATACCTCGCGCGGTTTCGACTCGGCGCGCCAGCAGGTGCGTGAGATTCTCGCCCAGGTACGTAAGATGGCGAATCGGTAGTGGTCATTCCGGGGCCCGAACCCGGAATCCGGACCGGTAATTCTGAATCAACTGGTTTCCGGGCCCGGCCTTCGGCAGTCCCGGAATGACGAGACCAAAATGCGTGAAATCGTTCTCGATACCGAAACCACCGGCCTCGATCCGAACCAGGGTCATCGCCTGGTCGAGCTTGGCTGCGTCGAGTTGCTCAACCGCATTCCGACCGGGCAGACGTTCCACGTCTACGTCAATCCGGAACGCGACATGCCGATGGAGGCCTTCAATGTACACGGCCTGTCGGCGGAGTTCCTGAGCGGCCACCGCAAGTTCGCTGAAATCGTCGACGACTTTCTCGCCTTCATCGGCGACGACACGCCGCTGGTGATCCACAATGCCGAGTTCGATCACAAGTTTCTCTGTGCCGAGCTGAAGCTGGTCAAACGCACGCTGATCGCGCGCGAGCGGCTCGTCGACACCTTGGCGCTGGCGCGGCGCAAGCATTCCGCCGGCCCTTACAATCTCGATGCGCTGTGCGGCCGCTACGGTATCGATAACTCGCGCCGCACCAAGCACGGCGCGCTGCTCGACGCCGAAATCCTGGCCGAGGTCTATCTCGAGTTGCTCGGCGGCCGTCAGGCTTCGCTGGGCCTGGCGGAAACCGTGACGCCGAGTGCCTTCGCGGTCAGCGGCTCGGCGACGGTGCGGACACGCCCGGCGCCGCTCAAGCCACGTCTGACGGAGGCGGAACTCGCCGCCCATCGCGAATTCGTCGGCACGCTGGGCGAACAGGCGTTGTGGCTCAACTATCGCACCGGTTAAGCGGCGTTTCGGACAAACTCTAGGCGGGTATGGCCGCGATCTCGTCGGTCAGGCGCTGCACCTGCTCGCGGATGACGCGGGTCTGATCGGCAACGCCGGTCGAGGCCGCGCTGAGTTTGGTCGCGGCCCGTGATGCTTCGACAGCGACATTTTCGATTTGCGCCATCGAACTGCCGACCATGCCGACATTGTCGGCCGCGGTGTAGCCGTTGACAGCAATGTCGCGCGCGCTAACGGCCTGGCGTTCGACGGCTTCGGCGATACGGGCGGAGAAATCATCGACCTTCTTGATGGTCTGGGAGATCGAGTCGATGGCCTCGACAGACAACGCGGTTTCCGCCCGCATGGCCGCGATGCTGCGGGCGATTTCCTCGGTCGCGCGCGTCGTCTGACCGGCCAGGGACTTGACCTCCTGAGCGACCACGGCGAAGCCCTTGCCGGCGTCGCCGGCGCGGGCGGCTTCGATGGTGGCGTTCAGCGCCAGAAGATTGGTTTGCGCGGCGACGGCATTGATGAGGTCGGTGACTTTGCCGATTTCCTGTGTGGTGGCGGCAAGGCGGTCGATGATGTTTTTCGTGTGACCGGCTTGCGCCACGGCGCTCGTGGCGAGCCGCGATGATTGCAGCGCATTCTGACCGGCTTCGGCGATGGTCGCGGCGAGCTTTTCGCCGGCGGCGGCGGCGGTCGCGACGATGGCGGCCGTCTGTTGTGACGCCGCCGAAACGGCCTTGGATTGCAGGCTGGCGTCGTTGGCCGTTCTGTCGAGGCGACTCGCGTCCAGCTGCAATGTTTGCGCGGCGTCGTGAAGGATGCCGGTCGATTGCTCGATGGCGTTGCGGAAGCCATTCAACAGACTGCTCAGATGTTCGGCGCGATGCTTCGTCGCGGCGAGTTCGAGTTCGCGGCGCTTGCCGATGCGGGCCAGTTCGGTCGCGGCAAGATCGGAGGCGTGTTGCGCGGCTTCGGCGCGGTCAAATGCGGCGCGGATGGCCTGAACGATGCCGAACAGCATCGCAGTCTCCAGCATCACGGCGATCGCGTGGACGATCACGCGCCAGGTGTTGGTGCCGTCGGGGAAGATCGCCATCGGAAGAAGATAGTTGAGCGACAGATGCTGGGCAGCAATCAACAGCGCCGTGGTCAACAGCAGCGCCGAATCGCAGAAGCCGGACACCAGCGCCAACACCACAAAATAGTAAAAGTGCATCTCGATCTGCCACGGATGATCCGCGAACAAAAAGACGAGAAGCGAGGTCTGGCCGACCAGCGCGATCGCAATTGCATAGGTGACGGAAGACATCGGTCGCTTGAACGCCAGGAGCAATGCCGGCGCGGCGGCGAGGGCCAGCGATACAGCGACCGTCCCGGACACCGAGCGGTCGAACGAAAACGCTGTAATTGCCGTGATCGGCACGGCGGCGCCCGCGAGGGCGATCAGCGTGAGGGCGACCGTTCTGCGAAGCCGTTCAAGTGTGCTCATGACGTACGCTCGCTGGAGAATGCGGCGGCACATGCGGCGAGCAGTTTCGGGTCCATGACCAGCCAGGCGCCGTCCGACAGCATGCGGGCGGCATAACCGGCGTCGGCCGGCATCACGACGGCGATGAATGGCAAACCGCCAAATCTGACGAAGCGGCCGCCCGCCGCCGTCGCCTGCGACAAACTGTCGGCGGCCGACGTCCATGGCGCGAACATGACGGCGACGCCGCCATCGGATGGTCGCGGCGCGAGCCCAATGCGCGCGCTGGCGGCGAAGGCGCCGAGCGTCAACAGAATGATAAAGCTGATGTCGAGGAGTTTGCCGCCGCGCGGCGATGGGCGTTTCAATTCGTACGAACCTGCTGATTTCACAGGCATACGAATGGTAACGTTAAAGAACCCTTATGGGTCATAAGCAATGGCGCCATCGCGCGCCGATGCGGCGCGATGACGCGAGTTCCAGGAAGTCCCGTGAGCGAGCCGCTACGTCAGTTGCCGGCCGGCGGCTGTTGTCCGGCGAGCTGCTCCATCTTCTGACGATAGAGCGCGACGAAGTCGACCGGGTCGAGCAGCAGCGGCGGGAAGCCGCCATTGCGTACGGTGGTCGCAATGATCTCGCGGGCGAAGGGGAACAGAAGACGCGGGCATTCGATCAGCACCACGGCGTTCAGGCTCTCCTGCGGCACATTGCGGATGCGGAAGACGCCGCCGAACGCGAGGTCGAAGCTGAACAGAAGGCTTCCGGCATTCTCGGCCTTGCCGGACAAGTGCAGCACGACTTCGATGTCGGTGTCGGAAACCGGAGCGGCGTTGACGTTGATCTGGATGCCGATCTGCGGTTGCTGGCCGGTGACGAGGGACTTCGGCGCATTCGGATTCTCGAACGAGAAATCCTTGATGTACTGCGCCACCACATTGAGCTGCGGCACCTGATCGGCAGTGAATTCTTCGGTCTGGGCGCCATTCGTGGTCGTCATCGAAATATCCTCTGTTTTCGCGGCGGTTGGCTAACACGCCACCTGCGGGCGAACAAGGACGGCCGCGGACGACGGCGGCCGGTGCCGGAACCTGCTTGCCGTCATCGTAAATGGGCCGCTTAACGCCCAGTGCCCTCGTGCTCCCGATGGGGCAGTCGGGGGTCATCGACCCGGCGCCATTGCTCGGGCTCGAGATCGACCACGCCATCGGGTGCCGCTGGTCCGCGGCCGCGGGTCGGCCCGGTCAGGCTCCGCCACATCGATACCAGCAGAACCAGCAGCCCGACGGCGCTGGTAATCAGCCCCGGAATCGCCAGCAAAAGCCCGCCCAGTAGCGTCAGTCCGCCGACGCCGTCGGCGCTCAGGGCCGCGAAGTCCTGGCCGCCGAAGCCGTCGCGCATGGCCACGCGCACCCGCTGGATGTGATTGCCGCCGGCGCGACGCAATATCACACCGCCCGCCAGCGACAGGCCGATTAGCAGCGCCAGCGCCGTCACGAAGCCCCAGGCCGCGGCGACGGCGATAAACACGGCCAGTTCGGCCAGCGGCAGCGCCAGCAAACCCAGCACCAGCCATTTTGCCACATTCATCTGTATTCCTCTGATCGGTCGGCGATATTGGCGTTCGCGCGCCGATCGTTTATGGTCCGGCAGGTCCAAAACGCGCCGCGAAATCGGCGTCAAACCTCTGGATCGGCGCATCCGCAGGCTTAGATAGGGTGGATGCGCGATAACCGCCATTTCGCTTCGCGGCCCATGTTCGAGAAGCCGGAAGGCCGGACGTGACGCGCCTCCCGGGACGGTAGCCGAAAGAATGCAAGACGTGTTCGATATCTACACCATCATCTTTCTGGCGCTCGCGGTGTTCATTTTCCTGCGGCTGCGCAGCGTCCTGGGTCAGCGCACCGGCCGCGAACGGCCGCCTTACGATCCCTATGCCGCCCGCGAGCCGGCCCGCCCCGCGACCGACAATGTGGTGCAGATCCCGAGCCGGGCGCCCGACGCCGCGCGCAAGCCCGACGAGGTCGCCGCCGATGCCGAGCCGGCGGAGCGCTGGAAAGGCATTGCCGAGGCAGGTTCCCCGGTTGCCAACGGGCTCGATGCGGTGGCCGTGGCCGATCGCAGCTTCGAGGCCAATCACTTCCTCACCGGCGCCAAAGCCGCCTATGAGATGATCGTCACGGCCTATGCCGAAGGCGACCGGCGCACCCTGCGCAACCTGCTATCGCGCGAAGTCTATGACGGCTTCGAAGCCGCGATCACCGATCGCGAGAAGCGCGGCGACGTTGTCGAAACCCGTTTCGTGTCGATCGACAAGGCGACCATCACCAATGCCGAGGTTCGAGGCCGCAGCATTCAGCTCACCGTGCGCTTCCAGTCCAAGCTGGTGACGGCGACACGCAACAAGGCCGGTGACGTGATCGACGGCAATGCCGAAACGGTCACCGACGTCACCGATGTCTGGACCTTCGCGCGCGATGCCTCTTCGCGCGATCCGAACTGGAAACTGGTCGCGACCGAAGCCGGGCAGTGACGGCATGCCGGGGGGCGCAGCCTTCTCAAGATCATTGCGGGACGCCATGAAGGGGCGAGCCCGGAATCCCTATCCACAAACAGGGCGTATGAATTCCGGGCCCGGCGCGTTGCGCCGTCCCGGAATGACGACGATTCTGGGGGCTATTCTTATCAGCGCGGGTGTTGCGACTGCATCCGCGAGCGGCAACAAGACCGTCACCTTGCCCAAGGCCGCGGTCGAGCCGGTGGAATTTTCCGCGCTCGCTGGCTGGGAGGACGACGACCATGCCGCGGCTTTGGCGTCCTTCCTGAAAAGCTGCGGCGCCATCCGCCATGGCACGCCGAAGATGCGCAGGGCCAAGCCTCTCTATGGCGGCCTTTACACCGCCTGCACAAAGGCGCTCGCGCTCGGCCGGCCCGATCGCGACAAGGCGCGCAGCTTCTTCGAAGAGCAATTCAGGGCCTATCGTGTCGCCGCCACCGGTCAGAGCGAAGGCTTCTTCACCGGTTATTACGAGTCCGAAGTGCTGGGCTCGCGTACGCGCACCGATGAATACAAGGTGCCGGTCTATACGGCGCCGCTGAGCGCCATCAAGGCGAAGCTCGGCAAGGTTTTCCCGCATCTCGACCGCACCAGCATCGAAGAGGGCGCGCTCGCCGGCAAGGGGCTTGAGATCTGCTGGGTGAAAGACCCGATCGATCTGTTTTTCGCGCAGATCCAGGGTTCGACGCGCGTCCGCCTCGATGACGGCAAGACGATGCGGCTCAACTACATAGCCAGCAATGGCCATCCATATACGCCGGTAGGCCGCGACCTGATCGACCGCGGCATTATCGCCAAGGAAGACATGTCGATGGATCGCATCCGTCACTGGATGCAAGCCAATCCGGAAGAGGGCCGCGAGCTGCGGCGCAAGAACCGTTCCTTCGTGTTCTTCCAGGAGCAGCCGCTTGCGGAGCATGAGGAATGCATCGGTGCGCAGGGCGTGCCGCTGACGCCGATGCGCTCGGTCGCGGTCGACAAGTCGCTGCATGTCTATGGCACGCCGGTGTGGATCGACGCCGAGTTGCCGATCGCGAATGAAAAGCCCGAGACGCCGCTGCGACAGCTCATGATAGCGCAGGACACCGGCTCGGCGATTATCGGGCCCGCGCGCGCCGATATCTATTTCGGCTTCGGCAACGACGTCGGCAGCATCGCTGGCCGGGTCAAGCAGTTTGGCCGTTTCGTCATGCTGGTGCCGCGCGAGGTAACGCTTGCCGGTTCCGGCGCGTTGGCCAGAGAAGTGCCGCTGCCGAAGCCGCGGCGCACCCCGGTCGTTGCCGACGTCGCCGTGCGGCCCTGACAGGCCGCACCATGAGCCGCGATGGCAGACGCCGCATTCTGACCTACGAAGAGCGGGTGCTGTGGTCCGCCGTCACGCAGAGTATGAAGCCGCTGCGGGCGGAGGAGGCACAAGCCGTTGCCGAACCGGCGGCTCCTGAAGCGCCGCAACCTCTGGGCAAGCGCGAAAAGAAGATCAGGCCGCAACATCCCGAAACGCTGGTGGCGCCGTCGCCGCCGAAGCCCGCGCCGATCGCTCCGCCTTTGTCCCGTCGCGCCAGGCGCAATGTGGCGCGCGGCCGGCACGACATCGATGCGCGGCTCGATCTGCACGGCCTGACACAAAGCGAGGCGCATCAGGCGCTGTTGCGCTTCCTGCGCATGGCGAGTTCGCGCGATGCGCGGCTGGTGTTGGTGATCACCGGCAAGGGTGGGCCGTCGGGAAAAGCGGGTTCGTACGAGTACGGTGAACGCGAGCGCGGCGTGCTGCGGCGGCAGGTGCCGCAGTGGCTGTCGCTGCCCGAGTTTCGCGATTATGTTGTCGGCTTCGAGGATGCGCATATCGCGCATGGCGGCGAAGGCGCGCTCTATGTCCGGGTGCGGCGCGCGCGGGACTGACCGCGAACGGATCAAAGGGGTCGAACATGGCCAGGAAGCGCAAGAAGAAGCTGAACACCAGGACGACAAGAAAGAAAAAGCCGGCCAGAGTGGCGAAGCGGTCCTCGCCAAAGCGAGCCTCGTCCATGAAATCCCGGACGGCCGCGAGAAAAGCCGCAAAGAAGCCGGTCAGGAAATCGAAGAAGAAGACCGTTGCCACAGCGCCGTCGCCGCGAAAGACGACGAAAAGAGCAATGATCGAGTCCGAACTGGAAGAAGGGCTGGTCGAAACCTTTCCCGCGTCCGACCCGGTGGCCCTGACCGATCCGACGACTATCAAACACTAAGCTTTTCAGCCTTTGACAGAATCAAAGCCGAAGCCCCGGCTTTTTTGTTCCGATGCGCTTTGCTGATGCGAAGCGGCTTTCAGGTCGCGCGAATGCGCTTTGGAGCCCGTCCGTCAGATCGTTTCTTCCGGCCGGCTCGTGCGCCGCCGACGGGCCGACCGGCGATTTCCTTTGCACGGTATGCCGGGCTCGCGCAGGCGTGACATCAGGCGCGATACGCCCACCCATATCTCGAACACATCGGCTTCGATTTCCTCGCGCAGTCGCCGGTCGCCGGCGCTGGGTTGGAACGAACTTTCGTTGCGCACGCTCATGATACCCCCCTTTGTCGTCCGGCAGGCTTTCAACCCTGAGTATAGGTCCGGAGCAAATGCAGGTGTCAAGGGTATTTTATACTCGGCTTGTCACAAGGCGATTCAGCCCCTGCCTCAAGCGCGTTAGGTCGCATCGGGGATCGCGGCAAGGCGCACGATCTCGAGTGCGGCCACCGGTTCGCCGGCGCGCAATGGGATGGCGGCCGGGCCGGCATTGAATAGCGCGAAAGAAGGGGCGCCCTTGAAGCCCGGGGCGATCTGCAGCGGGCCCGTCAGGACCAATCCCGCGGCGGCCAGCGACGCCAGGCCGCCGAGCCGGCCAATATGGTCGAGCGGCAGTTCGACACGTTCGACAGTACCACCGCTCAGCGCGCAGCCCGGCCGCAGCGCAAAAGCGCGCTTGGGCGACAGCGTAAGTATTCGGCCGCCGCTCAGCACCGACGGGGCAAGCGTGAGCTCCAGCGACGCGCCTCGCAAATGTCCGAATACGAAAGGCTCGATGGCAAGGATGCCATCCTCAACGGCCCGCGCGATCTGGTGGTTGACCAGAACGCCGGCCACCGCTGTCGGCACCGGCGATCCGCTTTCGCTGAACCATTCGCTCAGCCAGTAGTCCGAACCATGCCCTGTCAGCCGGCCGAGCTTGCCGGCCATGGCCCGCGAAATCGTCTGCCGGCCGTTGATGATGTTGTTGACCGACTGGCGCGACACGCCGGTCGCCTTGCTGACGGCGACCTGGTCAAGACCGAGGCGCCGCAGTTCGGCGCGAAGATGCGCGCCCGGCGAGGTGCGCATGATCGTCGATTCGGGGTCGGTCTTGCCCCGGCTACCTGCGGCCATGCCTCTAGCTCCCCGGCCATGTTTTATTCCTACCCCGCCCGGTATAAAAACGGGGTCAAACTTCAACCGATAATTGTAGCTGCGAATCGGGGAGGCCGCACCGCGCCACCCTGGATAGGGTGAACGCGTTACCACTTTGACGCCGGCAGGACGCCGGAATGGTTTACAGGATGAAGCGTGACAGGTCGGCGTTCTTGGCGAGATCACCGATATGCTTGTCGACATAGGCGCCGTCGATGTGCACGGTTTCACCGGAGCGGTCGGTGGCGGCGAATGAGATGTCGTCGAGGATGCGCTCCATCACCGTCTGCAGGCGGCGCGCGCCGATGTTCTCGATCGAGGCGTTTACCGACACGGCGATGTTGGCGATGGCGTCGATCGCGTCCTCGGAAAAATCGAGCGTCACGCCTTCGGTGGCGAGCAGGGCTACATACTGCTTGATCAGCGAGGCCTCCGGCTCCGTGAGGATGCGGCGGAAGTCGTCGCGCGTCAGCGCCTTGAGTTCGACGCGGATCGGCAGGCGGCCTTGCAGCTCAGGCAGCAGATCCGACGGCTTGGATATGTGGAACGCACCCGACGCGATGAACAGGATGTGGTCGGTCTTCACCGGACCGTGCTTGGTGTTGACGGTGGTGCCCTCGATCAGCGGCAGCAGATCGCGCTGCACGCCTTCGCGCGAGACATCGGCGCCGCCGCGACGTTCAGAGCCGGCGATCTTGTCGATCTCGTCGAGGAAGACGATGCCGTTTTGCTCAACCGCGCGGACCGCTTCCTGCACGAGCTGATCGCTGTCGAGGAGCTTGTCGCTTTCCTCGTTGAGCAGGATGTCGTGCGACTCCTCGACGGTGACGCGGCGCGTCTTGGTGCGGCCGCCGCCCATCTTGCCGAAGATGTCGCCGATATTGATGGCGCCCATCTGCGCGCCCGGCATGCCGGGAATTTCGAACATCGGCATGCCCTGCGCGCCGGCCTGCAACTCGATCTCGATTTCCTTGTCGTTGAGTTCGCCCGCGCGCAACTTGCGGCGGAAGCTTTCGCGCGTCGACGGCCCGGAGCCCGGGCCGACCAGCGCATCGAGCACGCGCTCTTCCGCGGCCTGCTCGGCACGCACCTGCACGTCCTTGCGCTTTTTCTCGCGCGTCAGCGAGATGGCGATTTCGACGAGGTCGCGGATGATCTGCTCGACGTCGCGGCCGACATAGCCGACTTCGGTGAATTTGGTGGCTTCCACCTTCAGGAACGGCGCGCCGGCAAGTTTGGCGAGACGCCGCGAAATCTCGGTCTTGCCGACGCCGGTCGGTCCGATCATCAGGATGTTCTTTGGCAGCACTTCCTCGCGCAGCTTCTCGTCGAGTTGCTGGCGGCGCCAGCGATTGCGCAGCGCAATGGCAACGGCGCGCTTGGCGTCGTGCTGGCCGACGATGAAGCGGTCGAGTTCAGAAACGATTTCACGCGGAGAAAAGTCGGTCATGCGTCACGTACCATCAAGAGAGCGCGGCCATCGGGCGTATCGATTTCAGAAGTTGGCCTGAAACCGGCTTTTTCATAGGCGCGGATGGCGCGCGCATTGGTGGGCTGGGGATCAAGAACGATGCGCGGCGCACCGGACCCCAGAAGTCTGTCACTGAAAGCGCGAATGAAAGACGAGCCATGGCCGCGCCCGACCAGATCCTTGTCGGCGATGAACTGATCGAGCCCGCGCGTTCCGTCCGGCTGCGCGCCGAAACCCGTATGCCAGCCGCCGATGCGGTAGCACTGTAGATAAGCGAACGGGTGGTCCGCATGCGAGACGATGAACTGGCCCATGTCGTGATGGTCGAGATCGCCGCTGACGAATTCGAAGTCATCGGCGTCGTGCCACCATTTGGCAACATGCGGCATGCTCAACCAGTCGCGCACCAGCGGCAGATCGCCGGCGGTCATCGGACGAAACTGGTAGGCGCCTAGCGTCATCAGGCCGTCTTCAGCGACTCGATAGTGACATTGCGGTTTGTATAGACACAGATGTCAGCGGCGATATCGAGCGATTTGCGCACGATTGTCTCG
>Ga0182742_1005278_pt1 | contig 11036 bp, 8 predicted proteins | sample eDN5th37CBELigMG_FD_128880 | JGI IMG/M metagenome (GOLD analysis project Ga0182742, IMG submission 128880) | Enriched Miracle-Growth compost microbial communities from Emeryville, California, USA - eDNA 5th pass 37_C BE-Lig MG (version 2)... ... | reverse complement strand
TGATCGCGCTGCGCGCCGACACCGACGTGTTCACCACGTTCGAGGGCGACAACCATGTGCTGACCCAGCTGGTCGCCAAGGAACTGCTCACCGCGTACGCCGACGACATCAAGGGCATGAGCCCGGTCGAGTGGGTGCGCTTCGCGGCCAACTTCGCCGGCGAGCGCGTGCTCAAACGCACTGCGGCGCAGACGATCATCCAGACCATCCTCGACACGCGCCAGGACAACGAGGAAGAGGGCAGCCTGTTCAACCGCGGCACCCAGATCAAGATGTTCGAGGACCGCGAGGAGTACATGGTGGCCTCGGTCGCCCGCAGGCTGCAGGGCAAGGCCAAGGAGATGTCGGCGTTCGACGCGTTCAACGCGGTGCAGGACCACGTGCTGCACGCCGCGCAGGCCCACATCGACCGGGTGATCCTCGAAGCGTTCGTCGCGGGCATCGACGCGTGCGAGGACGAGGCCGCGCGCGAGCTACTGGCCGACGTGTGCGACCTCTATGCGCTGTCGGTCATCGAGGAGGACAAGGCCTGGTTCATCGAGCACCGGTTCCTGTCGACCGAGCGCGCCAAGGCCGTCACGCGCGGCATCAACGAGCGCTGCCGCACGCTGCGACCGCACGCCGAGACACTCATCGACGGGTTCGGCATCCCCGAACAGCTGCGCTACGCGGCGATGCTCGACCCCGAAGAGCTTCTCAACGGCTAGGCACCCTCACGTGGACGGAAGGGGATCGACGGCCACCAACCGGCCGTCGTCCCCGATCCGGAACCGCACCGTCGCGATGCCCGTCGGGGCCTCGGGGGTGTCCTCGCCCTGCTGCCACTGGTAGTTCACCGTGACGGTGTCCTCACCGTTGTTCACCACGTTGATGTAGGGCCGTGGCTCCGGCGTCGCGGTGCCCAGCGGTGTCTGCCGGTCGAAGAACAGCAACTGCCCGACGCTGTTGGGCTGTGGATCGGTCAGCCCCACCTGTACCCAGTGCAATCGGCAGTCGGTGGTGTGGCCGTCGCGCACCTGCACCCACTGCGAACCGCCGTGCGGCGCGGGCAGCTTGGCGATCTCCTGTGCCACCACCATGGGGTCGGGGCCGTCGGCTGCCGTGCACGTGTCCGGCGGTGGCGGCGGCGCCGACGACGGCCCCCATCCGCATCCCGCGGCCAGGAATCCGAGGGACACCACCACGACACTCAATCCGGGGCTCAACCTGGGCAACCGCATGGCGCCGAGCTTACGGGTGAGGCCCGACCGGCAGGGGCGGGCCCGCCGGGGACATCACGGCCGCACTATGTTGGTCCGGGACACAGTCATGATCGAAAGTGGCGCCGCCGATGAGGGCGACGCCACCTGACCGAGGAGACACAGATGGCCTGGTTCCTAGCCATGGAGGGCCCCGCCAACAAGGCCGTGCTGTACCAACTGCAGGAATCGGTCGACACCGACAAGCTCGCCGAAGAGATGGTCAGCGCTGCGACGATCGATCGCGCCGTCGCGGTCCCGGCGATCCTGCAGAACAACAAACAGCACGTGACCGTGTACGTCCGCCCCGCCGCGTGGGGCGTGTGGACCTTCTATCAGCTCAGCGACGAAGAGCGCCAGGCACTCGCGCAGGCCGCCAACCCGCTGGTGGAGGCGCTGGCGCAGGCCGCCCGGCAGAACCAGGGCAAGAACCGCCCCCAGGCCTGATCCCGGTCGGCTCGTCTCAGCGCCGCGTCGCGCTCATGGTGAGCCGCACCACCCCGCGCAACGCCCACGGCGTGCGCTTCGCGACCGCCGCGACCGCGCGGTCGGCGCGGCGCGTGGCGGTCCGCGCGGCGGGCGTCGGCTCGGCCGCCAGCAGCGCCTCGACAGATGCCGCGGGCGAACCACCACCTGCCCCGTCTCCGACCGCCAGCAGTTGCCACGTCCCCGGCACGCCCCGCAACTCGACGTTGCCGCGGTCGGCGAAGCTGGTCCCCGATCCGACCACGAGATCGCGCACGGTGCGCGACACCAGGATCTCCCCCGCCCGGGCCTGGCCGAGGATGCGCGCGGCGATGTGCACCGCGATACCCCCGATGTCGTCACCGAGCAGTTCGCACTCACCGGTGTGGATGGCCGCGCGGATCTGGATGCCCAGCGTCTCCGCGTCCGACCGCAGCGCCTCCGCGTAGCGGATGGCATGCGTCGGCCCCTCGAACGTGCTCAGGTGGCCGTCTCCGGTGCTCTTGACCACCACTCCGCCGAACCGGCCCGACAGTTCCTCGGTGACCTCACCGAACCGCTGCAGCACCGCACGCCACCGTTCGTCGCCGTTGGACGCGGCGTGCTGCGTGGACGCGACGATGTCGGTGAACAACACGGTGCGCAGCGCGCGGTGTGAGTTGTGCGGCGCCGCATGGCTTCCCGTGACGAACTCCTCGATCTCGGTCAGGACGCGGTCGGGTTCGGTGCACCACGGTGCGTGGTCGACGCCGTCGACCTCCAGCCACCGCGCGCCCGGGATGTGGTCGGCGAGATAGCGGCTGCACTGCACGGGGATCGCGGGATCGTTGCGCGCGTGGATGACGAGCGCGGGCGCCGCGATCGTGGGCAGGAGCGGCCGCACGTCGATCCGGAACGCGGCCTCGAACGTCGCGCGCGCCATACCCGGGCTCGCACACAGGCGCTCGAACATCCCCAGTTGGCGCATCGACCCCATCGACGGCATCGCGCACCGGACCGCCGCCCCGCTGCCCCACTGCCCGCGCACGGCCCTGGCCTGCTCCTGGAAATGGATCACCTGCTCTACCGTCGGCGCGTACTCGTCGCCCATCTCCGCGACGCTGCGCGCCCTGATGTCCACCGGGTCACCGTCGAGGTCCTCCCACCGGCAGCCGGCCATCGTCGCGAACGACCCGTACGCCACCAGAGCGCGCACACGCCCGGGCCGGTTGGCCGCGAACAGGATCGAGGCCGGACCCCCCTCGCTCATGGCGAGCACCACGGCGTCGTCGAAACCCACGGCATCCATCACCGCCTCGATCTCGGCCGCGCGGTCGTCGAGCGTGCGCACCTTCGGAACGGGATCGGACAGGCCGGTGCCTGCCTTGTCGAAGATCGCGACGCGGCAGAACGAGGCGAGCTGATCGAAGAACGACTTGAACTCGGGCACGGTCCAGAACAATTCGACGTGGCCCACGAAGGGCCCCACGAACACAAGCGGGATCGGCCCGTCGCCGAAGAGCTGATACGCCAGGCTCAGGTCGCCGCACGAGGCGTACGACGTCTCCGCCACAGGTTCGAGCGTAATTGACGCGCGGCGATCCCAATACCTACGGAATTCGTGGATGGGATCGCGGCGCTGGGAGCTGTTGCTCCCCCGGCTGGACTCGAACCAGCAACCCTTCGGTTAACAGCCGAATGCTCTGCCAATTGAGCTACAGGGGACTGCCTTTGCCTCGGATCACCTCCGCGGCCGAGCGTTGACTCTAGCGTACGGACCGCCCTCGCCGCCAATTGCCTCCGGGCGGGCGCGTCGGCACCGCGGTGAGGCAGGATGTAGGCACAACTCTTCGTCTGGGAGGAACGCTGTGATCCGCTACGCCGCCGTGATCGCTGTCGGCTACGTACTGGGCGCCAAGGCCGGACGACGCCGCTACGAACAGATCGCCAGCACCTATCGCGCCGTGACGTCCAACCCGGCGACGAGGGCCGTGATCGACGCGGGCAGGCGCAAGATCGCCAGCCGCGTGTCGCCGGACCCGCAGTTCGTGACGATGACTCCCATAGACGCAGAAACGTCGGTGCTCTCCGTGGAGGATCGCACCGACGCTTCGGCGAAGTCCAAGCGCGGCTGGTAGCCGCTCTGGTGGGTCCGGGCGCTAGCCGAGACCCTGGTTGATGGTCGTGCCGGGCAGCAGCGGGCCCGTGGTGAAACCGGGGTTGCCGCTGCCGGGCGCGCCGACCGTGACCGGGCCGATGCCGCCGCCGACGGGCGTGCCGTTCGAGTAGGACAGGCACTTGCCGTCTTCCTTGTTGCCGAACCACGCGAGGCAGGCCGGGGCGGCGGTCACGTCCGCGTCGTGCGCGGTCACGCCCGCGAGGAACGCCGGAGCGGCGGCTGCGGCGACGACGAACGCGCCGACGGCGACGCGGGTTCTGGTGCTCAACGTCCTCGTGCTGAAGGTCACGGGTTGCCTTTCTGGCCAGGTCGGTGCCCGTTTAGGGCGTCAACGGCACAACAGTGTCACAACTTTATCGTGACTGGGCAACGAATGTGACCCCTCAGGCGGTGAGGTCGTCGCCGCTGGCCTGTTCGAGCAGGCTGCGCCGGTAGGACTCCATCGCCACGAGGTCGCCGAACAGGGCGTGATATTCGTCTCCCTGCTCCACGGGCGACATGCGCTGCAGCTTCGATTTCACCTCGGCGATCTGGCGCCCCACCCACACCTCCTGCAGGCGGGCCAGCACGCTGGAGATGTAGCGCGGCAGCTTCTCGTCGTCCTCGACGTTGATGGTCTCCACGCTGAGTTCGTTGACCAGGTTGGCCGCGGCAGGCGATGTGGTCTGCTCGCGCACGGTCTCGATCCACTGCGCACCGGTGATGCCCGCCGACGTGCCGCCCGCGGCCTCCATCGCGGTGCGCACCGCGGCGTAGCCGGGGTGGGTGAAGCTCTCGACGGTCAACGTGTCGAACACCGGGCCGGCCAGCGCCGGGTACTGCAGCCCGGCCTTGAGCGCCTCGCGCTGCGGCCACAACGTCGGGTCGGCCGGGTCGGGCCGCTGCACCGGCGGCGGTTTGGGCCGCGCGGCGGTCTCCTGGCCGCGGCGGTTGTTGTCCTTGCGGCCGCCGCCCTTGGCCTCCTCGCGCACGCGCCCGATCACCTGGGCCACGTTGTCCCAGCCGACCCATCCGGCCAGCTGCCTGGCGTACTCGTCGCGCAGCGTCGGGTCCTTGATGCGCGCCAGCATCGGCACGCAGCGCCGCAGCGCCGCGACGCGCCCCTCGGCGCTGTCCAGGTCGTGTTCGGCGAGGGCGCTGCGAATCACGAACTCGAACAACGGGGTTCGGCGGGCGACCAGATCCCGCAGCGCGCCGTCACCGGACCGCAGGCGCAGATCGCACGGGTCCATGCCGTCGGCCGCCACCGCCACGAACGACTGCCCGGAGAGGTTCTGCTCGCCCTCGAACGCCTTGACCGCCGCGGCCCGCCCGGCGTCGTCGCCGTCGAACACGTAGATCAGTTCGCCGCGGAAGAAGTTGTCGTCCATCATGAGTCGGCGCAGCATCGACAGGTGCTGCTCGCCGAACGCGGTGCCGCACGAGGCGACCGCGGTGGTGACGCCGGCCAGATGCATGGCCATCACGTCGGTGTAGCCCTCGACCACGACGGCCTGATGCCCCTTGGCGATGTCCCGTTTGGCCAGGTCCAGCCCGAACAGCACCTGTGATTTCTTGTACAGCACCGTTTCCGGGGTGTTGACGTACTTGGCCTGGTTCGGGTCGTCGTCGAACAACCGGCGTGCGCCGAACCCGATGGTCTCCCCCGACGACACCCGGATCGGCCATAGCAGGCGCCGGTGGAACCGGTCCATGGGTCCGCGCTTGCCCTCGCGGCTCAGGCCCGCGGCCTCGAGTTCCTTGAACTCGAACCCCTTGCGCAGCAGGTGTTTTGTGAGCTTGTCCCAGCCCGACGGGGCGTAGCCGCAACCGAACTTCGCCGCGGCGGCGGCGTCGAAGTTGCGCTCGGTCAGGTACTGGCGCGCGGGTGCGGCCTCCTCGGACTGCAGCGCCTCGGCGTAGAACTCGGCGGCCGCGGCGTTGGCCGCGAGCAGACGGCTGCGGCTGCCGCGGTCGCGTTGCACGTTGGTGGTGGACGAACCCGTGTAGGTGACGGTGTAGCCGACCTTGTCGGCCAGCAGTTCGACGGCTTCGACGAAACTGACGTGCTCGATCTTCTGGATGAACGCGTAGACGTCGCCGCCCTCACCGCACCCGAAGCAGTGGAAGTGCCCGTGGTTGGGCCGCACGTGGAACGACGGCGTCTTCTCGTCGTGGAACGGGCACAACCCTTTGAGGGAATCGGCCCCGGCCCGGCGCAACTGCACGTAGTCGCCGACGACGTCCTCGATGCGAACCTTCTCACGGATGGCCGCGATGTCGCGATCAGGGATTCTGCCTCCGGCCACCGGCATAGTGTATGCCCGCCTCCGAAGCGCTCAGCGCGGCACAGGCAAGCTTGCCTGCGTCACTCCAGCGGCCGCGGCGAACGGGCCTCGTGCACGCGCTCCAACCGGGTCTCGGTGTAGGACGCGATCTGGTCGATGACCACGCGCAACCGGGCACCGTCGTCGCCCGCCGCGGCGAACTCGGGCGCGAACTGCGGGTCCAGACTGCCAGGCGCCTGCGCCCACAGCGCCAACGCGACCTCGTGGATACGCGTGCGCTGATCGGCCTGCACCTGCAGGTGTTGATGGTCGGACATGATGAACTGCAGCGCGAGCATCTTGAGCACCGCGACCTCGGCGCGCACCAGATCGGGGACCACCAGATCGGAGTCGAACCGCTTGAGCGGCCGGTCCCCTGCCACGGCCCTGGTCTCGGTGATCGCGGCGTTGGCGAACCGGCCGACGAGCTCACTGGTCAGCCGTTTGAGCGCGACCGACGCGGCCAGCGTGCCGTCGTACTTGCCGACGGCGGCCACCACGGGCATCTCCGAGAGGCGCTGCGCGGCCGCCAGGAGATCGTCGTGTGCGAGCGACGGGAACGCGGCGGCGCCCAGCTGGGCCAGTGACTCGGCGGCGTCGGCGTCGGCGAGCACCCGCAGGTCGATGCGCCCCGAGATCACACCGTCCTCGACGTCGTGCACCGAATAGGCGACGTCGTCGGCCCAGTCCATCACCTGGGCCTCCAGGCACGGCCTGTCCACGGGCGCGCCGTCACGCACCCAGTCGGCCGCGGGGCCGTCGTCGTCCGGGAAGCCCACGTAGAAGCCGAATTTGCGGCGCTCCTCGGTGCGTCGCCACGGATACTTGGTCACCGCGTCCAGCGACGCCCTGGTGAGATTCAGGCCCGCCGACCGTCCGTCGGCGTCGAGCACCTTGGGTTCGAGTCGCGTGAGGATGCGGAAGTTCTGCGCGTTGCCCTCGAAACCCCCGAAGGCCTTGGCGATCTCGTTGAGCGCGCGTTCACCGTTGTGGCCGTACGGCGGATGCCCGATGTCGTGCGCGAGCCCGGCGAGGTCGACGAGGTCCGGATCGCAGCCCAGCCCGATCGCCATACCGCGGCCGATCTGCGCGACCTCCAGGGAATGCGTGAGCCGCGTGCGCGGGTTGTCGCCGTGACGCGGCCCCACCACCTGGGTCTTGTCGGCCAGGCGCCGCAGCGCGGCGCAGTGCAGCACCCTGGCGCGGTCACGCGCGAAGTCGGTGCGGTGCTCGGTGTCGGTGCCGGGCAGCGCAGCGCTCTTCGCCGGTTCGGGCACCAGCCGCTCCCGGTCGAAGTCGTCGTAGTGGTCGTACTGCGTCGCATTCACCGAGGCACAGTCTGCCAGGACATGCCGCCCATACCGCGCAGCACATTAGATTGGCCGTCATGCGCATCGGCCGACTGTTCAGCTTGCTGCTCGCGATCCTGACGACCGGGCTACTCGTGGCCCCTGGCGCGGCGGCCGAACCGCCGCTGCGGCTGGCGACGCAGCTCACCGACCAGGCCGGCGTGCTGTCGGCGTCGCAGCAAGCCGACGTGCAGCGCGCCCTCGACCGGCTCTACGACGACCGGCGCATCAAGCTGTGGGTGGTGTTCGTCGAGGACTTCTCGCGGCAGAACTACGTGGGCTGGGCACAGAACACGATGCGGCTGAGCGACTTCGGCGACGACGACGCGCTGCTGGCCGTCGCGACCGTGGACCGGGCGTTCGCGTTCCAGGTGCCCGACACCGTCGTGGACACCGCGCGTGCCGACGACATCCGCCGCAACAGCGTCGGCCCCGCGCTGCGCCGCGACGACTGGGCGGGCGCGGCCATCGCGGCGGCCGACCAGCTCAACACCGAGCCCGCGTCGGCCACGGGGGGCGGGGTGTCGTGGCCCGCGCTGCTCATCGTGCTCGGCATCATCGCGGTGCTCATCGGGATCCTGTGGATCTGGTCGCGGCGACGACGCGCCAAGCGGCGCAAGGCCGAGTTCGAGGCGGCCAAACGCGTGGACCCCACCGATCCGGACGCTTTGGCGAGCGTGCCGCTCGAGGCGCTCGACGCGTTGTCGCGTGAGATCGTCGTCGACGTCGACAATGCGGTGCGCACCAGCCAGGCGGAGCTGGAACTGGCGGTCGAGGAATTCGGCGCCAAGCGGACCGAGCCGTTCACCACCGCGGTGGCCAACGCGAGAAAAGCCCTCGCGCAGGCGTTCAACGTGCGCCAGATCCTCGACGACGACGTGCCCGAGACCCCGCTGCAGCAGCGTGATCTGCTGACCCGCGTGATCGTGTCGGCCGCGCGTGCCGACCGTGAACTGGAAGCCCAGAGCGCCGCGTTCGAGCAGTTGCGTGATCTGGTGATCAACGCCCCGGCGCGACTCGACCTCATGACCCAGCAGATGGTCGACCTCAGCGCACGCATCGAAACGTCGCAGCAGACCCTCGCGGCGCTGCACACACAGTTCGACGCGCGGGCGCTCGAGTCCGTCGCGGGCAACGTCGACACCGCGCGCGAACGGCTCGCGTTCGCCGACCGCAACATCACCACGGCACGCGGACTGGTGTCCCGACCCGCCGCCGACCAGACCGGACTGGTGGACGCGGTGCGCGCCGCCGAGTCCGCGCTGTCACAGGCACGCACGCTGCTTGACGCGGTCGACAGCGCATCGACCGACATCAACCGGGCACTGGCCGGGCTGCCCGCCGCCGTCGCGGACATCGAGGCGGGCATCGAACAGGCGAACGACCTTCTGGCACAACCCGATACCCCGCAGGCCGACAAGCTCGCCACCGCGCGCGACGCCGCCGTGCAGGCTGCCGGCGAGGCCAAGTCCAACGGAACCGCCGATCCGCTCGGCACGTTCACGCGGCTGACGCAGGCCGACGCCGACCTGGACCAACTGTTGGCCACCGTGCACGAACAGCGCGAGGCCGCCGAACGCCTGGCCCGCACCCTGGAGCAGGCGATCTTCACCGCCCAGTCCCGCATCACCGCGGTATCCGACTACATCGGGACGCGCCGCGGCAGCATCGGCCCGGAGGCACGCACCCGGCTCGCCGAGGCCACCCGGCAACTGGAGGCCGCCCAGGCCAAACGGACCACCAACCCCAATGAGGCTGTGGCACATGCCAATGGCGCTTCGACGCTCGCCGCGCAGGCGCAGAGCCTGGCCAACGACGACGTCCGCGCCGCCCAGCGCACCTACACCTCACACCATGGCGGCGGCGGAGCCGACATCGGTGCCGTGCTCGGCGGCATCATCATCGGCAACGTGCTGCGCGGCGGCTTCGGCGGCGGAGGTGGCTATGGCGGCTACGGCGGCGGCTTCGGTGGTTTCGGCGGCGGACGCAGCTCGGGCCGGCCCACGTCCTATGGCGGGTCGTCACATTCGTCGGGCCGCAACTACGGCGGTGGCGGCGGCCGGTTCTGAAGTCGCCCCCGGCTGCGCGAGCGTGCGTGTTTGCATCACAACACACCGTTGCCAGGCAGCAGCCTGCGCACGCTCACAGTTCGTGAGCGTGCGCAGAGTGCTGAAATTCCGCGACGTGTTGTAAGGCAGACACGCACGCTCGCGGTGCTACCTCGCGGTGCTACTAGGCGCGGTGCCACGGTGCCAGGTGCCGGGTGCCGGGTGGTTAGGCGCCCTTGAGACGCACGGCGAGGTAGTCGGAGACCTTGTCGATCGCGACGCGTTCCTGCGTCATCGCGTCGCGCTCACGGATCGTCACGGCGTTGTCCTCGAGCGAGTCGAAGTCGACGGTGACGCAGTAGGGCGTGCCGATCTCGTCCTGGCGGCGGTAGCGACGGCCGATGGCACCGGCGTCGTCGAACTCGACGTTCCAGTTCTTGCGCAACTCGGCCGCGAGGTCGCGGGCCTTGGGCGACAGGTCGGCGTGGCGCGACAGCGGTAGCACCGCGGCCTTGACCGGCGCCAGGCGCGGATCGAGCTTGAGCACGGTCCGCTTGTCCACACCGCCCTTGGCGTTGGGCGCCTCGTCCTCGGTGTAGGAGTCGACCAGGAACGCCATGAGTGACCGGGTCAGGCCGGCTGCGGGTTCGATCACGTACGGCACGTAGCGGGTGTCGGAGGCTTGATCGTAGAACGACAGGTCGACGCCGGAATGCTTGGCGTGTGTGGACAAGTCGAAGTTCGTGCGGTTCGCGACGCCTTCTAGCTCGCCCCACGGGTTGCCCTGGAACCCGAACTTGTACTCGATGTCGACCGTGCGGTCGCTGTAGTGCGACAGCTTTTCCTTCGGATGTTCGTAGAGCCGGAGGTTGTCGCGGTCGATGCCGAGATCGACATACCACTGCAGGCGCGTGTCGATCCAGTACTGGTGCCACTCGGCGGCCGTCGACGGCTCGACGAAGAACTCCATCTCCATCTGCTCGAACTCGCGCGTGCGGAAGATGAAGTTGCCCGGGGTGATCTCGTTGCGGAAGCTCTTGCCGATCTGGCCGATGCCGAACGGCGGCTTCTTGCGCGCGGTGGTCACCACGTTGGCGAAGTTGACGAAGATGCCCTGCGCGGTCTCGGGCCGCAGGTAGTGCAGACCCTCCTCGGTCTCGATCGGCCCGAGGTAGGTCTTGAGCATCATGTTGAAGTCGCGCGGTTCGGTCCAGCGCCCCTTGGTGCCGCAGTCGGGGCAGGAGATCTCGCTCATGGGCACCGAGTCGGGATCGTCGATCCCTTTCTTCTCGGCGTACGCCTCCTGCATGTGGTCCTGACGGTGCCGCTTGTGGCAGCTCAGGCACTCCACCAGCGGGTCGTTGAACACCTCGACGTGACCCGAGGCCACCCAGACCTGCCGCGGCAGGATGATCGCGCTGTCGAGACCCACAACGTCATCTCGACCCGTAACGACCGACTTCCACCACTGG